>ERZ724517.132-NODE-132-length-44194-cov-5.207572_pt1 | contig 44194 bp, 48 predicted proteins | sample MGYA00376050_ERZ724517 | MGnify/ENA primary metagenome ERZ724517 (study PRJEB28724, sample SAMN07190886) | activated sludge metagenome | isolation source: activated sludge of sewage treatment plant in Hong Hong | place: USA: Christiansburg, Virginia | collected... | reverse complement strand
CGCCACCTCCTGGGCCTGGGTGATCGCGGCCTGCAGTGGGTTGAAGGCTTCCGACTTCCGGCCCAGCGCGCGGCGCGACTCCTGCCCCCTGGTGTTGAACCGACGGCCGACCCCGGAAACGTCCAGCATCATGTCGCTGTGTTCGGTGTCGGCCCAGCCCTTCAGCGGGACATAGTGCTTGTATTGGGTCCGCCAGCGGTTCGCCTCGGTCGCGGTGATCAGGCCCTTGCTTTGCCGCAGGGTCAGGCTGCGTTCGCGCAGCAGGTCGATGAATACCCCGATCTTGTCCAGCGCGGCGGCGTCCGGCGAGGCAGCTGCGGCGGCAAGGATGGTCTGGGCCTCGGCGTCGGTCATCCCCGACCCGCCGTCAGGCATCGCCGGGTTGATCGAGGCGATGCGGGCGTTCCGCTCGATCGCGTGACGGGCATAGAGCCAGGTTCCCACGGACTCGGCGGTGAGGCGGCCCTTGGTCTGGGCGATCAGGCTGACGATCGGCTTGGTGTAGTCCTCGTCGATCTCGAAGAGGTGCCGGCCGACCTTGCCCGAAAACGTGGTTTCGACCGTGTAAGGGTCCATCGCCGAGGGCAGCGGGGATCCGCGCAGCTTCTCGATCTCGAATTGTGCCCGGCGCAGGGGCAGCATGCGGTCCTGAATGACGACACGGGCGCGGTCGACGGCATCACGGGCCGCAGCGGCCCCATTGCCCAGGCGTTCCCAGATTGGGGCACCGGCGCGGCTCAGTTCCTGCCAGATTCGCCGGTCAGGGATGTGCAGGTGCTGGCCGCCCATCGGGGTTGCCATATGCGCCCGGGCCTGTGCCGAGGGCAGGCGGGCCTTCTGGTAGCTGATCCGTGGATCTCTCGGATCAAAGGTGCCGCGGTTGAACGGGGATTTGACCTGTTCGCCGCGCAGCGGGACATAGGAGACGTTGCTGCTGTCCTCGATGATGTTGGTATAGGTCAGCCCGTCATAGCCAAGTTCGCCCAGGATCTCGGCGGCCTGGGTCCGCGCCGCGATCGCAGTGACACGCTCCTTGTAAGTATCCTCGAACAGGGCGGCCAGGCGTTCCGCGGCGCCGGTCAGGGCGGCCTTGCGCTCACCCGTCGCGGTCTCTGCCTCGCGCTCCAGCGTCTTGCCGATCTGGCGGATCATGTCGGAATCGTCGACCCACTCTCCATTGTCCCCGAAGCCTTGTTCGCGGCCCATTTCGAGCGGCTTTTCCATGCTCAGATAGACCGGATAGAGCCGCTCGCCGCTCGCCTTTTCCTCTGGGATGAACCGCTCCTTGTGGTTGATCCTCTGACCTGCGGCCCGGGCCGTTCCGAAGTGTGTCATGGGCAGGAAGATGCTGATGTCGCCATCAAACTTGGTGCCGTGATAGACCTGCAGCGGCTTGCCGGCGGCGTCGACCACTTTCGATTTGCCGAACCAGCGCTTGAAAGCGTCGGCCTTGACCATGGCCGCACCCCGATCTGGGGACGGGCCCCGATCCCATGCCTTTTGCCGGGCCGAAATCTCACCTGACAGCGCGCGACCAAAGATGTCCTCGGCGGTCTGGAAGCCCAGACCTTGCGCAGCATTGCGGATGGCCTTGAAGATCCGGATGATCTTGTTGAAGGCCGTGATCAGGATTGAGCCACGCGGGGCCTGCTTCTTGGCGAAGGACTCGGCGAATTCCTCGGCAATGGCCTCTTCCAGCTGCTGCTCATAGGTCAGGCTTGGGTATCGGGTCGCGATGTCGTACTTCGCGATCCACTTCTCGGCCGCCTTCTCCAGCGCCGCCCATTCCCCTTCGGTGAAGAGGTTCATTTCCTTGAGGACGTGGATGACCTCATGGTGCAGCGTCGCCATGGGATCATGCGCGGCCCCGATGACGACGAACATGGATCCATCGGTTTCTCGCAGAAACAGGCCCTGCCAGTCGACATTGCTCTGGAAGCGCAGTTTCACGCGCTTGAGACCCAGGCGTTCCAGTTCCGCCTTCAGGGCGCGCTTGATCTCGCCCACCTTCTGAGCTGCGGCCTTCTGGTCGACCTCGTCGATGATGCTCTGAACCGAAGGAAGGCGCGGGGCCTGGAACAGAGGTTGCGGCGCCACGGCACCTTGCCGGATCTCGGGCGAGATCTCCACCGACCAGACCGCTTCATTGGTGGCGGCATCGGGGAATAGGGTGCGCATGTCCTCTTCGCTAAACTCGTTGCGTAGAAGAATGTTCACCTTGTCGACTTCAGAATCCGACCCTTCAAGCGCAAGCATGCGGTCGGCCCAGTATTGCTGACGAATGCCAACCCGCACGGCGCGTTCGACCACACCGCGGAAGCCAAGGTAACGGGCCTCGCGGGGGCCATTGCGCGACGAAGAGGCGAAGTCAGGAATAGAGCGGTCCTCGACCACTGCGCCGCCAAACTTGCGCACCAGCTTCTCCACGGTGCGCTTGACGTGCCCATCGTAGGCGATCGCATAGCCAGAGGTGCCGAAGGTGATGCGCTGGCCGTCGACCTGGCCGGACTCGGCCTCGATGACCTGCCGGGCCACCGGGCCACCGATCAGGCGCGACAGGGGGCCACCGACCCCTTCGGCGTTCATGTCGGCATTGATCGAGATAATGTTGCCGGTGCCGGCGTCGACGTTCACGTTCATCGCGGATCCGCCGCCGAACATGGCCAGCTGCACCCGGCGCTGTCCCCCCTCGGTCTGCCACTGGACGCCCTGCACGACGTTGGTGATCGCCTTGCCCCAGCGGCGGGCCTGCATCCAGCCCGGGGTCCATGCCAGCTTGTCGTAGCCCTTCACCGCTGCCTCGCGCAGCAGGTGCTTGACCATCAGCACATATTGCTCCGGGTCAGACCACGGCGAGAGAGGCAGGGCAGGATCTGCCTTGCGTTCGGTGCCCATGGCCAGCAGTTCGTCGTTGGCTGCAATGGATGCGTTCTCGACCTCGGCCAGCGTCTTGGCGAGATCGCGCAGTTCGGCATGCTTTTCGTAGAGGTTGACGAAGATCTCGTTTTCGTTCCGGGGATAGGTGCTGTCGACCTGATCCCTCTGGTCCTGATCCATGCGGTGCGCGGCCATAAGTTTGCGCCGAATGTCATAGTAACCAAAGGTTTCTCCGGTCATCGGCTTCGACCCAACCGCCACCTCGCCAGGCATAGGGGCACCTTGCGGGAAGTAGGGCTGCGAAATCTGGTTCGTGATCATCCACTGGCGCGCGGCCTCGGATGCTGCCGTTCCTCGCTTGTTCAGATCGTCCAGCTTCTTGGTCAGCGCCTTGCGCTTCGCCGCCTGTTCCGGGCTGTCTTCCTTCACGTCGCGCCACTTGGTCGCCAGATCTGACTGGATCTCTTCGACGAAGAGGACGCGGCGGCCCTGGGTGTCCACCCGGTCCTTGACGCGGGCATGCACCACGATGTTCTCGGCGCTGAAGTGCGAGGACTGGACGAATGGTTTCTTGCCGTCCTTGTTCGGCCCGCTCTTGTCCAGCGTCGGCACCCGCAGCAGGATCTCGCGATACTCGCCGCCGCCCGGTTCGGTGTAGCTGCTCCACTTCGAGGCGCCAGCCAGACCCTTGGCCTTGTTGCGGGCGATGATGCCGGCGTTCTCGGCCCGGTAGGCCGCCATGCGCGCCTCATAATCGGCCTTCTTTTGGGCGATGTCGTCCTCGAATTCCTCGCGGGTCTGGCCCTGGCTGTTGCGCCCCTCGGCCGTCAACTCCTCAAGCTTCTTCGCGATCGCCTCGTCGCGCGCCTTGTCCCAGACCGCACGGGCTAGGCGCTGGGCGTCGTCGCCGTCCAGATCATAGCCCGCATCCTCGGACCCTGGCAGGTCGCCGAAATAATAGGTCCGCCCGTCGTTGTCATAGACCCCTTCATATTCCGGCCAGTTGCCGTTGCGATCGTAGAGCTTGACATCGTATTCCCGGGGTTCAAACCGCTCCTCGGCCAGCTGCTTGGCACGGTCCTTGACGTCGTCTTCGCTGACAGAATCCGGGTCGAATTCGCCGTCGTCTTCATCCCAGTTGGATTCGGCTTCCTCGACCAGCTCGTCGCGGGCCTCGTCCATGTAGTATTCGGCTTCCTCGTCGTAATCGTCGGGATAGATCGCTTCACCATCGCTGATGGTGTAGTCGGGTTCGTCGAAGTCGCCGGACTCGTCCACCAGGTTGGCGGCGTCGTCTTCCGTGGCGTCTTCCCATTCCGGAACATCATCATAGGGTTCGGGCGGCATCGCCTCCACATCGCCCAGCACCATGGCCTCAACGCGCACCTCTTGCGCCTTGATGAAATCGGCCAGGGTGCCGCGGTCGACCATCTTGGCGCCGCTGGCTTCCTGAATGCTCAGGTACTCCTCAACCCCTAGCCATTCGACCTCGGCGCGCTTGACGCCCGGCAGCTTGGCGATGATCGCGCGCCAGTCCTGCGGGCTGGCCTTGGCCTGCTTGGCCCCAAGGATCGCCTGATGCAGCGGCGAGAAGAACGCGGGCGCATCTTCTGCCAGACCACGAAGCGCGGGCCGGTAAAGCCCTTCGCTGATGCTGAAGTCCTTGGCGCGGCCCTTGTTCTCGATGAAGCCGAAGCGCTTGTAGAACCGGACCAGGCGGGCGCGGGATGTGGTGCCGAAGCCGTCGTCGCGCTGTCCGGCCGTCAGGATCAGGCGCAGGCCATTGGCGTCGGCATACTCGGTGATCCGCTGCATGGCCCGGGTGCCGATACCCTGGCCCATCTTCTCGCGCGGCACCGCAATCATGTCCAGTTTCAGGTCGCCGTTGCGGGTCACGAACATCGACAGGTCGCGCAGCCCGAATTCGTCCTTCAGGTCGCGGGCAAAGGCGGACGGCAGCGCGCTGAACGCTTCGGGATCCTCGGCCATGCCCGTGGTCGGCTTGCCCATGTCATCTAGGAACGCCTGGCGCTGGGCCTCTGACTTGAATTGGAAGCCGGGGATAGCGCCGGATCCCTTGAAGTAGGAATACCAGCCGCCGTGGCTCTTCGCGACGGCCAGCGCCATCTTGTAGGCGTCGTCATCCACCCGGTTCTCTGCCGTGGCGACGAAGAGATCCGCGCCGGTCTTGCCGTGCTTGGTCTGGGCCAGCTTGAAGCCGCCCATGCTGTCCGCAACAGGCTTGCCGATGCGCGCCGGCGGGGCCGCTGTCTCAATCGCCTGCTCAACCGGGTTGCCGTCCTCGTCGACCTCGATGTCGACCTCCTCGGTCGGGTCGAAGCGCTGTTCCACCCGCGGCGGCAGGGTGATGTCTTCCAGACGGTCGAAGAGATCGGCAATCTTGTCGATGCCGGTCAGATCGCGCTGCATGTAGCCGGTATAGCTCCGGTCGTCGCCCGTCTTGTCGATGATCAGAACCCGCGACATCACCGAAGTTCCAGCCTTCTCAAAGGCCACGGCTGGCAGGTTGACGGTGGCGCGCAGGTTGAAGCCCTTGCTGGCCTCGCTGTCCCACAGCTGATCAAACCGCTTGTCCGCGGCCGGGCCGGTCGGCACCAGCGCCACAATCCGCCCGCCGGGCTTCAGGTGCGTCATCGCCTTGGCCAGGTGGTCCATCGCCGTCTTGCCGCCACTGCCGAAGGGCGGGTTCATGATGATGGCGTGGTGCTTGTTCGCGATGTGGTAATCTTCGAACGTCCGGTTCACGGCGGTAGAGCCTGGGGCGCGCATTTCGGCCTTGGACAGAAGGTCCATCGACGGCTCGATGATGGTCCGCCGGGCATGTTCCGGCAGGTAGCGCGCAATCGCCCCGTCGCCGGCGCTGGGCTCAAGCGCGCGCTCGTAGGCCCGGATCCCGGCCCACTCCACCATCTTGAACGCCACTGGCTCCGGGGTCGGGTAGAAATCCAGCCCGTCGCGCTGATCGCGGCGGCCGGTGGTCTTCATGCGGCCGTAGTAATGGGTCTTGGCGGTGTCATAGGGGCTGGTGCTGGCCTGTGCCCGGTCCTTGACCTTGCCGCCCTTGCCATCGCCCTGGGCGGGCTGGATCGGGGTGGCATCGGTGAAGGCGTCGATGAAGCTGTCGCGGATGGTGCGGGCCTGATTGCCCAGCGCCAGGTTCTCGACCGTGCCGCTGTGCTGCGCGATCTTGGCGGCGAAGGCGCGGCGTTCCCATGCCGTTCCGATCGTGTAGTAGCGGAAGGCGGCGTCGGTGATGCTGCCCTCGCGCCGGATCCGGCCCTCTTCCTGCAACGCAGTAGTGGGACGCACGGGCATGCCAAGGTTGATCAGGGCGCGCTGGTGGCCGCCGGTGGTGTCGTGCAGGTCAATTCCAGCCTCGCCGGCCGCGCTCTGCACGATGATGACGTCGATGCCACTGCCATCGGTCTGGAAGTCGGCCTTGGCCTGCTTTCGGACCTTCTGCGGGATGGTGCCGTTGTAGACCACGGCCCGGTCGCCGAAGCGCTTCTTCAGCGCCTCGACTGGGGGCAGCAGGCCCGCGAAGTTCAGTTTCTCCACCTCGGGTTTTTCCGCGACCAGGCGCGCATATCCGGCGTAGGCCTCGGCCGTCGGGATCACGCCCTTCTCCATGTCGGCGGTCGGCCGGAACGGGTTGAAGCCGCCGCCGACGTTGTAGTCATGGAAGACGACGACCTTGCGGCCCAGCTTCAGGTGCGCCTCGATGTCCTTGGTTGCCTTGTCGGCCTTGATCGCCTCCAGCAGCTGCATCTGCTTCAGGTAGTTGAACGTGTGTTTCAGGCTGTCCTTCAGCGCGCGGTACTCTTTGACCCGCTGGTCATCGCCCTTCGCGTTGGCCTGGTCGCTGATGAATTGCAGGATCTCGTCGATCTTCACGCCCTCGGCGCTTTCAGAGGCGACGAAGACGCGGTCATAGTCGGCGTCGATATCCAACATGCGCCCGGACAGGACGCCGTCGCGCTTCATCTTCTCATGGAATTCCCGCTCGAAGACGCCGGTATCCACCCCGACGTCGGGCTTGGTCAGCTTGTGGTAGCGGATCCTCATGCCGAAGTTCTCGACCATGAAGAGGTTTCGCCCGGGCTGGCGGCTGCCGTTGATCGTGTTGTCCTTGGGATAGTCGAACAGGTAGCCCTCGGCGTAGTCGGTGTTCTTGACGTAGGCGAACGGGGTGGCCGAGAGGAACAGAACCTTCGCCCGCGGCTTGGTCGCCATGTCCTGCGCATCCTGCCGGGCCAGCGCCCAGAGGCGATTGTAGGCCTCGGTCTTCGCATCCCCGTCAGGCATGGCCGCAGCCTTCGCCCAGTCGGCGCGGCGGCGCATCATCGACGCCTTCTGCCGATCGGCGGGCCGGTTGGTGATGGCGCGCAGGGTCTGCAGGGCCGAGGTGGCATCGCCGGCTGCGTTCTGGGAAAGCTTGTGCGCCTCGTCGGTGACGACAAGATCCCAGTCCCGATCGGCCAGGGTCTCGTTCTCGCCCATGTTGGCATAGGTGGTCAGGGTCACGCCCTTGCCGGAATCGGTGGTGCTGGACAGGCGCGACGACGGGATCCCCATGTCGGCAAGGGCGTTTTCCCAGTGATCCAGGATCCCCTGCGACGGGGCGACGATCAGGATGTTGGTTTTCCCGGCCTGGACGAAGCGCTTGACCTGGCCGCCGCCGGAATAGGTCTTGCCCGTCCCGGTGCCGTTGGTCAGCAGCATGCCGTGCCCGTCGGGCTTGGCGAAGCGCGTCTCGATCTTGATGACGTCGTCTTGCTGTTCAGGCTTCAGCAGGGGCAGGGACTGGCGCACGCTGGCCTCGTTGGCCCACTTCACGCCTTGCGCCTTGGTCAGCCGGTCAGCCTCGGCCTGTTGGGCCTGGCGCTCTGCTACGGAAGGCTTGGAGGTGTCTGTAGCATATCGCTCAGTGTGCGCTGCTGGCTGACTGTCAGGGGCCGGTCTTTGCTCGCTACGATCACGGCCTCCTGCACCGTCTCGATCGACGGCAGCCCCGGGTTCAGCCCGAATTCTTCCTGGTACAGCCGGATCGCCTTCCGTTCCCACAGAAGCGGCATCACCGTCAGGTACGTCATCGCCAGCATCGCGCTGCCCAGTTCCGTCGCCAGGCGCAGCTCCTCGCCCGCGACCATTTGCTCCTGGTCCTCTTCCGGAAGCGGGAACACCAGCTTTGCCCAGTCCGTCACCAGCGGCTGCGTCTCCGCGATCTGGTTCCAGATTGCCGTCGGCACCTGATACATCACCATCCTCCACCGGGTTGGTCAGCTTCCCGTCCCTGACATCAGAGAGGTAGAGCTTGAGATAGGGCAGCATACGCTCAATTCCGTCGCGCGTCAGCCCGTTGTCCTTGAAACGAAGGGCCACAGCGCGGATCGTGTCGACCACCGGCTGGGCGTTGACGTCCTGTCCTGCAAGGATCTCGCGGAAGAGAGGGACCGCCTGCGCATACTTCGCGGTGCTGATCACGTCCTCGCCGAAGCCGAACAGGTCGCGGTCGGCGGCCTTCTTCTCGTCGATGTAGTCCTCAAGGTCGACCTGGCGCTCACCCGGGCGGGCGGCGTTCAGCATGTCAAAGAGGTCTTGTTGCCGTGCCGGCCGCGCCTTGGCCTTTGCCTTGCGTCGCTCCATCGGCGACATGAATTTGGCAGGGTCTTCGTTGAACAGACCACCCAGGTCTTTGGCGATGTCGGCGTCGGTGCGCTTGCCGGGATTGGCCGGGGTCTTTGCTGGGGTGGCGCCGAAGATGTCGTCCAGCACGTCGTCGGCCGCGGTGTCGAAGTCGTCGGCGGGGGGCGTCTTTGCGCTCGGCTCGGGAATCTCGAACCGCAGCGCCTCGCGCTGGCGTTCGGTCAGGTTCTCCCATTTGGCATCGACCAGGCGCCAGACGTGGCCATCATTTCCACTTCGGACAAGCGCTGCCAGCTTGGCTTTGATGATGGCATCGTATCGCGCATTTGGGGTCATGCCCTGCCAGACGCCCGCAAAGCCATCATCGGCGGCGGGCGCTACTGGCTCTGGAACCCGCCCTTTTCCGTCGCCCTGCCCATCAGGTAGCGCAGTTCCTTGATCCGCGCTGTCAGCAGCGGGTTGTGCGGTTCCGGCATCGCTGCCAGCCGGTCGATTTCCGCCCTGATCTCGGCCTTCGGAGAGGACGAATCCGGCCCGTCCAAGCCGATCAGCGAAAGTGCTTGATGCGCGTCCATAGATGTCCTCGAAGTTGAAGCCTTCGGCTGTCACCTCTGCCTCGGTCGCCCCTTCATACTTGAAAAGGCCCATCCGCGCCATAACCAGCGAGGCGATGATGCGGTTGGCGCGCGTCCATTCCTCTGGGGCTTTGGTCGGATCCGCCTTGTAGGCGGGCAGCTGATAGGTGTCGTTGTTCAGTTCGGTCCCGATGTGGACGCGAAGGTCGTTCAGCAGTTTGACGTCGCGCTCGAAGCTGTGGACTTCCTTGCCGTTGACCAGCGTGAACGCTTCCGGCTTCGGCAGCGCGCCCGGGATCGGGGTGGCGACGTGACGGCGGCCGTTGTGCGCCATCGCCACAATCTTCTTGAGGCCCCGGGCCAGGAAGGTGATGTCGGGGCCGCTGAAATCGGAGCTTCTGGGATGGTTGTGCGTGGCATAGGCGGCCTTGCCTGCCTCGATCGCGCGCCAGACCGCGGCATGCAGGGAAACGCCGGACTTGCTGCCCGACATGATCGCTAGAACCGCGCCATCCTCGGCCAGAACAACAAGGTGTTCCAGACCGCTGGCCTTGCCTTCCTTCAGCACAAAGGCGTCCGCAACGGCCTCACGCTCCGCGGCGGTCTTGGCCTTGCCGATCTCGGCGGCCAGCGCCTTGCCCTTGTCGGTGTCGCGCAGATCAGGCCCTGACAGCGGGTCATAGATCTCGTCGCCGGGCTTGGTGAACGGCTTCAGGATGTCGCGACCGCGGCTGATCGGATCGACCGGCGCGGCTGGCTTCTCGATGTCGGCTTGATCATCGAAGAGGGGCCCGGCCTCCTTCTGGGGAACGGTGGTGCCAGCCTTGGACTGGGTCGCCTTGACCTTGGCCTCGGCCTCGGCGCGGACCTGGTCGGGCGTCTTGCCCTTCTGGGGTGGGGCGCCGCCCATGGCTGCGAAGAGATCCGCGCCAGGGTCTGGCTTGGGCTCCGTCTTCGGCGCGGTGCCAAGCATGGCGCCAAAGAGATCAGCCCCCGGTTCGGGGGTTACTGCGTCTGGCTGGTTTTCGGCGCGGCCTTCATCTGGGCTTCCTCCAGCCGGTGCTTCTTGGCGTCCTGGCCCGCCGCCAGCCAGGATTTGTCGGACAGCATCGACAAATCCTTTTGCGGCTCTGGCGACTGGCTGGCCATCTGCGACGGCTTGGGCAGCTTGGGTGAGCGCATCACTGATCGGCCCTTTCATGTTGGCCTGCGAGGTCAGATATTGCCTGACTTTCGTGGCGTCGTCCACGATGCCTGCATTGGCCTCGTTGTCCAGTTTGTTGCCGGCGCCGGAAATCATGTCGGCGTTGCTGATGAGGTTCCCGAAAGCCTTCACCTGCGAGCCAAGCGCCTTGCCCGCGCCATCAAGCACCTGTGCGCGCTGTTTGTAGAGCGATTTGGCTACCTCGATCGTGCCGAACATATCGGTCTGCGTCTCGGTGGTGGCGTTGGATGCCGCATCGCGCGCCATCATCGCGGCCTGCTCGGCGTTGTCGGGTTTCTCGCGGGTCAGTAGCGCGAGAATGTCGGCCTGCAGCGCCTTGTCGGACACGTTGCGGCCCACGGCGTCGCCGTCGCGCTCGGAAGCCACGCCGTTGGTCACCTGGCCAAAGGCCTCATCGGACAGCCGGCGCAGACCATCGGCCAGCCGCACGATCGACACCTGCGGCGGCAAGCCCAGGTCTTTGACGGTGCGGGTGGTGTTGCGCAGGATCTTGGCCGCATCGGTCGCGCTGCCGGTGCCTTGGCCAATATTGGCCAGCGCCGCCCGCACCATCACCTCAGTTGCGGTCCAGCCATCGGCCTCGCGGTAAACCGTCGCCGCTGTGCCGCCCACATCGACCTGACCGGCTTGCGCCATGCGCCGCGCCAGCCCGGTGCGCTGGTGGCCATCAGCCACAACAACCGTGCCGTCTTTGCGCTCGTAGAGCATCACCTTTCCGGCGCGGTCAGGGTCGAATTTCTCGACTCCCTTCAGCGCGTCGGTCACGCCCTCGGTGTCACCGCCAGACTTGTATTGGAACGTCTTGGGATCCGTGGTGATCGCCAAGGTCTCGTCGTGGGTCAGGAATTTCCGGACCGGCGGCGGGCGGTCGCCGGTGAATTCAGGATCCGGCGCGGTTGGCGTCGGTGCAGCAGCTGGGGCTGGAGAAGGTTCGGCAGGCGGCGGCTCTGCTTTCGCGGCTGCCGCCTGCGTCTCCCCGGGGGCACCCCTACCCCCTGCCCCGTCGCCGCCAACCTCGGCGCCGGTTTCACTGTCCTCGATCACCTCCGCGTCGCCAGTGTTCAGGTTGACCCTGACCTTGCGCCCGGTCGGCCGCTCCTCGCCGTCGATAGTCTCGACCTCGTCCATGACCTCGAAGTCACCGGCCGGGGCCGGATCCGGCTTGGCCTCGACCTTCGGGGTGGGCGTGGGTTCCGGCTTCGGTTCCGGCTTGGGATTGTCCTCGACGCGCTGCTCTGCCGTCAGCTTCAGCGGTTCGGGCTTTCCAGAAAGAGCGGCGTTGATTTCATCGTCGGTCATGCCAGCGCGTTCAGCCTTGGCAATGAGGCTGTCCATCTGGCTGGCCGCAGGGCTTCCCGGAGGTATCCCAGCCCCCGCCGTCTTGGTGGCAAAGTTGCGCAACTCGGCCGTGACGTACGCTTTCGCGTCGATTTTGGGCTTCGGAATGGTGGGCGGTGCCATCCCCATGGCGGCGGCCAGTTCGTCCTCTGGTGCCGGTTGCGGGGGTGGGCCGGGGGTGGCCGGCGGTTCTTCACCAGGGGCCCGAACGGGCGCGCGGGCGGATTCCGGATCGCCGCGCAAGGTTCCGACGGCGCCCAGACCACCGCCCAGAATGGCTCCGATGATGGCAGCCTCTCCGGCCCCTTCATCCCAGCCCCGTTCCGGGTCGTAGTAGCCTGACGCCACGATGTTGTTGGCCACGGTTGCCAGATATTCCTGCGCCGCTTCCTCGCCCGCGCTTTCCGCAATCTCGGCAAAGCCCTTCATCACTTGGTTGGATACGGCGGGGCCCCAGCTGCGCGGCAATATCTTCAGGGCGCGGTTGATCGGGATGATCTCGCCGGCACCGATGACAGATCCCCAAGCGGCAGCCTTCTGCGCGGTTTCCTCGTCGGCCCCAGCTTCCAGCGCTTCGGTATAAAGGCTGGCCGCGTTGCTTTCGGCGCCCAGCGCGCCACCAGTGACCGTCTTGACCACGGCACCGCCCGGCACAAGCGCGGTGGAGGCGAAGGCGCCTACGCTGCCCGCCCCCTCGGCCAACTTGCCCCAGAAGGTCTTGTCGCGGGGATCTGGTGCGCCGAAGGTGTCGGCCGCCGCCTCGCGGACCACATCACCAGCCTTGAACAGATCGCGCTCGCTGGCGGGCTTCAGTTTGCCGGTTTCAGGATCGACGCCGCCAGCCAGTTCCGCCGCAGCTTCGGCCCGCATAGCCTCTTCGCCGCCGGTCCCCATCGCTGACCTGAGTTGGCCGCGCTGTTCGCCCAGGGCCACATACTCGGCTTCCAGAGCGGCGCGCTGCTCCTCGAATGCGGCGCGGTCTTCCCGTGCCACCTTTGGCGCGGTCTTCCCGTTCAGGCCCAGCGTCGCCTCGATCTCTGCCATGCGGCCCTCGACCGCAGCGATCTCCTGCCCAAATCTTCCGGCCTGCGCCTCCATATGGCCGGCCGAGACGATGTCTCGCCGATCAGCTGCGGCAGCATGGATCGCCAAGCCCTCAGGGACTCCTGCAAAGATGTTGGCGGCACCTTTGACGAATTGCTGGCCGCGACGCTTCAGGAGCGAGAGAGCCCCTTCACCCTCGAATTCATCTGGGGCGGGCTGATAATCTGGCGGAACGATGGGCTGCAAGGTGTCGGACACGGGAACGGGCATCGCGCCCTCTTCGGGCCGGTCGCCCAGGATCGCGCGCAGGCGGCCCTCCAGCACGGCGCGGGTTTCCGGCGTGATGTTGGGGTCGGCCAGCTTCTTCGTGATTGCCACGACGCGCGGCTCTGTTGCCGGATCCATGCCGGGGGCCGCAGCCTCTGGAACGGCCGGCGCAGCAGGCCCAGCACCGAGGCGCGGATTCGGGCGCGGGCGCGTGAATGTGGAGGCGGCCGGGGTGCCAGCTGTCATCGCTTCCATCAGCGGGTCAATGATCGGGGCGCCGTCGATCGGTTGGGCGCCGGGATCCAGGCGCGTCGCGGTCGGCACAGTCGCAACCGGGGGCACGACGGCGGGCAGGAAGCCGCTGTCCTCTTCACTGGCCGGAGGCAAGGGAATGCCTGGCTGACCGCCCATCGCAGCGGTCAGGGCGTCCTGGGGCGAAGGAACGCCCATGTCGACCTCACCGAAGCCCTCACCCTCGGGAACGCCCGTGGGGCTGTTGCCAAGGCTCAGGTGCTTCATCAGCGCGGCATGCGCGCCCTCGGCGTTTTCCCCGGAGACACGGTATTTCTTGCCGTCCGGCGCAGTGATCTCGAATTTGGCCACGTCTGTTACTTCCCGATGCGGCGGTTGGTCATCGCCTCTTCAAGTTCCTTCAGGCCCCTGGCCTTCTTCTCTGGCTTCGGCGGTTCACTCCGGGCGGGTTTGACCGTCCGGTGCTTGACGCCATCGGCCATCGCGGTCTCCAGTTCGTCGAAGCCTGGGTTCATCAGTCGATCGCCTCGATCTGGTAGCCGTCGATCTCGATTGCACCATCGGGCACGGCGGGAAGGTCCGCCTTTTTGCCAGTCTTGACCGGGTTGCCCTTACTGTCGACGTAAGGGATCATTTCGCCTGTAGCGTTCCGGCCGTGCAGGACACCGTCGATCTCGTATTCGCCATAGAGCTTCTGCTTGCTCTTGCCGGTGCCCGTTCCGCCGCCGCCGGACTTCTTGCCGCCCCCGCCGCCCTTGCTGGCCTTCTGGGGCATGTAGGGCGCAATCGCGGCGTCCAGCTTGGCCTTGGCGATCGACTTCAGATAGTCGGGCGTGTCGGGGTTGCTGACGATCTCGCCCAGCCGCTTGATCTCGTCCTGGTTCGCGGCGCCGGGCATCATCGCGGCGAAGAGTTCGTCGCCCTCGGCCCCGGCCAACTTTGCGCGCTTGTTCTCGATCCCGCCGCCGATCACGGCCCCGGCGAGGGGTGCCAGGAATTGCGCAAGCGGGCTGCCGGAATCGGCTGCCATGCTCATGCCGTTCTTAAGCAGATCCATCGCCATGTCGAAGCGCTTCTGGATCGGCATGTTGGCAAACAGCCCGCCACCACCAGCAGGCGCTGCCGGGGCCGCAGGGGCAGGGTTCAGGCGCGGATTGGGCATCGGGCGTGGCATCGCGGCAGCACCGCCCGTCATGCCGTTCATTTTCGACATGGTTACCTCCGGTTACCGATCATCGCGGCGAAGATGTCTTGAAACCCGGAATTTGCCCCGGGTGCCGGGGCTTGAGATGGCTGGGCAGGAGCGGGCTGCATCGGCATCTGGGTCATCTGCGGTCGCTTCTGCGCGGGCTGCCGGGACTGGTTCAGCGCGGCGAAAGCCCCCTGCATTCTCTGGAAGACCGGGTTGACGCCAGCGATCGGTGCCGCCGTGCGGTTGGCATTCAGGCTCTGGATCAGTGTTCCCAGCCTGCTCGCGCCCTGCGGTGCTGGCGTTGCGCCTGGCGTTGCGCCGCCCATGTTCCCCATCTTGGCCATTACGCCGCCTCCGGAAGTTGCGCATAATCCACGGCGAAGAAACCGTCCGCCTCCAACTTAACGGCTGACGTGAAGTCGTTCAGCGCCTCTTGCGCCATGACTCCGACACGCTTGGTTCCGACGGCATCCCAGAGGTAGCGATATTCGTAGACCGGGAGACGGCCGCGGACCCCGATGCGCCGGATGTCGGCCTTCAGCCTGCGATCGGACTTCATCAGCATCGCCCCGCCCAGGCTGCCAAGAGCGCCCATGGTGGCGCCCTTCTGCTGCTGCTGGGCCTGATAGTTCGCCATGTCGGCCTGATACTTCTGCCCGACCATCCCGCCATAGTTGACGCCGGCAGCGTTGCCGTTCGGCTGGGCGTTCGGCGGGTTGTAGCCGCCCCCCATCGCGGCAACCAGTTCGGCGATCGAGTTGCTGCGGGCGGTGGCGTCCAGCCCGAATTGGCGGCTCTGCTCGTTGCCAGCGTTGATGTCGGCATCCATGGCCAGCCGGGACAGGGTGTCCTGGGTCTCGCGCTGCTGGGCCCCGTAAGCCTCGTTGAAGGCCTCGCCCCCGACCGGGATCCCCCGGGACTGCAGGTTGTTGATCAGCCGGTCGTTGTTCTGGTTCATCGCGGGTTTCAGCATCGAGAAGCTGCGGTCGAACATGGACTGCGCAACAGTGCCGCGGTCGCCGACCCGGGCCGCGTCAGGCATCCCCGCGATGTTGTCGGTCACGATCCGGTCGGTCAGGGAGACGGAAGCCGGTTCCAGCAATTCGCGGATCTGGCGCTCGAAGTTGCTTTCGACCTGCCTGACAGCGGCCTGCGACCCCTTCGGCGGTGCGCCACGAACGAAGTTTCCGGCGGCATCGGTATAGCCGTACTGCGTCGCGGTGCCGCTGGGGCTGTAGGTATCAAGCCGGTTGAATTGGGCTTCCGCTGACGCTGTCTTGTAGGGATCCGGCGCTGCCGGTGGCTTGCTGCCTTTGCCCATCTTGATCAATCCACTTGCAGGTTTCTCGGAACATTTTCAGGACTACCATAGGCGATCCGTCAGGAGCGGCATATTTGACGTAGGCCTCGGGCACAAAGCCAAGCTTTGTTGCCAGATTCAGCGAAGGCAGGTTTGACATCGGAACCAAGACCGAGATCGCGACGCACTGCATCTGGACGAACGGATAGCCGAAGAGGTGGCGCAGCGTCTGCCGGCTGGCCCATGGCGACCCATGGCGGGCGGTGATCGCCACTTCCATGTGCAGGCCGTTGAACCGCTCGTAGATCGCGCCAGCGACCAGGCTGCCATTGTGGACCACGCCCAGCGCCTTGGCGCCCGGTGATGCCGTGAAGCCGGGAATTGCCCGGCTTGCCCACCTGATCACAAGGTCATCTGCACCGAAGAGGACACGGCCGAGGAGGGTTACTCCAGGCCCACCCTCATTCCCACGATCTGAGCCCATGTCGCCGTCACCTCAATCCGCAGTTGGAACGTCTCCCCCGTGATGCCGATCGGAATTTCATCGTTCAGCGAGATCCTGCGCCCGGGGTTCGGCGGGGACTCGGGTTCGATGGTAACGACCTGTTCGGCTTCCGCCAGATCAGCGTCGGTCTCGTTGTGGTCGCGCAGAACCCAGATCTTCACCGTCACAGATTCCTTGGCGATGATTGTTGGTTTGACATAGGCGACCGTCCTCTCGCCGCCAGCGCTGAACCATCCGGTTGACCAGCGTGCGGTGATTACTTCGGTGGCGTCGTTGGACTTGACGATTTCGCCCAGCCTTCCGTCGCCGGTGGTGAATTGCGTTTTCAAGACAAGGTTGTGCCATGTGCGCGCCGGGTAATCGGCGGTCTGCCAGGCCTTGCTGTCAACCGACCATAGAAATTGCTTCTGCACGTCATCGGTGTAGTAGTTGATGATGACCTGGCTGCCATCGGCCGCGGTGTGCAGCTGCCACTCCGCCTCTGTCTGGGCTAGTTCCAGAATGTCATCGGAGATCGGCCGGGCCACCTCGTTGACCAGCGCCAGCTGGCCCTGCTGCACTGTGTCTCGCAGCGAAATGATGCCCTTGGCGGTCAGAACCCAGACATCGGCGCCGACCCTGGTAATCCCGAAGCGGGAAACCGGCGGCGCGACCTGAATGCGGGTGCTGAGGCCCCAGTTGTTGGGGTCGCCGGGGTCAAGGCCTTCATATACCACGATCATGCCGGTGGTGGTGTAGATCGCCAGCGCGTCGTTCGCGTTCTCGCCGGCGTCCAGCGTCACGCTCAGGGCGGTCATCATATTGCCGGTGATGTTGCCCAACCGATCAAGGGGAAAGCGCTCCAACGGGCCGAGAACAGACCCGACATCGCCATAGTAGAATTCCAGCGTGCCGTTGGTGCGCCAGAAGTAGGCCCTGTCATGGTGCGCCAGGACACCATCGAAGTCCTGAACAGCGGTTCCGGTGGAGGTGGTGAACAGCGCGGTTTCAAAGACGGTGCCGTTGTAGCGCAACGGCATGTCCAGCCCGTCGGCGATCAGGGCCTGCGATGACAGATAGGCCACCATGGCGCTGCCGTTGAATTGCCTGGCGAAACTGACGCCGCCACATTCCGCCTGGGTTTCGCGCAACTCGATGTAGCGCGGGGTCGGGCCAAAGGTGTAAGGCACCCGCTGCAGCGCGATTTCATCCTCTGAACCCAGAACCGTTTCGCGGCGCAGTTCGATAAGGATTCCGTCGGTGCTGAAGTTGTTCAGTTCGGAGGCGAAGATAGGGCTGGTCTTGCCGGTCTTCGCGTCAACGAAAAGCCCGCCAACCGGCAGGGGGATGTCGACGTCCTGAACCCGGGCCTGTGTCGGTGCCGCCATCAGGTCACCAGCCACTTGCCATCGCCGAGGGGCAGGGTGCCCACCTCGACGTTGCGCTGCCCGATGAGGAAGGATCTGGCGCCGCCGCCGTCGGCCCCCTGCTTCATGTCCAGTTCGGCGTAGTAGTCGCCCTTCTGCTGGGCATGCTCCTTGCCCAGCGCGTTGCGGTAGCGCCAGGTGATGCCCAGAGACAGTAGGTAATCGTCGGCCAGTGCGGACATATCGGTGTCGGCCTCGAATTCCGCCTTCCTGACCTGGGGCAGCGGCGCGACCTGCGACATCGGGTTGACCCGCTTCAGGATCTCGTAGAGTTCCAGAGCCCACTCCGCAGCGTCATAGCCGGGGCCGGTCTCATAGGCGAATTCGGCATCGGTGGACTCGTAGACCAGTTCGGAGACATCGCCCTCCATGTGTCCATCCCGCGGCACCACGCCCTCGACCGGGTTGGGCGGCGTCTCGCCATCATAATCGCCGGGCACCACGTCCGCGACGACCAGGTAGTGCGAGATATACTCGATCGCGACCAGTTCGGCAGCCTCGGGCGTCGGGTGGAAGTAGATGGCATTGTTGCGGATCCGCCAGCCCATTGACGTCGGGACGGACGCGCCACTGTGCATCCAGGCGTTCCAGCACTGCGGGGTCGCCGGGCCGATCAGACCCAGCGGCCAGCCGTTGCGGTGTTCGGTGTCAGGCAGGATCCGCAGATAGTCGGGCGGCAGCGGGTAGGCGAAGACGCCGGGCTGCAGCGCAAGGATCCAGGTGGACGTCAGTTCGCTCAGGCCGCGCCAGTTCGATGAACGCATGATATCGCGCATCGTGTCCTTCGCGGCTTGGCGGATGATTCTGGCGTCGCGGTTGTTGTTCCCGAAAAGGGTTGCAGGCCTTGGGCCGGTGTTATCCCGGTCCATGGCCTCCTGTGCGATCGCCAGAATCGTTCTCATGTCGGATCAGCCTTCTGCCAGAGGGTCGCCGAGGTCTTCGGTTCCGGTGACCATGCGGGGCGCCGCAAAGATGTCAACGGTCGGTTCAGCGGCTGCGTTTTGGTACTCTTTGGGGTCGACGTAGAGCGTACCGTCTTCCCGTGCCGCGACCTGGCCCGTCGGGATCCCGAGGGGTGACGGGGCCTGACCGTGGCCCATGCCCATCTGCTTGACCGCTTCCAGCGTCCGGTCCTTCACCTCGGCATCGGCGCGCAGGCGGCGCAGTTCCTCCTGGGCCTGTTCCAGGGCCGAGGTGGTGCTGGCCAGCTGCTCCGCAAGTTCGATGTCATTGACGCTGCCATCCTTGCGGCCCAGCCAGAGCTTGGCGAGGCGGCTGGCGGTCTGGGCGTCCATGCCGATCTGTGCGCAGATGTCGGTGGGCACGTTGGCCATGTCCTCGATCGACCGGATCCCGTGCAGGGCCAGAAGGCCGATCATCGACTGCGTGGCGCCCGGCAGTTCGTAAAGCGGGGTGCCGGTGGTCGGCGTGTCCATGTAGACCTTGAAGGTGTTCCACTCTGCCGGGAAGTCGCGCTGGGCGTCCTCCGGGGACAGGTTGCGGATCGCCACGGTCAGACGGTCGCCGCGGGGCTGCAGGGCCACGGCCAGGCGCGTCTCGAATTTGCCCTTGAGCGGGTTGGTGCGGCCGCCGAATTGGACACGGTAGTAAAAAAATTGCACCAGCAGGCCGCCGCTGGACTGGACGTTGACGCCGAGGACTGAAGACAGGTCCATCTGGGTCAGGTTGGGGGCGAAGCGGCTGCCGCCATCGCCTTGCATCTGGGCCACGGACATCGGGGCTTGACCGGGCTGACCATAGTTCATCTGGTTCATGGGGTTTGTCCTTGTTTCGGTTGGGGAAAAGGGCGGGCCAGACCTGACCCGCCCCTCTTGGTTTCACAGCAATCCCGTGACCTTAGAGGCCGAGGGTTCCGTTCAGCATGCGGTTCTCGATCACGAAGTTGCCACACCCGGCGATGACCACGGTGTCGGAATCTTCGGTCAGCGGGCGACGGGGACCGGACAGGACCACGTTGTTCCGCTTCGAGTGCATGCACAGTTCGATGGTCTCCACGTTCAGGAATTTCATCCCGGCCGGGGCGTAGCCGCCCTGCCCGCCATCGGCCACAACCGGGACCGAGTTGAACATGATGTTCTCGAAGCCGCCGTCGGCCAGCGTCTTGTTCATGAAGCGCTGCTGACCCTGAAGCGAGGACCAGTAGGCCGCATACCAGTCGTTGTCCGAAACGATCAGGTTGGGCTTGTCGGTGTTGCGGGAGGTTTCCAGCATCAGCTCCAGCATGAAGCCCGCGATCGTGGTGGGCGAGGGTGCCCCGCCGCCGGTCGCCAGCCGCTTGTTGTCCCACCAGGTGTAGGTGGTGGAGTTGATCCCGGCCACGGTGGCGCCAGCAACGGCCGACACCAGAAGGTTCATCCCGCCGTATTCCTTGCCGCCGGATCCGGTGCCGTCGCCATGGGCAGACTTGTGCATCTGGTTGGCGATGGTCTTCTCGGCATGCTTGGTGCGCTGCATCATCATGTCGATGATCGCGGATTCGCCCGAGTTCATCAGCAGTTCGATGCCCGAGATCGAGACGCCACAGGCGTACTGCTTCCACGGGAATTCCGCAGAGGTCAGCACTTCCTGGCCAGCGACGTTCAGGCCTTCACGGCCATAGTACCACTGGAAGTTGGCGTTTTCGGTGCCCATCATGATCGGCTGGGTGATCGTGCGGCCGCCGGAAGCGGTCTTGACCCGGCCCCGACGGCGCAGTTCGGTGATCAGGATATTGTTGCGGCTGATCGTGTCCGCGATGATCTTGCGACGTTTGGCCAGCGTCGTGGTGACGACCTCGCCCCAGTTCGGATTGCTCATGGATAACCCCTGTGAGCAGTCCCTGCGTTGCGCTTACTTGCCTTTAAGCTCCGCGATGGTATCCGCGATTTGGCTCTTCAGCAGCGCGTCACCCGTGAGGGTGCTTTGTGCAGGGCGACGGTCGGCACCCGGGCCGGATCCATCAAGCAATTTGCTGGCCGCTTCTGCGCTCCTGGCAGGTGTGGCCGCTTTCTGGGTCTTTTCTTGCACAGCGGCAGGCGCTTGTGCGGCATTTGTTTGTGCCGGCGCTGCAGGGGTGGTCGCGGCCGGGGCGGGCTGGCTACCAGGCAGGGCTGGTGCGACCTCGAAGTAGAAGCGGGACAGATCCGCCGCCGTCGGGATCTTGTCGCCGTTGGCGCCGCGCCATTCCTGCACCTTGGCTGCCACCTCGCCGAAGTATTTGTCGGCAAGCGGGTGCTTCGGCTGGCCGTTTTCGTCCTTGGCGTTTCGATAGGCGCCCAGTTCGCGACGCACGGTCATGGCCGCGACGTTCTGCGGGGCATCGGGGCCGAAGGCGGTCTTGTCGGACTTCAGCGCTTTCAGTTCGGCCTTCAGCGCCTTGGTGTTTTCGTCATCGAATTCGTCGCCGTCATCGGGGTCGGAATCGGGCACCAGCTTGAAGCCCAGGTGTTTCGCAGCAGCGCCCAAGATCTCCTGGGGGGCGGCGTTGTTCATCTGCATCGAAAGCCAGGCCATGTATTCATCGGGCTTGGACTGGGCGAATTCGTTCAGATGCAGCAGCCGTTCCACCGCTTGGCCGGGCGTCGGGTTGCCATGAATTGCCAGCTCCTCTTCGCGATTGGCGAAGTGCTGCAGCACGTCCTGCCCGGCCTCGATGCGGGCCTGGATCGCGACGCGCTTGGGTTCGTCGATGCCCTCCAGCAGCAGGGCGATGTCGGCGGCCGGTGCAGCCAGCGCGGGGGCAGGCTTGGCCGTGGTGTCGTCCACCGCGTCGGCGGGCTTGGCGGCGATCTGGGCGTCGATGTCGTCGGCCTGGGCATCGGCCACGGTCTTGCCGGTTGCAGATCGTGCCTTCTCGGCGCGCTCCATCCCATCCTCGACCGAAACCATGGTCTTGCCCTTGTCGGGTTCGTCCATCGGGGCCAGCAGTCCGTCGGTCTCTTCGGTGTCGCCGGGCAGGGTGTCCGCGCCCTTGAGCATCTGGATCAGCTCTTCGCGCAGCGCGGCCTCTTCAGGATCTTCAGCCATGTCGCGGGTGACTTGGTCGTCGTCATCAGGTCCAGCCATGTTGGTATCTCCAAGGGTGTTTCACGGAAAACAACGGCCCGGTTGGGGCCGCCGTCAGTGGGGTGAGGTTAGACGACTTGCCAGTCGTTGGCCACAATGTCGGCGTTCTCCAGGATCACGCGGCCAGAGGGGTGGTCCTTGCTCACGCTCTTCTGGCCGACCCAGGCCCGGCGCCGCACGGTCTTGCCGCGCAGAACGTGCGCCATCGCCATGACAAAACCGCCGCTCTCGAATCCGGGGCTTGCCGCGCTGGATGCCGACGTGTCGCCGGAAGTCGCTGCGGTCGGCTGGTCCTTCTTCACGAATTTCCTGCCCGGGCCGCGCACGGGCTTCTCCTCATTCGCCATCGGTCTCTCCTGTGGTTGCGCTGGCCGTGGGTTCCTCTGCGAAGGCAAGGGCCAGCATTGCCTTGCTGCAGAATTCGGTGAGCCCGTTGCGGGCGAGGTGGCGCATCTTCTGGGCCTCCTGCGGGGCGGTGCGCAGCGCCAGCGCCGAATCCAGCGCCACCATCGCGGCCCCGGCGTGACGGTTCAGGGCCTCGCGCAGCCGGGTCTCGGCATCTGTTTCGCCGGCGCGCTTCGGCAGAAAGTTCTGGCGCTTGCTCATGTCGGACCTCCAACGTCGATTACAGGCATGACGGCGGTGTCGACATCTGGGGCATCGCCAAGATCGGTGCGGCCTATGACGTCAACGGGTTCGACCGCCAGCGGATCCATTTCGCGGGCCGCCTTGATGTCGCTGACAAACTCGGTGGTCCAGGTGCGTTCCTTGACCCACTCGGCCTCGGTCGGCTTCGACCCGCCGGGCTCATACTCGGCCAGGTCATTGCGCTCCATGTAGTCGCGCTTCTCCCGGTGGTCGTTGATGACCAGGTCGGGGTCGTTCAGCATGTCGGGCCGGAACGCCTCGAATTTCGGGAACAGCATCGGGGCGGCAAGATCCGGGTTGCGCGGCGGGGCCTCCGACCGGCAGTTGTGGGGCCAGGACTGGTCAAGGCTATGCCATCCACCGCAGACCTTGCAGGATCTGGTGCGGTTGGTGCCCCGCTCTGTGATCTTGCCGAAGACCGCAGCGAATTGATCTGGATCAAGTGCGACGGCGTGGGTCCGCTTCATTCGGTTCATTTCTCCTGGATGGTAAGTTCGCCGTTGAAGAACGTGGCGGTGGTGGCGGAAGCCAGAATGCAATGCAGCATGCAGGTTCCGTTGTAGAGCCTGACACCGGGATCGCTCAGCTTGCGGGTGAATTGGACGTTCACCAGCGATGTGCCGATATTTGCAAGGTCGCGGGCGATGAACAGCGAGATAGACCCCGTGACCAGCGATGTTGCCAGCGTGATGGACTGGATTGATTGTACGCCCTTGTCGCCCGCCTGAAGGTTGAACCAGATCATCGTGCCAATGACCGGCGTGGCGGGGATTTGCGACCCGGCAATGGCCGAGAGCGTGGCGGTGCGGCCCGATGTGCCTGTGGAGTTGGTGTAGCTAACCGTTGAGTTGGCGATAGCCGCAGCGTTCGTTGAAGCGGCGGTGAACATAAGCCCGATCATCAACCCTTCGCCATTCGTCGTGCCGTTCACGTCGCGGGCCGGAAGGGTTGGCGTGGTGATCGACTGCGCCGTGGTGGTGGTGACCGTCAGGCCCGAGTTGATCCAAAGCACATCGAAGAACAGGTGCGAATGGTTGACGCTTGCGCCCATCGTCAATTCGGTCAGGTAGTTTGCTCCCGTGCCCGGCGTCTTGATCGGAAGGCAGCCGAAATCGGTTGATGTGGTGCCGTCTGTCACGCGCCCGTTGACGCCCGGCGTTCCCGGTGCCCATGCGCCCGGAAAGCCCGCGTCCTTCCATGTGCCGTACCAGTTGCCGACGGCTTCAGCCGCCGTGCTGGTCTTCATGAACACCACGGGATAGCCGTCATAGGCCCCCTTGCCAGCGGGCGGATACACGGCCCCGTTGGCGTCGTAGTGCGTCCAGCGCCCATCTTCGCCTAGAACCATGTTTTCCCCGGCAAGCAGGGTCACGGAAATCATCTCGACCGCAGTCGTGCCGTCCGTATGCTCCACCGTGATGACGCAGGCGACCGAAGCGTGGTCGTTGGTAATGTTCAGGTGCTTGACGTTCCGCACGACCCCGGCGCTGGGCGAGGGAACAACCGTTGTCGTCGTTGCCGTTGTGATCGCGGCGGTGTTCTGGCGGCCCAGGTCGACAGCCCCAGAGGAAACCGTCAGGTCACCCCATGACGCATGAACCTCGATCTGCGCGGCCGCCGAGGTGACGACGCGGACAATGTCGGATGTGGACGCAAGATTCAGCATGTCAGATCACCCATGATGTGGCGGGGCTCGAACCGCCGCCCCCGCCCCCGCCGCCGCCGGCCGAGTCCAGAACAACGGTCCGCGCGACACTGTCCTGCCCGACGTAGCGCAGTTCCAGCTTGGTATCGTCCCCTGATATCTGGCGCACCACATACTCGCCATCCTGGGCGGGCTCATGGCCATCGGGGGCGGTCTGGATCTCGACCGCACCAGACGCGCGCCCGGTGATCAGGTTGGCCCGGTTGCTCGTCGTGGTGCCATATCCCAGCTGGAACAGGACCGGATCCGCCTGCGCCGTGGTGTAAAGGCTGAAGGATCCCAGCGCGATCGAGTAGTTCTCGACCGTGGTGTGGCCCCGGCCCTCGGCGAAGCTGTAGATTCCCTCGGCCCGGGTCTGGTAGCCGAAGGCGGCGCTGTAGTTCTCGGCGAAGCATTCTAAGCCCCAGGCCAGCGCATGCTGATCGCCCTGCCCGTTCGGCGAGTTCTCGGCCGTCCAGGATCCCTTGGAGACAAGGCTGATGAAGGTGGCCAGCGCCACGGTAGAGGCTGGGGTGGCCGGGCCGACCCCGCGCCCATAGAACAGCGCGCCATGCGTCTCGACCAGACCGGCGCGGGCAATCCGGTGGTAACCCATTTCCCAGAGGCTTTCGCCAAGCCAGTGCGTGAAATCCCCGGCGCCAGGCGTCGCGCCGGTGCCGTCATCCTCGTATTCTGTCCTGAGACCGTTGGATGGGACGTAGATGCACATGCTGTCGACCTTGGCGGCGAAGTAGCGCATCGCCTCCGACCACTGGTAGCGGTCATGCAGGTTCGAGGGGCCGATGAAGTAGATCGGGGTATCGTAGTCGCACCACGATTCCGCGCGCAGCTGGTCGCGCAGCAGGTGCAGGTTGGCGAGGTGCGTGGCGAAATCGTCGGTATAATCCTCTTCGCCCTGCGCATAGATGATCTCGGAGACCTTGCTAAGACCCAGAGCGGCAAGCCCGGCCTCCACCTTGGTCTTGAACGCGGCATAGCGCGCCGAGGACGTGCCGGCCGCGACCCATTCGTCGATCGAGGTGCCGCCGGTCCCGTCGCGGATCACGGCGACGCCGCAGCCCAGATCATCGGCAAGCCGGTGGGCGCGGGCCAAGGCGATGTTGTTCTTGCCGCCGTTGCCGTGCGGGCTCGACCTGGTCCAGGGCTGGGCGGTGATGTCAGAGGATCCCCAGGTTACGGTGACGCCATCCCAGCAGCCGACAAGCTTGCTGGCCGGGTTCGGGCCGCCGGCATTGCTGCCAAGCTCGTTGGACTGCCCGGTGGAGGCGACAACCATGATAGGGGCGTTCCGTCTCGCCTTCAGGCCGCCCGAGGTGGTGGCGTAGAAGTGGGTGGTGCTGGATGGAAGGGTCACCCAGTCCTGCCCGTTGACGACGATCCTGTCGCCGCCAGCCGCCCCAAGCGGCATCGACGAATAGGTGAGGCTTGAACCCGCAAAGTCGGAAGCCCCGACGAAACTGACGCCGCCCGCAGCATTCCCGGTCAGCCAGTCCAGAACGGCATTGAGCTGCTTTCTGAAAAGCGTTCCGGTCCAAGACGTGATCTGCGGGCGGGCCATTACATGCCTGCGCCGGTGTCGGGGACATAGAGGCAGATGATCGGGGTGACATACTCCCAGCCCGGGGTCTGGTCGCGGATGCAGGCGTGAAAGGCCCCGTCTTGCGACGGCAGCGCTTCATCGTAGGGCACGGTGACGTCGATCGGGCCGGTGACCAGAGGATGATCGCCGACCCTAAGACGGACGCGCCAGCCGCCTTCCCCCGCGGTCACCGCGATTGACGGGATCGGCGCGCAGTCCTGCCCGCTGCAGCAACTGGGGTCGTACCAGCTATGGGCGAAGGCTGGCAGCACCGCGAGGCCAAGGATGCAGAGCGCGATTCCGGAGCGGATCCAGAACAGCATGCCAAACGTGTGCCTAGCGGGCATTGCAGACCTCCTGTCCGCTGATCCGGTGGGTGGTCCCGTCCTTGTCGGTGACGATGTAGACGTCGGCGCCGGGATCGAATTCCCAGGTGCCGATGACCTTGCGCGGGGCGAGGTTCGCCAGTTCGCGGATCACTCGCTTCCGGCGGGCGTTCATGGCTTGGTTTGCCGCAGGTCACGCAAGACCAGGTCGATGTCGGCATTGGTGGCCCCATTGAACCCGCGCTTCTGCAGGTGGCTGAGGACATGCAGGAATTCCGAAGGCCCCATGACCTTCGGCAGTTCCCACGGGCCGAGGCTGCCCATGACAGCCATGACGCCGCTGCGGACGGCCTCGACGAAGGGGTCGGCGGCGGGGGCTGGGGTCGGGAACGCCCGTTCGCCCGCGATCTCGGCCGGCATCGACTGCTTGGTCGCGGCCTTGACCGCCCACATCGCGGCTTCCTCGTAGGCGGTCTGGGCCAACGACTTCAGCCTGGCGCGCTCCGGGTTCTGCTGGTTGTCGATCGCCTCGACCGCGTTGATCAGCTGTGCGGTCATGGCCTTGATGATGTCGACGACGGGGTCAACACTAAAATTGAAGCTGACGCCGACGCGATATTCGCCTTTGGTGGTCATGGGGTGGTCTCCTCTGGGGTGGGGTTAGATCTCTGGTGCCGGGGTGGGTTCCAGATCAGTGACAACCGGCTGCATCATTTCCTTTTCCAGTTCCGCGGCGCGGCGATCAAGCTGCCAGGCCAGATCAGGGCTTCCGCCCATGGATGGACGCGGCACCATGCCGGTAATGGTGCGGATCACCTCATAGGCCTCGGCCCTGGGCGAGAGGCGGTCAATGTGGGCGCGCAGATCGCGGATCTCACCGGCGGCGCGGCGCATCATTTCAATGGCTTCACGGTCGTTCATTTGGCTTTTCCTTTGGGTGGGGCTTTCGGGGTGGGGTCAGGTGGTAGATCCGGTGACTTGTCGGGCTGGGTCGCTTTCGTCGCGGCGTCCTTGATCAGTTCGACGCCCTTCATCTTGGTTTCTTGGGCGTGGTCCTTCTCCTGCATCAACATCTTCACCTCGTTGTTGATTTTGGCAACAGTGACCTGAACCTCTTCCTTGGCTTCCGGGGTCGGCAGCTCGTCGGGCAGGTCGTTGATCAGGGTCTCCAGGGACCGGCTCTTCGGGAAGCCGCGGACGCCGAACAGAAGCATTTCCTTCATGGTAGCCATGGGCATCTGGCCCGTTCCGACCAGCGGCAGAAGGGTCTGAACGAACGTCGCGAAGGCGCTGATGAATTCGACGCGCTGCTCCTTGTCGTTTGCCTCGTCGGTCAGAACGGTGGATGTGGTCTCGATCGAGATAGTGATCTTGCGCTTCAGGTCGCTCTTGATCCGGGCATGGACCAGTTCCCACGACGTTTCCGGCACCTTCTTTTCGTACTTCGGTTCCACCGGCGGCGGGCCGGGGTTCAGCGGCGGTTCGGCTGGCGGCATGGCTGGGGGCTGGCCTTCCATCGGCGGCTGCTGTGCTGCCTCGGCCTGCTGCATCTGCATCTGCGCGATTTGGGTGCCTTCCTGATAAAGCGCCATCTGCGCCATGAAGGATTGCATTTCCGCTTCGCGCCGCTGGATTTCGGCCCCGCGTTCCGCCTCGGTCATCGGCAGGTCCATGCCGCAGATTTCGGCGATCAGCGTGGTCTCGAACAGGCCGGTGCCGACGTCCAGCATCATCTTGAGCATGTCCAGCGCATAGAGGGCCATGCGGCGCTGGCGTTCGGACAGCCTGAGCCCGGAATAGCGGCCCTTGAGGTTCTGTGCGGCGGCAGTTTCGTTGGGATCGGTGGCGGCGCGCATGACGTCGGAGACGCCGGACGCCTCGAACATGGCGTTCTTGGCCTGCTCACGCATCTGTTGCAGGGCCTGCAACGCGGCGACCATCGGGGCCAGCGGCAGCCACTGCACCAACTCCCCCAGGTTGCCCTTCTGCAGAAGCGAGATCCAGGCTTCTACCGGGATCAGCTGGTTCTTGCCCTCAAACAGCTTCTGGAATTGGTCGGCTGCGGATGCCGGGATCAGGCCGGCGACGGCGATGACGCGCAGGATCTCGGCCATCTTCTCCGAGGCGATGCGGCATTCCTCGGCGCGCTGCTCGTAGTAGCGGACGTCAGGCCGGGGGGTCAGGCGGCGGCCCTTGGTCGTGGCCAAGAGCGGGCGCGGCATCGGAAAGAAGTCATCCAGCTTCAGCGGATCATCGGCTTCGTCCAGCACGTCGTCGGTGTAGCAGGATGACCACCAGATCACCCGCTTGGACTCCCGGTCCCAGATCTCCATCACGGGCGCGGTGTCGAAGGGGCTGATCGCGGTTGCCAGCGTGTCCGTGGTGGGGGCGACGCCGCCAACCGAGGACTGCAGGCGGTCGTCATCCTCGGCCGGCGCGGTGGAATTTGCCATGCCTGGCCGGTTGTAGGACATCTTGGCCGCGATGTCGGCGCCGAAGCGCTTTTCGATCTTCGACCTGGTCAGGGAATGCTCGATCGCCATCCAGGGCAGATCATCCCATGACGCATTCGGGCAGAACAGGACTGTGCGCCACTCGCGATGCCGGGGCATGACGCGCTGATTGACCACCCTCTGCACCATCTGGGTCGTGGGCTGGCCGGTGATGGGGTCGATCGCGGGTTGCCCGGTGATGGGGTCAAGGACGGGCTCTGCAACCTCCTGGGTCACTTCCTTGTAGACCACGGTGGCGCCACCACGGCCCGGGATCAGCCAGTCGTCGCGGCAGCCGATCATGGCGCCGTCGAAATCCTCGGTGTCCAGCATGTATTTGGCGAGGCGGAAGACGGCTTCGGTTGCCATCAGGTCGGTGGCGTCGGTCTTGAAGTCGCCATTGAAGCGGCGGCTGACTACGGGCTGCGGGGTGTCGGAGTAGATCAGCGGCTTCAGAACGTCGATGTTGGCATGGACCAGGGCGGTCTTTTCGTCGATCTTGATCAGGGCGTTCTCGTTCTCGCCATCGGACTGGCTTTTCTCCTGGCGGCCGAAGTAGAGGCGTTCGGTGGCCTCGCCCTCGGCCCGGAACAGCTTTTCATGGGTCAGCGCGGCGGAGATCTGCTGGTTCCAGAAGGTCCAGGACTTGCTGGGGCCTTCCTGCTTCGCCTCGTCCGCCGTCTCGGGCTCACGATCGAGGGGGCTGCCGCCGGTCAGGAATTCATGTGGCACGGTCTCCGACCCTGGGGCAACGGTATGCTCCGGAACGATGTTTGGCGTTTTCATTGGCCCCTCTTCCTTCGCTCTTTCGCAGCTTCGTTTCTCGCGTGTAGCTCATCTAGGCTTTCACCGGCGGCATTTTTGCCGGATTTGGTCGGCGTCCCTGCCACCAGGCGGTCCAATGCGCGCGCCATCAGCGTGGCCTGGTCGACGGTATCATCGTGCTTGCCACCGGGGAATTGCAGGATCTCCTTCTCGAAGGCGTCCACAAAAAGCAACAGATCGCCGGTCAGCCCTTCCTTCTTCGGCAGGAAGAGCTTGCCCATGGACGCCATGCCAAGCAAGGCCTGGGCGCGCTGCTCCTTGTTGGTCGACGATGTGAAGCCTTCGCGGGCCACGAAAACCCGCTCCTTGCGCATCATGATGGTCAGGAAAGGGCCGACAGAGTTGATGATCTGGCCGTTTTCCTCGAAGGCCTGCAGCGGCTTCCACTTCTTGCAGAGGCGGATCCACTCTGCGGCCCAGCGGTCGGAGGTGAAGCGGCCGCGCCAGCCATCGAGGAGATAGAGGTTGAGGTCTTGATCAACGCCCCAGACCCCATGCGTGGTGTAGTCTGGATCCGTGGCGCCAGCCTCGGCCTTGGTCGCGTAGTCTGACGCGATGTAGATCTTCATGCCGACGATCGACATGGTCTTCGGGTCGTAGCGGTTCAGGTGTTCGGCGCGGAACATCAGGCCTTCCGCCGGGCTTGGGCGCTGCTGGTAGAGCGCCGACCAGACCCAGCCGCCCCGGGCCTGTGCCGCCTTGAATTTCTCGGCGAATTCCTCGGGCCAGAGATATTCGCCCAGCTTGCGCTTCAGCGGGTCTTTCTCATGTTCCGCAGCGGCTGGAATCGAGAGGACGAACCAGAGTTCCCCGGTTTCCCGGTCCTTGTACCATCCGGTTTCGCCGTCGAAGTTCTCGGGCAGGATTCGGCCAGCGGGGTCGTCCTGGTGCCAGCGCGTCGTGACCATGATCTGCTTGCGCCGACCCTGCAGCGATGACACCAGGTCGGCCTTGTACGTTTCCCAGGCCTCTTCGCGCATGTGGACGGACATGGCCTTCTTCCGGCCCTTGATCAGGTCATCGGAGATCAGGAAGCTGGCGGGGTTGCCGTGGGTCGAACCGCCCATCAGTCCGAACCCGTTGTACTCCCCGCCGTCGGTGGTGGCCCACTGGTCCTTTGCCTGGCTGTCGTCGGCCAGCTTCACGTCGAAGGGGCTTTGCGGGTGCCGCATCAGGTTGCGGACGATCTTGCCGGTCTTCGCCGCATACTTCTGGGTGTGGACGGCGCTCATGATCTTTTCGGTCGGGTGGCGCCCCATGATCCAGGCCGGGAAAAGCTGGGTGCAGAGCGTGGATTTCGCCATCCGGCGCGGCATGAAGACCATCAGCCGGTCGATCTTGTCGTCCTCGACCGCCTGCAGCGCCTTGCAGGTCAGCTTGTGGTGCGGTTGCGGCGTGAAGCCGGTCATCCGCTGGTAGTAGGCCTGGAAGTTGTTGCGCGAATCCAGCTGGTCCAGTTCGTCCAGCGCCTGATGCAGCGCGTAAATGTCGGGATCAGCCGAAGCGTAGGAGGCGATCATGGGGCGTTAGTCGGCCTTCATCGCGACGACGACGCGACGGCGCCATAGCGCCTTCTGGGCTGCGGTGTAGTGGGTTTCCCAGGTGCCGCCGTTCACCGCCTCGGCCAGAGCGCGGGCGCCAGCCTCAATCGCTGCCGGGGTCAGAGGGTAGCGTTCAGATGTCTCGGTCATGTTCCGCCCTCTCGTTGCTTCAGTCTATCCTGCAGCTTGGCGATCTTGGCCAGCATGGCCTCTCGGTCGGTGATCGGGGTATCGGGCTGGTTGGCTTCTGGTGCCGGCGCAGCTGCGGTCTTCGCGTTCCTGGCCATGAAATGTTCAAGCGTTCCCTCGATCTGGGTGTCGCCGCCGTAGAGCCCGGGGAATCGCCGCTGCAGCATCCTGATCAGCACGTTGCCGCGGAGATCCGTGTTCGTCAGGTTCGCCGTCGCGTACTTCGTCCAGAAGCTTTGCAGCAGAACCCAGGCGACCATTATTGCTTCCTCGAATTCAGGGTGATCATCGGCCCAGCGGTAGAGCGTGACCTTGTGGATCCCGATGGTGGCGCACCAGGTCTCTGGAAACTCGCCGGCCTGCGCCATCATCCGGATCATGTCGCAATACTTGGGGTCGTACTTCAGCGCCCGGCCGGGTTCGTCGGCCTGCTGGCCGATCAGCACCAGTTCGGCGCGGGGGCGGCCTGCCATGTCAGGCCTTCCCGGCGCGGTCGCGCTTCAGCTTGTCCGTTGCGATGGCGCGGTCGATCGACGTGATGGTGCGCAGCACCCGCCGCCCGCCGCCAGAATGCCCCCAGTGCCAGCCTTTGCAGGCGTCGCAGGGGTAGACCTTGGCCCCAAGTTCAGCCCGCCCCTCGACCAAGGCACGACGCATGGCTGCTCTGGCAGCGCCTGCCTTGCGGTGGATGATCTTCCCTTGGCACAGCTTGTCTGACATCGCGCGCCTCTCAGGTTAAAGCTTCCAGCCCGGCCGGGCTCAACTCCCAGCCCTTGCCGGTGGCGGACCTGATCAGCTGGCGCTGCTGCAGCAGCTCGATCATGGATCTGGCGACGTCGAAGCTGGTGAGGGTGGGATAGACCAGGGCGTCACGGATCGCGCGGGTCACGGAAATGCCTGGTTCGCGGTCGCGGACGGCCCGAAGCGCGCGCCACTCGAAGGACGTGATCTTCAGGCTGACCACGGCGAGAGGGGCGTAGCCGGTGCCTGATCGGACGGCGAGGTAGACCCAGCGGTCATCCTCTGGAGTGGAGAGAACCATGCGGCGCTGTTGCAGGCGCAGGAATCGGGTCTCGCACAGAAGCAGCGCGGTGTCGGCCAGCCCGTTCAGGATGTCACTGACCCGCCGGTCACGGGCAAGGCTGCCCATGTGGTAGACGCGCCTGTCACCGAAACCCGCCTGGCGCGACCAGCTGGTCAGCGCGTCGACGGTCGCCACACTCTGCGACTCCATGCTTCCCTCGGGCTTCCCTCGTAGAAATCCCCATATACCGAATTGGCCGAGGCGAGAAGGGGAGGGCATTATTGCCGCCCGATCTGTTCCGCTAAGGCAGATGCAATACCGGGGAATGTCTCGGATCTATCCCGCGCCCGATCCTCGCCCGGTGAAAGCTTGTTCTGGCCGCCATCGGTCTGATTGGCCCAGCGAGGCTTGCCGTCAACCATCCGAGGCGCAGCCCACTGCCAGCGCGGAAGCGGAACCAGCGGCCGGACGCCCTTGAACCAGAAGCAGGTCCGCTTGCTGGCATCATCGCCAAACTCATAAGGCTGATATGTGGGCGGCCGTCCCAGATGCTGCGACAGGATCCCGACGGGGTTTTCAATCACCACACGCTCAAGCCCGCAATTCCAGAGCAACAGCGCGAATTGGATAGCCTCTTGCCGCGCCATGCGACGTTTGGCCCCGAACAGCGTTCCGGCCTGCAGGCGCTGATGATAACCAACGTCGGGGTATCGCGTGAAATCAGGATCCTTGTAAGCCCACTCGGCAGAGCAGGTCAGATAGGTGCAGGTCGGAAACGCGATAAGCCCGCGCCACGGTCGAAGGCGCAACGCCTCAATCAAGTCCATCTGCAGGTGTTCCCCGCGATCGGACCGGCTGGGCAGCAGATCGCAACTCACGGCCGGGATGTTGAGGGCCAGCATGGCGTCTCTGACCCTGCCGCTCTCTTCGCAGCCGATCAGCCACTCTCCCTTTGGGTGACCTGCTGCAATCACTGACTTGGCTCCTGTTGGTTGATCCTGGCCTTGTGCCGAGCGATCAGGTGGAGAACGCTGGTGTGGTCGCGACCGTCGAAGTAGCGGCCGATGACGGGGGTTGAGAAGCCCGCGTCGGCACAGGCTTGCATTGCCTCGCCCCGGGCCACGAAACGCGGGTCCGCGACTTCCCGGCCGCGCAGGTCGAGAAGGTCGAGGCGATACCTGTCAGCGATGGCTTGGCAGATCGGTGTCATTCCGGCAAAGGCGACTGCGTCTCGTTCCGGCCGCTGTTGCTGGGCCTTGCGGTTTGGCGGCCGCTTGGGCTTGCGCCGCGCCGGCTTTGGCGCACCCTCCAGGGCTTCGACCCGGGCGGTCAGCTTCTCGATCTTGCAGAGCAGGCTGCGGATGATCAGGTCGTTGGCCAGCGGAATCTGGGGGGTCATCCGTCGACCCTTTCCGGTTCGGCCGGCACGACGGGCGCGGGTGAGGTGACGATCTCTTCCATCATGTCGCACAGGCGCTGGGCATGGCGGTTCTTCCTGACCCTGTAGGCGACGACGCGCTGGAAAAAGCAGAGGAAACACAGGTTTGCCCAGTTCCAGAGACTGCACTTGTGCTTGCCATCGTCGTGGACGATTCCGCAGGCCACGTCGCCATTGGCGCAATGCACCTCGCAAAATTCGCCGGTGACAGGGCAACCTTTGCCGTCGTGCAGGATTAGCGCGCCCCATTCGTGTTCGTCGTCAGCCATGATCGCCTCCCGCGTCGATGTTGCCGTGCTGGACGGTGAAGCTGACGGCCACCACCCAAGGGTTCGCGCCCCATGCGTCGGAGCCGTGGATGCCAGACCAAAGTTGCTCAAAGCTGCGGGCAGCGGACCGCGAGTTGAAATAGCGGGCATCGCCAGCATCCGGGCATGGCGTGTAGCCCTCCCACAGATCAGACCATGCGCACCCCTCGGCCACCGCATCCGCCTCGCTGATCTCCTGCAGCCGCTGCACCCGGACCTCGGTGACGATCAGCGTCAGGCGGGAGGCCCAGCGTGGCATGTGGATCGACGGGCGCGGCCTCTCCCAATCGCCAAACTCGGGGTTGCCATCTGCCCAATACCAGATGCTCTCTTTGACGTAGACCTCACCACCCCAACAGCCGGATTGGCGCTCCTTTGGGGCCGTAGCGTGCCAGTAGTGTTCACCAGACCACGCCTCCCGCACATAGAGCCGGTCGCCGGGGGCGTAGGGCAGCAGCCTTCTCCCATTACTGGGGTGCAGCAGAAAGCTTGCCAACCCCTCGGCGTCGGTCTGGCAGAATCCGCCGAACCGTTTGACCCACAGCTTGGGATCGACGCCGTTGCACACGCTGTCGGGCGGATACCGCCAAAGCCCGGCATCGTTCAGGTCGGGCTGCGGGTTGAGAAGTCTGCGCGTTTGGTTTTTCCGCCCGGCCAGCAGCGCTTGAACCATCGGGGCCGAGAAGATGATGGGCCTGTCGGTCATAGCCCGCACTCCTGCCTGACTTCGGCCATGGTGCAGCCCGTATCGCGGGCCGTGGCCCTGACCAGGCAGCGCAGATCATGCTCCAGAAGGACGCCAAACGGCGTGTGAAACTCGAAGACCTTGCGCTTCTGCGCGAAAACCTCGGTGATGCTGATCATGATGCGCCTCCCTGCCGGCACTTCGGCACAGTCGGCGTGTGCCGGTAGTGGTGGAAGGCGCTGGGGCGATAATCCACCGGCCCGTAGGATTCGGGGCTGCGCGGGTCGGCGATCCCGCAGTCGACCGCGGCGGCGTGTGCCTCGCGTTCGGCCTTGTCGATATCCATGCAAAGCCAGTTGCGGTCGGCCTCGTTCTTCTGGACCGCCTTCGGGGTCATTTCCGAGAAATCCTTGGCCCCGAGGGTGGCCAACCGCTTGCGCATTTCGATGATGCGCTTGATGTGGCCATGCAGGCGGGTGAGATCAGCTAAATCGGTCATGTCTTGTCTCCCATGCGCTTCGGGGCGAAGCCGTAATCTTCCATGATCTTCCTGGCCTCCTCGGCCGTGGCCGGGCGGCGCTCCGGATCCTGCGGCGCCTGCGGCTTTGGCTGGGCAAGCAGCCACTTGGCGCGGGCCTTGTGGACCTGAAACAGCACCTCGCGCTCGTTCGGCATCTTGCCGCGCTTTTCGTCCATCGCGGCCTTGATACCCTCGCGAACCTCCTCCAGCGGGAAATCCTGCAGCGCGTCGATCCAGTCGCCCATCATCTGGTCGTGCGCCACGGTGCCGCGGTCACGTTCCCAGCCGTAACGGTCAGTCTTTTTCGCCAGAACCTCCAGCTCCAGCGCCACCCGGGCCTGATGCGTGGCGAGAGCGGACGAGTCGAGTGATTTGCTCAACGGCAGGATCAGGCCGTTGGCCGCCCGGGGCAGATGGTCCTGCATTCTGGTGACTAGGTCTTGCATCGTAATTTCCTTCCATCAGCTTGGAGAAAGAGGATTGCGCGGTCAGGAAGTCGAAACTGGCGGTCCAGCCCCGTTCGTTCTGGCCGCAGAGGTGCGGCGAGGCCCGGGCGCGGGCCAGAGCAGCGCGCCACCCTGCCAGACCACCACACTCCCGAAGCCTGGCCTTCAGCGCCGCCGTCCGTGCTTTGGTCAGCGCCTTCACCTTTGGCCAGCCCGCCTTTTCCGCAGAATCGTTGTAGTCGTCGATCGCAGTTTCGAGATCGTCGTTGCTTGGAAACGACAAGAGACCTTTAGGTCTCTCTTCTTCTGTATCTGTGTCTGTATGGTTGAACGGTCGTTGAACGGTCGTTGCAGCCTTGCCTTGATTTTGTTGCCTTTTTGCGGCACTGGCTTTCCCTGCTCTGGATGCAATTTTCAAGTCGTTCGCGCGCTTCTCTATTTCGACCTCGGATCTGCCATTGGAAACAACGCCATCGTGCAGGGTGAGCTTTCCAAGATCGACCAGCTTCCGCATGACCTTGTCGAATGTCGCCTCGCGCATCCCGCAATAGGTCGCCAGCCGCCTGACATGGTATTCGACGGGGCCGCTTTCCTCGTAGATCCGGCAAAGGATCATGGTGTAGACGCCCACGTCTTGAGGGCTTAACCCACGGACTCCATTCATGAAATCTGTGGGGTAGAAATTGAAGTACGGGATATGCTTTCGGCTCATGAAAGCGCCCCGTCCAAAAGGGCGTTGATCTTCACCTCTGCATCGTCGGGGTGAAGGCTTCCCTTCACGGAATTGCACCAAGCGCAGGACACGCACAGGTTTTCGTCGTCATCCTGACCGCCTAGAGCCAGAGGCATCCAGTGGTCGATGACCACCTGATAAGCCTGCAGTCTGGAGCAGCACCAGTTGCAGATGAAGGCATCCGCCTCCCTGCTGTAGCAGCGCGCCATAACCTTGCCGCGCGCGCGCCAATCCAGCGGGCGGCGCGGCGTCGGTCTTATGTTTTCTGCCCTCTTTCCCATGATCAGAACGGGATGATGTTCGCGGCGGAGAGCTTGTCGTTGATCTCCTGTAGCGTCCGGATCTTCGGCGCCCTGATCTGGGCGGCCTGGACGGCGGCCAGCAGTTGGGCCGGGGTATTGTCGGTCAACGAAAGGAGCTGCCGGTAGGCCTCGACATGCTCGTCTCGGCACCAGTAGAGCGGCGGCGCCCCCTCGGGCACCTCGGTTCCCATGGCGCGCAACAGGTTCTGCAGCCCGGCGGACAGTTCGTCACGCCCGACAATGGCGCGGGCCAGGTTCTTGTAGACGTTGGGCGGCCGCAGAACGTCGCTGATGCCTGTGGCGTCCATCATGTCGCGCCTGGCTTGGTCCAAGATGTCCATGGATTCACCGACATTTGGCTGAACGAACGGGATCCGCTGCGGCATCGCTTCGCTTTCGGTTTGATCATCTATAACCCGCCTTACCACGTCATTCCTGATAAAGCTATCATTTTGAAAGCGATGCGCCAGCCGGTAGATCGGGGACCGGGGACCGCCGCCCTGCGCCTCGATCTCGATGCACCCGGCCTCGATCAGTTCGGGCAGCACCCGGCTGACGGTGGGGACGCTGCAGCGGGCCAGAATGGCAATCTCGGCCTGTGTCGCGCAAACGCGGCTGTCGATCGCCATGTCGGCAAGGGCCATATGGACAAGGAAGGCGTTGCCGGTGGCGGGGGAATAGCGCCAGGCCATGGCGAGGTCAAAGAAGCTCATTGGTCGGTCTCCGGTTCAAGGTTGAGATCAGGCTGGCGCGCGTCCAAGCGGTCCAGCAGGCGGAAGGATGGTTCGGGCAGGGTGCCGTCGTAGCTTCTGGGGTCGTCCCGATCAAAGACGAACCAGGCGTTGCGCTGTGGGGCCTGACCCTGGCCGGTGAAGTCGATCTTCCAGCGGATCAGGTAGGAATAGCTGAACGGGGTGGTGTCCAGGATCTGGCCCAGCCCGTTGATCTTGCCGGCGGGCCAGTCCCAGGCCAGCAGCAGGGCCATGTAGCGCCAGTCCGGCATGGCCAGGCTGTGCTTCAGCCAGAGCGCGCGGCCCTTGGCGTTGATCAGGTCAAAGGGCGGGTTTGTGATGATCGCCTTGGCGCGCGGCCTACCGCAGCTGAAGAAGTCGGCTTGCCAGCTATCCGGGCAGCCGCGCAGCACCAGGTCGGACGCTGTGCATGGGATGCCCTCGGCCCGGATCACGTTGACCATGTCGCCCCTACCGCAAGCGGGATCCCAGACGCTGCCTTCCCGCCGGATCCGGTCACCATCACGGGCCAGCAGCGCGCGGATCGCGTCGGTCTCCACGGTGAGATAGGCATCATCGGCCCGGCGCTTCTCGCGCGGCTTGCGCTGCACCGGCAGGTCATCGAGGAGGGCGGGGCCGGGATCCGCGCGCCTGCGCTTGGTGGCGCGGAAAAGGGCCTTGGCGTTGCTCATTTGTCCCTCTCGGTCATGTAGCGGTCGAAGTTGGCCCGCATGTTCATGCTCTCGCTACGGGCGAAGCGCCGCCGGTCGGCCGCATCGAAAGCATTCCTGTGAGCTGCGACGAACGCGCGGTCAGCGGCGGAACCTTCGCCGCGCGATACCCTGCACCATTGGCACGGGCAGGGTGGGCAGGTGCATTCGTTCTCTGGCCCGCACAACTCACAGGGCAGTTGCGGAATTCTCACCGCCCATACCCCGTTCCATCGCAGCGCCAGCACCTGGCGGTGACGGTGACGCCGGGCCGGTCGCTGGGCTCAGACAGGGTGCCTTTGCCGTGGCAGGTCGGGCAGGCGTCCGTGCCAAGCGGCCGGCTCAGGTCTTCCTCTGTGGTCGCAAGCTTCGGTGCGTCGTTCATGCCGCAATTCCAATGACCGCCCGGTAATGCTCCGGGCCCTGCGTTCCAACAAGCCTGCCGTCGCGGCTGTAGATCTCGCGCAGCGCGTTCAGGCTCAGGTGGTGGTGGTGGTGGCTGACCTTGATGACGCCACGGATTTCCAGCCGGCGGCCTTCGCTGGACTGGTCGGACGGGCGATCAGGCGCTGTGCGCGGCCACCATTTGCCCAGGCTTTTGTTTTCCCAGAACCAGAGAGCTTCCACTGTGCTTTCCCCCTCGATATGTCCGTTTCGTTGAACGCAGGCGCTGGATCTCGTCGCGGCGCATGGTGATTGCCAGGCGCGCGGACCTGGTGTCCCTGCCCTGCAGCAGCAGCGCGACCCTGAAGGCCTCACACTCGGCATTGGTCTTCAGGCGCAAGACCAGGACGCGCCAGGCCTCGCCCGTCACGCCGGCCACGATCGCGCTTTCCGCCAGCGCCCAAGCTTCGCCGGAGCCGGCCATCACGCCGCGATCCGGCGCAGTTCGGCCCAGTGCGTCAGGGTCTGCCGCCCGGTCGCCTCGAAGGCCAGCTGGGTGGTGCGGGCATCCCTGGCCATGGCGCGGGCCAGAGCGGCCTCAGCAATGGAGGCGCGGTAGTGGGACATCGGGATGCCCTTGAAGGCGATGCGTCGGCGCTCAAGGTCGCGCCGAACCGCTTCCATCCGAACCGCCGCCGGGTCGCAGTAGTGCTGCCTGGCAATTTCCTCGGTCCTGACGCCGGCAACCCACATCGCGGTGAAATCTTCGGCCCAGATGATCTTCTTGAACCCGCCATTGCGCGGCCTCAGACCGTTAGCCTTGGCGTGATCTCCGACCACATCTGGCGGCATGCCCAGAATTTCCGCGATATCGTTGCGGCTGAGACTGTGATCCTCCCAGAGCTGCTTGAAGCGCAGCCGGGAATAGAGATACTTCCGGCGCTTCCGGCGCTCCTCAAGTATCCCGAGGCGGTCGGCCCGGTATCGGAGCGCGTTCTCGGTGACGCCAGCCGCCGCCGCTGATCGGGCCAGCGCGATGTCCGATTCCGGCCACATGATCCGAACGAACGCCGCGCAGAACGTGAAGCCGCAGGCAAAGGGCGGATCATCTTTGGTATTTCTTGGCATGTCCCTGCATGGCCTCCCAAATGGATGGTGGAATTGTGCGCCGCAGCTCGTCGGCTGTGGGCGGTTCGGTGGCGGGGGCGACGATTGCCACCATGCCCCGGAAGCCCGGGATCCAGGTGGCCCGGCTGGATCTGACCCAGCGGCGGTTGTCGTCGACGATGATCTGTGCGCCCTTCAAGGCATCGATCGCCGCCTTCAGGGTGTTATCGCTGTCCATGGCGGCCCCAACATCGACCTCGCCCACCATGATCGAAATGTAGACAGGCGTGGTGAAGCGCGGGCAGCGCTGGGCGGTCAGAAGCTGGGCGGCGGCCTTCTTCCAGGCCTGATATTCCTTGGACGTGATCCGCCCGCGCCCCGGCACGTTCGCGAACAGGTGGTTCGTGCTGATCGGTGGGGGCAACAGGACGCGGGCGGGTTCCATCGCTTAGGCCTCGCCCGGTTCTTCGGGGTCGGCGGGCTGTTCGCCCAGCTGCTGGTCGTCGGGCCACGGGGCCTCGGTGTCGGTCTTGTCTTCGTCGTCATCAACCGACAGATCCGAAGCGCCCTCCTCTTCGTCGTCATCGTCATCGTCGGGCGCCAGCGGGTCAGGTTCCGGACCATCAAGGACCGGCGCCCGAAGCGCCTCCGTCTCGTCCGCGAATCCGCCCGTCTCGGCGTCCTTGATGTTGCCGCCGAGGGGAAGATCCATCTGGGATCCGCGCCCATCATACTTGATCCGATCGGCGCCGAAGAAGGTTTCTGCATCGGTCGCGATGATCATGACGCGCTTCTCGACGTGCTGGCCCAGAAACTTGAGGTTGTCGTCATCCATTTCGCAGGTGACCTTGGCCTCAATGCCCTTCTCGGCACCCTTCAGCGTGACTTGGCCGAGAACCACAGAGCAGTGCGCCCACTCGTAATCGTTGATCGCGCGCACGGTGCCGCGGATGGTGTCGCGGGCCTGCATTTCGATGGCGTTGACCAGCATCTGCTGCTCGTCGACCGTCATCTGCTGCCAGGGTTTCCAGTTGTTCTTGATCCGGTCCAGAATGAAGTCGCGCATCTGGCCCTCAAGCTTGTGCAGCTCAGGGTGAAACTCGCCGGCGTCATAGGCGTGAACGCTGAAGTCTTCGCCGACACCCTCCATGTCGACAGGCACGACGTTGGGGTCGGGATCACCGACTGTTTCGCCAACAATCTCGGCGTCGTCGATGGTTTCGACGGGCCCGGGGTCACCGCCCTCGCTGGTCACCTCTTCGGTCTCGGGCACCTCGACGTTGGTGACCTCGCCGGTTTCTTCGTCGATCTGTTCGACGGTTTTCTTTGCCATATCGGTCTCTCCTTGCCCTCTGGGCGGTTGGTGCCGCCCCCCCCCGTGGGGAACGGCGGGGGGCTTACTTCGCCTTGGCCGCCTTGAATTTCAGGGTGGCGCTGGCGGGGGCGCGCGACATCGCGCCTGTTGCGGGGTTCCTGACGTTCCTCTCGGCCCGGTGGACCTGCTGGAAGGTGCCGAAGCCCCGGATGATCACCTTCTCGCCGTTGGACGCCTGGAATTCGATCTCCTGCAGAACGGTTTCCAGAACAGCCTCGATCGTCGATCGGGGCGTGGACATCTTCGACTTCACGGCGTCGATCAGTTGGGTCTTACTCACGGTCATGGTTTTCTCCTTTGCTGGCCCATGGGGGAAGCGGCCACGGGGGCCGTTTTGGGCAATGGGTTAGAGTGTTTTGGTGATGATGGTTTGTGCGCCTTTGATGATCTGGTGGATGGTGGCCAGCTCGGGGCTGCCGGTGCCGTTCCCGTGGTAATAGGTCCACATCGAAACGTGCGGCGAAGTCGCCTTCTTCACGTCCTCCAAGATACAGCCGGTCTTCCGCAGCGCGCCCTCCAGCGTCTCGATCCGGCGCAGCGCGGCTTCCATGGCACCCTTGGCACCCTTCATCTTCTCGACCGCATCCTTGTCGCGGGCGATGTCGTCTTCAGTCTTCAGGCTGGTCATCGGTCTTCTCCTCTGGGGTTGCAGTTTCCGCCCACCAGTCGGCGACGCGCCGGATGTGGTGGGCCTTCTTGTGCTGGGCCTCGGCGTGGTCGAGAACGCCACGCCGGGACCGGCATTTGCGATTGCAGACCGGGCAGCGCCAAGGCTTCGGGTCCGCGTCATCCATCACTGCACCAGCCATTCCGGTTGCAGGATCAGCGTTTCCGGTTCCATCGGCCCCAGCGCCAGCGCGAAGGCGTGGAGATCGGCAAGCCTGGCCTCACAGGCCGAGGCTTCCTTGGCCTTCCGGTGGTGCCTCGCTCTTGCCGCGTCGCGCTGGGCCTGCTGGATCCCGATGGCCAACCAGCGCCGCCCAGCGTTCCTGACCCTGAAGTCGGTGATTTCGGCAAGCGTGGAAGAGAACGCCCCGTTTCTCAGGCGGTAGAGCCTTTTGCTGGCCTGGCCAGCCGAAGCCGAACGGTGCCTCTGGATCGCCGCAGAAATAACAAATGCCTCTTTTTCGTTCATGATCATCCATCCCTAGCGAATTCGCCGTGTATTTCTGCGAGCTTCTTGGACCGGGCAGCGGCAGCATCTTCCAGAGCATCAAAGCGAACGCTCCAGACGGCCTTCCCGTGAAGCCTAATCTGGGCCAGCCACTTAGAACTGGCAGCGGACCAGTGAACGCCCTTCACGCCAGACTTGTTGTTCTTGTTCCCGCGCCGATTGTGCATGTTCTCTGATTGAGTGGATATCCGGAGGTTTCCCGCCTCACCCCGCCGTCGATTGTTCAGCCCATTGCCGTCGCGGTGGTCGACGCCAGAGCTTTCTGGCTCTCCCATAATGAGGCGGTGCATATACACCTGGCGGCGCTTACCTTTTCTCAGATCGGTGCGGATAGCGTATGTCGTGTTGTAGTTTTTCTGGGCGCTCCAGGTCTGCCCCTCGACCAGATGCACATCCTCGACGTCGATGATCGCCTCGTAGCCCTTAGTCAGGGGCACATAGGCAACGTCACCCTCAATCCGGATTGGCTTCATTTCAGCCTCTCGATCTTCCCGACCTCGGCAGGGTCCGCCAGGTCGATGGTGCGCACCTTGCCGCCGGTTGCCAGTTCGATCCGGGCCGCGGTAACCAGCGTGAAACGCTGCCGCCCCTTCTTGACGTCGGTGATGGTGCTTTCAAAGACGCCGATATGGGCCGCCAGCGCCCGCTGGGTGATCCCGTTCGTCTTGAGCCAATGTGTCAGCTTTTCCATGACGACAAGATAGCCATCATTTCGGATAATACGTCAAGCCAGTAATTTCATATTGACGGGCTTTGCGGGACGTGCCTATTCTTCTGGCTTAAACCCGTCACCCCGGAAAGTTCAGCCATGCCAAACCCATTCCCGCCCCATCCCGCCGCCACTCTCGTCGAGGCCGAGGCGCAGCACATCAACGCCATGGGCGCCCTTGAGGCGCGCATTGTGGAAGCGATCAAGGTCATGCAGGGGCCGGGGCGGCGGTCGCAGGAAGAATTGGTCGCAGCTGCCGCGACGCTAGCCACCTATGGCGACGTGATCACGGCGCAGCGGGCCGAGTTGGTGCTGCAGGCGATCCGGTCGGCCCCGGAGATCAAGCGCTTCGCCGATCAGGCGGTGAGGCAGGAGCAGCGCGCCGGGTTTCGCAATCCCGATATCTGGCTTCGCGCCGTCCTGATCGTCGGTGGCGGTTACATCGTTGTCGGGATCGTCGCTGCTCTGGTCCAGAGGGCGCTGGGCTGATGCGCAAGCCTTCGACCTTCATGCAGTCCCATAGCTGGTGGCTGGACGCGCTGGCGGGCAAGGAGTCGCCCCGGCACGACGGCCTGCCCGAATGCGGCTACTACAGGATGAAGCTGGTCAAGGGCGGGCCCTGGGTGCCGGTGCAGGTCAAGCTGTCGCAGGACATCGAGTTTGACACCGGCGAGTTGGCGGCCCCAGAACGCTACATCGCGGTCTATGAAGACCGGAACGTGGATGCCGCCCTGATCTGGGACCGGCTGGACCCGATCAGCCATATCGAATTCATCCGGCTGAAGACCAGAATCGGGCGCGACGAACGCCTGCAGGCCAGCATGGTGAAGCTGGATCTTACCGAAGCCCCGACCAGACCCCCGAAAGGATTCTGACATGACCGACCCTGTCCGCCCCAGCGATGTGGGCACACTCTTCGACGCGCCGCCCGCCAAGGGTTCCGTGATTGGCGACAACCGGCCCCCGCCCTTTGACCCGACCGTGCTGGCCGAGAAGGAAGCCAAGGTCACGTCCTTCCTGGATGCCGCCGGGGAATGGCTGGATCTCGGCGAGATCGAGACCGACGTGCAGGCCGAATACCTGAACGACTTCGTCAGCGGTGCGCGCGCCCTGGCCAAACAGATCGAGGACTGGCGTGTTGATGCCAAGGCCCCGCATGCTCTGGCCGCCAAGGCTGTGGATGATGCGGCGAAACCGCCGGCCCTGAAGATCAGGACGGCGCTGGACCGGGCGCTGGACATGCTGGGCAAGTATTCCGGCAAGAAGAAGCGCGCCGCCGAGGAGGCCGCCCGGGTCGAGCGTGAGAAGGCTGCACAGGCCGCCGCACAGGCCGAACGGGAACGCCAGCAGGCTATCGCCCGCAACGACATCAGCGGCGAGATCGACGCCCAGAAGCGCGCCGGGTCGCTGGCGGCCAGTGCCGACGTGAACTCGCCGGTCTGCTGGTTCAGCAGCACGTTGAAGCCCGTCTGACCGAGCAGCAGCAGCATCAGCAGTGCGAGCATGCCGCGCGCGCGCCACTTCTCGCCG
>ERZ724517.131-NODE-131-length-44276-cov-15.278420_pt1 | contig 44276 bp, 49 predicted proteins | sample MGYA00376050_ERZ724517 | MGnify/ENA primary metagenome ERZ724517 (study PRJEB28724, sample SAMN07190886) | activated sludge metagenome | isolation source: activated sludge of sewage treatment plant in Hong Hong | place: USA: Christiansburg, Virginia | collected... | reverse complement strand
GGTGGGCGGCTTCCTGGCGGCCTGGGTCATCGGTTATGGCGTTGTGCAGTCACTGGCGCCCGCCATAACCGGGAGGCAGCGGGGCCATGTGCCGGATGGGCGCACAGCATTGACATGGGCATCGGCACTGGCCGCATTACCGGCGCTGATGGCCATCGGGCTGGCAGCAGCGTGGCATGTGCCGGTGGTACTGCTCGGCGGTCTGATGATGTTTGGTGCTGTGTTTGCAGTGAACTCGTCACTGCACAGTTACCTGATTGTGTCGTATGCCCGGGAGGATGGCGTTTCGCTGGATGTTGGCTTTTACTATATGTCTAATGCCATGGGACGCTTGCTGGGTACGGTCCTGTCGGGCTGGGTTTTTCAGGGATACGGGTTGGCTACCTGTCTGTGGGTGTCTTGCCTGTTTGTGGCGCTGGCCGCCATTATTTCCAGTGCCCTGCCAAGGCATCATGCGGGCGCTGGGTTGTCTTGAAATCGACGGTGCGCGTGATTGACCGGGACACGCCCCCTCGCTACTGTTCGCCCCCACTATTCGTCTGTCCGTGAGCCGCTATGTCCCGCAAGCGCACCGCTATAGATTTTGAAAAGGCCCTGACCGATCTGGAAGCCCGTGTACACCAGCTGGAAAGTGGCGATCTTAGTTTGGAAGAGGCTCTCAAGGCCTTCGAAGAAGGTATTCGCCTGACCCGTGACTGTCAGCAAGCGCTGACGGAGGCTGAGCAAAAAGTGCAGTTGCTGCTAGAAAAGGCAGATGGCAGTACCGAGCGCACCGACTTTTTTGAGGATGCCGATGGCGATGCCTGAGTCACCCACGCTGCTACTAACAGCTCAAGAGCGTATGCCCGGCTTGCTGGCGGCGTTTTTGGCGCCGCGTAACCCCCTTGCTGAGCGCCTGTCTGAGGCAATGCACTATGCTGTCATGAATGGCGGCAAGCGGGTGCGCCCCGCATTAGTATTTGGTGCAGTACAGGCAGTCGGTGGCAATGTGTTGCGTGCTGAGTCCGCCGCCATTGCTGTCGAGCTGGTGCATTGTTATTCGCTGGTGCACGACGACCTGCCCTGCATGGACGATGATAATCTACGCCGCGGCGTACCTACGTGTCACAAGGTATTTGGTGAGGCGACCGCGCTATTGGCGGGAGACACACTGCAGGCGCTGGCCTTTATCGCCTTAGGCGAAGGCCGGGTTTCAGCTGAAGGTACTGCCGATCAGTTGCGTGCGTTGGCAATGGCGGCGGCAGATATGGCGGTTGGACAGGCGCTGGATTTGGCCGGAGAAGGGCAGTCCCTCGATGTGGCTGCGCTGGAACAAATTCATCGTCATAAAACCGGGGCGCTGATTCGTGCGAGCGTGGCGCTGGGAGCCATTGCGGGCGGTGGTGGCGAGGCAGTACGTAAAGCATTGGACACGTTTGCCGATCGTCTGGGTCTGGCCTTTCAGGTGCATGATGATGTGCTGGACGTGATTGGCGATACCAATCGTATCGGCAAAACCGCTGGCGCTGATGCCGCTTTACGCAAGTCGACGTATCCTGCCTTGCTGGGCCTGGCGGAAGCGCAGGCACTGGCGGTGCATTTACATGACGAAGCCGTTGCCGCACTGGCTTCGCTGGGGCCTGCAGCCAATCCCTTACGCGAACTGGCCCATTTTCTGGTGTCACGCGACCACTGACGTACCCTCTTACAATCGTAGTCATGCAGAGTGGTCACTGTTGGTGAAGACAGCGTTCCACTTGCTGCGTCGCACGTTATAATCGCGCACATTGCCAGGATGCCGTGATGCTCACCGAAATTCCCCGTCAACGCCCCGATACCCCCCTGCTTGATCAGGTACCCACGCCGGACAAGCTGCGTCAGTTGCCACCGCAGGCGTTGCCTGAGCTTGCCTGTGAGTTGCGCGAGTACCTACTCTGGTGCACGGGACAAACAGGCGGGCACTTCGGTGCAGGCCTTGGCGTGGTCGAACTGACCATTGCGCTGCATTACGTTTACAACACGCCGGATGATCGGCTGGTGTGGGACGTAGGGCATCAGGCCTATCCGCACAAAATTCTTACAGGTCGCAAGGAACAAATGCTGACCATGCGCCAGAAGGAAGGGCTGGCCGCATTTCCGAATCGGGATGAATCCGTTTACGACACGTTTGGTGTCGGGCACTCGTCCACATCAATTTCGGCTGCACTGGGCATGGCCATCGGCTCGCGCATGAGCGGCAGTCAGCGCAAAGTCTGTGCGGTGATTGGAGATGGTGCGATTACGGCAGGCATGGCCTTCGAAGCATTAAATGATGCCGCGCATCAGGGCGCTAATATGCTGGTCATTCTCAATGACAATGGCATGTCGATTTCCGGCAATGTCGGAGGGCTATCCAATTATTTCGCGCGCATCTGGGCGAGTAAATCCTATATAGCCTTGCGTGAGGGCGGTAAGCGCGTGCTTTCCGCGATGCCGGCCACACTTAATTTTGCCCGTCGCACTGAAGAGAGCTTGAAGCATCTGGTGAATTCCCCCGGCGCATTGTTTGAAAGCATCGGCTTTAATTATGTCGGCCCGATTGATGGTCACGATTTAGAGGCGCTGGTCGAGACTATTTCCAATCTGCGTGATGCACCTGGGCCGCAGTTGCTGCATATCTACACGACCAAGGGTAAGGGCTTTGCGCCGGCTGAAGCTGATCCAATCGGCTATCACGCTATTACTAAAATTGCGCCGGCAGTTGAGCGTGAAACGCCGATTACGCCTGTAGTGAAAATGCCAAAGTACGCCGATGTATTTGGCGACTGGCTGTGTGATATGGCCGCTGCAGATCCTCGCTGTGTTGGGATTACGCCAGCCATGTGCGAAGGTTCAGGAATGGTGAAGTTTGCGCAACAGTTTCCTGGGCGCTATCACGATGTTGCCATTGCCGAGCAACATGCACTGACGTTTGCGGCCGGCATGGCTTGTGAAGGCCAGAAGCCAGTGGTGGCGATTTACTCGACGTTTTTGCAGCGTGGCTATGATCAGCTAGTACACGATATTGCGCTGCAAAATTTGGATGTGACGTTTGGTATCGATCGTGCTGGGCTGGTTGGTGAAGACGGCCCCACGCATGCAGGCGCGTATGACTATGCTTTTATGCGCACGATTCCTAACATCGTCATCATGGCGCCGTCGGACGAAAATGAGTGCCGACAAATGCTGTACACCGCCTTTGAGTTTAAGGGGCCGGCAGCGGTGCGTTATCCCCGCGGTACCGGAACTGGAGCGGCGATTGAAAAAGCCATGACAGCCCTGCCATTGGGCAAAGGTGTGCTGCGTCGTCAGGGTAGTAAAGTGGCTATTCTTGCCTTCGGCACCATGGTGGCGCCATCCATTGAGGCAGCCGAAAGTCTCAATGCATCGGTAGTCGATATGCGATTTGTAAAGCCTCTCGATGAAGCACTTATTCGTGAATTGGCAGCATCACATGATTTGCTGGTGACAGTGGAAGAGCACGCGGTGATGGGCGGTGCAGGGTCAGCAGTAAATGAATTTTTGGCGCGCGCGGGTATTGTTATAGCCGTGCTCAATCTGGGTATTCCAGATGCCTTTATTGAGCATGCAACGCATACCGATATGCTTGCGACCTGTGGATTAGATGCTAACGGCATTGCTGCCGCGGTACAGTCACGCTGCACGTTGCTTTCTATCAGTTCAGGGGCCGATTGAATATAGTTTAGAAAATGCGTTGAGGGCAGGCTAATCGGTGCCTGTTCCTGTCGGCAAAATGACACTGCTTGCTGATGCAGTCGTGCCTAACAGTATTAACCCGCTTTACTCCATCGAATGATTTACATAGCGATAGTAGTGCTCATCTGGCGCTACCCGAGCGCTGGCGATTCGAGTGGGGTCCTGATGGTCGCGAATATAAACAGCGCAAGCGACCTCGGCATGTGCACGAGTTTGATAGGGGCCCTCAAGAGTGCCCTCCCGAGTGCTGAAATAAAATAGCCCGTTGCCGGTGCAAATACGATCCGTACGAAAGTACTGAGAAGTATTGCAATCACCATGTCGTAAGCTCATTACGCTACCTCCGGTAGAAGGTGGAGACGTCATGAGTTTGAGTGTAGTGGGCAATGGCAGGTGTGCTGTTGTCTGTGCGGCAATAACAGAAATGGCAGATGAATGGCTATTTTTGACATGGTCATATAGCCAAGAGAGCTTATTCCTTGTCGAACATATGCCCGAGCTTGCCACGCTTGGTGTCAAGGTATTGCTCATTATGCGGATTGCGCCCAGTCATTAAGGGCACGCGTTCTTCCACGATAATTCCGTGAGCCTGTAGTGCCGCAACCTTGCGCGGGTTATTGGTCATCAGGCGTACGGTTTGTATCTGCAAATGATCCAGCATGTCTTTGCACATGGAGTATTCGCGCAGGTCTGGGGCAAAGCCGAGCTGTTCGTTGGCTTCAACGGTATCGGCACCTTCGTCCTGCAGATGGTAGGCGCGAATCTTGTTAAGCAATCCGATGCCGCGGCCTTCCTGGCGCAAGTAAAGAATCACACCACGACCAGTCTCGGCAATTTTTTGCATGGCGGCTTCAAGTTGCGGGCCGCAATCACAGCGCAGACTGCCGAAGCCATCACCGGTCAGGCACTCAGAGTGCATGCGCATCAATACGGGCTGACCACTGGCGACATCACCCATAACCAAGGCAACATGTTCCTTGCCTGTCTCGGGGTCCTCGAAGGCATGAATCATGAAATTGCCATGACGAGTAGGCAGTTGGGATGCAGCGACGAAAGCAACAGGCACGGATGGCTCCCGGGATAGGGGGGCGTGCATTGTAGCAAACCCGGCGGTCAGGAACAGGGCAGTCGGCAGAATGAATGGTGGTCGCTTAGCGCGCAGTCAGGCGGATTCGGTTCTGTTCATGCTGCATACTGACCCGGGACAAAAAGGTCATGCCCAGCAGGATAGGAGCGTTGTCGTTGCTCTCGCGAACAGTGGCGACCACATTACGGACCGTAATTGGACCTACTTGCACACTGCCAAGGGTGACAGACCAGCCCTCTATATTGCCTCCGGCCGTCATGATTCCGACCCGCTCACCAATGCGTTTGTAATCTAGGCCAATAGCCCGTGCATCGTTGGCGGTTAGCGAGACGGTATTGGCACCCGTATCTACCAGAAAACGCACAACGCGGCCGTTGATCTGGCCGCCGGTAATGTATTGGCCGTAGCCATTCATGCCAATCTCGACACTGGCGCCAGCACTGCGCTGGGTGATGGCGCCGGTATCTTTACCCATCGCTAACCGCACTTCCCGCTTGTTGATGCGCAGCAGTGTGTCTTGCCGGGTGACCTCTAGTACGGTAACGCCACCAATACGCTCGCCCACCGCCAGCATATGCTGCTCGCCGTCGATCCTGAGCAAGGCTTTTTGTCCGAGCAGTCCGATCACTAATACATGCGGGTCATCCCGGCTGGCCAGTGCGTTGCTGGCCAGAGTGAGCAGTAGCAGTAGGGCGACTAGTGATTTCATCGTGTCCTCAGCGGCTTAAGCGTTAAACAGCATACGCAGGGCGTACAAGCAGGCTCCCGCTATTGCCCCGGCGGCCAAATCATCGACCATGATGCCAAGTCCACCATGTACTTTTCTGTCCAGATAGCCGATCGGCCAAGGCTTGGCAATATCGAATAAGCGGAACAGGCCAAAGCCAACCAGCAGCCAGAGTACGCTGGCACCATCCCAATGCAGTACCGGTACGAGAGGAATTAGTGCTATCCACTGGCCGGCAAACTCGTCCCAGACGATGCGGCCATCATCATGCACCTGTAAGGCCTTGGCCGCATGATCGCAGATGGCAATACCGGCAAGCGAGGCGAGCAGTACGACGACCAGATAGGCTGGCAGGGTAAGCAGAGCCAACAGCGGGAAAAGCACCAGCGCCCCAAGGGAGCCGAAGGTGCCGGGCGCTTTCGGGGCGAGGCCGCTGCCAAAGCCAAAGGCCAGTAATTGCAGGGGGTCGCGCAGGTTGGGCTTATTCATGGGGGCGGCCTTGCCGGAGTGAAAGATCAGAGTGTCAGAAATGGGTGTAGCCGGCTACCGGCATGTCCACAGGATGGCCGTCACGCTGGAAGATGAGTCCGTGAGCCTCTGTGATGCAGCCGATCCGTTGGCATGGAATCGGCAGGCGAGCAATTGCGTCACGGGCATGTACTGGCGCGGTGAACAGCAGTTCATAGTCGTCGCCACTGGTCAGCGCGAAAATAGTGGCGAAAGCCGGGTCGATTGCCTGCAAAGCAGGGCTCAGGGGCAGGGCATCAAGATTCAGTTCGGCACCGACCTGCGAGGCACGGAGCAGGTGGCTGAGGTCCTGAGCCAATCCATCAGAGACATCCATGCAGGCGGTGGCCAGATCACGTAATGCCAGACCAAGTGCAAGGCGGGGTTGTGGGCGATTTAGTCGCTCTAGGGCAATAGCCTGATTCTGCGGCTCGATGGCGTCCGGCCATTGCTCTAGCGTAAGGCGCAAGCCCAGGCCAGCATCGCCCAGTGTGCCAGAGACATAAAGATCATCACCGGGGCGGGCACCATCGCGACGCAAAGCCTGTGCGACGGGCACGGTGCCCATGGCCGTTACGGTGATGCTAAGGGGGCCGCGCGTGGTGTCACCGCCAACAAGACGAACGCCATTCTGGTCGGCTAGCGAAAAAAAACCGTGCGTAAACTCACGCAGAAAGTCCGCGTCGTTATCCGGCAGAGTGATGGCCAGCGTCACCCAGCGTGCTTTAGCACCCATGGCGGCTAGGTCTGAAAGATTAACGGCAAGACTTTTCCAGCCGATATCGTAGGCGAGTGCATTTTCCGGGAAGTGGCAGCCAGTAACCAGTGTGTCGGTCGTTACCACTAATACTTCACCCGTTGGTACGGCGAGCAAGGCCGCATCATCCCCGATGCCAAGCACAACATTGTCGTCGTGCCCGGGTCGGGAAAAAAACTCACGGATGATGTCGAACTCGCCATAACCGGACATGACGATACTCAGTTATTGCGTTCGATCTTGCGGTGCTGCTTAGCGACTTCGTCGAGAATGCCGTTCACATATTTGTGTGATTCGGTGGCGCCAAAGTCCTTGGCTAGCTCGATGCCTTCGTTGATGACAACCTTGTAAGGTACATCCAACCGGCGCAGCATTTCATACGTGCCGATGCGCAAAATAGCGCGTTCGACATGATCGAGAGAGTGCATCTTTCGATCAAGATGCATCATGAACGCGTCATCGATATCGTTACTCTGTTTGACGATTTCGTGAATTAGTTCGTGAAAGTAATCGAGATCTACTTTGTGCATGTCATTCTCGACGCGATAACGCGCCTCAATTTCATGCACTGGATTTTGCGAAATAGACCATTCGTACAGCGCCTGCATGGCAAAGCGACGTGCCTTACGGCGGGCTGACGGTTTGATGGCCATGGTATTGCTTTTGCTCACGGGAACTCTCTCGTCGGAATGGCGAAAATGACTGCAGGAGTGCGTTCACTCCTGCAGGGGCGCACTCCGTATCAGATGGCCTTTAGTACCGACACCATTTCGATGGCGGTCATGGCGGCATCCGAGCCTTTGTTGCCGGCTTTGGTGCCGGAACGTTCAATGGCCTGCTCGATGGAGTCGGTCGTTAATACGCCAAATATAACGGGCAAGCTGTATTGCAGGCCGACTACGCCGAGTCCCTTGGCGGCTTCGTTACAGACAAAATCAAAGTGCGGCGTACCGCCACGGATAACAGCGCCGAGGCCAATAATGGCGTCGAAAGATTTTTTCTCAGCCAGCTTTTGTGCGGCCAATGGAAGCTCCCATGCACCCGGTACGCGCACCACAGTGATGTTTTCTTCTTTTACGCCGTGACGCTTTAATGTGTCGACAGCGCCGTCCAGCAAGGACTCGACAACAAAGCTGTTAAAGCGGGCAACTACAATGGCGTACTTGCCGTCGGCCTGGGCGAAGTTGCCTTCGATGACGTTGATCTTGCTCATGTCGGTTTCCTTTTCAGTCATTCACTTCTTCGTAACGAAGAGACGTGGATTAATGGTTATTCAGTGGTTACGTATTCCACGATTTCTAAGCCAAAGCCGGAAAGCGCGTTGAATTTCATGGGGGAACTCAAGAGTCGCATCTTGCGCACATCAAGGTCGCGCAGGATTTGTGAGCCAGTGCCAATGTTGAGATACATGCCGGAGCTTTCGGCACGAGTCCGATCGCCAAAAAATTCGTCGATATGCTCAACAATATTGGCTGAGCTGTAGTCATGACCAATCAGCACCACGATGCCGTAGTCACTATCGGCAACTTCTTGCAGACATTTTTGCAAGCTCCAGCCAATGCGACCGTTGTATTTGGCCTGCAGCAAATCGCGCATTGGGTTCACGACATGCACGCGCACCGTTGGTATGGAGCCAGTGCTGCTATCACCTTTCACCAAGGCAATATGGGTGTCGACACCATCAGGTTCGCGGTACACGTGCATGGTAAAGTCGCCGTACGCCGTTGGCAGTGTGCGGGTGTCGACACGCGTCACGGTTTGTTCATTGACCATGCGGTAATGAATAAGGTCGGCAATCGTGCCGATCTTTAGGCTATGTTCTTCAGCAAACTTTTCCAGATCAGGACGACGAGACATGGTGCCATCTTCATTCATGATCTCGCAGATCACGCCCGCAGGCTCAAGGCCGGCAAGGCGAGCCAGATCGCAAGACGCTTCAGTATGGCCTGCACGCTTGAGTACGCCACCTGGCTCTGCCATTAACGGAAAAATATGGCCCGGCTGCACAATATCCGAGGCTTTTGCATCACGTGCTACGGCGGCTTGCACAGTGCATGCGCGGTCGGCCGCAGAGATGCCCGTGGATACGCCCACGGCCGCTTCAATAGAAACGGTAAACTTGGTGCCGTAGCCAGAGGCATTGCGTTGCACCATTAGCGGCAACTTGAGTTGCTCGCAACGTTCGCGCGTCATGGGCATGCAGATCAGGCCACGGCCAAATTTCGCCATGAAGTTGATGTCTTCAGGACGGCAATGGGACGCGCCCATGACCAAGTCGCCTTCATTTTCGCGATCTTCGTCATCCATCAAGACCACCATACGGCCAAGACGTATATCGGTAATCAGTTCTTCAATCGTGTTCAGCGCCATCTTTCAATCTCTCCGCGCTCTCGTTTTGACGAGAGGGCCGTAAGTGGCCGTGGTTAAATCAGCGTGCTTACTTCATAAATCCATTTTCGGCCAGAAAGGCCGTGGTGATGCCGCTCTGGTGGCTGGCATCAGCCGCTTTATCGCCCAGTAGCAGGCGCTCCAGATAACGGGCAATCACATCTACTTCCAGATTGATTTTCGTACCAACTGCCCAGCCGGCAATGTTAGTTTCCTGCACGGTGTGCGGCACGATGGTGAGGTCAAATTCTGCGCCACGCAGTCCGTTAATAGTAAGGCTAATACCATCCGTGGTGATCGAACCTTTTTCGGCAATATATTTTGCCAATGCATCCGGCGCCTTTATGCGAAAAAGTACGGCACGTGCTGAGACATCACGACCCACCACTTCGCCAATACCATCAACATGGCCGCTGACAATGTGGCCGCCAAGACGTGATTGTGGCATCAGGGCTTTTTCCAGATTTACGCGCTCACCCACCTTGAGTGTTTTTAGTGTGGATCGCATCAAGGTTTCCGTCGAAACATCGGCGATAAATCCATCACCGGGTAACGCCACTGCAGTCAGGCAGACACCGTTGGTGGCAATTGAATCACCCAGCTTTACATCACTCAGGTCGAGTTTGCCGGTGGCAATAGACAGACGCACATCACCACCACGCGGCTCAATGGCGCGTATGGTGCCAACTGCTTCAATAATACCGGTAAACATGAACGCTCTCTCCACTCACAATGCTTTGGGGCGGGCCAGTAGGCGGATATCGTTACCCACCATGCGCAGGTCAGTAATCACAAGTTTGCGCTGTTCGCGCATGAATTGCTGCGGCCAGTCCAACAGCGGCTTAGCGCTGCTGCCCATCAGTACGGGTGCTTGATAAATCACGTATTCATCCACAAGACCGGCACGGGCCGCGCTACCGGCAACAGTGGCTCCTGCCTCGATCAGCACTTCGTTAGCACCTTCATCCGCCAAGCGTTGGAGCAGCACTTTAAGGTCTACCTTGCCGGATTTTCCGTCCAACACCCATATCTCCGCGCCAGCATCACGCAGGGCAGTTTGCCTGGGCAGTTGCGAGCGGATGCCGACAATAATGGTGCGGCCCGGCTGCTTGAGTATTTTGGCGGTGAGCGGCGTGCGGAAATCGGTATCCAGTACCACACGCCAAGGTTGTACTGGCTCGCCGTGGTCCCAGTCCTCGCACTCATCCGGGCGCACCGTCAGTGCAGGGTCATCTGCCAACACCGTACCAATGCCAGTGATGATGGCAGAACTCATGGCGCGCCACAGCTGTACATCACGACGAGCGTCGGGGCCAGTAATCCATTTGGACTCACCTGAAGCGGCCGCGGTGCGACCATCCAGGCTGGCGGCGAGTTTGACGCGTGTCCATGGCAGGCCGCCTTTAATGCGACGCAGAAAGCCGGGGTTGAGTGCGCGGGCTTCATCGGCCAATAAATCAGATTCGGCGGTAATGCCGGCTTGGCGCAGGATGTCCATGCCCTTACCAGCGACGAGAGGATTAGGGTCTTCCATGGCCACGACAACGCGATTAAGGCCGGCAATTACCAGTTCGTTAGCGCAAGGTGGTGTGCGGCCATGATGGGCGCAGGGTTCTAGCGTGACATAGGCAGTGGCGCCATAAGCGCGGTAGCCCGCTTGTTTCAACGCGACAACTTCGGCATGCGGGCCGCCGGCACGAGCGTGATAGCCCGTCCCTACGACGACACCATCCTTCACAATAACGCAGCCCACGCGCGGGTTGGGCTGCGTGGTGAAGCGGCCACGGCGAGCCAGCTGTATCGCTTCGCTCATGTGGCGGATGTCGTCAGGAGAAAAACTCATTCCGATGCCTGTGTATCGCGTTCGAGCTTATCAATTTCCGTACGGAATGCGCTGATGTCCTGAAAGCTGCGATACACCGATGCAAAGCGCACATAGCCGACAGAATCCAATGACTTGAGTTCGTCCATGACCAATTCGCCCACCATGCGGGCTTTGACTTCGCGTTCGCCAGAGGCACGCAGGCGGTGCAGGATGCGGCCAACCGCGGCATCAATTTGTTCGATGGCAACGGGGCGTTTCTGTAATGCATGCATCATGCCGGAGCGCAGCTTGGCCTCGTCAAAGGGCTGGCGCACGCCATCGGATTTGATGATGCGGGGCAAGACGAGTTCGGCGGTTTCAAAGGTGGTGAAGCGTTCGCCACAGGCGGTGCATTCACGACGACGACGCACCTGGCCGCCATCGGCGACCAGACGAGAGTCGATGACTTTTGTGTCGTCGGTACTACAGAAAGGACAGTGCATAAGGAAAGGCTCCCAAACCTAGAGTGCGAGTGTCGAACGGCGTTGCACAGTGCTTGCAACCTCGCCTGACGAAAAATGATGTCTCGGCGGTGGTGCGCAGTGCGTTTTACGTGCCATCTGTTTATGACGGTTTGGGCATGCTTTCATAAAAACCTCTAAAGAACCTTCCTGATGTTTCGGCAACAGCAGTGCATCTATACAGCATCCCCCCTTTCCGTGGGAGAGGGGGGATTTATTACTCTCTCGCTTAGGCGCCGTAAACCGGGAACTTAGCGCAAACAGCTTTCACTTTGGCGGCGACCGCCTGAGTAACGGCCTCATCACCACGGGCGTCGATGATATCGGCGATCCAGCCGGCCAGCTCGCGGCACTCGGCTTCACCAAAACCACGTGTTGTTACGGCCGGAGTGCCGATACGAATACCGGACGTCACAAACGGTGAGCGAGGGTCATTCGGCACGGCATTCTTGTTCACGGTGATGCCAGCAGCCCCGAGCCACGCATCAACATCCTTGCCGGTCACATCCTGCTTGATCAACGAGAGCAGGAAGAGGTGATTGTCGGTGCCACCAGAGACAATATCAAAGCCACGAGAAATCAACACAGCGGCCATGGCACGAGCGTTCGTTACCACTTGCTGTTGATAGGCCTTGAACTCTGGGGACATGGCTTCTTTGAAGGCCACTGCCTTTGCCGCAATAACGTGCTCAAGTGGGCCGCCCTGAATGCCGGGGAACACGGCAGAGTTCAGCTTCTTTTCGATCTCTTCGTTCTTCTTCGCCAAAATCAGACCAGCACGAGGGCCGCGCAATGTTTTGTGCGTAGTCGTCGTGGTGACGTCGGCGATTTGCACAGGATTAGGGTAGATACCAGCGGCCACGAGGCCGGCGACATGAGCCATGTCGACCATCAGATACGCCCCGACCTTGTCGGCGATGGTGCGGAAACGTGCCCAGTCCATTACGCGGGAATAAGCAGAGAAGCCGGCGATGATCATTTTTGGCTTGTGTTCGACGGCCAGACGTTCAACTTCGTCGTAATCCACTTCACCAGTAGCGATATCCAGTCCATACGATATAGCGTTGTAGGACTTACCAGAGAAATTAACCTTGGCACCGTGAGTGAGGTGGCCGCCATGCGCCAAGCTCATGCCCAGAATGGTGTCGCCGGCATTGAGTAGGGCCAGAAAGACAGCGCCATTGGCCTGCGAGCCAGCATGAGGCTGCACGTTGGCGTAGTCGGCGCCAAACAGTTCTTTGGCGCGGTCGATAGCCAGTTGCTCAACCACGTCGACGTATTCGCAGCCGCCGTAGTAGCGCTTGCCGGGGTAGCCTTCGGCGTACTTGTTCGTGAGTTTGGAGCCTTGGGCTTCCATGACGGCAGGTGAGCAATAGTTTTCCGAGGCAATAAGCTCGATATGCTCTTCCTGACGGCGGTCTTCATTGGCGATGGCCTGGGCCAGTTCTGGGTCAAAGCTGGCAAGAGTCACGTCTTTGTTGAACATCACGAACCTCATGGACGAAGGGCTGGGCAGAAGGGCGCATATTCTAGCCGAAACCAGCGGACAGGTGGAGTGAAAAGCGCGCGGGTGTCCGATGAGCTGTATTCATCATTAGTAAACGTAGCTCAGGCCCAAGAGGATGGCTTACTGGCCCGTTCTGACTTTGATATATGACATTGGGCGCTGTAACAATTGGGCATGTCTTAACGATGTTTAGATTGGCTAGCCATTCCTGATGGTTGGCTGAGGGAGCGCAGCATGAATATCTCGACAACCCGTGTGGATTCCGACGGTGTTGGACTGCACGTGGTCATGTATGGCGACAGCAAAAAAGTGCCCGTGTTGCTGGTGCACGGTTACCCGGACAACCATCTGGTTTGGGAGCCGGTAGCCAAGCGTCTGGCGCAGCGTTTTTTTGTAATTGCCTATGACGTGCGCGGAGCCGGCCAGTCGGATGCACCTGTAGCCGTTGAGGATTACCGCCTGCCTGTGCTGGCCCGTGATTTGGCCGCGGTAGTAAATGCCGTTATTCCAGATCGACATTTTCATCTGGCCGCCCATGACTGGGGCTCGATCCAGACGTGGGAGTCGGTGACTACCGACCGCCTTAAGCCACGAATTGCATCGTTTACCAGTATTTCCGGCCCCAGTCTCGATCATGCGTCATTCTGGATTCGTGATCGCGCTGCGGCCCCTTCCTTGGCCACAAAAATCAGAGTGGCGCGGCAGCTGATGAGCACTTGGTACATCGGCTTCTTTCAGTTGCCGGTTCTGCCGGCGGCGGCATGGCGGGCGGGAGTCGGGCGTTACTGGCCTACTTTTTTGCAAAAGCGCGAAGGGGTGGTCGAGCCATCACCCAATCCTACCCAGACCGCCGATGGTCAGCATGGTGTGAAACTGTATCGCGCCAACTTTATTGCCAAGTTGCGGCAACCCGAAAAGCGCTATGCAGCATGCCCCGTGCAGCTGCTGGTGCCCACGGAAGATAACTATGTCGGTGCATCGTTATTTGATGATTTGCCGCGCTGGGTGCCGCAGCTTTATCGTCGCGATATTCACGCAGGGCACTGGGTGTTGCTAAGTCAGCCAGATTTGATCGCCAGCCACATTGTTGAGTTTGTGGAGGGAGTTGAGGCTGATGTGATGCCTGATGTGCTGGAGCATTGCCGTGTTAATCCGCCGCAAAACAGCTCACTACGATCTAGTGCAACGGGCGAGTGCCCTCATGCACAGGGTCAGCAGGCCTAATCCGAAAAGCAGGGTTTCGTTGCAGGAGAGAAATGATGGCGACTGCAGTTAGGCATCAACTCAAGGCGCGCCGCGTGCAGTTCAACTTGGAGAACACGCCGTTGCACTGGCTGCCGGGCGATCCTTTTGCCACGCACATGATCAATGGCATTCATTTGCTGTTACCGCCGGGAGAGCTGTGGTTTTGTCGGCTATTCAATAAAGCGCTGCCTTATGTAACCGACACACAATTGCGTGCCGATGTGGAAGGTTTTATTCGGCAGGAAGCCGTTCACTCTCGCGTGCATACGCGTGCAGGGGAGTATCTGGTTCGGCATGGCATAAATACAAATGAAGTGCAGGCTGCGGCAGATCATTTGTTTGGACACATGCTCGGAGATACGCCCTTTGGTATGCCGTTATTGAAAAATAGGCTGCTTGAAAAGCAGTGGCTGATAGTCCGTATTGGCTTGATTGCGGCGGTCGAGCATTTCACGGGCATACTCGGACAGTGGGCGATGGACAGCAAGAGCTGGGATCAAGGTGATCCGGTCATGGCCGATCTTTTTCGATGGCATCTGGCAGAAGAAGTTGAGCATCGATCCGTGGCGTTTGATCTTTATGAGCACCTGTGTAAAACCCAGTTTGGTTTTTACTTGAGTCGGCAGGCGCTGATGGCCATCGTTTTTCCGTTATTCCTTGGATACCTTGGTGTGGCATGCCGAGGCCTAGCGATACAGGATGCCGATCAAGAGGCGCAACGCATCGCGCGGTATTCATTCTGGAAAATAATGATGGAGTTGGAGCGAGTAGGGCGGCGTACCCGGAATGTGCCCACGTTTGGATTTCTGGTGATGGGGACTCTGCGCTGGATCTCGCCACGCTTTCATCCGGCCAATGAAGGCAGTACGGAGCAGGCACTTGCTTATCTGGCGCGTTCGCCAGCAGCCATAGCCGCCTCAATGCAAGAATCGCACTGAGAACAAAAGCGTCTCGCGTCGCGAGTTAACCTTTGTAGACCGGTTTTGTGCATCACGGAGCCGCTACAAACCGGTATACTTGCGCCCACTTCGCCGGCCTGCCCGGTATCTGCAGATACAATCCTTTAGGTAGATTCAGATGGCTCAATACATCTATACGATGAATCGTGTCTCCAAGATTGTCCCGCCCAAGCGGGAAATCCTGAAAGACATCTCTCTTTCCTTCTTTCCGGGTGCCAAGATCGGCGTGCTGGGCCTTAACGGTGCCGGTAAGTCCACGCTGCTGCGCATCATGGCCGGTATTGATACCGATATTCAGGGTGAGGCCCGCGCCCAGCCCGGCATCAAGATTGGCTACCTGCAGCAGGAGCCGCCGCTAGACCCGAATAAGGATGTGCGCGGCAACGTAGAAGATGGTGTGCGCGAATGCCTCGATGCGATGGCACGCCTGGATCAGGTATTTGCTGAATATGCCGAGCCCGATGCCGACTTCGACAAGCTCGCCGTTGAGCAGGAAAAGCTTGAAGCCATTATTCAAGCGTGGGACGGGCATAACCTTGATAACCAGTTGGAGCAGGCCGCTGATGCATTGCGTCTGCCAGCGTGGGATGCGGATGTCACCAAGCTGTCTGGCGGCGAGCGCCGTCGTGTCGCCCTGTGCCGTCTCCTGCTGTCCAAGCCGGACATGCTGCTGCTGGACGAACCGACCAACCATCTCGACGCCGAGTCGGTAAGCTGGCTGGAACGCTTCCTGAAAGATTTCCCCGGCACCATCGTGGCCATCACCCATGATCGCTACTTCCTCGATAATGTCGCGGAATGGATTCTTGAGCTCGACCGTGGCCACGGCATTCCTTGGCAGGGTAACTACTCCAGCTGGCTGGAGCAGAAAAGTGCTCGTCTCGATACTGAGCAGCGTCAGGAAGAAGCTCACACCAAGGCGCTTAAGCGTGAACTGGAATGGGTACGTTCCAACGCCAAGGGTCGTCAGAGCAAGAGCAAGGCGCGTATGGCTGCTTACGATGAGTTGGCGTCCAAAGAGTTCCAGAAGCGCGCCGAAACGCAGGAAATTTATATTCCGCCGGGCGAGCGTCTGGGTGATCAGGTGGTTGAGGTGCGCAACATCGCCAAGTCCTTCGGCGATCGGCTGTTGTATGAAAACGTTTCCTTCACCGTGCCTAAGGGCGCCATCGTCGGTATTGTCGGTCCCAATGGTGCTGGTAAAACTACGTTGTTCCGCATGATTACAGGTGAAGAGAAGCCGGATAGCGGTGAAGTGATTGTCGGTGAGAGCGTCAAGGTTGCTTACATCGGTCAGATTCGTGACACGCTAGACGACACAAAAACCGTGTGGGAAGAAGTATCCGGCGGTCTCGATATCATGAAAGTGGGTGAGTACGAAGTACCATCGCGTTCTTATATCGGCCGCTTTAATTTCAAGGGCTCTGATCAGCAAAAGCGCGTGGGTGATCTCTCCGGCGGCGAACGTAACCGTTTGCAGTTGGCGAAAATCCTGCAGGCTGGCGCTAACGTGATTCTGCTTGATGAACCCTCCAATGATCTTGACGTCGAAACGTTGCGTGCGTTGGAAGAAGCGATTCTTACCTTCCCGGGCGTGGTCATGTGCGTGTCCCATGACCGCTGGTTCCTTGATCGTGTTGCCACCCACATCCTGTCTTTCGACGGCGATGAGGCAGAGTGGTACGACGGTAACTACACCGAGTTTGAGGAATACCGGAGAAAGAAGTTAGGCGCTAACGCAGGCCCGCACCGAATCAAGTACAAGAAGATCGGTGGTTAACAGTAAAAAGGGGCGGTCAGATGATCGCCCCTTTTTACTTTACATGCCGCCGCTCAGCTCATGACGTTCTCTATTCCGCTCGATGAAATCGAATTCATCGCGATTCGCGCTCAGGGGCCTGGCGGTCAGAACGTCAACAAGGTTTCCAGTGCCATACACTTGCGCTTCAATGTACCCGCTTCCTCGCTGCCTGAAGAAGTAAAGGCGCGTTTGATTGCACTCGCGGGTTCGCGTGCAACTAAAGATGGCATACTGATTATTAAGGCGCAGACCTCGCGCAGTCAGGAAGAGAATCGCCTTGAAGCGATTGCGCGTCTGGAAGCGTTAGTGACAGAGGCTGCCCATGTACCAACGCCGCGCCGTTCCACTAAGCCAACGTATGGATCTAAACAGCGTCGCCTCAAAACCAAATCGGAGCGTTCCGAGGTTAAGGCCGGTCGTGGGAAAGTGATGGATTAGCCGTCTTTTTATTGGCCAGTGTAATGGCGAGCCGTCGCATAATTGATGCTATCGGTCATGATGTCGACACAATAAATGCCTGCTCATTTTTTTCAAAAATGACTGACTAGTACATAGGAGCACCATGCAATGACAACACCGCAAATCCGATTTAACGACGGTGCCGGATACGAACGCTTCATGGGCGTTTGGAGTCAGTCAGTCGGGCAGCAATTTCTGGATTGGTTGGCATTGCCCAGTAGCCTGCACTGGTTAGACATAGGCTGTGGCAACGGCGCTTTTACCGGAATGATTGCTGAGCGTTGTGCTCCGGCCATTATTGATGGCATTGATCCGTCGGAGGATCAACTTATCTATGCGCGTCAGCGTACGGGCCTGCAGGCAGCTAGCTTTCGTCAGGGCGATGCTATGGCCTTGCCTTATTCGGATGACAGCGTTGATGTCGCCGTGATGCCGCTGGTGATTTTCTTTGTACCCGATCCGGCGAAAGGCGTAGCCGAGATGACGCGCGTGGTGCGATCGGGCGGCACAGTGTCGGCGTATGCGTGGGACATGGAGGGTGGTGGCTTTCCCTATTTTTCGCTGCAACAAACCTTGCGTGATCTTGGGCAGGTGGTACCTTCGCCACCTAGCCCGGAGGCCTCGCGTCTGGATGTTTTGCAGTCGCTGTGGAGCGGCGCTGGTCTGGTCGATGTGCAAACGCATGTGATTACTGTACAGCGCACGTATGCAGACTTTGATGATTACTGGGCCACAATACAGTTTGGCCCGAGTGTTGGTAAGTTATTGAAGATGCTTACGCCAGAGCAGGTTGTTACTCTGCAGGAGAGCTTGCGGGCACGCCTGCCGTCTCCCGCAGCAGATGGTTCTATTACATGCACTGCACGTGCTAATGCAGTAAAAGCGCGAGCACACTAAAAAGATAGTTGGCAAGCAAGTAGCGGTATATAACAGCAATTAAGACTGATCACATTTCAAATTGAATGGAGTATTTCATGGCCCTCGATGCCATTCGTTCTATGGGCGTCAAGATGCTCCTCAATAAGTATTTCGCAGACTATGGCGAGATCGTTGGTGTGGAGGTAGAGCCCAAGTCCAATCAGGCCGTGTTGCAAGTATTGTTGAAGGGCGAGAAGGCTCCCTTGTGGCTGCAAGTAGATTACCAAGTGGAGCCGGATGCGTTTGTGGTCGTTAACTTCCGCTGTGAGCGTGAGTGGATTACGAGTGTGTTAAACCGGTTTTTGAGTGGTAAGCGCTTTGATTTGAGCAATAGCGTGGCGCAGGCGGCTGTCAATATGCTGTTCTGATTGGGGGCTACATTTAACGCAGATGCAAAAAAGCCCGGAAGTATCCGGGCTTTTTTATAGGCGGTACTAGCGGCACTTCACGTAGCATTCAGGGGGGATCTTGTCCTTGATCAGTTCGTGATAAGCAGGAAGAAGCGACCAGTGAATGTACGGTTTTATGTGATGGGCCGTGTGATAGCCCAGATTAAAAGCACGCAGATTATATAGCCGCCCAACGCGATTACGTGAGCCAGCATAAGGGTTGTCAGTGTGGAGTCCGCTATGATGCTCGTAGGTTAGCCAGTACACATACGTGAGCATGAGGGAAGATGGCACTAGGAATACCGCAAGGTAGTTCTGCCAGTTAACCCAAGCCAGCAGTAATTGCAGCGCCAAATACGGAATCATCATCAAGGTAAACCAGAGCAGTTCACGGCGCCGATGCAGGCCGACCCGGACTGAATCAAAAGGGGCACGTAACATCAGGTTGAGCGTGTACTCAGTACGGCCCATCAAACTGCCATTGCGCCGCGCCCAGCGCGACTCATCTTCGATATTGCTAGGGCAGGGTGGTTGGTTAAGGTAGTGAGGGTGATGGCCAAAGTTGTGGTGCAGCACCCAAGCATATGAAGTGATCATGGTTTGAGTGCCCAGAATGACTTCCCACAAACGGTTGAGTACGCGGGAATTGAAGGCGTTGTGATGTTGCTGGTGGTGATTGAAAATCGCACAACTGCCCAGAAACGGCAGCAGCAGAATGCCGGTCGCTATGGCTCCAGCGAGTGGCAGCCAGTACCAAGCCGCTAGTTGTACGGTAAAAACGATCAAAGACAGGGCAACGGGCACGCGATCCCGCCGGAATTTCAGCACGGCACCTTCGATGGCGCGGTTTTTTTTGTAGATCTCATCAAGGACCATGGTGGGTTCCGCAAAGGCGATGGCCTCTGATGTATGTGGGCCATTCTGAAGGACTGGCAGCTTACCGCCGGCAAGCACGGATTACAGTTGCCAGAGGGCATGCACGATTGACCTCAAAGACCAGATAAGAACCGCAGGGTGCCGTAATGAAAATAGCCTCAGGGCCCCCGGTCATTTAGACTCTCGTCGCGTCAATAGCATTTTACCCTTCCGGAGTGTTTTCTCATGCAGTGCAAACTTGATCTTGAAATCAGTCATAGCCAGTTTGGCCTGCGTTCACGCGCTGTTGATGACGATGAGTTGGAATGGGGTGAGGGTAATCTCCAGCAGGGGCTTATGTGGCAGCCAGGGCTAGTGCTGCTGGATCCGCTGTCAGACGAGACCTTCGGTGCAGATGTGGTGGTGCGCACGGTGGAAAAATTCTTGCCGAGCAAGGGAGCGCAGCGCACGGTGCAAGTACCCTTCGAGATTATTGATACAGCCGAACTATTTGCTTTTTCGCCGTGTGAAGAGTTGCCGGTCAAGTTGGACGTAGAAGTGGGTGATTACACACTGATTTATGAAGTGTGCTTGGGTACCGAGGTGTATTACGTGCTAACGCTACTGAAGGGCAAGATCGATACCGCAACTGCGTTGAAAACGGATGGCTGGGGGCTGGTGAAGGATCAAGCACTGACAGCCGGCGTGTTCTGATCAGGGCATTACAGTGTGCAGTCGGCGCCGGATGAAGTAACGCAGCACTAATGGCAACAGGCTGGCCAGTGTCAGGGCCAGCATGATGTCCGTGCTAAGAACATCGGAGGGAGAATCTACCTTCGCAAGGGCTCGCCCTGCATTCACAAACACCAGATCAATGGGCAGCATGCCGAGCTGACTGACAATAAAAAATCGCCTTGCGGAAATGCGTGTCAGCCCCATGAGGAGGTTGACGACAAAAAATGGTGGTGCCGGTGCTAGTCGCAATGCCAGCAGGTACAGCAAGCCATCACGTGTCAGTCCACGATTGGTTCTAGCTACCAAGCGGGGCCAATGCTTCTCCACCACATCACGCAGCACATAACGGGCCAATAGCATAGCCAGCGTTGCACCAATCGTGCTGGCAAAAGACACCAATAGCAGCGCCTCCGTAAAGCCAAACAGTGACCCCGCCAGTAACGACAGCCCTGTCGCAACCGGTACGGATAATCCCGTGGCCAGCACAAAGCAGACAAAGAACACCATGGCCGATGGCAATGGCCATGTTTTGACCAATGCCTCCAGTTGCTCGTGATGGCCTTTTACCGTGGCAAAGTCCAGCCATCCCCCCGCCCACAAAGCGATCAGGCTGGCCGAGGTAATCAGGACGATCAGGACGAGCAAAAGCAAGCGATGCCGCATGTTGAGCCTCGGGTATGACAGTTAAGGCGTGATGCTCAATACAGCGCTTTCGCCTGTCGTGTAAATCGTACTGCTGCTGTTATTAATGGTGATGCCTATGGGCTGGTTTAGAGTGCCGCCAACACCAAGAACAATGTGGCTTGCGCCAGAGTTACCGGCAACAGTAGAGACCTCGCCAGAGGGTGTGATTTTGCGAATTAAATGGTTGCTAGTGTCGGAGATATAAAGGTTGCCAGCGTTGTCTGTGCAGAGACCGGTTGGTGAGCTAAAGCGTGCATCACTTGCCGTACCATCTGCGTTGCCTCTGATACCGGCTGCTCCCGCAAGCGTGCTGACGTTACCGGCTGTAGTCACTTTACGGATGGTGTTGTTGCCTTGGTCTGCCACATACAGGTTGCCATCTGTACCGATCACAATGCCTGTTGGACTCTTAAAGCGTGCGTTGGTATCTGTGCCATCGACAGCGCCTGGAGAGCCAGCCACACCTGCAAGCGTAGAGACCATGCCAGCCGAGTTAATCATGCGAATGACGTGATTGCCGGTGTCGGCCACATAAACGGTGCCACTGCTATCCACGGCAATACCCCACGGGGTCTTAAATCGGGCGACACCAGCAGCGCCATCAACATAACCGGCCGCACTCGTACCTGTGATGCCGCCTGCTATCGTGGAAATGCTGCCGCCAGGAGAGATCGTGCGGATGTTATGGTTACCGATATCCGAGACATAGATCGTCCCAGCAGCATCCAGAGCAATACCTGCAGGAAGATTGAAGCGAGCTGTGCTGTTATCGCCATCGTTAGCGCCGCCATTGTCTGTAAGGCCTGCCAAAGTGGAGACACTGCCTGCTGAGGAAATACGGCGGATAGTCCGGCCGAGCAGATCAGCGACGAAGAGATTGCCGCCGGCATCGACGCTCATGCCCGCTGGGTATTTGAAGCTGCCGGGTGTGCCATCGGCAACACTGGATTGATTGAGAACCCCAGCGACGACGGCGACGACGGCTGTGGCTGCCGGGGATGGCGGCTGTACAGTTAGAATAGCATCGCCACTAGTAATCGAGCCGGCACTGTTGCTGACAATTACGCGCCATGTGCTACCACTGTCGCTGACATCAACGAAGCCGGTTGCATACTGGCTAGTCGTTGCGCCGGAAATATCGCTGCCGTCACGCTGCCACTGAAAGGTTGGTGCGGGGCTGCCGGAGGCCGTAACGGTGAAGGTGACGATGCTGTTGGTCGCCACCGTCTGTGAGAGGGGATGAGTCTGGATGGTCGGGGCAGACATAATGCCGGGGTTGACCGTCAGGGTGGCATTGGCGCTGGAAACAGAACCAGAAGCGTTAGTTACGATAACGTTCCAGACAGAGGCGCTGTCAGACTCCTCTGCAGGAGTGAGGGAGTAAGTAGCCGAGGTGGCGCCGGCAACATCACTGCCATTGCGCTGCCATTGGTAACTGAGAGGAGTGCTGCTGGAGGCAGTGACTGAAAACGAGGCGTTGCTGCCCGCCGTCACTGTCTGGCTCTGAGGTTCGGTATCGATTATTGGAATGCCAGCATTAGCAATATTGACGGTCAGTAATAGGGTAGAGCTAGTGATGCTGCCGCCTTCATTGCTGATCCGGACCTTCCAAAGGCTGCCATTATCACTGGCGGCAGGCGCGCTTAATGTGTAACTCGCTTGGGTGGCGCCGGGAACATCATTATCGTCACGCAACCATTGGTAGGTGAGCGTGCCACTGCCTGTAGCCTGCACAGAGAAGGTGACCGCCACCCCTTCATCCGTGATGCGACTATTGGGCTGCACAGTGATGGTCGGCGCGGTAACTGCAGGGGCTGGCGGGTCTGGTAGCCCACTATTGCCGCCGTAACAGGCCGCCAGTAGCAGGAGCAGCAACAGGGCAATTGCTTGATGCAAGCGGGCCACGAAAGGGGCGAGGGACGCTGAAGTGACGAAAGGCGACATCACGTATCCTTATTTTTTTATTTGTATTTTTTATGCGGGAGGTCAATGGCCCGCCTATGTGTTCGCATTCTAACTGATACAGGTAGGCAGGTTGTGTGACTCCTGTTGCTGTCTTTTGACCATGAAAACCAACCTGCTTGTACTTAGGTCATATTTTTGCGAGTCGGCACTTAGGCAGGCCTCCACACGACACCATTGCAATTCCGTTGTGCTCCCCCATGTTCCTTGAACCAATATGGAGCTTGATGATGACTGAACCCATTTTGCTGGCATGTCCACATTGCCACCGAAAGAATCGCCTTCCTGCGGACCGCCTGGAAGCGGGAGGCAAGTGCGGCAGTTGCAAGCTGTCCTTGTTCTCGGCCAAGCCAGTGGTGCTAACGGCGGCAACCTTTGATGCCCATGTCAGTGGCGACTTGCCGGTAGTGGTGGATTTTTGGGCGCCTTGGTGTGGGCCATGTAAGCAGTTTGCGCCGGTGTTCGAGCAGGCGGCAGAGCAGTTGGAGCCAAAAGTGCAGTTGGCCAAGGTGGATACCGAGGCTGAACAAGCGTTGGGTCAACGCTTTGCCATTCGCAGCATTCCGACACTAATGATTTTTAAGCAGGGGCGCGAAGTGGCCCGGATGTCTGGCGCTCTACCACCTGCACAATTTTTGCAGTGGGTTAAGCAGCACATAAATTAAGAAGACAGAAATGAAAAAACCCGGCAAAAGCCGGGTTTTTTCATGAAACAGAAGGGATCAGATAGGCTTGATGTTAGCCGCCTGCTTACCCTTCTGGCCCATCGTTACGTCGAAGGAGACCTTTTGGCCTTCTGCGAGGGAACGGAAGCCGTCAGCACGAATTTCGGAGAAGTGAGCGAAGAGATCGTCGCCACCGTCGTCCTGAGTGATGAAGCCGTAGCCCTTAGCGTCGTTGAACCACTTGACTGAACCAGTTGCCATGTTGCAATTACCTGTAAAAAAATTGTGGGCGTTAACCCGGAGCGCATAAACCTGAACAGGGACACAAACTGACGTACTGGCGTAACGCTAGAACTGGCAGGCATGACATTAAGCCTGTGCGGCATGCAGGAGCATCATTCTCTGTTCTGACGAATAAGTCAAGCAAATACTTGAATAGGGATGAATGGCTGAGTAAGAGCCCTAGAGAGCCAGTCAGCACGAATCAGTCGTCAACAGAGGTGTCCGGCACGCAGACCTCCACCCGACAACCTTGCGCAATAACCCATCGTACCTGTCCTTCCAGTTCGGTCATGCGCGCTCGCATGATAGCCAGTCCGCGGCCATTGTCTTGCCAGGTGGAGGGGTCTCCCGCGCTGCCGTTGTCCTGTACGGCAAAGACCAGTTGGCCTTCTCTGCGCGCCAGAGACACCGTCAGTTCGGTAGCGCCGCTGTGGCGTAGGGCATTGCTTACCGCTTCGCGCAGGACGCGTGTCAGATTGGCGTGCTGGCGTGTGCTGAACATGGTGCCCAGCTCTTTATCCAGTTGGTTGTCCCAGTTAAGTGTTACCTGCTGGGCAGCAGTACGCTCCTGGATTTCATGGCGCCACTTCATGATGGCCTCACCCAGCACAATGTCGCGAAAGTTCAGCATATGCAGCAGATCGCGCGTATCGCGAATAGCCTCTCGTACTAGCGGCTGGTGGTCGGTTGAGCTCTTGTGCAGCAGAGTTAGCAGCTTGGCCCCAAGATCATCGTGAATATCACGGGCGATGCGCTCACGCTCCACTTGAGCCCCCGTATCGCGAGCACGGAACATGTCTAGCGATAGCGCAAACAGATTACGCACCGCTTCCAGTGTCAAAACATCTTGATTGGTAAAGAGGCGACTTCCATTGGCCGCATGTTGCAGGCGCAGGGTGTGACCGTCCTTGCGTAAATCGGGCACTAGCAAAGCAAGCCCATTTTCGATCACACGTGCCGTGTCGCTTTCATTTAAGGCGGTGCTATCGCTACTGATCTGCAGTGGCAGGTATACGGCCCGCAGAATATCAGGCCAGCGCTCGCGTAGGCGTGTTTCAGTCGCCTCGCCAATATTGGTCTGGATAAGCAGGGGCAGTACATCGGGCAGCCACTGTTGGAGGGTGCGTTCACGACGACTGCCCATCCACTCCCATAGCTTTTGGCGGATAGGAAAGTACAGCCAGCCGACGATGGCTACTGACATTGAGAGTGCCATGCCATCAGGAACGGTCAAGAAGGACAGTAGCAGCACATCGACCAGAACGACGGCGATACCCCCCAGAAACCACGCCCATACGGCGTACCACCACGCCTCGAGTTGGAACAAGCGATAACGCACCACGCCCAGCGCCAGCCCCCAATACATGATCAAAAAGGCACCGAACATCACGCCTTGCGATGCGGGCTGCGGCAGATTGAGCGCGGCAGGGATGATCACCGTGCCGGCAAATAGGCCTGTGGCCAGATAAATGGACAGCAGAAACCAGCGTAACGCCGCTCGATCCGCCGGATGCTGTCGTGTTTGCCACCACTGCATTCCTGCAAACACAAAACTCAGGGCAAATACGATAAGAACGCCGAAGTGGAAAATGCCAGGGTCACCACCAACCTGAGAGGCATCCAGTAGCCAGACGGTTAGTGCGGATGCGTAGCACAACAGAACTGGCCAAGCATGGCCCAAGCGGCGCGGATAGACCCAAAGCAGGCTAGTTAGTGAGGCAGTAAAGAACAACGCGCCTGCATGATTGGTGATGGAAAGTAGGCGAAAGTCCACAGCGGGCAGTGCCAGTTCGCGCGTACTGTAGATGCCGGCCGATGGGGCAAAGACCAGATAGCCAAGGCCGGTTAACAGATACAGTCGAGTGGCGACAGAGGGTGCCGGGCTAAGTGCCCAGACCAGTGCCCCGGTGAGTGCGCCGCCAATGCCAACAAAGAGTTGGAACCAAAATAGCCAAGACAGATCGCCCAGTCGGGCCTTCTGAGTTGCCATTTCAATTTGGCGGCCATCCGCCAGTACTAGGGCAAGATGGTCTTCTTGCAGGGCTTGGGTGAGTTGACCTTGCTCGGCCATGAATGCGTTGTATAAGGCAAAGTCCGGCAATATGTCCGGCTCTTCTACGAGCAGTGTGGCCGTGGCCGGCAGCGAGCCAGAAGGAGTGACAAAGTGCGTAACGATTGCGCCGACTGAGACGCGTCCTGCATTCGGGCTATCCGTATTAATCGCCGCAATCTGTACTTGTTGTGCCTCGTTCACCTCAAAGGCAATGCCAAGACGGGGAACCGATAAGGCATTGAGGATGACGACAAGGCAGACCATCAGGCTGAGCAGGCTGACAAGGCTGATCAGGGTGCGGGGGGAAAGACGCATGCCGTATTCCTTACTTATTGCGTAGCCACGATGGGCTGACAGCATAGCCCTAGCAGGGAGTCTCGTCATGTTGCCTGCTTAGTGCATTAGCGTGCATGCTTATATCTTGTGCGAACGTTACGGTGAGGGCGCTTGCCGAGGGTGATGACAGTGGGAAGGGTAAGCAAAGTGCTGGTGCTGGAGGATGTCGTGGAGACGGCACGCTGGCTGGCCGAGCGTATTCGCAGTGCACTGGGTGCAGAGGTGTCAGTGACGCTCTCCCATACGCTGGCGGCGGCTCATCGTATGGCAGACCAAGACACCTATGATTTGTACCTAGTCGATCTGGGGCTGCCGGATGGGGATGGTGTTGATTTTATCCGGAATCTCGACCCTGCTCGTACGGGTGCGAATATTGTTGTGACGACCATTTACGATGACGATGACCATGTTTTTCGAGCCCTGCGCGCGGGGGCACATGGCTATTTGCTCAAGGATCAGTCCAATTGTGTACTGGAAGCCGCCCTGCAAGGGCTGGAGTCTGATTTACCTGCGCTGTCGCCAGACATCGCCCGGCGCATGATGGATTTTTTTTCCCGACCATACGCTCCTGTGGAGCCTTGTGATCTGACGCCGCGAGAGCGTGAGGTGCTGGTGCTGATTGCCGGCGGACTCAGCGTCCTCGACGCGGCCAAGCGTCTGACGATTTCAGTTCACACCGTTCGAGGCTATGTAAAAGACATTTATCGCAAGCTGGGTATTTCGTCTCGTGCGGAAGCCAGTCTAAAGGCGGTGCGTATGGGACTTATCCATCAGTCTTGATTTAGCCCTTATTGGGTATAGCCTCTGTTTAGAGTGACTCCTAGCCTGACGTTGTTCTTTATCTAAAGTTACGCCTTGTCGGAAGTAGGTAAGGATTCGGGCTAACCTTTGATGTGCGTCATACAATAACCATGACGCTCATGGTGTTATCAGGCCATACCTTTTTAGGAGGAATGGTCATGGATCTTTTCAATGAGTTGTTTGGCACGTTTAGTGGTCTGCTGAGTTTGGCGGTGATTCTATTTATGATTGTGGCCATGCCGATCGGCATCTGGTGGGCAATGAATCACCCCGCAGTGTCTCCCTGTGAAGAAAAAGACCACGAGGCCCATCCGGACGAACGGTAACGTTGTTTGAGTGGTGTGACGGTTAAGCCGCGAATGCCCGTGGTAGGGGCATTAGTCTGCTTTATCCCACCAGATCTTTGTAGGCGCACCATGTCGCATGCCCCAGCAAGGGCATGACCACGATCAGGCCGATCAGTGCTGTTGCCATCCCTAGGCCCGTCAGCATGACGATCATGAAGGCCCACAGCAGCATGGCGGGCAGATTGAGCATGACGGTGCGGACGCTGGTGATCATGGCCGTGACGATATCGGTGTTGCGATCAATCACCATTGGCATGCCGATCACCGTGATTGAGAAAATAAAACTGGCCAGCACCATGCCGGATAGCAGCCAGGCGATTACCACGGTCCAGTACTTGCCTGAGAGAAACACCTCTTTTACAAAGTGCTGCGCGTCACCCATGTCGCCACCGTAGGATAGGGCGAACATCACCGCGGCAGCACGTTCCCAGAGGATGCCCGCCAATATCAGCACAATACCGTAATCTGCAATACTGCCCTTGCTGCGATTCAGGCTTTTAATCGAGTTGATAAACGAGGCTTTTTCACCGGCTTCGCGCAGTCGTGTGAGCTCGTAAATGCCCGCCGCAATCAGCGGTGCGACCAGCACAAAGCCGGTGATCACTGTGGAGAACAGTTCCGCATGTGGGGCCGCGAGTGTGACGATGGCCCAGCCTGCCAGTGTGACCAGAATGCCGTACATGAGACTGGGGCCGGGGTGAGCCATCAGCTCCTGCCAGCCAGACCGGAGCCAGTGAAAGGGGCGTAGCAGCCCCACTTTCTTGATGGTGATTTCCCGTGCCGCCGTAGTCATATGCCATATCCCTGTTGGTAACATGGTCTGACGTTACTCTTTCCGCGGGGGACTGCCAGTGCCTTCTGTCGGCGACGAAATAACAAAAAGGGGAGCAAGTGCTCCCCTTCATATTGCTGGCAGGTAGATCAACCGCCTAGGGCAGCAGTGGCTTCTGGCGAGGCGTAGAACGTTTCCAGATGCACGCGAATGCGTGCTTCCAGATGTCCTGAAGCAATCAGCTCCGCCACGAGCGGTTCGCCGAACTGGCGAACTTCCACTTGCAGGCGCTCCGGTGTCAGGCCGATATCAACCAGTACCTGCATTACGGTTTGGTTGCCCCAGCGCTCGAACCATGTGTGCACCAGGTCGTTGAGGGTGTCGCGGGCGTATGGCGTGGTGCGGAAGTGGTTCCATAAGGTAGCACCGATGCGCACAACATCGTCAACATCATCTGCCTTGATGTACTGGGTAACACGATCCAGCTTTTCGCCCTTGATTTGCTGCCAGAACTCGCGCGACACGGATTTGAGTTTGGGCGTTTCCATGGCGTGCTGAACCAAGCGCTCTGCCAGATCCATGGTGGCGCGCGTATTGCGCTTTATATAGGACTTAAGGGTGTTTTCCAGGGCGGCATCCAGTGAGCCCATGCGCTCCATCATGCCCTTGCCCATTTTCATCAATGACGACATGCCGGGGACTTTTTTGGTCAGGGCATTTTCGTCGACCAAGTAGCTTTTCACGCCGTGGTAGATGAGGTCGGAGATAAGCTGCACGACGGAAGGGTTCTGCAGCACGGCATGCACAATCTGGCGGCGCAGTTCTTCCAGTGCGATGACGCGGTCCACGATCAGATCGTATTCGCGAGCATTCAGCAGTTCTTCTAATGCGGTGGTCTTGTTCAACGGATTGGTCAGTGCCACCGTGGCCAGTGTGCCGATTTGGGTTAGCAGGGTTTCGCTGGGGGTGATTTCAAATACGTTGCGCAGCAGAAAGTCGCGTACACGAACGACATCGGTGACTTTGCTGACAGGCAGGATGTTGAGCCAGTTGCAGAGAGCGGCAGTTTCTTCGTCGAACAGTGCCCCCAGTCCGGGGCCGCCAAGGTTGTTCAGCATGTGACGCGTGTGGGCTTCAAGCAAGGCGTTAGCCGTTGGGTGCATCGGGAGCTCCTTTTTATTTTGGTTAGGTCGTTAAAGATACCCTAAAACATGCTGCCACCATCGGCTGAACTGCCCGTGGTCGGTGGCGAATAGGTAAAGCTAACTCAAAAAAAGCACGCCGTCGTCGGCTTAATTTACCGCCTGACGGATAGATCCTTGTTAGTGTCGGCATGCTTGGGCCAAGCTCAGAAAATCTATGAATACATTATTGTGCCGAATGTTTGCTAGGCATCGGTTTATTTATCCTGAGTGCGATGGATGCGCTAATGAATGATGTTTTTAAAAGTGAGCATCTAGTCTGGGATCTAGGGCGATTATCTGACCATGATCGTGCTACGCGCTTTGCTATGCGCTTTCAGCAGTCTCTGTGTGTGTACTCGCCACCGGTGCAGCAGCTTTACACCAATTATGAAATTATTGTGCCTGAGGATGACCACCGTAAACTGATCATTCTGCCTAATCCGCATGCGTTTCACGATATTTTCAATCGTATCAATGAAGACTCAATCGTCCAGACCAGCTTGTTTATTACACCCGATGACAAAGGCGGCTTGCAGCTACTCATTCCTATGAGTGGCGGTCGTCAACGCGCCATGCCGCTGGCGGTGGGTCTCAATTTCATCCAGAACAAGCTGGGGCCAGAGGTGCCATTTTTACCCGTGCTGGCAAAAGGCGATCTGCGCGAATTCAAGGCCTCACATCCCATGCTGCACTTGCATCGTATTGTGCTGAGCAAGGTCGACAGCGGTATTTCTGAGATGGAAATACGTGCTATCCGTAAGGTAATTCAGGATAAGCTGATTAAGCACTTTGGTTTTGCTGCGATCGGCAATATCAGTGTCATCTGACTTTTCTGAGCAAGCCCCACAAAAGAAAAACCCGCTATAAAGGCGGGTTTTTCTTTGTGATGATGTCAGTGAGCGCCGATAAACCGCACCACTTTCTCTAAATCTTCTCTAGCTTCCGGCAAAAAGGGAACAAAGATGGGCCATACGTGAAGCAGATCGTCGCGAGCCAATAACGATACCTCTACGCCCACGGCACGGGCAGCGGCTGCAACGCGATAGGCATCATCGCGGAGAAGTTCCTGTTCGCACACCGTGATAAACAAGGGAGGAAGCCCGGTGTAGTCACCGTAAACTGGTGATGCGTAGGGGTTTTTGTAATCCCCATTTTGCACATAGGTACCCATGCCTACCTCCAACATACGATAAGACAGCATGTCGTCCGTGCTGTCATTGTGAAGTCGGCTGGGGGAGGTCAGTGTTACGTCAGCATAGGGCGAGTAGACCACGGCGCACTTTGGCATGGGGCGCTCACGATCACGCAGTGCCAGCAGTAAGGCCAACGTCAGGCCAGCACCCGCCGAATCACCGGCCACCGATATCTGATCTCCACGCCAGCCCTGGCGCAGCAAAAACTCATACGCCTCAAGCGCATCATTCACTCCGGCAGGAAAAGGGTGCTCAGGGGCCAGACGATACACAGGCAAGAAAACATCGGCCTGCAATGCCTTAGCCAGACGGCTGCACAGGTTGTGATATGTTTTTGGCGAGCCACAGACATAGCCGCCGCCGTGAAAGTACAGAATAACTTGCCCGGGTTGTTCCACGCGCAGCCAGTCGCCCTTAATGTTGCCCTCATGGAAAGTTGTCCGCTTGACGCCCCGTGGCAGCAACGTCACCAAAGGAGGGTTGCCCATGGTCAGGCGCAGATGCCGTACCAGACTTTTAGAGGATGAGGGCTGGTGCCGAACGATCAGGCGTGAACCAGTCTTTAATGCACGGGCAATCAGGGAGGGCATTCAGTAACTCCTGTAAACGTTGTGAGCGACACTAGCGATGCTGACCCAGAGAGACTATGGCCATCGAGGTCGTAAAACTGTCGATCCGGGCCAACTCTTGAACAGAAGTGCTGTTCGTTGCCGATGCACTGCATTACGCTTTGTTTATTCCCGATTACCGAGCCGGTTCAGATGACTGTTATTTCTCTTACTGCAGATATTACCGCTAGCCCGGCTCAGGTCTACGACTATGTGACCCGGCCTTTACGGTGGAAAGAATGGCACCCTGCCTCACAAGGCGTAGATGTCGGTGATGAGTCGCTGGTGGCGGGGCGGCGCTTCGAGGAAGACGTGCTTTCGGCGGGTAGGCCACGTCACCTCACTTGGCTGGTGGAGGAGAGCCGTCCGGGTGAGCGCTGGCGCGCGTCGGCCTATATGGCCGATGGCAGTACCGTGCGTCTAAGTTACGAAATGGTTGCCAATGGCAACGGAACCCGCTTTACCCGCACACTGGAATACACGTTGCGTCCGATGCTGCTGCGTTGGGCAAACGACCTCTTTCTGTGGAGGCGGATACAGGCTGAGTCAGAAGCCGCGCTCGCCAACCTTTGTGCAAAGTTGGCGAGCCTGCCAGCAGCCTAAGTCTTACGGCGTATCGAGAATGGCCAGTACGGCTTTTGATCCGTAAAACGCTTCCAGGTTTCGACGCAGCACCGGCTCCAGCAGTTTTTTACTCTTCAGCATTTTTATGATGGGCGGAACATAACGCATGGCCTCGCCGACCATGATTTCTTGTGTGATCCCCATCTCGTCGACTATTTCACACAGATTGGTTTCACCGTATTTCTCAAAGAAGCAGTCGATGCCTGTGTCGATCATGGCTTGATAGAACACGGTCGTGCGTAGCTCGCGCCACGTTTCATAGCTGATGACGAAGAATTCTTCCATGTCGAGACTGCTGAAGCCACGCTTGAAAGTGCTAACGGGTTTTTCTTTGACGATATCCCATACTTCTAGTGCAATTTCACGCAAGCGATCTTCATCAAAATTATTTAATAAAAAATGTTCGCTGCGTTGCAGAACAGCATCGAGAATACGGATCACATATTTGCGGGAATTTTCTTCGAGTGTTTCTTCTAATAGCGGAAATGCGCTAGACAGTAGTGACTGACCCAAGCGGGCGGCACGGGCCGCGCCAGGAATGTGGCGAGCCAGATCACGGCCTTGCTGAACATAACCACGAATGCCCTCTAGCAGAATGTCTGAAGCCAGTGCGGAGTACACGGGATTAGCAATGGCCTCATGCATGATGTATTCGCGTGCTTCGCGCATTTCCAGCACTTTGTCGAGAAACTCTTCAAACAAGCCGTCGGGCAGAAGCTCGCCAATGGTGGTGAGGTCGTGTATCGGATTGGCGTAGAGCGTTCGAGCGATGTCGCCAACTAACTCAGGTATCGCGCCGGAAAGTTCCAAGTCAACCGCATAGTTGCGCGCGGTGTCCTTGATCATCTGCGGTGTAACCGCTTCGTTCAGCGTGATATTTTTGGCATCAACCATGATCTGACGGATTTCATCCGCGACCAGGGGCTGCAGGGTTTTGCCACTCAGTTGCGTCGTGATGTAGGCAACATGAGCATCAAGCAGGGCGCTGGCTTTTGGGTGCATCGTTTTTTTAGTCATGACAATTAATTCTGTTTTGTGCTGAATATCTTGTTGAAAAATGCCTGCATACGATCCCAAGAGTCAGAGTCTGCCGTGGGGTCATAGGCAATGTCCATGCCGTGCTCTTTGGCAAGCTTGTCGGCATCGGGACTGGTGAATGCATGTTTGGCACCGGGATAATTCACAAAGCTGAAATCGGCACCGGCAGCTTTCATTTCGGTTTTTAATGCATCAATGTCGGCTTGCGGAATGAAGCCGTCCGCTTCGCCATTTAATACAAGCACTTTTGCTTTGATGTTGCCTCGCTCAGCAGGAGTGGCAGTGGCCAGTGCGCCATGAAAGCTCACGACACCCGCTAGGTCCATATTGCGACGCGCCATGTCCAACACCATTTTTCCACCAAAGCAGTAGCCTATAGCGGCCACGCGGGTGGCATCGACTTCAGGCTGGTCTTTTAATAGCTGTAATCCAGCTAATGAGCGGGCGAATTGTGCATCCGTGTTGTCCACAACGCTGTGCATTAAATGGCCAGCATCGTTTGGATTCTCTGCGGTCTGGCCATCACCGTACATATCGATAGCCAAGGCGGGATAGCCAAGAGCGGCCAGTTCGCGAGCACGGCGTTGAGCGTAGTCGTTCAATCCCCACCACTCATGCACCACGACCACGCCAGGGCGTTTTTCGCTAATGGCGTCATCCCATGCGTAATAGCCGCGCAGTGTGGTGCCGTCGGCGGCTTTGTAATCGAGCACGCGAGTTTGCACGGCCGCGTGCAGCGGTGTTGTGAAGGGAAGGGTTGTGGCAGCAAAGAGCCCGGCGATCAGCCAAGATGAAATACGCTTCATGAGTACGTTCCTTGTGGGTGAGGATTATCCGATGGTAGTCGAGCCAACTGTCAGGGTCATCCGGCAATTGCAGGCGAATGGCTGATTAAAAGCGTTCGCGTTCGCCCATATAGCGCCACTGCCCTTCAGGAAGCCCTGCCAGTGCAATACTGCCAACACGAAGGCGCTGAATATGAACAGGCGTGAGGCCGGCGCGCTGGCACATCCAGGCTACTTGGCCCTGCACGCCACCTTTCATGGCAAAGCGTAGCCGCTTGTCGCTCTGTCGGCTGACTTTTACCGGGGGTAAAGATCTACCATTAAAAGTGACGGGTGTTTGCAGGTTTTTTAGCGCGGCGTCACTGATGACGTCACTGATATCGGCCACATACTCTTGCTCTAATAGCTCACTGTCTTCATTCAGTTTTCGAATGATGCGGCCATCTTGTGAGAGTACCAGCAGGCCACTGGCCTCTGTTTCCAACGGCAATGGAACGGCCAAGCGCGTGAAGTGACGATGCAGCGGTTGAATGCCGGGATTGTCATTAGTGGTCCGGCTTTCAGGCGTAAGCAGTGTAAACGCGGGCCGCGGACCGGCATGCGTGTCGGCATCATAACCGATCGGTTTGTGCAGCAGGATGGTGACAGGATGTACCGGCTCTGCCCGCGCATCAGGATGAAGCACAACGGCCTGTGCCGGTGTGACAGGGTGCTGAGGGGCCTCGACGACAAGGCCATCCACCGTCACCCAGCCACCTTCGATATACAGCTCGGCTTCGCGACGGGAGCAGGGCTGCTGTGCCGCAAGGCGTCGGGACAAGCGTTCTGTGTCGGTCATGACGTCTTCATCATCCGGAAAAGCAGGCATTGTAGCGATGCTAGCCACAATTATCCGGAAAAGCGCTAACTCACGCTGAAGGAATCACATAAACGGCAATGGCGATGCAGTGACAGGCCGCGCCGCCCAATACAAACAGATGCCAGATAGCATGGGTGTAACGGTATTGTTTGGCGGCATAGAACGCCGCACCCAGCGTATAACTAAGGCCGCCAGCAATCAGCAGATTAAATGCAGGCCCCGGCAGCGCCTTGTATAGCTCGAAGATCACCAGCAATGATAGCCAGCCCATGGCCAGATAGGTGATCAAGGAGGCACGCTTGAATTTATGCACGAAGAAAATTTTGAAAAGTACCCCGCTCAGTGCCAGTGCCCAGATCACGATAAGTAGCATCTGCGCCATGACAGAGTCAGGCAGTGCGATCATCAGCAGAGGGGTATACGTGCCGGCGATCAATAAGTAGATCGTCGAGTGATCCAGACGCTTGAGCACCGCTTTGGTCGGCAGGTGCGTAAAGCTGTGGTAGAGCGTGGAGCTAAGAAAAAGTGCGATCATGCTGCCGCCATAGACAGCAACGCCAGCCATCTGCCAACCTGAGAGTACAGGCATGGCTTTCACAAGCATCAGAGTGAGTGCGACGATGGCGGCTGCCGCGCCCAGCCCGTGGGTGACGGCGTTAGCGACTTCTTCGCCAAGGGTGTAGCCCTGAGGGTTGAGCGTGGACATGGCGGCTCTCTTTTAAATTAATGAACAACTGTATATTAATTTGATTATAGCGCTGGCTATAAATAGTGAACAGTTGTTTTTCCTGGTTTTGCAGACTTGCTGGTCGTCTGCGCGTGATTACCCTGGCAGTAGAGCCGGCAGTGGAGCCAGCCTTGGAGAGTATTCGTATGGCAAATGACCTTACTGGCAGTACCGCTGGTTATGCCCGGCGCGAACAGGGCTACCGCGAACGGGCGCTTAAGATGTACCCATGGATCTGTGGCCGCTGCAGCCGTGAGTTCAATTCACGCAACGTGCGTGAGCTGACGGTGCACCACAAGGACCACAATCACGAGAATAACCCGGCCGATGGCAGTAACTGGGAGCTGTTGTGCTTGTACTGCCATGACAACGAGCACGCAAAGTATCATGAGCATCGTCTGTATGGCGGCAGCGAAACGCCGCGAGAAAAAGAACTGGAGCCGGCACGACACAATCCCTTTGCCGGGCTGCGCAATCTGGTGGGCAATAGCAAAGATGGAGAAAACGACGCGTGAGTGAGGATAAGCCGGTTGTATCGCGCTGGCGCCGAGTAGGGTTGCATCTGCTGACGGTGTTGCTGGTGCTCAGCGTGGTGGTAGCCGTTAATGTCTGGCGAACACGTGATGCACCAGCAGGAATGGCTCCTCCGATAGTGGGTGTACTGGCCAGTGGGCAGCAGATCACGTTGGATGAGTTTCGCGCGCAGCATACAGGGCGACCGGTGGCGCTGTATTTTTGGGCGGAGTGGTGCCCGGTCTGTCGTGCCGAAGCGCATGTGGTTACGCGGGTGATGAAAGATTATCCGGTGCTCACCATTGCCATGCAGTCAGGCTCAGTAGCGGAGGTGGCGCAAGTATTGCAAAAGCGCGAGTTGGATTGGCCAACACTCGTGGATGCAGACGGTGCAATCACTCGACAGTACGGATTGCCTGGTGTGCCAGGGCTGGTGCTGTTAGATAAGCAGGGCATGATCCGCTTTGTCGAAGTTGGCTACACGACGGAAATTGGGTTGCGCCTCCGCCTTTGGTGGGCGGGGCGCTTTTAACGTGGTAACAATTGAGAGTTAGGAATGTATCAGGCGATACGTTCCCACAGCGTCACTTCAGATAGAGAGTGCTGGAATTTACGCCGTGTTTCACGAATCACAAAAGGCACATCTTGTGGCTCCTGCATCAGACGGAAGTGTTTGCCAAGAATGTCTTTTAGCGCATCCAGCGTGGACCAGTTCTCTCCGTCCTTCTTGAAGCCGCCCAGCCAGTCTTCACGTTTAGTGTGTTCTTCCAGCCAAGTGTAGGGCGATGTAATCATCAGTACGCCGCCCAAGTTCAAGCGCTCGTGAATCGATTGCAGGAAGGGCGCTGGATTATAGAGGCGGTCGATTAGGTTGGCAGAAAGAATAAAATCAAAGCCCGTATGTACGGGTTTTAGGTTGCAGGCATCGCCTTGCAAAAACGCTACTTTATTACGCGTATTTTCCAAGTCCATATCAGCAAGGCGGCGCGTTTTGTACGAGACTAATTCGCCTTCGTCCGCCAGCGTATATCGAATGCTGCCTTGTTCGGCGAGCTGAACGCCAAGGTTGATAAAGCGAGCAGAAAAATCAACGCCGGTTACGTGGTCAAAGTGCCGTGCCAGTTCAAAGGTGGCGCGGCCAGTAGCGCAGCCAAGGTCTAGCGCCGTGCGTACAGGCTTGCCGGCCATGGCCGCAATGCCAATAGCTGCCAATGCTTTTGGAAAGTTATCAACGCCATAGTAAGTATCGCCGTAATGAAACTCGGCGTACTCCGAAAGCTGACGATCACTTTCGTAATAGGTATTCGGAGCAGTGGCGTCGGCATCGCTCACCACATAACGAAAGCCAGCATGTTGGAAGAAGTGACGGCGGAAAGCATAGCGAGAAGAGCGCAGTGATTCATTGCCGCAGGAAATCCACGAGCCGCCTTTGATTAAGTTGTGGCGGCCATCGAAAGTGGGCGTGGTGAAGTCATCGTAAATCGGATGCACTTCAAATCCCTCAAAGGGATAAATCGGTGTTTCGGTCCACTGCCAAACATTGCCGACAACATCATAAAAATCGCCATGCGCAAACATATTGACAGGGCACGGCGATGCAAAATGATCGAGATGAATGTTAGCCGCTGCACGCTTGCTTTCCGGTACTTCGCTTACGCCGGCAATATCGTAGAGGCGATACCAATCATCTTCAGTCGGCAGGCGCACTTTCTGCCCCGTCGCGGCGGCCTTCCAGTGACAAAATGCTTTGGCTTCGTGGTAATTCACTTCTGCGGGCCAGTCCCAGGGCATGGCGACTTCCTCTGCCATTAACCGCAGCTTCCAACCTTCTTGCGCACGCACCCAAAAGGTTGGATGCGTCGCTTTGGCATAATCACGCCAGCCGCGCCCTTCATCTTCCCATGCGGCATCGTTTTGATAGCCACCCGCGTCAACGAACTCACGAAACTCGGCATTACTAACCAGATGACGTGATGCTTGAAATTCCGTTACATCGGCGGTGCGACCCGCATATTCGTTATCCCAGCCATACGTAGGCGTACTTAGAGGCTTGCCCAGTTGTGTGATGCCAGCAGGCACGGTCACCAGTGTATTTTCTGGGGCAGTACCGCTGGTAGTGCAGGGAGTGAACTCAGGCAGCGGCTGCACGAAATTCAGCGCATGCTGACGCATGAGCACCGATGAGGTTTCGAGATGAATACGCTCATGCTCGATGCCCATGATGATGGCCCACCACGGGTTATTCCAATTAACGGGTAACGTCAGGGGTGCCGTACGAATCACCTGATCGATAACAGCTCGCACCTGATCGCGGTACGCGGCCAGTTCGGCGACAGTGGGCCAGTCGTAGTGGGACTCATTCAGATCATCCCAACTCATTTCATCCACGCCCACCGAAAACATGGATTCGAAGGCAGGATTAATTCGCTCACTGATCAGGCCGGCCAGCAGCAACTTGTTGATGAAGAAGGTTGCGGTGTGGCCGAAATAAAAGATCAGCGGATGCCGTAGGCTGATGGGCTTTTTGTAGTACGCCTCGTCGCAGGTCAGGGTGCGAAACAGTGATTCGTAACGGGAGAAGGTGTCGTGGAAATAGGCCGCCAGCGTGAGGCGCATGGAGGCTTCATTGCTGCCATCCAGTTGGGGCGTGCGCAGGAACAGATCAGTCACGTAGCAGAGTCTCTTGTCGGGTACGGGTGTTAGGCTTCATGCAAGTAACTGTAGCAGCATTTGTTTTTCGTTTGTCCTATACAAATTGGACTTGCTGATCTCTGGCAGAAACAGCGTGTTGTACGGAATAGCGCATCCGACGCTACGTTACGTAAGCCAGCTCAGTTGAATACGGGATCTGGCGCGGTTTTAGTGCCTTCAATAAACCCGAATACCGCAAGGCCAAAAGCGGCCTGCGCGGCCAGCTTTTTTTCACCATGTTTAATGAGGATGGCAGTGGCCACGGCCATGGCATAGGCCGCTTCTTGCTGGCTCAGGCCGAATGACTCCCGAATGGGCTGCAGCACAGGCTCTAGCAGGCGTTGAGACTCCAGAAAATCCAGTAGCGGTGTGGCGGCATTGCTGGTTTTCAGGTCGATATGATCCGCATCGATACTTAGCCCCAGCCGGCCCAGTGCGTTACTGAGCAGGCCGACCAGGTTGGGGCCGTTTTCGTTGGCCACTTGCGACATGAGTACGGTGCCGGGGCTGATGGCGCTAAGCGCATGCGCGTAGGAGCGGAACAGAAAAGTACCGGCCATGCGCGCGCTTGCCAGAACGGTTGTTTCCATCGTCATGCCAGAGACGGTGTTGAGCCGCTGCAGCGCAGCTTCAGCAAAGGCAGATGCCGCGGAAATCTGTTCTCGGCGCAACTGGGTCATGACGGCCTCTCAATGGGAGATAGGCGCGTATTGTAACGACTGAAGGGCAGCCTGTGGGCACTCGCATGCACATCAGTGCGATTCAATCGATTACTCAGCCTCAGCTTCTTTCACGCGAATAACGCTGCCGGCAATTTTCTTGGCATTGAGTGCTTTGATGGCGGTTTTTGCTTCCAAGTGCTTAGGCATTTCCACAAAGCCAAAGCCCTTGGACTTGCCAGTGGCCTTGTCCATTACCAGCGTACAGGCGCTGACCACGCCGAATTCAGCAAAGAGGGCGGAGAGTTCGGCTTGTGTCGTTTCGCGGGAAAGATTGCGTACCAGTAGTTTCATAGGGGGTATCCGTGATGATGTGGGATGGCCCTTTGCAGGGCAGGACTAAGCCGGTGTCGGGATTATCCGTTCGCGGGTTCGTCAGAAAGGCCAGAGTTCAGCCAGTCTGCATGTCCGTAGGCGATATAGAAAGCCTCAACTTCCTGACGCGCCCAAGGCGTGCGTCGTAAAAAGGTTAGGCTCGATTTTACGCTGGGATTATCACTAAAGCAGCGTATGCGAATAAAACTGTGCAGCTCTGCCCAGCCGTACATTCGCACCAGTCGGTGCAATAGCATTTCCAGCGTGAGGCCATCTAAAGGATTGTTGCTCTTGCGGGGCGGTAGTGTAGGCGGTGTATCAGTCATTGGTGCGCCTGCTGTCGGACTCGCGCTTCCACGCCAGCCAAATCAGGTGACGAGCGCCCTTGTTGCCATGCGCCCGTACCGGTACTTCCTCTACCAGAAACCGGGCTTTTTTTAGCCGGATGGTAAACATCGGATCGGGCCCAGCGGACCAAATGGCGAGCACGCCGCCTGGGCGCAGTGCCGACATGGCGGCGTCCAGTCCGGGCAGTGAATACAGCCAGTCATTGCTCTTATGCGTGATTCCCTGCGGGCCGTTGTCCACGTCTAGCAGAATGGCATCAAAGGCCTGTTTTTCTGTCTTCAGTACCTGCGCCACATCGCCTACCCGCACGATGGTGCGAGGGTCTTGCAGGGGATTGCCGGCATGTTCGCCAAGCGGGCCACGGTTCCACTCCACTACCGCGGGCACCAGTTCTGCCACCACCACAGAGGCATCACTTCCTAGGTGTTTGAGTGCTGCGGCCAGCGTAAAGCCCATGCCCAGGCCACCAATCAGCACGCTGGGCTGGGGACGGCCTGCGATACGCGTACAAGTGATCTCGGCCAGCTTGTCTTCGGAGCCGTGGGTACGTGAATGCATCAGTTCGCCACCACCGGCAATCTTGATGGCAAAGTGTGGGCCTTCACGAAACAGGCGGAGTTCACCCCCGTCGTTAGGGATGGGCGCAGTATCAATAAGCTCGGGGCGGTTCATGGGCTCGGAAGGCAGTAATGGCAAAGAGAGAAGGGTAAGGGGTTTTGGCAGAAGACCCCAGAGATTTCTGTGCGGTAGGGGCGGGGAACTCGCCTTGCCAAAAGAAAACCCGGAACAAGTCCGGGTTTTCTTTTGTATCACTTTGCAGAGTCTAGCTCAGGCAGCCTTGGCTTTCGCCTTGGCACGACCGGCCGATTTTGGGTTAGACAACTCCATGCTGCCATCTTCAATCGGACGGTAGCGCAGCATTGGTAAATCCAGGAAGTAGTTCATGTACACCTTCCACGGCGCCTTGTTGCCCTGCTTGGGTAGCTTGGACAGTGCGCGCTGCACATAGCCTGAATGCATGTCCATGAACGACTCAGGTATGACGGATGGATCGTTGTTGATAGGCGTGCACTGGCGCATACCGCGCTTATCCATTGTCTTCAGCAGGCGACAGACATATTCGCTGCTGATGTCGGCCTTTAGCGTCCAACTGGCGTTGGTGTAGCCAAACACCATGGCAATATTGGGGATGCCCTCAAACATGATGCCCTTGTAATTCATGCGCTGAGTCACATCGGCAGGCTTACCATCCACCACCACTTGCATGCCGCCCATGATCTGCAAGTCTAGGCCTGTGGCCGTGATGATGATGTCGGCATCCAGATGCTGCCCCGACTTCAACTGAATGCCGGTTTCGGTAAAGGTGTCGATGTGGTCGGTAACGATTTCGCCTTGGCCCTTGCGCAGTGTTTTGAACAAGTCGCCATTGGGCACGGCACACAGGCGCTCGTCCCACGGATTGTAGTTGGGCGTGAAGTGCTTCATGTCGAAGTCTTTGCCAACCTGAGCGCGCACTTGAGCCAGCAGCATGCGGCGGACAGGCTTTGGCCGCTGCCGAGAGAGATTGAAAAAGCCCAGCGTCAGCGCGATGTTCTTGGCGCGAGTGGCACGGTACACCATCTTCTCTGGAAGGAAGCGACGCAGACTATTGGCAAACAAATCCTGTTCGGGAAGCGACACAACATAGGTGGGCGAACGCTGCAGCATGGTCACATGAGCGGCTTTATCCGTCATGGCGGGAAGCAAGGTAACAGCGGTTGCACCACTGCCAATAATGACCACTTTTTTGCCGGTGTAATCGAGATTTTCTGGCCAGTGCTGCGGATGAATAATCTGACCCTTAAAGCGCTCACGGCCCTCGAAATGAGGCGTGTAGCCGGCATCATAGTTGTAGTATCCGGAGCACATAAAGAGGAAGTTGCAGGTGTACTTCACGGTCTTGCCGGTGTCCTGCAGCAGGGCTTCCACGGTCCACTGGGCATCGTCGGATGACCATGATGATTTTACGATTTTGTGGCCAAAGCGGATGTTCTTTTCAATGCCGCCTTCGCGAGCCGCTTCGTGGATGTATGAGCGAATCGATGGGCCATCGGCAATCGCCTTTGGGTTAGTCCACGGCTTAAAGCTATAGCCCAGGGTGAACATGTCTGAGTCGGAGCGGATGCCGGGATAGCGAAACAAATCCCATGTGCCACCAATGGCATCGCGGCCTTCCAAAATGGCGTACGTCTTACCCGGGCACTGCTTTTGTAAATGAGTAGCGGCGCCGATACCCGAAAGGCCCGCACCTACAATCAGTACATCAAAGTGTTGAATTGCCATAAGCCATATCCAGAAAAGGTTGAACTTGCCATAACCACTTCATCCTAGAGGGGGTGAAGGCCATTTGTCAGGGGTGCGGCGGCCAATTACCAATCATTTGGGGCCACTCATCGGATTTTGTAGGACAATAATGATGGGTGCCGACATGCCATTTAGGCGTGGCGGTTGCACTTCAATAATTTACGGAGGCGAATCAAATGGGGTCGGTATACATTTAACAGAGGATACCCGTGGGTGGTAGTGTTACATCGGCCTCCTGTGCGTGTGCCATCTGCCGTAGGCACCACCAGCCCGATTGAGAATGGTGGCTAACAGGACTTCATCATGCGCACAAATGAGAGTGGTATGGAATCAGATAGCACCGTTTACAAGGCTTTGCTCGAGTCAACCAAGGCCATTCCATGGCGTATCGACTGGAAAAGCAAACAGTTCACCTACATCGGTCCACAGATTGAATCATTGCTTGGGTGGACGCCGGCTAGCTGGCTTAGCGTTGATGATTGGGTAGAGCGCATGCACCCCGACGACCGCGATGCCGTAGTGAACTTTTGCGTGTCGCAATCAGAAAGCGGAGTTGATCACGAAGCAGACTACAGGGCACTCACGTGCGACGGTGGCTATGTATGGATTCGCGATGTGGTGCATGTCATACGCAACGGCAATGAAGTAGAAGCGCTGGTCGGCTTTATGTTTGATATCAGCGAGCGCAAGAAAAATGAAGAGGAATTATTGCGCTTGCAGCGTGAGCTGGAGGAATTTTCTTATCGTGATGGACTGACCGGGGTATCCAACCGGCGCATGTTTGATCAGGTATTGGTGCGGGAGTGGGGGAGTGCTTACCGCAACCAGCAACCGCTATCAGTCATCATGTTGGATATCGATTATTTTAAGGAATACAACGATCACTATGGGCATCAAGCGGGGGATGACTGTTTGCGGCGTGTTGCCGGCCTACTTGATGCAGTCGCTGCACGACCGCGTGATCTTGTAGCGCGCTATGGCGGTGAGGAGTTTGTGCTGGTGCTGCCAGAAACAAGTGCCGAAGCCGCATATGCTATGGCAGAGCGCTGTTCCGCTGCCCTACAGAGTGAAATGATTCCGCACTCTGGATCGCACGTAGGAGAGTACCTGACGGTTAGTCTTGGAGTGACAACAATAGTGCCGCAAGAAAGTGATGAGCAGAATGAATTTATGGCGGAAGTCGATCGACTCCTTTATGTCGCCAAGCGAGAGGGGCGCAACGGGATTTCTTCGGACTTTACCGTTTAATCATTGCAACAAGTGCCGTTATTGGCACCATTGTTGCTGGCAAGGAATGCCATCGTTATTGCCATCCATTTCCATATTAGGGCAATGACTTAAAAAGTATTTGGCTTCATCGCAAGAGCGCATTTGAGAACAGTAAGATCTGCCGTCGCAAACAAAACTCTGGGTAGTCGGGGACCCATTGCGATGGAGCCCTGTAGGGTCAGACACATTCATGCCGCTAGGGTTGGTCTGCTGGGCCAAGTCGGCAGGAGCAAGCGAGGTGGCGATGGTAATATTTTCCTCTTTGAGGCAAATCACGCCGGTAGGCACGTCACCAAAAAGCGTGTGGCCATCTGCTGTAGTGCATTTCTTATAAGCATTAGGCTCGTCGGTACGTGATATCGGTTGATTAGTTAAGGGCTGAGTTGGTACAGGTAGACTTTGCGATGCGGCATCGGCTGGCCTGTTGTACTGCTGCCACCCGTACCAAATAGCGGTAGCCAATGTCAGAAGAACCAATAGTGTGCGCAATTAACGGGCCCTGACTCTGGAAAATATTAATGTGCTGAAACGTATACCCAGCATTTTAAGCCTGATTTCAGGCTCGCTGACACTCGTTTGTAATCACTGACCTCATATGAATCAGCCATCATTAAGTCATGCGGAGTAAGTTCGAAAACTGTCCCATCAACTTCGGACTCAATAGCTCCCGTGAATTTAAGAATGGGGTGATATTTTTGGCCGCTTTCACGTAGCACACGCTCATCGGTTATTTCAACTTGCTCAATGGCATATTCAAGAAGCGTATCAGGCTTGCCTGTTAGCTC
>ERZ724517.127-NODE-127-length-44880-cov-7.439554_pt1 | contig 44880 bp, 64 predicted proteins | sample MGYA00376050_ERZ724517 | MGnify/ENA primary metagenome ERZ724517 (study PRJEB28724, sample SAMN07190886) | activated sludge metagenome | isolation source: activated sludge of sewage treatment plant in Hong Hong | place: USA: Christiansburg, Virginia | collected... | reverse complement strand
TAGTCGCGCCTGGGCATGCACCCAGTCAATGACGGCAACCATCGGAAAATCGGCGCCCCATGGCTTGCCGGTAGCCGGATTGGTGGTCGACGGCCCGGTCGACCCGTGGCAACCACCCAGATTATTGAGTCCGACAATAAAAAATTTATCAGTATCCAGCGGTCGACCGGAACCGATGATGTTGTCCCACCAGCCAACATTGTCCGGCTGATCGGCATAGAAGCCGGCGACGTGATGGTGACCAGAAAGCGCATGGCAGACGAGAATGGCGTTCGACTTGGCCGCATTGAGCGTGCCATAAGTTTCATAAACCAGATCGTAGGCGGGCAGAATCCCGCCACTGCGCAAAGCTAATGGCTGTTCGAAATGGGCGCGTTGCGCTTCGACGACGCCGACAGATTGTCCTGGCATGCTGTTCCTGAAAACGAAAACCCAGTTGGCTGAAAAACGCGAACTGGGCGGTTCCCGTTTTAGCTGTATTTATAGCGCCCGCAATCAGAGTTCAAATCGGCGCCGCTGACATCGTGTCAGCGTTTCAAGGACGATACCGAGCAGGGCACAAAATGTCAATCCAGCCTATCCATTAGCTCGTGCTGCAACACATTGGCCAAAAGTGATATATCCGACACACTGTTAATGTTAACTTTTGTTAATATTACAAAAAATTCAAATCAAACAGGGGTCAAGGCGTATCACGATGCAAGATCAACGGCGACATCAGCGCATACGTTTTGGCGTTCCTCCCAACGTAAAAATCGGCTTCGGCGGCGTTGTCGGCACAGGGTATATCGAAAACCTGTCGCTCTCCGGGTTGATGGTCCGCTCTTCAATGAATCTGGAAATTGGTCGCCTGGCCGGTTGCGAGTTCTCGATTTTCAGCTCACCGCTCATCGACGTACCCGTCACCATCGTTAGCAAGGTCGGGAATTTATACGGTGGGCGCTTTCAAACCGGCCCAATCAACCAGATTGTCATCGAAGATGCGATTGATGCGGCTCTCGCCAAGGGTGAGGCCTCAATTCTCAGCGTTCACGAACTGAGTGGACGCAAGGTGATGCGCATATCCGGCGGGCTCAACGGGGCGCAATGATTTCATGCATGCACTGACCCGGGTTGGGGTAAATGAAATTGATATGTCAGGCGTGACCGCACTCGACCAGCCGGGGCTTGCGCTCTGCCTGGTGGCGACCAGCCGGCATGGTGTGGAAATTGGTGAACAATCGGAATGTTTTGCTGCCGCCTGGAAAACAGCACTGGCCAGGCCAGGTTCAGGAGAAACGGCAACATGAAGCGAAACCCCTGTTCATTTTCTTTCCGGCCCTCGGCACTGGCAATGGCCATTGCGGGTGCGCTGCTCAGCACAAGCAGCCAGGCGGCGGACGAGGATATTTTCTTTAGTGAACTGCCGGTTGTCGCTTCGGTAAGCCGCTTGCCGCAACCACTCTCCGAAGCCCCCGGTGCCGTTACGGTATTAGATCGAGACATGATTCGCGCCTCGGGAGCACGTAATTTTGCCGACTTGCTGCGCCTGGTGCCAGGATTTCAAGTGACACCACCCAATCAGGAAGGTGCAGTTGTCGCCTATCACGGTCTGAGCAACGAAGAATACACCCCGCGCGTACAAGTACTGATCGACGGGCGTTCGCAGTATTCGCCACTATTCAAATCGGGCGTTAATTGGAACCTGCTACCAATCGTTTTGGAGAATATTGATCGCATTGAAGTGATGCGCGGCTCAAATACGGTTTCCTATGGTTCAAATGCCTTTCTTGGCGTGGTCAATATCATTACGCTCGACTCGTCGCAGACTCAAGGCTGGATGGTCGCCGCCAATCATGGCAATGCCTCGGTTCGCGACGAAACCATACGCTGGGGTGGCAAGGCAGCAAACGCTGATGTCCGGATGACCTATCGCCAGATGTCGGATGATGGTTTCCGCAAAATGTTTGACGGTAGCCTTGGCTGGTTTGACCCGCACGACAGCCGGCACAACAGCGTGTTTGATATACGTGTTGATATGCCGATCAATGACCGTAATGAACTGCGCTTCTCGCTCAGCCACGCCGAAGAGGTTTCACAGTTTGGCCGTCCGAAGTCAACCAGTGATCCATTACGAGACTTGAGCCAGAACAGCACGGCGCTTAGCGCTGAGTGGCATCGTGCATTGGGTGACGGTGATGAAGTCAAATTACGCTTTTCGCATGTTCAGGATTGGGCTTCAAGTGCGTTGACCTTGCTGGGATCTGACAAAAAGTTTTATACCTACAACCCGCCCGGTGGTGAGTCGGTTACCAATGAACTTGAGTTCCAGCATGTTTTGGCTTTCTCGAAAGAGACACGCGTGGCCTGGGGTCTGACCGGCAAATATTCATCGCTCATGTCTTACGCACAATTTTCGACGAACGACTGGAAAGATCGTCATTCATACCGCGTATTTGGCAACCTAGAACATCGCCTTAACAAAGACTGGTTGTTCAATTTTGGCGGCAGTCTCGAATACGACAGCGTCGTCGAATGGATGTTTGATCCCAGAATCAGCGTCAGTTACCATTTGTTCAAGGATCACACACTTCGATTTATTGCATCGCGGGCACATCGCTCACCCAGCCTATATGAAGCCTACGGCGATACTCGGCTAATAATTTCCGGCACCAATAATAAATTTGATCGTACCTTTTTTGCCGACCCCAATCTCGAACCCGAGCGTATTGACACCCTTGAGATCGGCTATCTAGGCGAATTGAAAGCTGCTAGGGCAAGCATTGACATACGCGGGTTCAGAGAAAAGAGTCCGAATCGAATTCAGACAGTACCCTATGCCTTGCCGGCTAACAGTCCTGACAACGGCGACCGCTACTTGGGCTACCTAGGTCTGATTGGTGGCTACCCGTACGGTAGGGCAGATACCCCGTTAAATCTTGAGAATGTATCGATACAGGGCTATGAATATCAGTTGCGCTGGCAACCCTTTGATTCAACCCGCTTGATGTATGCTCATGCCTATATTCGTACTTATGCGAATTTGACAGACGAGTCAGTCATTGCAGATGCCACAAACAACATTCCGAAAATCTCGAACCAGACATCCGAATCGGCACCACGCAACTCGCAAACTGCGATGATCATGCAACGCCTGCCCTTCGATATCGAATGTAAGGCGGCGAGATATTTGGCAAAGATTTGCGAGATATTTGGCGCAGTGCAGACTTGCGTAAAGCGCAACAAAATTGCGTATCAAGAAACGTTAAAACGCTCACTGTATTCACGCGGTAACTGACGGCGTTCGATCTCTATAAAGTAGCATTCCTTACAGTGGTCTTTATCCCAGAAAAATAAACGATCGATCCACTGTCGCAATGAAGGGTGCCCCCCCCTCAGCCGCCATGCCCTGGAGGACAGCATTTCATCGGGAAGCCCCCATCCATCAGACAGCTTTACCAGGCAATTCAATGACTGATCAAGACCAATCATAAAGTTCTTTAGAACGCTCAAGTTGGCCACACCATCACCGGCAGCGCCGCAAGCACTTCGGCAATCGTTGGTTGTGGAATATTCCCAGCCACAAAATCTTCCAGCATTGCGTAGCCTGCCGCATTACAAGCGTCCATCCACTGTGCAAACGCGACACCCTCGGCCTGAAATGGTCCGGGATAACCCGCTCTGACGGAGCATGAAATCCGGTCTGCGTAGCGATGCGTCCGTGCTTCGGCGTCAAGACGAGCAGTCAGCGCGGCGTCGTAGTCCTCAAGCGTTGGCAAGGTTGCCGGCGGCTTGACAAATTGGGTGCCGTCCCATGTGTCGCCAATTTCAGACGTCGCCGCAGCGACCAGGTTGGGTAATGTGCTCAACGATTCGACTTCGATGACGTTGATAACTACGCTAGATTGATCAAGTAAAGCGGCTCTCATCTCAAATTTCCTCCATAACCCATAATTCGCCCCGGCCACCTGCACCACCCGAACCACCGATAAACGCGGTGAATCCAGCACCACCGCCACCGCCTCCACCGCCAGGGGTGCCGCCTGCACCACCTGCCCCGCCAGCACCCGCAGTGCCCGTACCGCCACCGCCGCCACCGCCACCGGCGCCAATACCTGATACCAAGTCGCTAACTGCTCCCCCGGCGGTGCCGGCGCCACCTGTTGTGCCGCCCGTGCCGCCCGCCACGCCACCGGGGTCTGCCCCGCTACACTGCCCCGACTTGCCACCGTAGCCGCCAGAGCGTGACCCAGACAGCCCGCCGCCGCCGCCCCCGCCACCTCCGCCACGAACAGATGCCGGTGCGCCAGACCCGTTACCTGATGTCCCGCCAACGCCGCCAGAACTGCCCGATAGATCGCCCCGCCCATTTGATGATAGTGAACCGCCGCTATCGCCTGCGGCATAGTAGTCTCCTCCACCCGGCGCGCCGGTTGTTGCCGACCCCATGCCGCGATACGCAGAAAAATAAGCGCCGAAGGTTGTGTCGCCGCCGGGTGAGCCATGCTGTTGCACCCCGTTCGACGTTCCGGCCCCGCCCGCGCCGCCTGCGCCGATTGCTACCGCGACCGACGTTCCCGCTGTAAGTTTGAACTTGGCCTCACGGAATCCACCACCGCCACCACCCCTGCCGCCCGCCCCAGTCGTCGCGCAATTCCCAGTACCAGATTGCCCACCTGCACCGCCACCGATGCCGATGAGTCGTAGCATCACGCCAGGCGGCACAATGTAGTTGCTCCCTGGCGTCGAGGTGTAGCTTTTTACCCCTCCGACGAGTGGGATCGAACGCAGGGCCGTCCCGTCACAGACCACCAACCGCACCGATCCGGGGTAACCAATAAAACTTGATAGCCCGTCAATTGTGCCGGAGGCGGGCGTGTGCGTGATATCTCCCGTGCCGCTATTCCGCACGTAAATGAACCAGTCGGCTCCCAGAGTAGCAGGTGCCTGATAGCCAAGCGCCCAAGTGCCACTGGTGCAGTCAATCAGCTTACCTTTGTCGGCAGCAACGGCTGTATATGCGCCGGTCTTGGCAGCGTAGGGGATTGATACAGCCCCCGGCAAACCCGTTGATCCCGTAGCCCCCCGCTTTCCAGACAGCAAAATATCCCACAACGCAATTGTGCCCGTGCCTGCGACGTCCTCAACATTGACAACCAATGCCCCGGTGCCGCTGTTGTAACTTGTGACCGAGCCGAGCATCCATTGTGCAGGCGTGACATGATCGACCAGCAAAACGTATTGGCCAGCTGCAAACTGTTTGCCTGTTTGAGTGGTCAGCGATTTGCTGGAGACCGTGATTGATAAGCTGGTGGCGCTGGTCCCTTTCAGGGCTGCGGCATAGTTCGCAGCGGAGGTAGCACTCGCGGCTGCGACTATTGCACTGGCATCGGCTGAGATAGCGGCATTATTCGCCGCATCTACTTCCGTCATCGTGTCCTGAAGCATGGGCAGCAACCACGTTTGATGGCCGCCGAACCGCATGTCACGACTCTGTGACCCGTCATCCGAATAGGCGTTGCCGTTGATTGTTACCGATGTCATAGCCACTCCTCTATCGCAAACGGGACCGCATGATTATGGTAAAACCCATGGACTGCTGCATTCAATTCGGTCAGTCGACCGCAAAAACCGTAACGCTGGGTCGCCTGGTAATCGCTTTCATCAGGCACGTACAAAACCTCTTCGGTCAGCCCGCTGCGCCGCTGCAATTCATGGATTACGGCGGCTTCGTCCGGATTGAGGAAATTTAGTTCCATCGCTACCCTGCGCTGGCGCCGCCGACGTTCAGCAAACCCGGCACCGCTGTCGGCAGAGTCGATTTTGGACAAGTCGACCCACTGGTTTTTTATGCCGTAGCTCGCGTTGTAGGTCGGACGGAAGGTTTCGCCGGCAAACACCCGGCCCAATTGCACGTACCCATCAGGGTTGGCCGGGTCGTTAATTTCAAGGTGCAGGTAACGCGCGATCTGCGTCGCGGGCAGCAGAATCGGCGCCATGAACGGGTGGCGGATGTATTCATCATTGGGCATCGCCCACCAGCTACCACTCTCCCATTCAGCAGACCCCGTGCCGAAGGGTATGAACCAGGCCGCTTGCCAGGCCCCAGCATAAACGTCAGAACCGCCTGCCGTACTGCCCAGATTGACGCGCCAGGTCGCCGCCTGGCTCAGATTATGGTTGAGCAGTGCAAACACCCGCAAAGCGCGCGCCAGCCCGAAGTCGATGTCCATCTTAGTCGAGACCAGCGCCGCGTCATTGCTGCGTGCGACTAGCGCGCGCTCATCCGACAACAAGTTGGCTAGCGGTAACGGGGCGCTCCACGCGCCGCCGGAGAGGCTGGCCCCTGGCGTGAACCGGTTACGCCAACCGATTAGTACATTACCCATATCACCCCCATAAAGTAAAAATCAGTTTGCGCATGGCAAACTCGTAACGGATGCCAGCGACGCGGTAGAGTTTGCCGCTGCTCAGTCCGTAGCGTGGCAGCGTCACCTGGACCACCGCGCCCAAATCGACGGCGGTGAGCAAGGCCAGCGACAAAGGGGCGGCCAGCTGTAGCGCGTCGCGTTCGACACCGATCAAGGCCTCGACACCACCGACACTGGCTGACGCCATGATCCCAGATGGGATAATGTTACCCACCACGTTGCCGTTGGAACCCAGATACTCAAACTCAAAGGGGGTGGCCAGCGGGTGCTTGGCCGGCACGCTGCCGGCACTCGCCGTCGACATCGTCGAGTTAGCTAACTGGGTGGCAAATTCAAGGCTCGCTGCCTTCGTTGCATTGGCCACATCGGCGTTGCTCATCGGCGTCCAGTTGCGAGCGCCATTAGCCTTGATCACCCCGTAGGGAACCTGCTGGCGGAACGATTCGACCCGGCAATTGTGTTGATTGAACGAGCAGGCTGGAATACCCAAGGGCGCCGCCCAGGGCTGTAATTGCAGCACGCCGAGGCGGTCAAAGCCGACAAAGCACCCACGTGACCGCGCCACCGAATCGAGCGCCTGGGTGTAAGTGGTCGATATGTCACGCACGAAATACGAGACAACGCCGCTCACGGCAGCTACGCTGCCGTCGATCTGCCCGACGGACAGTCCGGCATCTTCTGCCATGTCGGAGACCACCTCGCCGACTTGAGTTCGCCAAGGTGATGCGTAGCCAGCAACATTGCGCGATCCGTCAAACGTCGCTGGGAAGGCAGGCACACTGCCCAGTTTAACGACAGAATCCACACCACACCGATAGGCCATGCCGGGAGATACAGATTGCGCGACGAGTGCGGCGTAATTCGCCACGTTGTCATATCCGGCAGCCTCGTTATAGATGATGTACCGACCATCAAAGTTTGCGAAACAAGCGGTATAAGGCTTATCGGACATCAAGTAGATGTCGTTGCCGTTGAGCAGGGTGAGCGGCGCGTTGAATGGCGCGCCATACACACGAGGTTTGGGCTGTCCGGTCATTGCCGCAGTTCCCTCCAGCCCGCCAGTACCTGCAAATGTAGTGCATACCGGCTTATCGAGTAGACTCTTTACCCCGTCGCGCAGCACAATACTGACCCGCCCCGGTTCCCGGCATTCTACCCGGTCCATGCTGGTCACCAGGCAGACGGTCCAGTCCGCCGGGTAAGCGCCGCCGGTTTCAGCCTTGGCCAGCAGGCGGAACTGACTGCCGTCGACGCCGTAGCGCAACAGGGCGTCAAGTTCGCCGTCCGGGTTGAGCAGCACACATTCGCCGAAGCCCGTATTGACCACGCCGAAGGGGGCGGAAACATCGAGGGCACGTGAATAATTGGCCGGCTGCAGCAAACGTTCGCGGGCGACTGTGCTGGCTGGCGCATCGGTGGGGCGCGTCGCAAAGCCCTGTGTTGCGAATAAGAAGGTTTGCAGGGTACCAACCGCATCGACTCGGGCGCTGATTTCGGCGACGTAGATCATGGTGCCGTCGCCGCCAGTGCACTATTGCTCGCCGTCGTGCCCGCGTTGTTGTTCAGGCGGTCAAGCTGGGCCATAATCTGGGCGTGGGTGGCGGCCAGTTGGGCAATCTGGCGTTCCTGGTTGTCGATCACAGTTTGCTGTTTATCGATTTGCTTTTGCAGTAGGGCTTTTTGCTCGTCCAGTTGTGATTTCGAGCTATCCACCCCGGCCTGCAGCGCGGTTTCGATCCGCATATAACCATCCGCAGTTTCTGACGAAAATTCGTTTGCAATTCCTTTCGGCAGGGTCGCGGTCAGTCCGTTAAGAGCAGCCGTAATACGGTCGATTTCCGATTGTGCGCCGGCCGAATCGGTGTTCAGATTGAGCCCGAGGCCGGCAGCATCATTAACCACTTGCTGATAAATCGTCGCGTAATCCAGCGATGCCCCTCCGTAATAGGCTTGCGCTTCTTTCAGGTAGTCTTGCGCGTTGCCTGTAAAGTTGCCAATAGCGTTGGCGTCGTTGTTGTTGACGCCGTTGAGCGTTTTACCGTAGAGCGCTGAGGCGGCAGAAAGTTGATCGGTATAGCCGAGGGCGGATAGATCGGAGAAGGCCAGCGACCCCATGAACTGATCGAGTGATTCGGCAAACGACTTGGCTTTTTCAATGACGGATAGTGTGGTGTTCCAGGTATCGAGCTGGGTTTGCAGGCCGGTTTTGGTTGTGTCGTTGAGCTTGGCCTGGTCAGCGGTCAGCACGTCGAGTTCGGCGGCACGGGTGTTGCTATACGCATCCATGATTTGGCTGATCGTGCCTGCTTTGTCTGTACTATTACCCAGACCCTGCCACAAACTAGCTTCCTGCTGCCGCCAAAATTCGGCGCGCTGACCGGCTGTCAGGGTCTGCAAACGAGCGTTATCGGCGTTGCCGTGCGCCGTGCTGACGCCGCTAGCAAAGCCACCTTGATTCGTCAGCAGATTTTGGATCGTTGCCGCAGCATCCGGTATTGCTGCGCCAAAAAACTGATCAAAAACCCCCTGCAGACTTTGCAACTCAGTCTTACTCTCGCGCCAGGAATCGACCAGCGTCTGCGCGGGAGGATTTATCTCGGCCATCGCAGAGATGACCTCGCCGTACATTGTTATGATTGCATCGGCATCGGTTTGCAGCGACGCAGTAAAGTCCTCATGGGCAAACACTTGACGCATCAGGGCCTGCACAACGGTATCGGATGCCGCTGCAAGATCCAGTTCGCGCTGCGTCGTTTCGCCTTTGAGCAGGGCGAGTTTGTCGCCCCAAGATTTCCGCGCTGCAAGATCAACGATTTCTGTGGCGGCAGTGGCGACATCCTCCAGCGCTGGGGTTAGTGCAGCAAACCCAGACTGCAGATCCATCAGGCGCTTGAATGTGACCTCACCTGATACCGTGGTCAGGTCCAGCCCATCGACCAGACTGCGGAATTCCTGACGCGTTTTGGGCAGCGCAACACCAACAAGGTCGAACGCCTTGCCCATATCCTTCCATGCTTGGGCGGTTTGCTCTTCAGCGGTGTAGAAATTGCCGTAATACGCGCCAAATGAGGCGTTCAGGTTGTCGATTGTGCCGAACAATGTAACGAGGTTATCTGATGCCTTGAGAATGCTGTCAGCGTTGTTCTTGCCGAACGTCCCGACCAGGTCTTTGCCCATCAGGTCGAAAATACGGGAGACCGCCTGAGTCTCTTGCATGATCCTGCCCAGCGCTTGCGACCAAGACTCAGCCGCTGTCTTGCCGTCCTCTGATGCCGCTTTGCGTAACGCCTGGACTGAGGGGAAGAACAGGTTGCCCATCGCCTCGGTCAGCTGCTCGGCGACGACAGTGAAGGTATTGCCATTTGATGCAGTGCGGATGTCGAGTGAGAATCCCTTGATCTTGTCGAGCATCGTGCTATCGCCGAATAATTCGCCGACACCCAGCAGCGTATCGCTGATGGACAAATACATGATGTCCATCTGCTTATCGAGTGCTGGGGAAATGTCTTGCCACTCCCACCAGCGCTTGGTCGACGTGAACCAGCCGCCGTGCTCAGTAATTTCCTGCCCGGTGCGACCGTTCGAGAAGCCGGCTCCGGACTCAGAAAACGTGCCGGTCATGTCCGGAACGCCGGTAGTTTTCTGACCACCCCATGTCATGTTGTGCACCTGCTGGCTGAGCGCGTTGCCAGATATAACAGCAAAAAACTCGGAGTCGGCAAAGTCGTCACCAAATACGGCGCGCGCAACCGTATCCAGGCGTTCATGGTGCAGGCCATCCGGGCCGGCTTTTAAAGGATCGTTTGAAAAGTCGTAAGTACCATCCCAGCGAATCCCCGCTTTCCATGCGTCACTAGACATCTTCATGCCCATGACGATCGCAACGACCCAAGCAATCGTACCGGCGGCTGACGATCCGCCGGTTAGACCTGAGCCGGTAAAGCTGAGCGCACCGGCTTCCACTGTTTTTTCTGCTGCCTGTGCCTTAAGGTAAGCGGCAAGCGCAACTTGCCCTTGCTCTTCTGCCGCAACGGCGGCCAGCGAAAGATTTGCTGAGGCAGTGGTTGCCGTGGCTGCGGCTTCGGCGTAGAGCGCTGCCGCAGCGCTGGATTGAGCTGCAGTCATTTGCATGCCCGCGCCGTATGCTTGTAATGTGCCGCTGCCAGTCAAATTGCCGACCGCTGAAACACCGTAGCCGGCAACGCCGCCGGTACCGCCTTTGTACATGTTCCACGCACTGCTGCCCATCGATACAAGGCTGGCGTAATCGGTGCCACCACCGTTACTACCTCCGGTATTGAAATTAGTACCGAAAATCGCATTGGATGCAGCCCCGGCCAGACTGCCTGTACCATTAACAGCGTATTGCACAACCAGCTTCAGTGCTGCAGCCTTGAGCGTGTTTTTCAGTGAAGTGATGAAGGTTTCACCAAACCCCTTTCCGGACTCAAACGAGCGATACAGCGAGTCGGTCAGGCTGCGTTCCAGGTCGTCGGTAAATTTGCCCCAAGCTTTGCTGCTTTCGTCGGCAGCCTTGACTGCCTCACGCTTTACCCCTTGCTGTGTCTCAATCTCAGCAAGTGAGCGTAACTTAATGGCACGCGTTAAAGCAGCTTCTTCGGCAGCACTATAGAAATCAGCACCTACCTGATCGGCATTCGCGTTGGCATAAGCCGCCGCAAGTTTGTAGACGCCTGCCTCTTCGTCGGCCTGCTGGGCGGACAACTCAAAAGATTTTTGCTTCAGCAAATCCTTTTGCGCAGCAGTCTGTCCAATAGCGGCCAGTTCTTCTTTGCCCTTGGCGATCGACTTGTCCAGCGCCTCATTTTCTTTATTGGCTGCAGCAAAGTAGCTGTCGCTGGCCTTCCTGGTCGCTGCCGCGACATCCAGTTGCGCTTTGGTTTCTGCTGCCGACCAATCGATGGCGGTGCGACGCATTTCTTCAAGATACTTGGCGCGCTGCCCTTTGTCGGATGCCGCTGAGTAAAGCTGCTGCTGTGCCTCATACTGGTCGCTGAAAGATTTTTTACGGGCGACACGGATTTTTTCAATACCTTCACGTTCCGTCAGTTCACCTGCCTGAACACGGCCCTTGATCAGTTCAACTTCGCGCTGGCTGGCATCACGCAGCATCGCGATCCGCGCGGCCAACTCTTCCTTCAGATCATTTTTGAGGCCGGGCGCACCGCCAGCACCCTTTTTGTTAATCTCAGATAACTTGGCATTGTGCGCAGCCAGCGCTGTTTCATATTCTTTACCAGAGGTACCGATTGTTGCGGTCAACGCCTTAAATCGGTCATTTTCTGCAGCCGTCTGTTTTTCCTTTTCCGATTGAACCTCTTTCATGTAGCCGGAAAATGCTTCCTTCCGCTTGGCGGCCTGAGCGGCAAATTCTCCTTTAAGATCGGGCTTGATACTGACGCCTTCGCCACGCTGTACGGCAAGCGATAAAAGATTGTCACGCAGGGTTTGTTCTTGTCGAATCAGATCCCGTAGAGATTCCTGCTCAAGATAATTGAGGTTTCGGCTTTCGAGTGCCCGTCGCCCTTTAATTACCATCTCCAGCTGCGCCATGGCGTCTTGCTGAATCTTGGCGGTATCGAATTTGCCGGCACCAACGGCCCCCGCCTGAAACCCGCCAATAGCCACCAGCAGCTTATGCACCACGCCCGCTTCGTTACCGAGAGCACGCATCGCAGCGGCAGACTCATTCAGGCCTGTGGTGATGAACTTAAAGCCACCGCCGTCGGCATTGGCCAGCGATTGTTTCCACTGATCCCAAGCGCTATTGAGGCGGTTGATTTCTTGCGTCAGGCTACTGAGTGGCGCCTGAAAATTATCTTTGAGTGCCTGTCCAAATTTCGGCAAAAAATCGCTGGCCATGATCTGGCCGGTTTCGAGCAACTTATTGAATTCCTTGTCGGTAACCCCCATCGATTGAGCGGCAATGCGCAAGGCGCCGGGCAAGCGCTCTGCGAGCTGGCCACGCAACTCTTCAGCCGACACCGTGCCCTTGCTGGCCATTTGCGACAGCGCAAGAAATGCGCCTTGGGTTTCATCGGCCGACAGCCCCATTTTTGAGGAGGCACCGGCTACGCCTTCAAAAATCGTCCGAGCTTGCTCAGCGGTAATGCCCGTCCCTTTGATGGCAGCAGTAAACTTGCCATAAGACTGCGAGGCGCTAGAGAAATCAACGCCCATACTGCGCGTCACGTTGCGCAAATAGTCCAACTCAGCTGCGACCATGCTGGCACCCACCGAATACTCAAGGGTGTTTTTGAGCTTCTCTGCCGATTGCTGGGCCTCAACCAGTGCGCTGCCCATGCCCTTGATTGAGGCAATCGCCCCAACAGCAATCGCCCCTTTGGCCATAACGTCTTGTAAATTGCTCAACTGCTCAGAGATGGATCGCACCCCTTTGGCGGCACTGCTGTAGCCCTGCCCAATTTTGTCGGTGGCCTCTTTGGCGGCCTGACCAGTTTGGGCAAGTTGCTTGTTTACCTGTTCAATCCCGGCAATTGCAGCACTGCCATCAGCGGCAATTTTTATTGTAAGCGCGTTGCGATCTGCCATAATTAACCTATGGATACCTTACTAATTCTTGCCGTTGTGGCATTTATCTACATAGGGCTTGGACGCGCATCCAAGGCGGCGGCTAGCTTGGCTGAACACCTTGAATCAAGCGACCGGGATACCGCGCAACCAAAACCTTAAACACAAGGGCAGCTCTAAACGCAAAAAACCCCCGCTACCGGTATTGTCCGGGGCGGGGGTTTTGTCTTGCAGGGGGAAGGGGTTCGGTACTAGCGAGCGTTGAGTATCGGCAGAGCCGCTGCCTCCAAGGTCAGCAAATCACTCAACATGGCCAGGCGATCACGCTTTTTGATACCGGCTATGCGCATGATTGATTCCGCCTGGCTGCGATCAAAGCCGAGGTAGGCCATGCCGTTCATGCCGGAAACCACGTTCCAGGCGTTATCCAAGGCCTGCCAGACTGACCAGACTTCCAAATGCTCCGGCCACAGATCGATACAATCTGGCGCGCTGGCGACCCCCATGGCCGCCAGCTCGTCCGGGGTTAAGCCAAAGGCGCTGAGATCGCTGGCAAATTCGTCTTTACCTCGCCCACATCTGGATTTGGCCCAGGCGCAGCCGAGGTCGGCAAGTTTTTTGCGGGAGCGACACCAAAACGTATCTCACGGATCGCATTATGCAAGCCGGCCGAGATGGCCATGCCGTCTGGACCAGTGACCATCGCATGTAAAGTTTCATCATGGTACGGCAGCGGCTCGCCCGCTTCGCTGACTACTTTGCTCCAGCCATCCAGCAAGGGAGAGAAGAACTCGTGATTCTTTTCGAGCAACTCAGCGATTGCGCGCTCTTCCTTTTTCTCGCCATCGACTTTGGCGTCAATCGTGCGCTCAGCCAGCGCCTTGATTTCAGCCTCTGAGAACGGCTTGAAATGAGCCACAAAGTTAAATTCACTTTCGACCACCTGGCCGGCGTCGTCAGACTCAAGCAGCTTGACGGTGACTGGCCAGGGCCGGTATTTCAATTTTCGCAAGGTAAAAGACATAGCTTTCCTTAAATCAGGGAGAGGGCGATTTCGTCGTTGCCAGAAACCGGCGTCGGCGTGAACGTAAGCTTGTAGGCGACCATGCCTTCGATCTGATCCTCGGTAACGTTGGAGATCGTTGCTTTGAGGTCGGTCTTGACTTTTTTGCCGGCGACCAGACCATGCGTGTTGCTGATCAAAATCGGCGTATTTGCGGCGGCCAGGGCGTAGGGGTCGAAGGCGGCCAGGGCCGGGGCAAGTACGGTGGCCGAGGCGGAAGGATTACGGTCGGCGATGGCGACTTCGCGTTGTGGGCCGGGCAGATCAATGCGTTTGATATCGTTGCCGCAGGCCCAATCAAAGGCGCTCCATGCAAGGTCGACGCCATTGACCGTCAGCTTGCCGGTATTCACCGAATTGATCGCCTCTTCAATCATCCAGCCCGTGGTCGTCAAGGCCGGCATGGCGAGTGCCGCCGGGGCAGTGTAGCCGCTGGTCAGCTCGACTTTAAGGATCGGCAAGCCCTTGGTAGACATCGAAACGCTCGCCTCGCCACGGCAACCAATAAACTTGTAGTTAACACCATCGATATTCAGATAGGCAGTAACTCCGCCAAACGCCGTTGAAATCAGGTTGTAAGCGACCGATGTTACGGCGACGATGGTTTCAGCAAACCCCAGCGCCAGCATGATCGGCCCCCACTTGGGCGCTGTGCCAGCTACGCCGCTGGGCGCGAGGGCAATTTCAAAGCTGAGCTTGGACCAGATCGTGCTGACGATTTTGCCGCCATTACCCAAGTACGGCTGGGTGATATTGCGGTCGACCGTTTCAGCATCAAACGAAGTGAGCGATACGTTGCGTGCCTCAATGTAGTTGGCGACACCGGTTGGCAAAGGGTCGACACCATACGTCGCTTCGGTTTTAAGAATGACTGCTTTTTTGTCCCAGACGCGGGGGGCAGCGAGTAGATTAGCCATGGTTTATTTACCTTTCTTGACGGGTTTTTCTGCGACCAACGGAAGTGCATGACCGACCAGGGTGTTGCCTTCGATTGCGGTCATCACTTCGCCGGTGCCAGGGGATTCTTGTACTTCTGACAGAGGCGGCTCAACGGGATCAGCACTTCCTTCGGTCACCGGGATTCGCTGTCCAGTGGCCGGATCGACGACATAGCGGCCGCCCTGGCCCCAATATGGGCAAGCCGTGAAATCTGGTGTTGCGGGTTCGCTCATGGCTGACTCCTGATGTAATAAGCGGTTTTGTATTCGTCCATCCACAGCAAAGTGGCGTCATTGAATGAGATCAAGGAACCACTAACAAACGAGACGGGATCGTGATTGACGATAGGTATCCAGCCAAGCAATGCCGACTTAACCTGGTTACGGAATGGTTCCAGCTCACCCAAGGCATCTTCGCCCTGGGCGCTGCCTTCGTTGCTGACAGCCAGCGCCACAAAGAAACTGGCCTGCACGTGCTGTATGGTGTCACCAGCAAATTCCATATCGCTGGCACGTTCATTTGCCGGCAATAGAAACAAGGCCGGGGTGGCGACCAGGCCGTCGTCAATCGAGGCCAGATCGGCAGCGCCACCGATAGAACGAATAATCGTTACTTCGGACTTCAGGCGAGCAAGGACGGTGGATAGATCCATTAGTAACGCATGCCGTTAAATACAAGCGGGCGGGAAGGCTCGCTAACGCTGGCGCCGTTATTCGCGGGGGCTGCGGGCAAGGGAGATGACGAAACCAACTTGAAGCGACCACTGGAAATTTCACGCAGCCTGCGCAGCGCATCTTCGTAGCCATCCTTGACTGCTTCGCTACGTTTTTCACCCCACAGAAAATACCGGGCGATATCGCCAGCAACTTTCACCAGTTCAGAGGGGACCGGCGACAACGGTAGTGCATAACGCTGCACCAGGTAACCATTGATCTCGGCGTCAGCGTCGCTCAAGGCCTGAGTGACCACAGTTGCATCAATCACCGCACCGGCTACGCGATCAGTTAATTTGGCCAGCTCACGAGTGCCGAAGCGCAATTCGAGATCGGCTTGAGTCGCGTAGGTCATTACTCGACAACGGCCTCAACAATCAGCATCGGCTCAGCTTTAATCTGGGCTAGTTGCTCATCCGTAAATTCGGCGCAATCGACAATTACCGCCTCAGCTGGCCACGCCCGGCCGCCACGGCGAAAGCCTGCTTGCCGGGACTGAATTGACAACTTGGTTACTGCCGCCCCGAGAACCATGCTCGGGTCCAGCGCAGGGGCTGCTTTGGGTTTTTTTGCTTCTGCCATGATTGGCTCCATTTGATTTGGCTGGCCTGGCGGGTTGGTTAGACCCGCCAGGGCTTTTCACCGACTACTCACGGGGGGGGTTATCCTAGCCAGGGGCTGACGATCAAATTGACCGCTTTGTAGTTGGTATTGCTTTCACCGGATGCGAGGTATTCCTTCATCAAGAACGCCTCGGCTGCAGCACGATTGGTCGGGCCAACCACCAAGTGCGTAGCCATTACCGGCAACGGCGAACCATCGGGCCGGCGCTGGGTTTCCAGCACCAGGCGACCAGCATTGAATGCGGTGGCATCCAGCGTTTGTTTTGAGCCGTAAGCGAGTTGATGAAATCCAAAACCAGATACTCGGCGCGCATCGACGCCAAATACATAGCGACGATCCATAAACACGTTTTGATCAGTCGACCGGTTGAGCGCAACAAATTCCGGTTTTTTACGCTCTTGGAAAATCAGCGGCCTCATGAAGCTGCGCGACAAATCCATCAAGAACCATGGCGAACCAGCGCCACCACCGGTGTTGCTCCAGCTCGTCTCTACGCCGCCAGCGGCATAGCCAATGTGGTCAGTATCAAAGAAATACTGGCCATCAAACCCTTTGGTGGCAAACCCTGTCGGCAGCAGACTCCAGACCAATTCATCTGGCTGGCGAGCAACGACCTCACCTTGCATACTAAACATCGGGTTATAAATACCGAGGGAATCATCTTCGATATCGTTACGATCAACACCAATCGTATGCTCATAATTTTTGTTGGTGAGTTGCGCGCCCTGCGACTCAAGGTTGTTGATGACGCGCTGACCAACCCATTCGCGCATACCTGGCAGTTCTTTCATCCAGCCATAGTTTTCAGTACGTGCGGTGGATGGCACATACATGGCGACCTGATTCCAGCTCGGCTGAACCGAACCGAAGCCTTGTAAAAACGCCGCATTGAAACCCTGCTGCAGGGCGATAAGGGAAGTGGCAGTAATAATCACGTTAAATCTCCTTTACAGGCCGAGGCCTACTTGAACCCAGACACCGTCAGCATCGACAGCGGCAATCTTGCCGGCGCGCGAACGCGTCGCGCCACCATTGGTTAGCGCGACCGTCTGGTCATCGACGATGTAACAGTCGGCGCCGACGTTGGCTTGAGCGATCAAATCGCCAGCCGTTGAATTGGCAAGCTTGAAGACGCCGCGCTTGACGCGGGCCACGGCATCGCCGGCACTGACGGCGGTGGCGCTCTCCTGAAACAAGCCGACAGCAATCAGCGTGGTGGCCACGCGACCTGGTGCGGCATAGCCGGCATCGAGCACGGCCAGGCCACCCTGGTGGCAGGTGGTGGCAGCTTTAACCGGGAAGTCAAAGACATCGCCGACGCGTTCTTTGGTGTTACGGGGGGAAGCAAGCGCTGCCATGATTTAGACCTCCTGTAGGGCTTTTTTGAACTGCTCAGCGCTAAGGCCCATCGCCTCGGCAACCTGTTTTTGCTCGGCGGACAGCGCAGCGACATCTCCCCCGGCCCCAGCAAAAGACTGCCCACCGGTTTGCGTCCCCTGCAGCGCAGCGACACGAGGTGCACCCGCAAGGAATGTCTTGAGGCTGGCAATATCCTTTTCGCCCAGCTCACGCGCCCAGGTTTCGATCTGCGGCAGGATGCGACCATCGGCCTGACCCTCAGCCATCAGCGCGGCGACTTCAGCGGTGCGTTGCGTGGTTTTCAACGCGGCGAGCTCGGCTTGAACCGACGAAAAGGACTCGATATCGATGTATTTCGCCGGATCAGGCTTTTGCGCTTGGAGGGCAACGATCTGCGCGGTCTTGGCGCTGAGTGCTGCCAGCGCCTCTGCTTCTGTCGCGGTCTCGGACAAACCGAGCGCGGCGAGCAATATTTTCATAATAGGCTCCTTCTGGAGTGGGTGGGAAAAGTCGGGGTGCGCACTGAGCGCTGAGAAATCGGTCAGGCCATCGAGTCCGGGGTCGTTGGTCAGCGCGGCGTGATAGAAGGCCAACACCTCACCGGTTTGGCGATCCCAAGCGAAGACCGGCGACACATAGCGGTATTCAAGAGCGGCGATGTGCTGGGCGGCCGGCGCAGTAAAGCGAGGTGCAATCACATACAGGCCGTCGCCTTCACGCCATTCAAGCGCCTTGAACCAGCCGGCGGCAGGGGCCTTCTGGCCCGCCTTGGCGGCAGTCAGCGTGGCATGCTCATAGTCGAGCACGTAATCGTTTTGGCGCGCCTGGGCAGCGGCAATCAGGCGCTGCGCTGAAGCGGCATTCATTAACCAGCCTGCGGCAGGAAGCGCCGGGCGGCCAGAACCATCTGCAGCGCGAAAGCGCCCAGCCGGAAAGAGGCGGAATTCTTTGGGAGGTTGCCCGCCGTTTAAGTTCAGCTCAAAGCTGAGGGCGGCAACGGCAAGCGGGGTGCGGTTTTGACTTTGCATGCCGCCGATTTTGCGCGGCGGAGCATGGAGCGGTCAGGGGGAAGGGGTTCGGCGAGTTAGGCCACGATGAAACTAGGCAGGTGAATTGATATCAGTCTTCAACTGTAGATCGTTGGTATTTCTCATACATGTTTGCAATTCTGAAAACATGCACAGTTGCCGCAACAACCGAGGTCAGCGCATACAAAAATAGGCCATACCCGATAGCCCAAGCGACACCCCTGAAGAGCGGAATAAAGTCAGCAATGTAAGATGGCCAAGGGAAATAAAACCACCACGACTTAGCGACAAGCGCATAAACCAAGGCAGACAACTGAATAACGATGAAGTGGACGAAGGTTGCGCAGAGAGAAACATAAATTGTCGGCACCTCGTTGCCTTCATTGTCTGTTTCTGGATCGGCAAGCATTTGGCGAAATCGCTCATCGCCGAAGCCAATGAAAATAGCAAACCCGCCCAACGTAAATCCAAGCAGATTGGGCAAGGCACTTATGACATCGGTCCACCAGTCTTTCTCAAACCATGTGTTGAAGGTCAGGACCAGCAACAATAAGGCAGCGTGAAAATAAGGGGAGCGCAACAAAGCACGGAAGCCGCCGTAAGCTTTCCAATACAGACAGAAAATCTTGGCAACCCCCTTGTACATCCCGTTTATCACCCTAAGCGAGCATCAATCTCAATCGCAGTTCTGGTTAGTGCGCCTTGCACTGTATCCAGTGCGGAATTAATTGGAACAAATTCAACCAGGTTGCGAGCAACCGTAGATTCTTCAACCTTTTTCCCATCTTGATCAGAACCAATTGCAAACACTTTACCATTTAGAGCAGCGGCTTTTGCCATTGAGCGAGTCTCATCATCGGCTCGAATTGACTCACCTCGGCCTGACTGAAGGCGCAGCGTCATTTTCTTCAATTGCTGATTACGCAATTTTTCTTCCCATCGCGCCTGATCATCATCACCATCATCCGGATTCGGCCTGTTCAATTCGATAATCAAATTCTCTATCGCTCTCATACCGAAAATTCGTTCAATACTCTGCTCATCGGGTATGACGGTAACGCTGGTTTCGGGATGTTGATTCGCAAGCTCAAGCGCCCGAAACAGATGATCAAGTAATTTCTTGACTGAGTCGGCTCCCATCGAGTCTTTACGATCTTTTCTGACGAAATATAGGTGATGTGTTGCGGGTCTGAATACAAACGGAAAAGTTTGCAGGTGAGGCAAAAGATTGGGTGGAATATTGACCTGAAGCAAGTCGTCTTGCGTTGCCACTTCATGTGTTTCAGCGTTGAACCAAGGCTCATTTGGATCAAGGCGCACGAATCGGTAGATAGATCCGTTCAACCCATCTTCTGGTCGGTCTGGATTATCGGGATAAACCGATCCAAGCATCAGCATATGAACATTGCTGACCCTTAATGGAAGCCTAAGTCGTAGTGCATCATTAAATAATTCAACGTATCGAGCTGGTGAATGTGGGGCGTGCATGGCGATATTCAATCCAGAGATTTCGATTGAGCGTTGTCTAGCCATTATTTTTCTCCTTAATGATTGCGTTGAATTTGCTAAATCGACCTGACATCTATTTCACTCGCTTCTCCGCCCGCCACTCCCATGGCGGCACCGGTTCAGCATCGCCCCACAAACCTACGCGCTTTAACTTGGCAGTCTCTTCTGCAGTTGAATACCGCTCGCGATCTACTGGCGCCTGCTCCTTCTCGTATTTCTTGTAGTGCCAAGCAAGGCCTGACGTTACTAAGGCCAATCCCGCATCCTGGTTGGCCACAATCACCTTGCCGACGATCCGCTGATAGCGATCGCGCTTGTTCCATTCCACCGTGACCGGCTTACCAAACACCAGGTCAGACATCTTTTCCTTTGAGCGCTGGCCGAATGGCTGAGCTTTTTCTGGCGCATCAATGCCAGATAAGCGGATCTTGAATTGTTCGTTTTGAGGGGAGAGAACGGTGATTGTGTCGCCGTCTGAGATGCCGACTACTTTGCCGGTAATTGTGTCGGCGGCGGCAGTTCCGGCCGGCAGGACAAATAGCAACCAGACCGGAACGCAACAGCAACCCCAGCAACGTGCACCAAAACGCCCCAAATCGGTTTTGCTGAGTAAAGGCATAGGCTGTTATGGGGCAGGGGGCAATTCGGGCACAGGAGGGCGCGGCTTGAGCCACCACCAACACAGAACACCAAGGGTGGCGATGACGAGACCGGTGCGCAGCGTGGAGCAATCCACGCCGGGGTAGCAGTGGATGATGTTGCCACCCGCTACCCCGCCCTCGATCGGGCCATTGAATTCCTGCTTCACTCTGATTTCCCCTTGGTTTTGTAAATGATTTCCCCCATGGCAACGCCGCCGTGAATCGGGGCATTGAACTGCTGAGCCGATCCACCCATGACGGACTGCTGGTTCATCGGGGAAGTGGGCGGTGTTGACCGGCTGATCAGTTTGAGCACGGCAGCGGCAAGCTGCTGGCCGTCGACTTTCTTGCCCAGGGATAACAGGTCGACCGCATCGAGCACTGCTTGATGAACGGCGGACTCGCCGATGCCGTCGCCGCGGCGTACCCCGGTGACGATGTACTGCACATCAGCGCCAGCCGCACCCATTTGTGCCAACTGCGCGCCAGTAGGCGACGTGTTGCTCGATTCCCACTCAGCGTATGGGCGCCTAGTCACTCCGGCGATGGCAGCGAAATCATCCTGATTTAAACCCAGGCGCTTGCGCTCTTCTTTTAGGCGTTGACCGATCATGCTCAAAACAACCTCAAATAAACGTTGACATGTGCTGTTATCAGCACAATAATTACCCCAACAACCACCGCAAATTTACCGATATGCCAAAAACGCCATGACCCAGAAAACAGAACTTCCGCCTCAGGACATTGATCGTGACGCCATGCGCGCTATCTGCACCCAGGCTTTGAACGAACTGGACTTCACCGCCGATGACTTGCGCTTTCTATTCGTCGTCATTACGGCGCTGACGTGCGTGCAGCCAGCAGCGCTTTTTGTGCAGCTTCGTAAATCTGACGCTGCAAGCCCGGTTTAGGCGTCGCGGCGATGGCTTCTTCCAACCACTTCAGCAGGCCCGCCCGGTCACAGTCGTTGCCGTTGGCCAGCAGATCCAGCACCGCTTTACCCAGGGTGGTCGGCACCACCTGCTCGGCGGCCTGCGCAAACGTTTCGTCCTGGCGCGCAAGCACCTTCTTTAGTTTCTCGTCCATTTTTTACCCCCTAAAAAATCAAGCGTAATTCACCCGGAAGCCCAAACCACCATGACCCAGACCAACATTAGCGAACTAAGTCAGCGCCTGGACGGCATCGCCGCCGAGGTCACTGCCTTTGCCTTGCACCCCCGTGCCAGCGGCGAGCCAAACCGCGTCCTGGCGGCTCGCGAACTGGGTAGCCTCAAGGGCACGGTGGACGGCCTGATCGCGCATCACCGCTCGGCCTCGGCTGGCCGCGACAAACAAAGCGCCACCTCCATCAGCAGCGCCGCCGAAAAGCCGATGGCGATCAGCGCGCCGCAGAGCACCGAGACAAAGACCGAGGCGGGCGACAGCGCCCAGGTTGAGGCCCAAAGCAACCCAGCACCGCCGCTGACGCAGACCAAAAAAGGCAGGGAATTTCTACGGATGACGGTACTGAACGTCGCAACCGTACTACTGATGGTTGTTTTGTCCCTAACCAGCACCCAGAGCTTGACGCAGATGTACACGGCACCGACCGCCATCGTGATGGTTTTGATCATCTCCATCCAGTTGCTCATTGGCACATCTCTCTTTCTTTAATCCCAGGAGGCCACCATGACCATCCAGCATTTCAAGTCCCGGCTGCGCAGCCAGGGCAAAACCATCCGCCAGTGGGCGGCCGAAAACGGCTTTCCGCCCAATGCCGTCTACCGCGTTCTCGGCGGCTTCGAGAAAGGCCACTTCGGCCAGGCTCACGCGATCCTGGTCAAGGCCGGCATCAAGCCGGCCGACAACGAACAACTCGCCGCCTGAGGCCCACCATGACATTCCTAACCGACCAAGAAATGACCGCTGCACACGAGCGCGCCTTCAGTGTTGCCGCTGCGATGCTGGCCCCATCCCCGGCTCATCGGGAAGCGATTCACCAAACTCAAGAAAATCCCCCAGGTCAGCCGCCAGCATCTGGCCAGCCGGTGGATACAGGCGCATCAACCACGGCCGCTCTGAGCCGCCCGATGCGCGCAGCAGTAACGACACCTCAATATGTTGCTCATCAGCGGACCACGACACCCGGTCTACCCCAACCACGACGTCATCAACTTTCATCACATCCTCTCTTTCTGGTCGACCAGCAACCCTTGCTTACCGAACTCGCCTGGCCATTCATCCAGGCCGCCCTCTGGGAGGGCTCGGCCTGCGGCGGCGCTGCCGCCGCAGCCGCCACCAACTCTTTCACCTACGGAGCCTGAGACCCACCATGGCCACCACCACTACCGACAATTACGGCTTTCCTTCAAACGCACCAACCATCGGCGAATCAGTCAGCGATGCAGCGGAATGGCTCAAGAAACACCGCGCATCACTGGTTGAGGCACTGCTGCTCGAAAGCACCCGCCGCAATGGCGAATGCCTGCTTACCGAACCTGAAGCCATGGCACTCACGGCTAAGCTGAACTCTGATGACGCAGCCAATGAACAGCGCCTGCAAACGCTGCGTAGTCATCTTGCAGATCTACGTCGACCTCCACGTCGGACTGCATTTCAAGGTCTCGCTGAAGCGCTTCGAGGTTGGCGTAACCCTGTAGCGACAAATGACGAAGCAACATCATCCACGCGCCCTTCTGGACTTTCTGCATCCTCGTTAATTGCTGGATTTGTACGGTCATTTGCTCAACAACGACAGCGGTTTGCTGACGCAGTAATTCGACTTCGTTCATGACTTTCTCCCTTCGTTGCGATGGTTTCAATTTAGCCACGCGCAACGCCTTTGCATAGTACCAAACCAAAACCATTTTTAGAACGCTCTCATAAGGACCATCCCGAATGTCCAAACGTTTTTCGGTCCCACCTGCTACCAGCCTGCGAATGGCTTTTGAGCAGGACAAACACACAGCGCTGCTCAAGCACCGGCGCAGCATGGAGCGCATTGCCGAACTGATGCGCATGAAGCCTGGCACGCTCTACGACTGGCTGGAAGAACTGCGCATGCCAGTGCACGCCTTGCCGGCCTGGGAGCACGCCACTGGCGGCAGCTCGGTGATTCGCTACTTGGCCAGCCGGGGTAATCACCTGGTAATCGACATCCCCACAGGGCGCGGCTTGGTAGCCAGCGACGTACAGGGCTTGCAACGCATTACCCATGATGCCATTGGCGCGCTGATCGGCTTCTCTGAAGGCCGGGTTGAGGCCGAGGAAACGATGGCGGCCTTGTTGGGCGCGATAGGCGCCCTAGCCTGGCAGCGCGAGAACGTGAGCAAGGCGAACCAGCCAGAGCTTGATCTGGAGGTTTCGGCGTGAGCGAGAGCGAAAAGAAGCATAACGCTGCCCAGGTACGCCTGCTGATGGTTATTGAGATTTTAAGTGGCAACGAAGTGAAGGGAATTTCCCTGCGCGAGACCACTAACGCGCTGAATGCAATGGGCTGCAAAACCTCGGATTCAACCGTACTCCATGACCTGGAAACACTGGAGTCGAAAGGTTGGGCCGAGCGCCTGAGTGATGACAAAAACAAATGGCGTCTGTGCGCCAAGCCTTATCAGCTCTTCATGAATATGAACTGGGGTTTGCAAAAGGCTCGGCGGCAGGTTGCTGAAGTTGACCAGAACTACACCCGCCTAGCCAATTAAAACAGGGAGAAAAGCAATGACCGCAGGAAGAAAACCGATTGAATTTGTGCCGCAGGACAAACCGGTGGTGGATGGTGAATTGATCATGGGCGAATTCGCCCGCCAGGTGAAGGCGGATAGCGAGGCGCAAGCCAACGCGGTGGCGCTGGCCAAGGAATTGAATTATGACGGGGCGCTGAGCGTGGCCGGGTTGGAAGAGGAAATCCGCTTTTTCCAGCGGCGCAGCGTTGAGGCGGTGCTGGAAACCGGCAAGCGCTTGCTGCTGTTGAAGGAGATAACCGGGCATGGCAATTTCGTTCAGCGCATTGAAGGGCTCGGCATTAGCTATCGAATGGCAGCCAAATTCATGTCGGCTACGCTGAAGTTCTCAAAAGTGAATTCGAGTTCACTTTTGAGCCTTCCTCAACTAAGCCAAACCAAGCTACTCGAATTGCTGGTTTTAGACGAAGGTGAAATCGAAGCGCTCAACAATGGCGAAACCGTACGCGGCATCGTGATTGATGAAATCGAGCGCCTGTCGGTATCTGAACTCAAAACCAAGCTACGCGAAGCGGATGAGCGCATCAAGGCGAAAGACCGGGTTGCCGCCGATAACCAAGCCGCCCTGCAACGCTTGCAGGAACAACTTGCGGGCAAGAAACCAGCGCCTGAGCCGACCCCCGAATTTATCGCCGATAGCGCGCTGCGTGACCTCGATAACGAGTCGCTGCGCCTGATGGGTTTGATTGAGGCATCGCTGCGCTCGTTCCTGGTCAAGGTAGCAGCGCCCGAGCTTGAGTTGGGCGACTTGCTACGCCAGCAAGCCATCCGCGCTGCCGTTGGCCGGGTTCTGGCGGCGACGCACCAACTGGCGCAGGATTTTGACGTACCGGTGAGCGGCCCGGCTGCTGCTCATGAAAACGGTGAATTGGACGAAGTCTGGTCAGCCACGCTGACCGGGTACGAATCGGGTGATGATCATGCCAGCGGGTCCTGAAATTATGCCGACCCCGCAACAGCATGCGCTCTTGGCCGGCTTTGCGGCGCGGCTGGAAGCCGCGATTCACGGTGGCTGCACGCCGATCATGCAAGAGGCCAGTGCCGCCCTTGGCGTGTCAGTTCAGACGGTGCATCGCTGGCTGACGCCGCATCGCCATACTGGGCGCAAGCAGCGTAGCGACTCGGGCAAGCTGTGCCTGAGTCGTGACGAGGCTGTGGTTTTGTCGGCCTACCTGATGGATGGCGAGCGGGCCAATGGCAAGCAGATCGTCCGGCTGGTCGACGCCGTACAGATCCTGCGCGACAACGGGATGATTGCCGCCGAGCGGGTTGATACGGAAACCGGTGAGGTGTTTTTACTCAGCGATTCCAGCATTGCGCGGGCTTTGAAGCATTACCACTTGCACCCAAGCCAGTTGCGCGTGCCGACGCCGCACCAGTCGCTTTCCAGCCCTAATCCGAATTGGTGCTGGCAGGTGGATGCGTCGGTTTGTGTGGTCTATTACTTGCCAGACGGCGGCACCGGCCTGTGCGACATCAAGCAGGCAGTCCATTACAAGAACAAGCCGGAGAACCTGAAGGCGATTGAGAAGTTCCGCGTAATTCGTTACGTGGGTACCGACCATTGCTCGGGCGTGCTGCGTGCCCGTTATTACCCGCACAGTGAGTCTGGTGAAAACACCGTGCGCTTTCTCGCTTGGTTGATGGCACCCAAGGCCAACAGCGCCGACCCATTCCACGGTGCGCCCAAGTTTTTGATGGTTGATCCGGGCGCGACATCGTCCGGCATGGTCAAGCGGTTTTGCGAGCAGACGGAGGTTGAGCTGATCGTGAACAAGCCGGGCAATGCCCGCGCCAAAGGGCAGGTTGAGCAAGGCAACAACCTGTGGGAAACCCGCTTTGAATCCCGACTGCGCTTTGTAAAGGACCGGGTAACGGATTTTGAGAGTCTGAATGCGCTGGCGGAGATTTTTCAGCTGCACATGAATGCGATGGCGGTGCATACGCGGACGAAGAAAACCCGCTTTGCCAAGTGGCTGGAGATCACGGTTGACCAGCTGCGCCCAACCGCGCCGGAGAAGACATTGCTGGCGCTGGCGACGGAAGCCTCGGCAACGCCCAAGGTGACCGGTGATCTCACCGTACAGTTCAAGAGCCGCACCTGGTCGGTGCGCCATGTGCCGGGTGTGTTTGTGGGTATGCGCCTTGAGGTGAATTGGTACCCGCTGGGGGCTGATATGGCGATGGCCATGGTCACCCACGAAGGGCAGGAAACCCGCATTCCGCTGGAGGAAGTGCTGAAGAACGAGGATGGCTTCCCGGTCAATGCCGCAACGATTGGGCTTGAGTTCAAGGCGCCGCCGGAGACGATCAGCGTTACCCACAGCAAGGAAGTGGCACGCCGGGCCGCGGGGACACAAACCCTTGCCGAGACCGACAAGGTGCGCAAAGACAAGCAATACACGCCGTTTGACGGTGAGGTTAATTCGTTCATTGAGTGCGAAACGGCGGCACAGATTACCTATCTGCCACGTGCCGGGACCCCTTTGCAGCTGGCTGCGCCTGACACTGCCAGCCGCATGTTGACAGCTACCCGCGCAGCCATGGTGTTGCGTGAGCGCATGGGCGATGCCTGGCGGCCAGAATTCTTCGAGTTTTTGCAGAAGCGCCACGCCGAGGGCATTAGCGAGGAAGCGCTTGAGCGCTTAGCCAGCCAGTGGGGCGGTGATGGAACGGAGGTGCGCCATGTTGCAGCTGGTTGATCTGCTCAAACGCCACCGGATCAGCCAGCGCGCTTTGGTGCGCGCTGCGGCTTGGTCTGAGGCTGGGCTGGGCCGCCTGTTGCACCAGGGCGAATACCCGTCGCGCGATTTGCCGGAAAACACCCAGCGCCGGGTGCGGGATGCCTTGCGCCAACTTGGGGTGAGTGATGAAGCGGCGCTGGCAACAGCATTTGATGAAGTTGAAATCAAGGTGGCGACGGATCGCGGGAACGAACCGTCGCCGGATGCAGCACTCGGGCAGACACCCGAGCTAATACAGGAGGTTGCAATGTTAATTCGTAAGCAGTGTATTTCACCAGCGGCACGTGATTTTTTTGGGCTGAAGCCGGAGGCTTTAATGCCGCCCTGGGCGCGTGAGCAGGTATTTATGGGTGGCGAGATGCGTGTGGTTTATGAGCACATGCTGGCTAAAGCCAAGTTTGGCGGCGTACTGGCGATTGCTGGTGAATCGGGTGCCGGCAAATCGACGCTCAAGGATTTGCTGGTGACTGATCTGGCCGCCGAGGGCGAAGTGGTGGTGATTGAGCCGCATACGCAAGCGATGGAAGCCAGCGACAAGATCGGCAAAACCCTGAAGGCCGGCGACATTTGCGAAGCCATCCTGGCTGAGATTGCCCCGCAGACGCGTATGAAAATGACGATGGAAGCGCGCTTGAGCCAAGTCGCTGAGGCGCTGGTGTCTTCACTGGCTGCTCATAAGGGCCGGCGGCATCTGTTGGTTTTTGAAGAAGCGCATGCGCTGCCCAAGCCCACGCTGCGTGGCCTGAAACGGTTTATGGAGTTGAAGAACAAGGCCGTCAAGGGCTTGCAGCCGCCCTTGTTGAGCATTGTGCTGATTGGCCAGCCGGAGCTGACGACGCGTCTTTCGTCGTTTGATATGGAAGTTCGCGAGGTTTGGCAGCGCTGCGAGATGGTGGTTTTACCAGCCTTGAATCGCGAGCTGGAGGCTTACATCAAGTTTCGCCTGGGCGCTGCGGCCAGCGCCTTCACGCCGGAGGCGATTGCCCAGTTGCGTGACAAGCTGACGGCGAAGAATGGCGAATCGTTTCTCTACCCGCTGGCGGTCGACAACTGGCTGGCGGCGATTTTGAACCAGGCAGCCGGGCTGTCGAAAACGATCAGCGGCGAGACGGTGGCTGAGGTTTATGCCGATGTTCAGAAGGCAATGCGCGGGGTGTTGAAATGATGCCACGCACTCAATCCTACCCCCGCATGTGCCGCAACGACGGCCAGGACCGATTCCGCGCCAATGTGCTGGCCGATATCGACAGCCGCCTGGACAACCTCAAGCGCTGCATTCATTGGCTGGTTGAAGAGGGCATCTTCGTCATCGACGTGGATCTGGATCGCAAGCACGAGCAGCCGGTGATCCGGGTTGCCGCTTCGCCCTGGTTGTATGTGCTGCTCAAGGATGACTTGACCTGGGCTGGCCAGGAGCCAACCGGCTTGCTGATGACGCACCACTGGCTGGCGATTCGTCATGGCTGTTCAATCAAGTGGGACGAGGTGACTGCATGAAACGCCGCCTTTTCCGTGAGCTGCGTTTTTTTGTGCAGCGCTGCCGTAACGCGTTGTGGTTCAAGCGCCGCTGCCATACCAGCTGGGCCGATGCCTGGGAACGTGCCGGGGGGTGCTTCTGATGGAACGCACCAAACAAGCCGGCAGATGGTCGTCTGAAGATGACGCCAACCTCAAGGTCATGCTCAAGCAAGGTATGACCAAGCGCCAGATAGCTCGTGTGCTGGGCCGGCCTGAATCCTCGGTACACACACGAGCCGAGATCATCGGCAAGGCCACGCAGCAGCGTAAGTGCATGTGCTGCGGCGGGAAGTTTACTTCGGATGGCCCGCACAACCGCCTTTGCAATCGCTGCCGCAACAAAAGCTTCAGCCCGTACGCCTACTAATTGAAAGGAAATTGCATGCCCCCGAAAACCCGTATCAAAACCAAGGCTGTTGCGGTCAACGTACCGCAGAGCCGGGAAATGGCAGCCATCGCTATTGCTAATATCGGCGCACTCAGCCGCCAGCTGGTGCGCACCGAAAGCCTGATGAACGATGAGCTGGCCAGCATCAAGAAAGGCTGGGAAGAAGCAGCCGAACCGCTGCGTGCTCAAATCGCCGCGCTCAATCAGGGCGTGCAGACCTGGGCTGAAGCCAACCGCGACACGCTCACTCAAAACGGCAAGGTTAAAACCTGTGCCCTGACTACGGGTGAGATCGCCTGGCGCATGCGTCCGCCCAGCGTGCGCATCACCGGTGCCGAGGCCGTGCTCGACACCCTGCGCCGCCTTGGCCTGAAGCGCTTCATTCGCGAGAAAGAAGAGGTCAACAAGGACGCCATCCTGAATGAGCCGGAGGCGGTTGCGCACGTGCCAGGCATTGGGATCAGCCAGGGTGAAGATTTCGTAGTGGTGCCGTTTGAGGCGGAATTGGCGGAGGTGGCCTGATGGACGACCGCGACTCACTCTTGGGAAAAATCCGCAAGTGCATGGAATTGGCTAAATCGGCCAATGAACACGAGGCTGCAGCCGCCTTGCGGCAGGCAACCAAATTGATGGAGATGTATCAGGTAAGCCATGCAGAGCTACTCTCGATTGGCGTCAGCGAGGCATGCGCCAAGGCTGGAGTGATTTCCCGCCCGTCAGCCTGGGAAAACTATCTCGCTGGATTTATTGGCCATCTGTTCGGTTGCCGGGTGCTCTTTAGTGAAGGATTCAGCCGATCATCTTGGGTATTCGTTGGCCTGCCACCGGCAAACGAGGTGGCAGCATATTCCTACGAGGTACTGTATCGCCAGGCCAAAAAGGCTCGGCAGGAATTCATTACCCAACATCTGAAGCGCTTCAAAAAGGCAAACAAGGTGCGCCGTGCTGATCTTTTCAGCCAAGGCTGGGTGGAATCTGCTTGCCGATCCATTGCACCCATATCACCAGTCGAAGGTTCCGGAGACGCCATTAAGGCATACCTGGATCTTAAGCACACAGGCCTTGAAAAGCTGGAGTCCGTCGATCGCAATAAGGGCCGCTCGCTTTCTCATAAAGACCAAATGGCGTTAGGCGCTGGGCTATCTGCCGGGCGTAACGCACAACTCAACAAAGGGGTCGGCGCTGGTCCGGCTCCATTGATGCTAGGAGGTTCGTGATGCCTGAAAAAGACTTCTCCCGCGTCATGTTCAAGGCCAACGTCAGCGGCTCTTGGGCAAACATCTGTTACTGCCCAGCCGACCGCTACGACGAAGCCAAAGCCGCTTGTAAGGAACTGGCTCGCTGTCATGGCGGTTCGATCCGCTTCAAGGTGGTCGATGCTGATGGTGGCGTTATTGAGCAATACGGCCCGACCAAACCCAATGGCAAAACCTGCTGGCACGAACCCTAACCCCTGAATTTTTCATGACCCCAGCGGCCCGTGGGGAACATAACGGCCGCAGTCGGTGGAGAAAAATCAAAGGCCATCCTCTACGTCTCGCGACGCAAATTAGGCGCTCTGAACCGGCACTCCTCATACACAAACGAAAGACAAAAATGAATCAATCCGAACTGATCCTCAAAACAGCCCAGATCTCCGGTCTCTCCAAAAATGATGTTGAGCACGCTCTCAAGACCGCTGGCGACGTCATCGGCGCTGCCCTGGTTGAAGACGGCGAAGCCATTCTGCCCGGCCTCGGCAAGCTGGTTACCCATCACCAGGCTGAGCGTGCCGGCAAGAACCCGAAGACCGGCGCTCCGCTGATCATCCCCGCCCGCAAGGCCGTCAAGTTCAAGGTCGCCAAGGCCTTGAAGGAAGCCGTCGCCAAGTAAGCAAAACCCTCGCCTCAAGCCTTGCCGCGTTAAGTGGCGGGCTTCGGGAGATGGTTTTAACGCAAAGGAACGCCGTGGCCCTCGACTGGAAACCCCATACCACCCTACCCACCGACGCTCACACCACGGTGCTGGTCGCCTACGCGCCTGAGCTGGGTATCGATAACGGCTACGTTGGGCGGATGTATGAAGTGTTTGCCGGGGCGATCCGTTGCGAGCAGACAGGACGGCCCCCGCGCGCCCCGTTCTGGTGGTGTTACGAGCGTGAGGTTTTGGCCGGTATTCCAGGAGTAAAAGCATGACCCCGCAACAAAAAGGACTGATCTTCCCGCTGCGCGCCGCGCACGTTATCCCTGCTTTGGTGGCCGGTCACCGTGATATCTGCTGCGGTCGACGGCTATTTTGAGGCGTTTTTTATGTGTTTTACGTATGAGGACGATGAGCAATGAGCAGCGTGGGCGTTATCCGCTCTGCCCGGATTCGCGCTATTCACGCGGCCTGCAAAGCACGCGGTATCGACGAAGATACCCGCCGCGCCATGCAGCTGCAGATCACTGGCAAGACAAGCAGCAAGGATATGTCGATCACTGACATCAATGCGGTGCTTGATCACATCAACCGTGGCCAGCGGGAAACGACTAATGAATGGGCCTTCGTCTTCAACCTGGTACCGTCCCGCCGGCTCTACGGCAAAAAGATATTTCGCCTGGCGGAACGGGTTGGCAAGCTGATGACGCCGCCTGTGCCGGTAGCCAGCAAGGCTTATATCGAGGGTATCGCCAGCCAGATGGCGGGTGGCGGCGTCTTTACTCCGCTTGAGTTCTGCGACCCCGAGCGCCTGCACAAGATCGTTCAGGCGCTTGAAATCTACGTGAAACGGCACGGGGTCTGAAATGGCATTGCCTACCGTCATCAATGAGATCATCGGCATCATCGGCCATGGTCGGGCGATGTCGCTGGTCCATGAATTTGGTGGCCAGGAGCTACGCATCCCGAAAACGGAAGGCGGCGATACCTGGGCTGCGCTGGCTGAAGTGATTGGCGAAAAAGCCATGGTTGCCCTGGCCAAGCACCTCGGTGGCGGCGAACCGTTGTATATCGCGCTCTGCCAGCAGGCGCTCAAGCAGGACCGCAACCGCAAGATGATCGGGCGCTATGAATCCTTGCTCAAGCAAGGCCACAGTGGGCGTGGCGCGGTATCGATACTGGTCCGCGAGTTTCGTCCGATTAGCAATCGGCAGGTGCAGAAGATCGTGAATTCGCCACTGCCTGAGCCGTCGACCGTAAGCATTCAGGCGCAGTTGTTTTGAAAATGCATTCGGGCTACCATGCACGCACTGCCGCACCAACGGCAGCCGGGTTGGACGCCCGAATAGCAAAGGCGCACAAGCGCCGCTTACCCCATGGGAACGCGGCTTTTTTGTGTGCAGTGCTCGCGCACGCTCCCTCAATGGGCGGGCCGGGCAGGAGGGCTTCGGCCCTGCCGGTTCCTTTGCTCCGGTCGTCCAACCTGTCCGGTTCCGCTCACCCCTTTGGACGGGGGTTAGCGGTTCTTAAACCGTTAGCAAAGGAGCACACCATGTGCCAAAGCACCTTTACGCCCCCTTGGGGCACCTTCCCGTATCAACGCGCCCATGATGTTTCGAGCATCATTTCCGATGCCCGGCATATTGCCGAGACCATCGCCGATCTCGTTCCAGACTCCATCAACGGCATTCGTGTCGACCAACTGGCTCGCCTGCAGGCGCTGGCCAGCGCTGTTTCGCGCCTGATGCAAAGCGCTGAAGACGCCGCCTATGAGCTGGCCTCCGAAATGCAAGACCTTCACCACAACCAAACCGAAGGAGTTTGACCATGAATGATTTATTGACCACTCTTCTTACCGCGTATCCCCGACCGGTAAGCCTTATACGGCTAATCCGTGGCGCCTCTTCCGACGATATTCGGACGCTTTTTATTGCGAGGGATAAACGCCTGGTGCGTGTTTACCGGAGCTGTTGGCTGCGCCTCACCAGTGGCGGCTTGAATGCCGCCGTCGCTGCACTTCATCACATCCACTGAGGAGGTTAATCATGAAAACCCTGAACCAAGATCTTTTCCCCGAGACGCTGCTAGTCCGCAGCGAAGGCAGCCGAATTTTTACAACTTCGGTTCACATGGCCGAGCATTTCGGCAAACGTCACGATAACGTGATGAAGGCGATTTACAAGTCCATTGAGGAGTGTCCAGACGAAGAGCGGCTCCTTAATTTTGAGGAGCGGCTTGAGACCTACATCGTCAACAACGCACGGCGCGAACGTCGAATCTTTCACCTGACACACGACGGTTTCATGTTTGTGGCTCAAGGTTTTACCGGCAAGGAAGCGAACGCCTGGAAATGGAAATTCATTGCCGCCTTCCGCGACATGGAACGCCAGCTTCATGCTAAGAAAGAAAGTTTCGTGGCAGCCTTCGATAGAGTCCGTCCCTTCATTCGCCCCGTCATCGAAGCCACCGAGCAAGGCCTTTCCCGCTCAGCCATTGCCGCCCCACTGGGCAAGTCGCCCGGTGCTATCACTTACCACCGAAGGCAGGCCAAACGTTTCGGCCTGATGTAGCCCTCCAGCCCCGCCCAGTGCGGGGCTTTTCATTGGGTATTGACGAACTGCGTCCCCTCTTCGCGCACGCGCCCGCCCGCGTAAATTCGCGGCATGCGCCCAATCAACTTAATCGTCATTCACTGCTCGGCTTCGCCGAACACAGACAGCCTTTTCCGGGGTCAAGCCGGCAAGGCGAATTTTCGTAACCCGGCTCAGACCATCGACGAGTGGCATGCAGAGCGCGGGTTTCGCCGCACGGGAGACTTCCTGCGCCGGCAGGAGCCGAATCTCAAGGCCATCGGCTATCACTACGTTATTGACCGTGCTGGGTTGGTGTTTTGCGGTCGCCATGTGGATGAGATAGGCGCGCACGCTCAAGGCTATAACCAAACGTCCATAGGTATTTGCATGGTGGGGACGGATCAGTTTTCGCCTGCGCAATGGACGTCCTTGGCGCACCTGGTCACTTGCGAAGTTGCTCGCGTCACTAGACGCAACGGGCCGACGGATAGGCGCGACCCGCTCACTCAAGGTGCTTGTGTTGCCTGGGCCGAAAAAAACGGCATCCGCATTGCCGGGCACCGCGACCTGCCGAATGTGCATAAATCCTGCCCCGGTTTTGATGTCAGCACCTGGCTGGCCGATGGTATGGAGGCTCCCCATGCCGCGTAAAACACTCAATGCGGCCGGTAAGTTCTGGCTTGGCTATTTCGCCTTAATCATCATTTTGGCCACGTTGGCCGGGGTGCTGTTATGAAGAAGCCGTGGTACCAATCCAAAACCATTTGGCTGAACAGCGCCGTAGCGATGCTGGCCGTAGCCGAAATCAAACTTGGCGCGATACAACCGCTGGTGCCGGTCAATTTCTACGCGTTGGTCGCCTTTGGTCTGCCGCTATTAAATGCTGCGCTGCGCATCATTACGACGCAGGGGCTGAGCCTTGGGAGTAAAGAGTGATCACAAAGATTGCTTCTGTGGCCAGCGGTACCGGCATTGGCTTTCGTCTCGTGCTTACCGGCCTGGTCTTGCTTGCCGCCGCTGCCGGTGGGGCTTGGCTGATGGCCAATTATAAAAACGTTGAGATTGCAGAGCTGAAACGCGAGCACGCTGAAGAGCACGATCGTTCTACACGTGCTGCCAACAAAAACCTGCAGGCCGCCGTGTTGCTGGGTGATGCGTTATCCGCACGTGTTGCCGCAGCGGAATCTGCCCGTCAAACCCTTTTCGAGGAGAATACCCATGCAATCCGCCGCCTTACTTCTGGCCGGCCTTGCCTTGGCAGCGCTGCTGTTCGGCTGCTCAACGATGCCACCGGCCTCCGCCCCGTTGCTGTGCCCGCGCCCACCGGCCAACTTGATAGCACCGATGCCGCCTTTGCCAGCGATACCGATGTCGGGCTATGGGCCGCCAGCGCCCGCCGCCAGTACGACACCTGTCGCGGTCGACTCCAGGCTGTAGCCGATTTCTTTGAGGTAGCCCCCAGTGAGTGACGCCATGGACCGCGCCCAGGCGCATGAAGAAGAGATGCGCAGTGATGCACTGGCTACCTTTGAACGGCGTGCCCACGGCCACCCGCCACGTGTCTCAGCTGAGTTCTGCAGCGTTTGCGACGAACCGATTCCGACCGTCCGGCGTGTCACTTTGCCAGGCGTACAGACCTGCGTTGATTGCCAGCATGACATTGAGAAAAAACACGTTTTTGACTGGGGTATGGCGGAATGAGCCGAGAAGACATTGTGCTGGCGATATCGATCGGCAATTTTTTTATGACTTGGGGAGTGGCGCTCTATATGTACCTCGCCAACAAGAACAAGGCCACTAATGAGCGGATCGGCAAGCTTGAGGATGATCTAGGTGAAAAGATCGACGGTCATTCTGGCCGCTTGACGCACTTGGAGACGATTGCCGAGACAGCCCCCAATCATCACGACCTGGCGCAGGTTTATGAGAGCCAGAAGAAAAGCGATGAGAAGCTGAACCAGTTGATTGGCGAGACGCGCAGCCAAAGCGATTTGCTGCGTTTGATGATGGCGCAGATCACGAAGAAAGGACTGTGATGAACAAGACTGTCGAGCAGATCAATAGCGAGCACCGCCGATTGCAGATTCTGCGTTCGCTGGCGATACGACCGCAATACCGTGCCGAACCTCGCAACCTGCGTGCTGAATTGGAGCTTACCGGCTACCCGATGACTCTGACCAAGCTGTCAGTGGAATGTGCATTCTTGGCTGATCTTGGCTTGGTTGATGCTCCGACCGAAGGCATGCTGGCGCTGACAGATGATGGTTTGTCGGTAGCTCGTGGCTTGATCAAGCTGCCTGGCATCGGTGCGCCGGAACCAGGGGCGCTGTAATGGGGCGTTCATCTAAAATTCGGGCGCTGCCTCCCGAGTTGATCGACGAGATTAACGGCCTGCTGATCAGGAACGGCTTTACTGGCTACGATGCTGTAGTCAACTGGCTGCGCGATGAAAAGGGCGTAGACATCTCCCGCTCGGCGCTGCATCGCCACGGCAGCGCTCTGGAGGCGGAGTTCGAAGATGCGATGGCCGATGCCCGCCGGACACGGGCGCTGGCGCGTGCGGCTCGCCAGGAGGGCGGCGAGCAGGATAACGCGATGCTGGAAGCGGCCACCGAGATCATGCAGGATAATCTGCTGCGGGTATCGCTTCGCATGAAGAATGAGGAAGACCCGACTGCGGCGGCGAAGACGCTCTCGCTTGTGGCCAGGGCCTTTGCTGATGTCGGACGCTTTGATCTGGCGCGTCAGAAGTGGCAGGCGGAACTCAACGCCAAGGCAGCTGATGTCGCCGACAAGGCGGCACGTCTGGCCAGCAAGGGCGGCATGTCGCCAGATGCTGCGGCAGAAATCCGCAAGATGATCCTGGGGATTGCCGCGTGATACTGCGCCCTGCCGAGCGGCCAATGCCTGTTGCCAACCCGCTGGTAGGTGCACTCGCCAGCATTGGCCGCGAGGAAACGCCAGCCGTTCTGCTCTCATACCAGCAACGCTGGATTGCCGATGATTCGCAACTCAAGATCGCGGAGAAATCGCGTCGCGTGGGTTTGACCTGGGCAGAGGCCGCTGACGATGTATTGATCGCCTCACGTGCTGACGGCAGTAATGTCTTCTATATATCCGCCACGCAAGACATGGCAATCGAGTTTATCGAGGCCTGTGCGCTATGGGCCAAGGCCTTTGACCTTGCCGCCGGGCAGATTGAGGAAGGCATATTCGTCGATGACGGCGACAAAGCGATCAAGACCTACAAGATTGATTTTCCGAAGTCAGGCAAACGTATCGTTGCGCTCTCAAGCCGCCCAGCTAACTTGCGCGGCAAGCAAGGCGTCATCGTGATTGATGAGGCCGCTTTCGCGCCTGACCTCGCCGGCCTGATCAAAGCGGCAATGGCTATGCTGATGTGGGGCGATAAAGTTCGCATCATCAGCACGCATGACGGTGATGACAATCCTTTTAATGAGCTGATCAACGAGGTGCGGGCGGGGAAGCGTAAAGGCAACGTGCATCGCATTACCTTTGCCGATGCTGTAGCTGACGGCCTGTTTCGACGTGTCTGCCTGCGCAAGGGTACGGCGTGGTCACAAGAGGCCGAGGCTGCATGGGTGGCCGATGTGCGCAGTTTCTACGCCGAGGATGCTGACGAGGAGCTTGATGTTGTGCCGGCGCGCGGTGGCGGGACCTATCTGTCGCTAGCGTTGCTTGAGCAGCGCATGGTGCCGGAAGTGCCGATTGTGCGAAAAAAGTGGGAGCCAGAGTTCTCTTTGGTGCCAGAACCAACCCGCGCTCGCGAGGTTGCCGAATGGTGTCGCGAGCATTTGGAACCAATTCTTGCCACCCTCGACAAGCGCCGGGCCCATGGATTCGGTTTCGACTTTGCGCGAGTGGGCGACTTGTCTGTCCTTACCGTCCTCGAAGAGGGCAGCGATACGGTAAAGCGGCCAGTGCTAGTCGTTGAGCTTTCGCGTTGCCCATACAAACAACAAGAGCAGATCCTCGATTTTGTGACGGATCGCCTGCCACGCTTTCGGCGCGGTGCGTTGGATGCGAATGGCAACGGTGGCCAACTAGCTGAGCATGCGGCCGATAAATATGGCCACGCTCGTATCGAGCAAGTGCATCTGTCCGAGAAGTTCTATATGGAGCAGATGCCAAAATTCAAATCTCACCTTGAGGATGCCACGCTCGACGGTTTGCCGATGGACGATGAGTGCCGTGATGACTTGCGGGCAATCAAAAAAATCAATGGCATTCCAAAAATCCCGAAGGCCAAAACGCAGACTGCTGATGGGAAAAAACTCCAGCGCCACGGGGACTTCGCTATTTCTCTCTTTCTGGCGGATTACGCCATGTCGTTTGACCAGGCAGGTGTTTGCAATGGCTTTCAATCGCTTGCCCGCCGAGGTAATCGCGACGACGACGATTTCGGCTCGCGCAGCCGCTCCATGTTTTAAGAGGTTTTCATGTCGCAAATCCTTGACCAATTTGGCCAACCAATCCGCACCGGCGATCTTGCTGAACCGCAAACTGCCCGTATCGGTCCCTGGTTGCACCGCACGCTTGAGCCAGCGCTGACGGGTCTCACCCCAAGTCGCTTATCGGCTGCCCTGGTTGCTGCTGACAACGGCAATTTGCTCGAACAACACCGATTGTTTGCTGACATGGAAGGGCGCGACGCCCACCTGGCTGCAGAAATGGGCAAGCGCAAGAACTCGTTGATCGGCCTTGATTGGGATATTGTCCCGCCGCGCAATGCGACCCCGGCTGAAGAGGCTGCCGCCGAGTGGGTTGAGGAGGTGTTGGAAGACGCGATTGATCCCCTTGAGGATCTGATTGCCTTTTTGATGGAGGCCATCGGCCACGGCTTTGCCTGCGCCGAACTGGACTGGAAAAAGCAAGACGGTGAGTGGCTGCCAACCTACCACCCGCGCCCACAGGAGTGGTTTTGTCTTGACGCGACGCGTAGTGAATTGCGTTTGGTCGACACCAGTGCTGATGGTCAAGTACTGCGGTCCTTTGGCTGGGTCTGGCATGTGCCGGGCAAGGCCAAGACTGGCTATATGGGCCGCATGGGGCTTTATCGCGCCATTGTCTGGCCATTCCTCTACAAAGCCTACGCCATCGGTGATTTTGCTGAATTCCTCGAAACCTATGGTTTGCCGATTATCACCGGCAAATATTTCAGCGGTGCATCCGATGACGAAAAATCGAGCCTGCTTCGCGCTGTCAGCGCACTAGGCCACGATGCGCGAGCCATCATGCCGCAGGAAATGACCATCGAGATTGACAAGGTCTCCGCGCATGGCGATGACCTGCACCTGCGCATGGTCGATTGGGCCGATAAATCAATTTCCAAGCTGGTATTGGGTGGCACGCTGACCAGTCAGGCCGATGGCAAGACCAGCACCAACGCCCTGGGCAATGTGCACAACGAAGTGCGCCACGACATCCTGATTTCAGATGCCCGGCAGATCGCAGCGACCTTGACGCGGGATCTGATCTACCCACTGATCGCGCTCAATCTGGGTGGGATTGACAGCCTGCGCCGCTGCCCGCGCCTGGTGTTCGACACCAGCGAGGCAGAGGACGTATCGCTCTTTGCCGAAGCTCTGCCCAAGCTGGTTGGTGCAGGCATGAACACTATCCCGCTCGCCTGGGTGCATGAAAAGCTAAAAATTCCGCAGGCTGAGGGTAATGAGCCGGTGCTGAGTATGTCTGCCACAACCGCTAATACCGAAACAAAAACGCCGTCGACCGCGACTAATGCAGCCCCGGCCAAAGCCGCACTTTCAGCGCAGCCCGCCGGCGTCTCCAGCTCTGCTCCACCCGACGTAGCACTGGCCGACCAGCTGGCCAGTACCGCGCAGCCCTTGATGGATGACCTTATTGCCGCAGTCAGCAGCATGGTTGCCCAGGCCAGCGACCTGCCCAGCTTGCAGGCCTCACTACTGAATGCCTATGGCGATCTCGATACCGCCGATTTGACCAACCTGATGGCCGCAGCTTTTGCGCTGGCGGAACTCAAGGGTATGGCCGCTGTGCAAGCCGAATCAATTATCTCTTAACGAAAGGAATCATCATGGTCCTCACCGATTACGCTGAAAACAAAATCTACGATGCGCTGCTGCGCGGACAAGCGCTGGGCGCGCCTGCTACCTGGTATATCGGCTTGTGCACCGATTTGCGTGGCGATGCGTCGGCCGGTACAGAGCCTTCTGGCGGCGCTTATGCACGCGTCGCCGTTACAGCCAATCTGACCAATTTCAACAGTACGCAAGGCAACACATCAGCTAGCAGCGGCACCGACGGCACCGGGGAGAATGCAGTGGCGATTACCTTCCCAACGTCGTCGGCGGCATGGGGGAACATCCAGTCTGTGCGCTTTTATGATGCGATCAGCGGCGGCAATTCGTGGATCGCCATTGATGTGCCGGCCGCGCTGAACGTCTCGGGGGCCGGCTTTACACCGAGCTTCGCCAACGGTCAGTTGTCGTTCCAAATCGACAACTAGCCATGACGCTCGCTCAACAAGCCGCCCTCAAAGGGCTTGCTGGTCGCCCGCTCGCCGCGCAGGAATACGTCGATATCGACGCCCTGCTGCCCGCGCGTAACGATGTCGCCATCGCTGGAATTCTCTCGGCTGGCCGAGTCAAGACGGTGCCAACGCCCATCGGCATCGGCACAGTGCTGGCAGTGATGGCCCCGTCGGGCGGTGATTTTTTGAACGCGCTGGAAGCCATGGGTGCGGTGGATGCTAACGTTAAATGGTCACTCAAGATGATCGAGCAGGCCTCGTTTGATGTGGGGCACCCGGTGACCCGCGCGCAGCTGCAGGACTTCGCTGCTGCCCAGCCACCGCTGGCGCCAGCTATCGCTGCGCTGCTCGCCGTCGCTGAGCAGCCGGACCCGATCGGTTTTAATGCGGTCAGCGATGCGCTGAATGTGGCAGAAGGGCGGATGACGCTATGAGTAATGAGGCTATTGTTTTTCAGGGAACCCAAAAAACGCTGGAAGCCAATGGCGCGGCCATCGCTAACAACGCGCTGGCACAGGCGGATGATGCGAGTTACGGCATCGTTGCGGACGGACTCAGCTATCCCGATGCGCGGTTTGTGCTGACCGGCACCTTTTCGGTCGCGCCGACTGAAAATAGTACGCTGGCGCTCTATGCCCGACCGCTCAACATCGACGGCACGACAGATGCTGACGCACCGGAAACCACCCGTCCAACGCAGTTCATCGGTGCTTTTGTGGTCAACAACGTAACAACGTCACAGTCACTGGTCTGCGATGCGCAGGATGTGCCTTGGGAAGCGGATTACTACATCCACAACAACGGCACGGGACAAACCCTGGCAGCAGGTTGGAAACTGTTGGTGACTCCGTGCACGATGGGGCCGGCTGCGTAAATGAGTAATCCGGTGCTACCGTATCGGCGTAAGCGCTTGCAGCAGCCGCAGGGAATGTCCTCGATTGATTGGAGTAATCCGATTACGCGAGGACTTGTATACGCGATCAAACCGGATGGAACCCCCAGGAGTAACGGTGCTGTTAGCCCGATACGGTCAGCATTTTTATCATCAAATGGCTCGGATTTAATACAGATAACCTCTGCGGGGGTTGGTTTTTCATCCAGCGGATACAATCAATTAAGTCATTCATTATCACAGGTGGCTGTAACTGCGAGCGCCAACCTGACGCAGATTTGCGTATTTACAGCAAGCAACTCAAGCAACTCACAATTCAATTTAGCGAATCTATCCAGCGCAGGCGGCGCGACAAATGGATTTTTCATCGGTAACGGTTCGTCATTTTGTCTAAAAGCAGATACCGCACCGTCAGCCGGCGCAATAAGTTCTTCGGCTTTATCTGTTGGGAAAGTTTATGTCGGTGCCTACACATCAAAAGTAGGAAGGCAAGAGCTATTCTTAAATGGATTTAGTCAAGGGACGACCGCTTCTGCAACTACGCATAGTCAGGCTTTAAACCGATTTGTTTCTGGTGCAAATAGAAACCCTATTGCGCTCTTTGCCAGTTTTAGTCGAGTTTTATCAGACGCAGAGATAAAGGCACTCTCAGATAATCCGTGGCAGATATTTGCACCCCTCCGGCGCCCCCTCTATGTGCCGGCCACCTCCGGCGTGCTAAACGCTGCGGCGGATGGTGCGGCGCAATCCGGCGGCTCTGCAAACATTGCCACCCAGGTAGCTCTTGCCGCAGTCGGCCTCTCATCTGCCAGCGGATCAGCCGTCTTGTCTACCGCGGTCCCGCTCTCTGCCGTTGGCTTTGCTGTATCCGGCGGCACGGCGAATGCGGTTGCAACGGTCACCATTTCGGCGGCCGGATTGGCACAAGCGGCGGGCAGTGCGGGACTATCTGCTGCGGTGCTGCTTCAAGGGGCTGGCGCCGCTCAAGCGGCGGGTAATGCGGCGCTGGCTGCCCAGCTCAACGCATTGGCCAGCGGTGCGGCGCAGGCGTCCGGAACAGCCAATCTTTCCGGCGGCGCCCCTGGTGAGCTGTCTGCCTCCGATGGGGCGGTGGCCAGCGGTACGGCCGTGTTGTCGGTAACCGTAGGGCTGACGGCAAGTGGTTCTGGTGTGGCGTCCGGCATGGCCAGCCTGAGTGGTGGTGCTGCGGGACAGGTCGCGGCAGTCGGCGGAGCTCAGTCGGGCGGTTCCGCTGTGCTGCGCGCCACCGTTTCGCTTACGGCGGCAGGGTTTGTGCAAGCCATGGGGGCCGGCTACTTGACGCTTTCCCTACCGTTCTCCGGGTTCGCCCCTTTAAAAATGGCGGCAGCCCATCAACGCCTAAATCATTTATCTATCAGCGCCGTCGCAGCCTCCCGGCTTGCGTCCAATTCGCGGCGGCTGAGTCAATTGAGATCCGAGGTATCCCATGGCTGATTTTGTAGTCGGCGAATATGCCCGCCTATCGCTGGCGCTTGTCGATTTTGCCGGGAATGCCGCCGATCCGGGCGCTTTGCGCCTTAAAACCAAGTCAGCGGCTGGCACATTGACGACCTTAACTTATGGCGTCGATAGCGCGCTGGTTCGCGATGGTGCCGGCCTGTTTCATGCCGATATTGCACTGACAGATGCGGGTGCCTGGTATTACCGCTGGGAAAGCGACACCCCCAATCCCGGCGCTTCCGAAGGGGCGCTGCAGGTCGTGGCTAGCCGCGTACTATGAGCATTAAAGCCGCCTTCAACACCCCATTTGATGAGCAGCTGGCGTTCTTCAAAGCAAAGCTGAATCTGCCGTCTGAGCGCTGGGATGACATCATGCGTAGTGCCCATGACCGCGCGTTCATCGTTGCTGGGGCCATGAAAGCCGACTTGCTCGCCGATCTGCACGGCGATGTCACCAAGGCGATTGAAAAGGGCACCGGCTACGCCCAGTTCCATAAAGACTTCATGGCCACCGTGCAAAAACACGGCTGGAGCGGCTGGACCGGGCAAGGCACGGTCGCCGGCGAGGCCTGGCGCAGCAAAGTTATCTACCAGACCAACATGGCTACAAGCTACGCGGCGGGTCGTTACCGGCAATTGACCGACACTGAGTTTTTAACGCTGCGCCCCTATTGGCGCTACAAGCACGCCGATTACGTCGCAAACCCACGGCAACAGCACGTGAGCTGGAACAATCTGACGCTGCCGCACGATCACCCATTCTGGCAAACACACTTCCCGCCCAACGGCTGGGGTTGCCATTGCCGCGTAACGCCGGTGGATGCCCGTGAGTATGCAAAGTCTCAAGCAGCCGGGGAGGCTGAGCCGCCGGCCGGGTGGGATGCGCGCGATGGTAAAGATAATCTGCCGGGTGTTGCCAAGGGGTTTGACTATGCGCCGGGGGCTAGTGCCGATCTGCCATTACGGCAGTTTGTGCAAGACAAGCTAATTACCTATCCGCCAGCTATTACCGGCGCGCTTTCGCGTGATGTGACGCGCTATATCAATGCCGAATCCCGCGCGGCCGATTTTGCGGCCAGTGTTCTGGCTGACCGCAGCCAAACTGCACCGTTGTGGCTGGGTTTTGTCGACAACTATGTCGAGGTAAGCGCTACCGCAGGAAAAGATGTCAAGGGCTACATGATTCTGTTGCCAGCCGAAGCGCCGCGCCACGTTGAGCGCTCGCATGGCAATGACGGTGGCGACCAGAGACCAGCTCGCCCTGATGATTTCAGCCGAGTGGCCGAGGTTTTGACGCAGGCCGAGAAGATTGAGGCTGGGCACGCAGCGCGCCATGGACAAACAACTGTCCTGGCGGTGAAGCGTTTTGAAAATGAAAGTTATCGCGCTGTCTTCGAGGTGCTGGAGGGTAAGCGCAACCGCGCATTGGCGCTGGTATCTTTGGTGATCAAGATAGCGAGCGGGAGTTGATGCTGCAATTGCCCCCCAACCATACGTCCGGAACGACTCCGCTCTTGAATGCAGTATAGGAAAAACCATGCAGGTTGAAAAGCCATGATCACAGTTGATGTCCAAGACCAAGGCGTCCAGGATGCCTTGCAAGCCCTCAGCAAGCGCGTCAGCAATATGCAGCCGATACTTCAAGCCATCGGCGAAAATCTTATGGAGCGAACCAAGGAACGTTTTGGTAGCGGCACCGGGCCGGATGGACAGCGCTGGAAACCCAACGCCAGAGCGACGATTGAAGCCTTCTTGCGGAAAAAAATGCGCAATGACGATAAGCCGCGTACACATAACGGAAAGCGTGTCGCCGTTAAAAATGGCTATCTTTTAAAGGATGGCCGGATTGGCGGGAAAAGCATACTGGCCATTTTGGGTAAGAGGCCGCTAATCGACAGTGGGCAACTTGTCGCAGGTTTTAGTGTGAAATCTGATGCTCGAAGCGTTTCGGTCAACACTAATTGGCGTTCGGAAGAAATCAAAGGCGGAGCAGCCGTACACCAGTTTGGAAGTAAAAACGGCAGAATTCCCGCCCGCCCATTTTTTCCAATCAAATCTGATGGCAGTCTCTATCCGCAAGAACAGCGCCTTATTCTGGCCGCGTTGAACGCCTATCTCACGGGTAAATAAAAAGCCTCTTTTTTCAGGCTTTGTTGGGCTGATTTTTATAGCCCGGCCAATTTTCGCCACACGCAACTAATTTTCACAGTTGCTGCGCTCAATCCCACCTCATTCCGGCGAGTCCCACCAAATATCCTGCATTTCCCCATTCATTTATCTCGCTCGTCCACACCA
>ERZ724517.125-NODE-125-length-45294-cov-7.597007_pt1 | contig 45294 bp, 36 predicted proteins | sample MGYA00376050_ERZ724517 | MGnify/ENA primary metagenome ERZ724517 (study PRJEB28724, sample SAMN07190886) | activated sludge metagenome | isolation source: activated sludge of sewage treatment plant in Hong Hong | place: USA: Christiansburg, Virginia | collected... | reverse complement strand
TGCGCGCTGGTCTGCCCGTCCGCCCCCCGTGGGGGCTCCCTCAGCCCGCGCGCCTACTGGGTTGGCTTTGCTACAGGTTTTGTAGCTGTTCACGCACGTAATACGGGGGCTACAGGCCGAAACGGCCTGTAAGCCAGCGTGGCCGCTGGCTTACATTTCAGGCGTGAACATCACTGCAGCCGCTATCTATTTCATAGCTGCTTGCGCACGTTCTACGAGGGCTAGCGGCTGATTCTTCATAAATCTTGCCGTGTAGTGGCTTGATTGGCCATTGGGATGGGTTGCAGGCACTGCCCGTTTTGCGAAACAGATTTTCGAGTCTACTTTTGCAAGACATTTTAAGTTGACCGGCTCGCCCGCAGGTCTTTCAGCTTGATCAACATGGCCAACGTGCGTTCAAACTTGCGGTCCAGGTGCGTTTCGTAGCGGGATAGCTTCTCCAGCCGGTAGGCTTGCAGTCCTTCGCCAATGGTTTGGTTCACGATGGCGTCGTGGTGGCGGGACTCTTTTTCTTGCTGGTAAACGAAGGGCGTGACGTGCTCAGTGATGAACGCTGCCAGCCCCGTGGCATCGGCGGTGTATTCCTCGTCGTCCACATACTCCTGCCACCACTCGCGGGTGTCGGGAAGCAAGGCGCGCAGGGCTTTGTCATAGGCACGTTCGCCACCTTTGCGCAGGATGGCGCTGGCCTTGTTGGTCGCATCAAGGTCGTGCCGGGCAGATTGCTGGCTTTCCGCAACGTCTGCCGGTTTCAAATCCATGAGGTTGCGAATGTCGGTGTTCTCGCCTGACAGGCCCATCTCAAACGGAGCTGCCGCTGGAATGACGGTCTTGGCACTTCGGGCGGATTCTTTCAAGCCCTTATTGATGGTGGCCCCCTCGGCTTGCAGTACCCGGCGCTTGCGCCAGATCACACTGGCCAGCTCTTCAATCAGATGTTGCTCTGTCGCGCCTGCGGGCAAGTGTTCGTCCATCAACGAGTTAACCAGGCTTTCATAGTCGGCATGGCTTTCGTGGCTGAGCACGGTGTAGCGGCTTAGGATGCCGTGCTTCAGGGCGTTGAAACGGACGGCTTCGTAGGGTTGGGGGTTGGGGTCAGCCATGGGAATCAGGGGTGCGGTGTTGGCGGTGTCGGAAGTGGTGTTCATGGTGGGCTTTCAATAATGGGGTTCAGGTCAATCGCAGTACGCACGCCACAGCGCCATGCCAGCGCCGCAGCGTTGCCCGTAGCGGCTGCCACGCCCGGCGGCGATGCAGGTCGGGCAGTTGAAGTGATGTGCGTGGTAGGCCGCTGCCAGTTCTTTCCAGTCCTGCGGATTGACGGGTGGATCAGGTGCGTGGCTGGCAGCATCATTGGCAACCGTCAGCCAGTCAATCAACAGCGCCTTGCTGCTGCGGATCAGGGCGCGCAAGTCGGCAGTCAAATGGCTGGACGGTGCCACTGCCAATCCACCGGCGGGGGCCAGGGAGAGGTTCAGGCCAGCGTGCGAAAGTTGGGCCACCACAGTTTCTACAGCCTGTGCGGTCATCAAAATATCTCCACGTCATCAAGCTGGCTTACACCCGCTGTGTCGTCAACGTCCTGAATCTCGCAACTTGGCGCAACTCTCGCAACTATCGGGGTGGCCTTTTCCGTAGCGGCACGCTCTACGGTGCGCACCACGGTCCAGCGCTTCAGGCCGTTGGTTTTATTGGCGAGCACCAGACGCAACCCGGTACAAAGCTGACCGGCGTGGCGCTCCAGCCAGCGGCCCAATATGCGCACGTTGAGCTTGCTGTTCTGGCCCGCAATTTCATCAAGCGCATCGAATAACACGGACTGAGCGCCAAAGTGTTCGGTTGCCTTGGTGATGGCCTGCGCCGGTGACGTGGGGGTGGTGCCAAAGGTTGCTATCCAGGCATTTAACAATGCCGCGAGCTTGGATGTTTCCGGGTTCTCAGAAGCTGCCCGCTCAATGGAATCCGCAGGGTCCACAAACAGGGGCAAGTCCGTCAATTCTCGGCCCGACTCCAACATGCGTTCCCTCAGCCAGCACAAGGGCTGGCGCACCAGGTCGTCCCACAATTCAAACGACGCAATACGCCCCGTGGCAACCTTGGGCCTGCCAGCGGCAATGTAGGCCCGCACAATGGTCAGCGCGGCCACCACCAGAGCTTGGCGGTTGTTGCAGACTTCGGTGAGTGGGTCAAACTCGAACTCGCGTTTAAAGGGCGTTTCAATCTGCGCATCCAGCCGCGCCAGCAATATCCGACGGTGGGTGTCGCCTGTCAAAACGAGATTGTTGCCCGACACCAAAAACAGAGCGCGGTTAGGCAATTCCACATTCTCCGAGACACCCAGCACGCGGTCGGCAAACAAAGATGATGTCAAAAACGAGTCGATCACCGAATTGCCCAGCGGCTCGCGCACGTTGTCCCATAGCAGCACCTTGGATCCACCGCGCAGGGCGGCAAACAAGCGCTTGCGGCATTCGTCCTCTTCGTTGGTGGGTGGCAACACGGCTACATCGCCGCCGGTGGCCAGTGCGCCAATGCACTTCGCCAGCAAGGTTTTGCCGGTGCCCGCCGCTGGCGCATCAAAACCGGTGGCTGGGCAGGTCGGCAGCGCGGGGCGCAAACACGCGGCCAACATGGCGGCCAAGGTGACACCGATGGCAACCTCATCGGCAAACGGAAACAAGCGAATCGGGTGCCACAGCTTCGCCAATGCTTCCAAGGCGTGCTCAATGGTGGGGGCAGACGGCACGGCCAGCGGATAGGCTTCGGTGGTGACGTACATCAGCCCGGTCGCAGCGTCATGGCCAGGTTCGTCCAGCGCGCTGCCGTCGGGGCGCAAGGTGGGTGCCGTGGTGACGGCTGTCAGCTTGCGGAAGTTGCGGCTGCCATGTTTGGCAATGATGGCGTTCGCAATGTAGGTGGGTGCGTCTTCCGGGATTTCTCGCGTCGAGGTGACATTGCCATCCTCATCGCGTTCGGTCTTGACGCTGTAGAACTCGGCCACCCGGCCTGCATGGTCCACCAGCCAGTCGCGGCTGACTGGTGTGGCCTTGCCGTCGGCAACAAACGCAATGGCGTTGGTGCCAAAGTCAAACAGTTCACTGCGATCACGCAAGACTTGCAGCACCGCATCGGTGGAGTCCACCCGCATACCCCGGCCCAATTGAACCCGCGCCGACTGGCGGCGCAACTCGTAGCGCATGCCGCCATGCCGGTGTGAAAACAGGTCTGGCCGGGTGCCGTTCAGCAGGCGGGCCACGGCCACGCGCTTGTCTGCATCGGGGTCCAGCGGGTCGGCAAACCGGGTGTTATGCCAGCGGTGCGGGTTGTCCAGTAGCTGCGCCACATTCACCACCTGACCGTCGGCGCAAGTGAGTTCAAAGTCACCCATGAGTACCTGGTGCACCGCCGCGCGCTCCAGCACATTGGTGGCCTGTGCCAGTTTGATGCCACGGCTTTGCGCGAGGGCGGGGGCTTTGTCTGTCACCCAATTGCGCCGGGCTGTGTCGCATTTCTCCGCGACCGCTGCGCGTGCCGCCTTGAGTCCGGCTTGGGCTTGCTTCTTGATGGAGGGTGTCGCGCTGTCAATCAGCAAGCGCAGGTTGAACTGGGCCGTTGCGTCCCCGTAGATCACACCGTCAACCCCGGCGCGGGTAACCCCGTCCACCAGGATCGACGGTCCGGCAAAGTCCAGCCGCTCGGGCTGCCAAACCGACACATCTACAAGGCAACGCGGCAAGCGTTGGCCAGCGATGCCAATGTCGCACCAGCCCGCGCCCGGCGTGGCCCACAGCAGGGCCTCCAGCGCTTTGCCTGCCTCGGGAATCAGCGTGGCGTCCACAACAGGGATGTAAAGGCGGTGCCGGGTCAAGCCAGACAAGATGCTGCCATCTGGCGATACACAACCTGCCGACGCACTGGGCCGCCAGAGCATGGGGGCATTGGCCAGCGCCGGAGCTGCGGCAATCAAACGGTCCCGAAACTGGAGTGGCGACAACTCACCATCGGGCAAACCATCGTGGTCTAGCATCATCACGCCCGGCGCGGCCCGAAACTTGAAGTTTTCGCGGGTGCGGGCGATGCCACCTGCTTGCTGTGCTTCGGTATCCCCCTGCGTACAGACTGCCACCGCGTCGTCTTTGGTGACGCCCCAGGTGACGGCCTGCGCACTGGTCAAGGTATCCAGATGGGTTTTGAGACCATTCAGATCAGCCACGACGACACGCTGCGCCTGGCCCCGGCTGAGCATGGCCGAGGTTTCCTTGCGCATGCCGCCTGTGGCGCTCAGGCCGATGATTTTGGTCAGGCGGGCAGGCTTGATGCCGGTAATGACGGTGAAGGCCAATGGCAGCTTGGGCGGCTCTTCGCAGTTGCGAGAGTTGTCTGGCGTTGCGAGATTTTCGGTAAGGTCGTTCATACACACCCTTTCAATACAACACCCAAAAGGATGGCAACGGCATACGGCGCGGACTGGACCAGCCAATAGGCGAGGGCGTGAAGAGTGGTTTTCATGGCTACAGCCCCCAAGCTGCCATCAGGTCTTTGCGCTTGGTGTGCAGCGTCTCGACCAGTTCGCGGATTTGGGTATCCGTCTTGCCCGAGATGCGCGCCGCATTCAGCGCGTCGATTTCGTTGGACGGCCAGCCAACGGCGCGCGGCCCCAGACTGACGGGTTTGGTCCACAAGCCTTGCGCGATGCGCAAGTAAATGGTGGAACGGGAGTAGCCCGATTGGGTTTTGGCGGCAGGGATTCGCAGGATAGTGGTCGTCATGTTGGGTCCTCTTTGACGGGTATGGAACAAACTCAGACGCAAGTTTGGTTGGGCGTTTTGGGCGATAAAAGGCCCATGCGGCGGCGTGCCGTGAGTGCTGTTTCAGAGGGGAAAGGCGGCGGACTACCTGGAACAATGCAGCGCGAAATAGCGCGTTGTCAGGCGTAAAAGTTGGGCGAAAACTTTCCGCCCAACTATTTCAGGTCAATTGGTTCATGAGCCCTAAACATGCTCTTGACGGAATATTCCACGGAGGCTATATTTGCGGCATGACTTGGGATGTTGAATACACAGACGAATTTGGTGACTGGTGGGCCAGCCTGACGGAAGACGAGCAAGTTTCATTGGCTGCCTCAGTGCAGTTGCTGGAAGCGCGGGGGCCAGCGTTGGGGCACCCGCACAGCAGCGGCATCCATGGCTCCAAGCATGGGCACATGCGCGAACTGCGCACCCAGCATGGCGGGCGACCCTTTCGCACGCTGTACGCGTTCGATCCACGCCGAATGGCGATTCTTTTGATTGGCGGCGACAAGACGGGCGACGACCGCTGGTATGACGTAAATGTGCCGATTGCCGACCGGCTGTATGACCAGCACCTGGTTCAACTTCGACGTGAAGGAGCAATAGATGGCTAAGAAATTTACAGAACTGCGCGCGGGCATGACGCAGGCCGCACGCGAGAAGGCTGATGGCATGGCCCGGCAGATGTTGGCTGAAATGCCACTGAACGAACTGCGCCAGGCCCGTGGTCTGTCTCAAAAGATGTTGGCCGAAGTGCTGCATGTGCAGCAGCCGTCGATTGCCAAGATCGAAAAACGAACCGACATGTACCTGTCCACCCTGCGTAGCCACATAGAGGCCATGGGCGGTGAACTGGATGTGATTGCGCGGTTTCCAGACGGGTCGGTGAAGATCAACAACTTTACCGACTTGGGGGCTGCCAGCCCGCTTTGATTGCTGGTGGCTGACGTGCTGGCGCTCAGGCCAGCATGTTTTTCTTGATGGTGCTGGCGTCGCGGCCTTGCGCGATAGCAGTCTTGGCGATCTGCTGCGAATACCAAACGTCCGATTCATTCGGACGCTTCTTGCGCAAAGCTTTGTACGCTTTCTGCCAGCTTGCATACCTGGCTTGGGTGTCGATCTTGCGTGCATCGCGTTTGGCGGTGCTGGGTGTGTGGCGCGGGTCGGCGGTGGTGGCGGCATCGACCATTTGGCGAATCACTGCCTGGTCCAGCGTGAAACTGCCGTTCTCGTAGCCGATGACATCCGCCAGCGGCATTGCATTTGTGCCCGCTACCAGTCCCAAATGCCCATGGACGCGCAGGCACAGCATCTGGGTGCTCTTGTTGCCACGCGCCATGCCAATGGGCAGCAAACTGTCTTCCGAAGGCTGTACTGTGGTTTGTTGCAGGCTAAGACAGGTGGCAACAAACCCGCACACCGCCTGGGCATCGCAACGCCACAAGGCCAGCCGTGCAGCGGGGACGGGCACGCGATTGGTGTCGCTGCGCTTGTCACACACCACGAAGGACGTGACCGATCCGTTCGCGCGGGTCACTGTTTGCACGGGCATGCTGCAATCCTGTTCGCACCCGTCGCAAATTACGCTTTTGGCGGGGCGGGCTTTCAACAGCAGACCTTGTGACTTCAGGGCGGATACTGCCGCTGCGGGCCACTGGTTCAACTCTTCCGTGCTGACCGTGACAGACTCGCCAAGGCGCGCGCCTACGCGGCCCAGCAACTCGATCAAGGCAGCTTCGGGAGTCATTCCACCGTTGCAGGTGCCACAGTCGGGGCCACATCCGCTATGGCCACCTCTTCAGGCTCGCGCGGTTCAATACCCGATGCACTGAGCATGTCGCGCAGCTTTAGGCCCAGCTCGTCGTACTTGAGCGAACAGGAGTTGGGGTAGGTGATATGGATGTTCACCGTCTTGGGTGGCCGGTCAACCTCCACCACCATCGACACGGCCAGGTCCACTTGGGTGACGCTGTACTGGGCCATGGGCATGGCGGTTTGGATGCGATCCAGCAGGGCGTACACGGCTTGCGGGTCTTGGCTGGTGTCGGCTTCCAGCGATATGCGTTCGCCCCGGGTGGCCCGTGACGACAGGCGCAGCTTTTTGACGACCACGCTTTCAATGCCGCTGCTCAGCTCGAAGGTGAATTCAAAATTGCGCTGCTTCAACGGCCCCAGGTCATACACGCGCGAGTCTTTGGGGTCGGGCGGCAGTTCGGGCAGTTGCAGGATGGTTTCGGCAAACATGGCTTGCAACGGCTCTATGGCCTTGTAGGAGCCGCGATAGTTCAGGTCCAGCGAACCTTCGGACTGCGAATAGACAAAGATCACCTCAAACGCAGGGTTGTGCGGGCGAATGCCAAACTGCCCGTTGACCCACTCGGGGCTTTGTTGCGAATAGTCTTCGGGGTAGGCAAAGAAGTAATCGAGGTCGCCCCGGCGAAAGGGCTCCACCACACAGTTGTTGCCCCGGCCCTCGGTGTGGTGAAAATAGGTTCGGATACGGTTGGCCAGCGCCTGAATACTGACGGCATCCACTTGAGCAGCGTTGTGCGGCAGGTTCTTGCGTTTGCGCCAGAAAGGCAAGTTATCTGCATGGTAGAAGTGCGTGGCCCCGCGCCAAAACAGGTTGTGGTCCAGGTACGTGACCATGGCGCGCGCGTAGTGGCTGGTCAGCGCGGCCAGCATTTCAGCGAAGCCATTGGCAGCGTTGGGGTCCGCGTCTTGGTCCAGGTGCCATTTGGCTTCGTCCAGAATAGCGTGGCAGCCCTTTTCGCAGCTCATCTCGAAGATGTCGCGAAACTCCGCATCCATGTTGTTGCGCTGGGCGTCTGACAAGGCCAGCCAGGCGGCAAACAACTCGTCGTGCCGGGTCTCGGACATGGCGACAAAGTCGAACTCACCAAATACTGCGCGCCCCGCAAAGTAGCGGGCCAGTAGCGCATTGGGCATGTGCCGGAAAAAGTCTCGGGTCGAGTAGTGACGGGCCATGTGTTCTCCCTGCTGGACGTTGAAGTCAGCGTATGGCGAACGCTGCCGGACGACTCTGAACTTTGCTGTACATTGCAGTATATCTACAGCCAAACCGTCGTTGGGAAAATCATGGCCACAGAAAAGACCACCACCTTGACATTCCGAATCGAGCCCAATATCAAAGAAGCGTTATGCACCGCCGCCGACCGCGACCACCGATCCATTGCCAACATGGTGGCGGTGATGATCCGGGAGCACTGCGCGCGGGTGGGCATACCGATTCAGGACAAGCAAGCTGCGACAGAGCCTGAAGCTGTCAAACCTAAGCCACGCAAGCGCTGAATCAGCCAAGGCATCAAAGATGAACGAACAGAACAATTGGGAGCGAAAGTAATGCTTGGACTGACTCTACGAGAAGAATTCCGGGGCAAACGCCTCAAAGGGACGGCCATTGAGCTGTCCAATGACTCAAACACCGGCGCGACTCAGATCGCAGCCCAGGAGTTCTTGGAGATCACTTATCCGACCCACGATCTGCTCAAGGGAATCGAGGCGGTCGGCCCGAACCAAGGGCGTCCGGTCGTGGTGATCGGCGAGCGGGGCCTCGGTAAGTCTCACTTGATGGCTGCGCTGTACCACGCCGTCAACGACACGGTTTCGACAGCTGCATGGCTGAACTCGTGGTCGACCACTTTGAAAGACCCTAGCCTTGCCAAGATCGGGCTGCGCAGCGGAATGACGGTGATCGGCGAGAGTCTTCACCGGCAGCGCTACAAGTTTCTATGGGACTTGCTGCTCGAGCGCCATCCCCACGGCACTTACATCAAGGGCAAGTGGGAGGGTATGGGCGCGGCAAAAACAGACATCCCGTCTGACCAGTTGATCCTCGAACTGCTGCAGCACACGCCGACGATGCTGCTGCTGGACGAATTCCAGACCTGGTTCGACACCCTGACGAACACCAAGCAGTACCCCTGGAAGAACTGGGCGTTTAACTTCATCCAGATACTGTCCGAGATCGCCAAGGAACATCCGGAGTTGCTGGTGCTCGTGATTTCGGTTCGCAATGGTGGCAGCGACGCCTATCAACAGGTGCATCGTGTCAATCCGGTCGCCATCGACTTCATGGCGGGCGGCAATCCCGAGCGGGTACAGCAGGATCGCCGCCGGATGCTGCTGCATCGTCTGTTCACAAACCGGCTGCAGATCACCAAGCCCCAGATCGCCGCGCTCATTGAACCGCACGTGGCCGAGAGCTTGCGCTTGATGGAGGTGCCCACTGCTGAGCACGAGCGCAAGCGCAAGGAATTCCTGGTCTCTTGGCCGTTTGCCCCGCATCTGCTGCGCCTAATGGAAGAACAGGTTCTGATTGCGACTGACGCACAGGAAACGCGCGACATGATTCGCATCCTGGCCAACCTTTTCAAGAGTCGTGGTGAAGCAGCCCCGGTGCTCACGGCTGCGGACTTCCGCCTTGACGATGATGCGTCAGGCATCGGCGCGCTGCTCGACTCCGTCTCCAACGAGCACCACCGCACCCTGCGCGCGAAGGCCCAGCAGAACATCATTTCGGTTACCGAGGCGGTGTCCGACCACGCCAACCTTGCCCCGCACCTGCAAGAGATCGTGGGCGCTTTGTGGCTGCGATCCATTGCTGTCGGCAACTTGGCTGGTGCCGAACCGGCAACGCTGCAGGTCGACATCACGCGCAACAAAGCCATCGACGACAACGCGTTCCAGGTCGAGCTGGCGACCATCGTCGAGAACAGTTTCAACATCCACCAGGATGGCGCCCGGCTGGTCTTCAAGGAAGAAGAGAACCCTCGCGCCAAGCTGATGGCTTGTGCACGTAACGACAAGCTGTTCACCGACGGTTCCGACCAAGCCCAGCTTGCCAAGCAGGTTCGCTACGTGATCGGTGGCACCGACGAGGTCGCGAAGACCTTCCGTGTGATCGCGCTGCCGAAAGCTTGGCAGACCGATCCTTGGGTCACGCTGGATGAAGCCGAGCAGCCGGAACGCTGGGACGACCGCCTGCCCGTTCTGGTGCTGCCAGAGGAACCGGACAACATCGACCAGCGCCTGGGCCGCTGGATCAAAGATCACCTGCAGAAGCGTCGCAACACCATCCGCTTCCTGCTGCCGCGATCCGGCTCCACCAATGCCTTCCAGGATCGCGACCTGCTGATCCTCGCGCGTGCCGAGATGAAGGCACAGGAATGGAGCGGCCAAAAACCTGAGTACAAAAAACTGCACACCGAATACCAGGGTGTTCTGCGCGACATCCTGAAAAAGCGCTTCGACCGTTTTGCGGTGCTGCATCGCTGGAATTTCGCCGACTCGAACCAGTGCGTATTCAGCGTCGAGAGCCTGAAAAAGCAAGGGGCTCAGATCCCCGAAGGCATCGAGGAGGCGTTGGTCAACGACCTGTTCGTGCCGGAGGACTTTGAAGCCCTCGTGCTTGAAGCTGCTGCCGACAACTCGGCGGTTGGCAAGCTGCTGCGCGAGCTGCAAGAACCACGGCCTGCTGGTCAGGACTGCATCCCTTGGCTTGGCGAAACCGCGATGAAGGAACGTATCCTGCGGCTGTGCGCGCGGGGCAAGATCGCCATTAACTTGCGCGGCCTTGAGTACCTGCAGATCCAGCCCGGCGAGGATGAAGACACGGCCTGGAAGCGCCTGCGCCCCAAGCTGTCGTATACCGGCCGTCAGCTCGATGAAGTGTTCCTGATGGAGCCCTCGGCGGTACCAACAACGGGCGGCACCACTCCACCCACGCCACCCACGCCTCAGCCGCCGACTGGCGGCGGCGAAGGCGGTGGACTGTTCGGTGGCGGCACAACGCCACCGCCGCCCCCACCGGGCGGTGACACGACACCTGGAGGTGGCACGCCGCCGCCGGGTGGCGGAATCTTCGGCGGTGGCTCCAGCACTGGCGGCAAGCCCCGCATTCCGCTGAGCAACCCTGCGACCTCCCCCTTGAATCTGATCGGCAAGCTCGAGGGCTGGGGCATTGGCCCAGCTACACCCGTCGTCGAAGTCTCGATCAAGGTGTCGGCAGCGACCGGGGCGCAACTCAAGGAACTGCTCAAGAAGCTGCCTGACGGCATGACCTTCGAGCTCAGCCTTGAGAAGGACGACAACTGATGCCAATCGACGCCGGGGTATTGAACAGCCTGACCAAAGGCTCCGCCAAGGACGCGTGGCGCGTCATCATCAACAACGCCGTCGAGATCGCGTCCAAGCCGCTGGCTGCAGGCAACGCGCCCAGCGAGGTCATCAAGCGCGACCGCGAAATCGGCACGCTTGACCACTTCCTGTCCTCCACCGGCTGGGATTTGTGGCAAGCCTTCGGCCAACCTGAAATAAGCGGCGTCGAGCGCACGTCGGATCGACTGGCCCGCTGGTGGACCGAGCCCTACAGCGCCAAGGCGGTGCTGGTGCTGGATGGCCTGTCCCTGCGTGAACTGCCTTGGCTGTTGCGAGGTGCCAAGGAGCGCGGCTTCACGCTGCACGAGGTATCCGCCAACGCATCCGAACTGCCCGGTGAAACTAACCAGTTCGCGCAGGCCTTGGGCTTCGGCAGCCGCAGCCAGCTACAGAACAACGGCGGCGGTCTTGCCCACAAGCTGCAACCCGCGCACACAGAGTGTGTAGATATGCCGTGGAAGGACAGCGAGGGCCTGATCAACGGCACGCCCGGTGCAAAAAATTGGGTGTTCTGGCACCACTGGCCCGACAGCAAGGTTCACGACGGATCAGGCGCGGGCCAGGGCCTCGACACGCTGACCCGCGACGCCGCCGACCAACTCAGCGGCGATGAATTCTGGTCTTTCGTCGAGCGCTTGGCCACCGGGCGTCGTCTGGTCATCACCTCCGACCACGGCTACGCGGCCACAGGCTACTTCCCGGATGCAGATGGCGAGGTCGGCCAGTTCCTCAAGAAAACCTTCGCCAGCGGGCGCAGCGCCAAGGGCACCGGTCTTACACAAAAAGACTGCGGCCCCTTCGTGCCACCCGTGGCACTCCAGATCAACAGCCCGCACGGCGCTCACCTCCTGGCCGTCGGCCGCTGGAAGTGGAAGAGCCAAGGCGGCTACCCGACGTTGACGCACGGCGGCCTCTCATTGCTCGAGGTGCTGTCGCCCTTCGTCGAGCTCACGAAATAAGGAACGCCCTGTATGGCAACGAAAAAAGAACAAGTAGCGCAAGAAGTCGCCAAGGCTGTTAGCGCAGGGAAGCTGGCGGTTTTTGAGACCGTTGATTTCAACGATCCATTTCGACCGAAGACGTGCATTGAAGTTGATTTTCCAATAATTCCGATCAATCAGATAGCGGCAGTCGAATCATCCTCCGGAGCAGCCACGAAGCCGATTTATCAGATGTCGAAGTGGTGGGCTCGTAGGCCTTCGAGTGTATTTCGGTCAATGCTCTTGGCTGCGGCTACAAAGGCCCCTGACGACAGTCTTCAAACCTCGAAGTTGGTTTGGGATCAGTTCTATGCAAATAGTCAGAAGAAAGGCTCATTCAAGGACGTAAAGGTCGTTGATATTTTCATGGGTGGCGGTACCACCTTGGTTGAAGGTGCGCGCCTCGGAATGCAGATGATCGGCAATGATCTAAATCCCGTCGCATGGTTTGTAGTCAAGCAAGAGTTGGCCAATGTCAATCTTGTCGAGGTGAAGCGTCTCCTCGCTGACATCGAGGCAGAGGTGAAGCCTCAGATCATGCCGTACTACTACTGCGATGGTCCAAATGGAGAGAAGGGCAAGTGGACGCATTTGCCAACAAAGCGGGTAATGCCCCCGGACTTCGATCCACTTGGTTTGACTCATGTGCAGCGCAGCGAATACGGATATGAGGGTCCGGAGCAGATATACACATTTTGGTCAAAACACGGACCCTGTCAGGTGACCGGCTGTGGTCACCGGACACCGATAATGACCAATCCAGTCATGGCAGTTAAGACTTTGACGGTAAAACACTGGGAGCACAAATGTGGGAAATGCGGTGGCGAATTCCATGTCGAGGAAGACGTTACTCGAATGGCCCCCGATGTACCTTTTTTCATTGCTTCAGCGGAGTTTCCATTTTCTGTGCTTGACAGAAAAAAGGGTGTTGTATGTCCGCACTGTAAGCACACTTCCTTGGTCAATCTTGGAAAAGGCCAGAACAAGAAGGTTGATCTGAATTTACTCGTGCATCCCCAATGGTTGGCAGGCAGTGCCAGGCAGGATGCTGATGGCCAACCATTTGGTGGGTCTATGCAGGACGATCCGAGTTCAACTGCGCGCTGGAACAGCGAACGTGCATCAAAAATCCGCTTACTTGAAGTGCGAGGAACACTGCCCGAAACCGTCACTTGTCCAGAAACAAAGGTGACCTTTAGCACGGGTAAGGACGGGGGTACTGTCCCTAAGAAATCTCACTATGCTTGCGGCGCTTGTGGAACCGTGCAGGATGTTCTTGAAACCGTTAAGGCATCGGGGAAGACAGGCCCTATCGCGGGCTATGCGATACAAGGTTACTCTCCAGTAAGAGGTTCTGCAGGCATCCCTTACGGTGGTCGTTTCTTCGCACCATTTGCTGGCCTACAGGCGCGTCAGACAGATGCGGTCTTGTCAGAATGGGAGTCAAGAAAGGATGGCGACCTTTCACCGTATTGGCCGAAGTCGGAGTTGCCCTATGGGTTTATGACCCATCATTTACAAGGGGGAGTCCCCAATCATGGCTTCACACACTGGTGGACCATGTTCAACCAACGGCAACTTTTGGTCCATGCTCTTCTTCTAAAAGCAATCCATAAGGCCGGTGGCGAAAGCCATAGCTGGGAGACCCGCGAATTCGTGCTCGGTGCATTCCAGCAGTTCTTGCGCTTCAACTGCATGTTCACGGTGTATCACCCGAACAATGACCAAGCGACAAAGCACTTTGCAAACAATAATTTTCATCCTAGGAATACGTTGCTAGAAGTGTCCGTTTTTGCGCCTATTGGTGATGGTAGGTGGACGTCAGCGGGCGATGCAGTTGTCGATGGTGCTGAATGGCGAAATGACCCTTGGGATCTTGTCCCAGCATCTCAGTTGACAGGGCAAGGGATTGAGATTTCAGGAAAAACCGAAAAGGTCTATCCAAACGATCCACCAATTCAAAAGAACGTATCTCTGAGTTGTGGGTCGTCAAGTGAATTGAGCCACATCGCGACTAGCTCGGTTGATCTGGTGATAACTGATCCACCGTTCGGGGGGCTGGTTCATTATTCTGAGCTATCCGATTTCTTTTACGTGTGGTTGCGGCTGCTTCTTAAGGACAAGTACCCGGAAATTTTCACGGCAGAATACACGCCCAAGTCGCTTGAGGCGGTTACCAATCCAGCTCGCGAACCAGATAATCCCGATGCTTTCTATCAGCGTCTATTGACCCAGTGCTGGCGGGAGGGGCATCGAATATTGAAGCCGGGCGGGATATTGGCTTTCACGTTTCACCATAGCGAGGATGAGCCATGGGTAGCTGTTCTTGAATCCCTCTTTGATGCGGGTTATTACTTGGAGGCAACGTATCCGATTCGAGCAGATACAGCAATGGATTCTGGGCAATTTGGATCAAAGACCATTGAGTACGACATCATTCATGTCTGCCGCAAGCGTATTGAAGAACCAAAGCCTGTGAGCTGGGGCCGTATGCGTCGTGAAGTGATGGCTGATGTTCGGCAGTTGCAGGCGGCGTTGGAAAATCATGCGAAAGAAGGATTGCCTGCTGCTGATATTCAGGTTATCAGACGTGGCAAGGCACTCGAATATTTCTCTCGACACTATGGGAAGGTTTATGTTGATGAAGGCCGAACGATCTCCGTTAGAGAGGCCTTGGTTGGCATACACCAGTTGATTGACGAGGATGCTGAAAAAGGGAAAGAGCCGCCGCCAGTAAATGCGGAGCCTATTACGCGTCAGTTCCTTCGCATATTCAAGAATCAGCCTAGTGTCGATCGCGATCAAATGCAGAAGCTCATGCGTGGATCGGGTATCGCCCCCGACGAATTTGAACAGCGTGGATGGTGTTCGGAGAAGAGCAAGGTGTTCACGCGCGTGAATCCGCTGGACTTCGCCCGCGAATGGTCCGGCAAGCACAAGCGTCGCCTGACCTCCGATCTGGATCAGGCGCTGGTGCTAATCGGCGCATGCTTCGATGGCAGCGGTATCAATGCGGCTGACACGCTGAAGAACGAAAACTTCAAGCCCCACGTGGCGCTCAAGCCTTTGCTGGAATGGCTGCACAAGAACGGCCCCGATCAGGCTAGTCGCAATGCGGCCTCGCGTGCGGTCTCGATCTACAACGGCTGGCTTGCGACACAAGCGGTCAAGCCAACGCAGAGCACGTTGTTTGCGGAGTACGAACTATGACCGAGATTACGAGTGCGCATGCTGAATGGGCGGTTGTCGACCGCCTCCGGTCAATGCTCAATGAGACACCTCATGCGCAGTACAACGTCACTCAGTCCTATGGCCTGTGCGTGGCTATCTTGGCCTGGGTAATGCAGCGGGTGCGAACTCCAGAGAATGCAGCCAATTCCCAGGAAGACCGCGCGGCCATATCAGTAAAGGCGGCTCTCGATGCACAAAACGTCGAAGCTCTGCCGTGGGGCCTAAAGACGGGTGGGCTGGGGCCAGTAAACAGTGACTTCTTGGGCTTCACCGCTTTCAATTTTCTTAAGTGGCTTCGTGACGCGAGTTGTCATGGTGATGCACGGCAGGTTTTCCCGGTGAATTCCGGCGGCAGCCTTCTTGGATTTGAGTTACGAGCAACCGCCAAAAAAGATCGCGAGCGATCACTAATCTTGTCCGAAATTGATTTGCGACGGATCGGAATCGCGTTAGCCACTATGTATTGCCGGGCACTGCAGTCCGCTGCATCCCCTGCGTCGAACCATTTCGTCCAAGATGCTCAGTCTATGTGCGAAGAGAGGATTGCCGCATGAAGCAAACCATCGACACAGTGTGGCAGCGGCGCGGCACTAGCTGGATTTGGGACGAAGAGGCGCGCAATCAGGTGTGCGTGGCCAGCGAGGTCTGGAGTCTGCGCCAGTTCTTGCAGGCGGCGGGCCATTGGCCCGACGACTTGCCGAGCAATGGCAACAACACACTCGTCGTCGCGGGCCTGGAAGGCGGCCTCGATCTGCTGACGCCCGAGGACGCCGAGACTTGGCTGGGCGATGGAGTCAAAGATGCGATCCTGTCGTTTCAGTCCTACTACGAGGGTGAGGCTGCCTTGATTTTTTGGCTGCCGTCGGGACACGGACGCATCAAGTTTCATCCCGCAACAGACTCCGTAGAGTGGCGCTGCGCGGCACCGCATAGCGACCGCCTGCTCGCGTTTGGCCGTGTTCTGTGGGGCGAAGCAAACGAGTATCCGCAGGAGATACTGCTCCGCGAAGGCAGCCAGCCTGCTGGCCTGTTCCATTTGCGGATTACCTGAGGTCGGTGCATGGAAGTAGAGACTCAGCTCCAGCCCGGCGAGCGGATTACCCATCACGAATTCGGCCAAGGCGTAGTTCTTGATCCGGCCCGCGACGGCTACCTGCGCGCGTTCTTCGGCGTGGGTGAACGCCGTGTGCCGATTGGCTCAGTTCGCCGCCAACTGTCCCGCACAGAACGCATCTTGCGTGCCGTGGATGGCAGCGCCGACCGCGCACGCAAGGCATGGTTGGCGTATGAGGCCCATGCCCTGCCGGTGATGGAGAGCGCCTCGGCACTGACCTCGGCTAAGATTGATCTGCTGCCCCATCAGGTGGTGTTAACGCACCGGATTGCCACCGCATCACCCCGCCGATTTCTCATTGCCGATGAGGTTGGTTTGGGCAAGACCATCGAGACCGCGCTGATCCTGCGCGAGTTGGCAAGCCGGGGTGAGTTGGTCCGGGCATTGATGGTGGTGCCTGCCGGGCTGGTGAACAACTGGCACCGTGAGCTCAACGAGGTTTTCAATCTCGACTTCGAGGTGTTTGGCTCCGAAGGCGACATTACAGACCGCAAGACCAACGCCTTCGCCAAGCATGACTTGCTGATTGCCAGCATAGACACCCTGAAACGCCCGGCACGCATCAAACGCCTGTTGGATGCACCGCGCTGGGATTTGGTGGTGTTCGATGAAGCCCATCACCTGACCGCTTACCGCGTCGGTGGCAAGGTCAGGAAGACCGAAAACTACAAGCTGGCCGAGGCGCTGAAGGATCATTCGCGTGATCTGATGCTCTTGTCTGCCACGCCGCACCAGGGCAACCATTTCCAATTCTGGATGCTGGCGCAATTGCTGAACCCGACGCTGTTCGGCAGCCCGGAAGAAATGTTGGAGCAGAGGCACCGCCTGAACACGGTGATGTTCCGCCGCACCAAGGCGGATGCCTGTCAGCCCGATGGTTCCCCATTGTTTGCGCGGCGCTGGGTGCACACCGAATCCTTTGTGATGGGTGACGAGGAGCGCCGGTTCTACGAGAAGCTGCGCGAGTATCTCGAAGACGGGTTCAATCTGGCGCGCCGCCAAGGCGGCAAGGGCCAGGCTCTCGGCTTCCTGATGGCCATATTCCAGAAGATTGCTGCATCGAGCTTTGCCGCCGTCCGACGAACGCTGAAGCGCCGACTATTGATGCTTACCTTGCACGAGGCGTTTCTGCGCGACAAGGACCTGGACATCGAAGGCCGCGAGCGCCTGACCGAAGAAGCGCGCGAACTGATCTACGAGGAGTTCAAATTCTCGCGGGACAGCATTGGTCGCAGTGAAGTGGATCGCGTACTCGCTGATCTCAAGTATCGATTGGTCAAGAAACTGGACGAGGAGGCGCTGGAACTGGCCTCCGATCCCTATGGCAGCGAATATGGAGCCGCCCACGCGGAAGAAGCGGCATCCGCCGTGGTTGAACTGCACCTGCCTGAAGAGCGCCTTCGCATTGGCGATTTACTCAAGGTCTTTCCGCAGCAGCGTGAAACCAAAGCACAGAAGCTGCTTGATGGCCTCGGCATTTTGTGGCGGCAGAACCCGAACGAGAAGATTGTGATATTTGCCACCTACCTCGGCACGGTGGATTTGATTGCACGCGAGATTGAGCAAACCTTCCCTGGGCAAGGCGTGGTGGTACTGCGGGGCGGCGATCACGGGGCCAAGGTGGCGGCAGAACGCCGCTTCCGACTGAAGGACGGGCCGCGCGTGATGGTCTGCACGGCGGCGGGCCGAGAAGGTATCAACCTTCAGTTTGCGCGAATCCTGTTTAACTTTGACCTGCCGTGGAACCCGATGGACATAGAGCAGCGCATCGGTCGCATCCACCGTTACGGTCAGAACCATACGGCGCAGGTCTACAACCTAGTGCTGTCGGACACCATCGAGGGGCGCATCTTTCTGCTGCTAGACGAGAAGCTCACAGAGATCGCCCGGACCGTCGGAAAGGTCGACGACCAAGGCAATGTTGCCGAAGACCTGCGTGCGCAAATTCTTGGGCAGTTATCCGAGCGACTCAACTACGACCGCCTGTATCAGGAAGCGCTGTCCGACCCAGAGCTGAAACGCACCCAGGTGGAGCTTGAGGCAGCCCTGTCCAATTCACGGGAAGCACGACAGGTGGTGTTTGATCTGTTCCAAGACCTCAATGGCTTCAGCCTGGATGAATACAAACCATTCTCTGACGTGTCGTCGGGCCTGGATCGGCTGGTGCGCTTCCTGTCGGCGGCGGTTGCGGATCGCCAGCAGCGCCTCGTCAAGGTAGATGAGGAAACCTACGACCTAGTGACCGTCGACGGTGCTCGCCGGGCTCGGTTCTCTCTGAATCGCGACACGGCCACAGGTAGCGATGACGTGGAATTGATGGGGCTCGATCATCCCCTGATGCAGGAAGAACTCGGCCGGTGGCGCAGTGTGCCGCCAGAAGAGATAGGCATCGCGGTCTCAGGTGATGTGGAGGAGCCCGTACTGCTGTCATTCTGGATGGTCGAGGCGTCAGCCAGTAAGGGTGAGCGCCGAGTCGTGGTGCAGCCGATTGCAGTTAAGCAGGATGGCACTCGTGTGCCTGTAGTGGAGCGTCAATGCGAGCGCTACCTGCAATCACCCGCAACCGCACCGAAGTTTTCTCCTGAGCAGCGGCTAGACCTGTTCTCGCGTGTCGTTGAGCCAACGTTGCAGCGGGAGCTAAAGCACAAGGGCGCTGCGAATGGGGATGGGAGCTATTCGGCGGAGTTGATTGGGTATGTGGAGATTTGTTGAGATGGCCGATTCCACGAGCAAGTACAAGGTGCAAGCGCAAGCCGCTTTCATCAACGCTGCGCGATTGGCCGGGATGGTGGCTGCGTACGAGAGGGTAGCGAAGGGGAGGGACAAATTGTCCCCCTCCTTTTCTTATTCAAAGAGTTGGAAGCTACATGAGTATTGATGCACTTTTCTGTTCGCTGTCGCCATTGCGCATTGCCGAGTCAATTCGATCAGCCCAACGCGCAGTCTGCTACGCCGCACCGGGCATCCAATTGGATTTGGCGCAGGCCATGGTGGAAACGGCGGGTCGGTTAGGCAAAGAAATGCTGACCGTGAGTCTGGATTTTGACGACCGCGTCATGCGCATGGGTTACGGCGATATTGGCGCAGTGACCTTGCTGCTTGACGCTGGCATTTCGGTAAACAGTTCGCCGGGTCTGCGCACAGCTTTGGTGGTGGTGGACAACGAGGGCTATATCTTCACACCCACTGCGCTGTATTTGGAGGCTGAGCCCACCGACGGCGCTGCATCCAACGCAATGCGCATGTCGGGCGAGCAAGTCGCGCAGGCGCTGGCCCGGCTTTCACCGGCTGCCAAAGCGATTGCCGTGGCCCAAGCCAAAACCCCTGAAGCCAAACAGCAGATCGACGCCTTGACGGTGGATGTGGTGTCTGCGCCCATCACGGTATCGAAGCTGGCCGAGGTGAAAACCAGTTTAAAAGAGGTGCCGCCCGTGCGCTTTGATTTGGCGCGGCAGGTGCGGGTGTTTGAACCCTATCTGCAATATGTGGAGCTGCATTTGTCCGGCGCGGCCATCCAGCGCCACCGGATGGCGATTCCGCTCAGCATTCAAAAACTGGGTGGCAGCAAAGACCTGGAAACCCGTTTGCGAACCACATTTGAGTTGATCGAGAAGGGCAGCAAGCTGTCATCCAAACCGCTGGAAGACGCACTGAACGAGATTCGCAAGAATTTCACGCCTTCACTGGGCAAGGATCATGGGCGGGTGGTGTTGAAAGCAGCCAAGCCGCATTTGGTTGCCAGGCTGACAGAATTTCGCACCAAGCTGGAGGCGCACCAGAAAGCGGTGGAGGCAGACTTGCAAAAGCACCTTGATACTTCACGGGAGCAGATCGTCGCCTACTACCAGGCTCGTGTCATAGAGGCAAAGCCCGACGCGCTGCTTGGCCAGTCACTCAACGGCGAGATTTCTGAGGTGGCAGCCAAGAAGTGGCTTAACGGTGAGTTGGACAAAGTTTTCCCCAGTGCCGAAACTTTGATTCAGGAAATGAAGCTGGACGAGCGCTACAAAGACGTGACCTTTGAAACACTGAATCGCAATGACTTTCTGGAGTCAGTCAAAGACGCATTCCCCAACGTGGATTGGGACAAAGCGTATTCAGAGTTCAAGGCTGCGGGGCAAAGCGAGTCAGAAGAACCGAAAGCCAAGTAGCGTTAATAAAGAACACCCGCTGACTTTGGAAAGTAGAGCGGGTGTCGGGAAGATGAATCGAGAGATATAGGATGAACCGAATCACCTCACGGCGTGGAGCCGAATTTTGTCGCTCGAAGGTTGAATTGTAGTCAGGCTACGGCTGACGGGCGGAGTGATGGGTCAGCGACTCCGCTGCAAAGGAACGACGTTGGTTACCCGGCCAGCGGCCATGTCTTTCAGTAGCGCCAGACGGCTGCCCAGCAGTTTCCATGCTTCGCGCATGGGGCCTTCGTACTGGGCGCGTTGGTAGATGCGTTTGACCTTGCCCACCTCGGTGTGGTTCAGGCACTTTTCAACCACATCGGGGAGGGCACCGAGTTCTGCCATGGTGGTAGCCGCTGTACGGCGCAGGTCATGCGGTGTCCACTTGCCGCCGGGCAGCACCAGCGCGTCCACGTCCTTAGAGCGGCCGGTCATGGGAGCATCACCGGGGCGTTGCCGGTCGCCCACTTGCTTGGTGACGGTCTTGACGCATACATGGTCGGCGAAGTCAGGTTGATCCTTTTTGGCTTGCGTGGCTGGGAACAGCCATGGCGTCAGGCCGGTGCTTTCATGCAGGCTCTTCAGTTGGCGCAGCGCAAAGTCACTCAGCCAAATTTCATGCCGCTTGCCGTTCTTGGTTTCGGGCAGGGTCAGATTACGCCGCTCAAAGTCCACATGCTCCCAGCGCGCTGCCAGCACTTCGCCGATGCGGGCGGCGGTTACCAATTGAATCAGTAGCGCCAGTTGACTGGTGATAGCCAGCCCCGAACGAGGTAATTTCTGAAACAGCAGAATCATTTCGGCTTCGCTCAACACGCGGTCGCGCTCTACGTCAGCACCGATGCGGGCTTTTTTGACGCGCGCAGTAGGGTCGGCCTCCACATAGTCCCGATCCAGCGCGAAGCCAAACATTTGGCGCATGTCGGCCAGCGTCTTTTTGGCGGTGCGCACCATGTTCTGTGTCGGTGTGGCGCGTGATTTGATGGTGTCCACAATCTCTTGGATGTGCGCTTTGCTCACGTCCGCCGCCGCCACATTACCGATGAGCGGGAAGACATCGCGTTCAAAGGAGCGCAGCGCCTCGCTGCCTTTGTCGGCGCGCTGGATCAGCTCCAGCCGCTGCCATTGGTCAAACAGGCTGCGAACCGTCATGCGCGCGGTCTTTTCGGCCAAGGCTTGCAGCCGCAATTGTTGCTGGTGCACGGCGTCTTGGCGGTCTGCTTCGATTTTGAGGAGTTCGGCTTCACGTTCGGCGGCCAGGCGCAGTTGGTCGGCTTCGCGGTCGGATTGCACCTGCTCGCGCACAAGTTGGCTTTGTTCCACCGGGTCAATGCCGTTTTGAATCTTCACGCGCAATGCGTCACGGTCTTTGCGGATGGCGGTGATGTCAGATTTGGGCCAGGTGCCGACCAGCACTTCGCGGAATTTGCCGCCGAACTTGTAGGCAAACCGGAACTGAACCGACACGGCACCGTCGCGTGCCACATAGACCTTGCCCTTGAGCGATCCACCGTCAGTTAACCGGCGTCCGTGGTCCGCAGCACCCAGCGCTTTGAGTTCCAACATCGTCAGTGCCATAGCAAACCCCGGTTGACTGCGCCGTCTCCGTTGTCCCAACCATTGTCCCAACCGCAACGCAGGCTTTGAGTGTATCTTAGTGGACGTTGTTGGATAATGACTTTTGTCTGAATTGGTTAAAAGTCGTTTAAATTCAATTAGTTAGGTTGATTATTGGTTTTTATTGGGTTTTGTTGGATTAACCAAAACTTGCATGGGGTGCAAGGGGTCGAAGGTTCGAATCCTTTCACACCGACCAGTATTGACGAGGGTTAGCAGGTAAGTGCCTGCTAACCCTTTTGTCTTTTTGGACTATGAGGGGTAAACCAAGGGGTAAACCGAAATCCCGCTACCTTGAACAGCTAGCTCTGGTCCCGTTCCAATTTCACCACATCTGGTGAAATGCTTCCCAGTGCGGATTGCCACTGCGCATGCACTATTTCCCCCTGAAGCTGCAGAACTAATATCTTTCGCATGCAGTGGGATGGCGTGAGTCCATGCAATTTCGCCACGATGCCAAGGTCTTTAAACATGCGTACGGGCATGGTGAAGGTGAAGTCCCAATCGGAGCGACCGATATGGGACAGGTCGATGGGCGTGCCCTCCCGAGCGCTGTATTGCACGGATTCATTGCTTCTCCCGTGCAGGGCCATGTCTAGGCGATCGTTGAACCCAATGTTGGTCCTGGCCTGCTGGATCGCGTGATGTTGCCGAATCGCTGCGCAGTGGGCGAGTAGCCCTTGGTAGGCAGCCCGACCATAAAGGTTCTCAAAAAGAAGTGCACGCGCCACATCCGGCTTGCTGGCATCTTGTTGGACGCTGAGCCAACCAATTCGGTCATCCAAATGCTTAGGAAGCCAAACCTTGAGTTTGGCGTCAGATAGAGCGAATTCCTCGAATGCAGGGAAATCTCTTGGTGTTGGCGCCTGCGTGCTGCTTCGGCTGCCACGGGTTGCATAGGGCCACATGCGTGATTGATCCTCAAGAAGTGTTCAAAAACTAATCAGGGGAGTTTCCGGACGCGGAAATCGCTACTGGATACCATAACCCTCGTTAAACAAAATTGGTATGAAGGAGCAATAAAAACCAGTCTGGACTGTTGAGTTGAATGATGGGCTGATCCACCGACGGATTGGGGGCCTTTGCCTGATTGTCACCCCCTGCACACCGCCAAAGCTGACTAAACCGGAGAACGCAATGAATGCTTCTGTTTCATTGGTGCCAGTGCGCACCTCACACCCTCGAGCTGAGGGCAAACCAAACCCTACACAGTCCGTTCAAACTGCTGACATCAGCAACGTGCGGTTATATCGTTTGCGTCAAGTATTGGAGCGCATACCAGTCTCCCGTTCCGCATGGTTTGCTGGAGTCCTAAATGGTCGCTATCCAAAAGGCCACAACCTAGGTCCGAGGACGAAGGTCTGGCGATCAGATGACATCGATCACATCATCCAGTCTATCTCCGCCCGGGAGGGAATATGAACTTCGACGACCGATTCCAGAAGTTGGGTGACGCCAAACTCACAGTAGACAAGGTAGTAAGCAGGAGTAGTCAAAGTTGGGCCGATTTTCTTGAAAATGGACCGCGGTCGACATCCCTCACCAAGGCAGAAACAGGTGTTCCCTTACTGATCCAGTCGGAACCGCTTTTTGAAAATATGCCGGACGAATTAAAACAGCTGGATCGTTGGGTTTGTTGGAGCAGCGACAAGACACCCTGGTCTCCCAACGGCAACACAAGGAAAGCAAATGTCAACGACCCCAAAACGTTCGGACCATTTGAATCCGCCAGGGCTAGGTATCTGAGTGGAGGATATCAAGGCGTCGGATTCGTCCTTGGTGAATCTCGTATTGCAGCCGTAGATATGGACGATTGCGTCGAAAGTGGTGTACCCAGGCCAGAAGCGTTGGAACTGATGCTTGAAATTGGATGTCAGTATGTTGAATTCAGTCCCAGTGGAAACGGCTTGCGGGGTTTTGGATTTGCAGACCGTGTCAAGGGCACACGGGGTGAAGTTCAAGGAGTGAGTGTCGAACTGTACACGCAACAACGTTATATGACTGTCACTGGAAACATCATTTGGGCGGGGCCCATTGTAGAGTTGCAGGGATTTGCCTATGTGGCAAAACGCGCTCGCAGCATGAAATCCAATACTCGTGGGGAGCATATTGAATCGGTGTCGTCAAATACTTTAGTTTCATCTGTCTCCTCAGTCACCTCTGTATCTTCTGTAGGTATTAGAGATTTTCCAGGTCAATGCTTTCCCAAGAAATTTGGGCAGAGAAACAAATGCATTTTTGAAGTGGCAAGGTTCTTGAAAGGAGTCTTGCCTGGAGCGGAGCCAGAACAATTCGATGAATTGCTCTGTGAGTGGCATCAATTGGTTTTCGAGAATATTGAGACTAAGGAATTTGACGTGTCCTGGTCCGATTTTCGCACCGCGTGGAGTGCTGTGCTGTATCCCTACGGTGAAGAGATATCAAAGGCACTTCTATTTCTGCCCGAGGTACCTTCATGGATCAATGACGCCAGGTTGAAACCATATGGCGCGCGGGGGAGGCTGTTGATTCAGATCTGCTGGGCTTTACAGTGTCACTGCGGCGATGAGCCTTTTTTTCTTTCTTCTCGAAAAGCTGAAGAACTTATTGGTATGCACTTCACGGACGCGGCCAAGATGCTGAAAGCGTTTGTGGCGGATGGCTTTTTGACGGTTGTATCAAAAGGATCCGGTCATAGGGCCTCAAGGTATCTTATGAAAGACCCCCATGCGTAGTTTGAAATCAGCATCGGGCGAAGCAACTACTAAAGCGATATTTCGCGCGCGATGTGCCAATTTGTCTATTGGCATTCCGGCTCCAAAGACTCATAGTCCGGCAGAGCCTCCATTTAGATTCGGATGAGGCCGACTGGTGGCGGTAGTTTTTTTTGCGCACTGATGAAAGTTGTGGCCATATTTGACATTACGTCGTGAGTACAACCAGTAGAACAGCGCATAGCAATTGGAGATCGAGAATGAAGAAAACTGTTTCAGTTGGGAATGTGCTGAGATGTTCGTCATGTGGACAGGATAGTCAACCGACTACTGAATGCGAAGGCGGTCAGGTTTGCGAAGACTGCGCCACCAAGGTCCGACAGGGCCGTGACAACACCACCCGAGCAGTCAAGGTGCTGCAGCGCTCCGTCCGCGGGCAAGCTCAAAAGCAGCGCACTCTGGCCAAGGGTGAAGTCGCGAGCGAGCAGCTGGAATATGACATCGCAGCTTCCTCGATGCTGGCGGCCGAAGCTTTGCAGAACACGACGTCTGTGGTCAAAGTCAGCTGCGGCGAGGTGTTGCCGGCGCAGGATGGGTTCCTACGGGACACTCTGGCCACGCCTGGTCTAGCGGCCTTGGATGCATCTGCCGATCGGTTGGACTTGATCAGTGCCATGGGAGCAGAGATCACTGCTATGGCGCTTGACGCCTCGGACACTATCCAGGCCGGCAACAGTCTAGAAAAGATGCTCGCGCACCAACTGGCAGCTCTACACCATGCGTCCATGCGCTATCTGGGCAAGGCTGCGCTGGAGCAGGACCAAATCCACGAGGTGCGCATGGTGAACTTGTCCATCCGTTCGATGGAGACCTTCCAGAAGGGCTTGCTGACGTTAAAACGCCTTCGCGGTACTGGTGAGCAACGGATCACGATTCAACACGTTAACGTCAACGATGGGGGGCAGGCGGTGATCAGTCAGGGCCAGCCGGGTGGGGCAGGGGGGAAACCGTGAGAAACCCCATGCAATCCCTTTGTTGCGCGCAGTGTCGTACAACCGGCGCGCCCTGCAAAAACTACAAGATGGCAAACGGCCGCTGCAGGATGCATGGTGGAAGAGGCAGTGGTCGGCCGATTGAGAGTGGCTTTTACACCGGTAAGGCCGTTGCCTCCAGGAAGAAGCTGTCCGAGCTGAATCGAGAGATGCGGGACCTGATAAAGCAGCTGAAGTGATAGTTTCAGACGCGGGCTCCAGCAATAAATATTCCAAGCAGTGCCGTGTGTTGTGATCCTCGGATTTTGTTGACTGACTGCAAGACGCATTGCCGGCATTCGCGCCGCTCCTAAACAGTCGATACGTAAGCACTGTCCGGCAGGCCGCAAGGGCCGCGCAGCGGCACCCAATCAGCCCGAAAAAGCAGGCAGCAAGAATAAGGTAAAGGATTGCATTGCCACGCGCATGAGTTCTAACATTGGTGCTGCCCGGCAGGCAAGTGTGGTGCTGCGTACACGTTTGAAGTATTGTGTGACCCAGCGCACAGTCGAATTCTCAATGTCACCGGTATTGTTATGCCATGAACCCTGTCAATCGTTGCCGGAGTTGCGGTGCAACAAGCTATAAACCCATCATCTCCAGAGATGAGCAAGGCGGCATGCGGCCGTCTGGGCAATATCGCTGTGTAGGCTGCAACTTTACGTTCACGGTGATTGACGAGTGGCGTGTTGGCCTGGGCTTTGTTGGTATGCGCCTGCCACCGGGTACTTTTGCGGCGGTACGATCGCTGCATGATCAGTAACACCCTTGCAGCATCCATCCGTACCATCCAATGACACATATCCGTTCTACTGCTAAGCGCGAGCCTGGCTATATGGAATTCACCCGCTTCCACAGACAAATTTCAACTCCCAGTTTGAATTTGCTCGAATGCCAGCGGGCTCAGTTGGTCTAGGTGACTGTGCCTTCGGACTCGATTGTAGAAACACTCAATGTGAATCAAACACGTCCGACTTGGCTTCCTGCCGGGAAGCGTAGATGCGGCGCTTGATTCGCTCTTTCTTCGAGCTGCTGAAGAATGATTCAGCGACCGCTTTGACGCTCCTATGTCAAGCAGAAGTTGCGGAATCTTTCAAGTCAGCCAGGATAAGTGCGTACAGCTCGCGGACGATCTAGCGCTTGAGACAGCGGTGGCAATTGGCATTGAACCTTACTTGGGCGGTGTCGGACTGGGACCTAAGTTCTCTCTAACGCTGACCGGATTTCACAACAAAGTGCCAATCCCAAAAACCGTGTTCAGGTCATTCATTAAATGTAGAGCACCATCCTGAGTGGTAGTTAATCCAGTCATGGTTATGTTGACCGTCTGACTACCCGAAATGTATTGAATGGTGGCTGTCCCATCGCCACTGTCAGTGTTAGACAAAGTCCCAGAAACACCCGTTGGGCCAAAGATCCTGTCGCCTGAGCCAAATCCGCTGACCTGATAGCCATAGTTGCCCATTGCCAGCATGTACTCAAAATTGCCACTAGCCGCACTGACCGTCCCTGATGTGAAGACAGGAACCGCAACTATTTCGGAAGTGTTTTGCGTGTTGATGTTATGGGCCAAGTCAGTTGCCACTTGTCTGTTGAAGGCAGTCGCTGCGGCTCCATAGACTCCATAGATTGTCTCGCCTTCAAAGCCTGCAATGATCGTTGCAACCTGAGCGGTTACGATGCCTCTATTGGCGCTACCCACGACGCCTAAGTATCCCGTCATCGCTTGCTGCAATGTATCGTAGGCTTGTTGGGCTGTACCAAAGGCCGTGGTCGCAGTAAGAGACGTATTGTTGATACTCATGTTATTGAGTACAAGTGTAGTAAATGCGGAATCTGACAATGCAGAAAGGCCCGAAGCCTCAGCTTTGACCCAGTCCAGAGTGCTCCCAGATGGACTAACCTTTGCCAGAGATTCATTAAAAACTGCGCTACCTTGTGCCTTACCGTAGAGGGCTTGATGCACCCTGCTGACTAATAGTGCATCTGATGTTGCCAATTGCTTTACGCCATCTGAAAACTGTAGCAACTCAACTGAGGTCAATTTGTCAGTGCCGTCTCTGCTACTGACACCGTCTTTGACGCTATACGTCGAAGATATTGAATCGTACCTAATCAAATAATCTGTCGATTTCCCTGCATAGACTGCTGTGTCGTTGCCAATGCCACCAACAATCTTGTCATTGCCCCCGCCACCAACAATTGTGTCCACACCGTCGCCACCGTCCAGAAAGTCGTCACCGTCATGTCCCACCAGGAGGTCGTTGCCAACGCTGCCAGTCAGTGTGTCATTACCACCAGCGCCCACAAACACATCATCGCTTGCCGTGCCGACCAAGTTCTTGGGCATCAAGTCTGGGGCTGCGGCTAACACGTTGAAGTAAGCCGCGTACACGTTAGATGCGCCCTTGCCATCGCTCAGGGTGTAGCTCAGGCTGTCTACGCCCACAAATCCGGTCTGTGGCACATAGGTGTAGTTGCCGCTGCCGTCCGCCACCAGCTCGCCATGTAAAGGCTTGGCCATAATGCTGTAACTCAGTCCCGTGCGGCTCTGGTCCGTTGGTGTCGGTAGCTGCCCGGTTGTGACCGTGTTTTGGTCGAGCGTGACGTTGATGTCTGCGCTGAGCAAGGTTGGGGCCAAGTCGATCGTGCCATCGGCAAAGGCAAGCTTTTCGACATTCAACAAAGTCGTGAAGCCACTCACCCCATCGTTAGCAGCCACAAATACCTTACCAAACCCAGTGCTCACTGTGAAAGCATTGCGCTGCCCCGCAAACACGGCCGTGTCGGCCCCTGCTGCGCCATCAATCCAGTCGTTGCCCTGGCCGCCATCCAGGCGGTTGTTCAGCTCATTGCCCAATATCACGTCATCATGGTTTGAACCTGCCGCATTTTCGATTTGAGTGCCCACCGCGATTTCGAGGTTGCCAGTTGCAGCTTTGCCATCGGCTGTGAGCCCCACGCTGCTGCGGTGGCCACTGGTCAGGTCCAAACTCACCCCCACTTGGCTGTCGCGGGCGTCAATCGTGTCGCTGCCGCCATCGTCCACCAGCGCGCGCTGGGCCTGGGCGTCGGCGCCGCCCACGCGGTAAAACGTGTCGCCCATGTTCACGGCTTTGGTGCCGTACAAGTAGCGCAGCGCGGCCACATCCATTGGCCCCCAGTCGGCGCGAAACAGCCCATCAGCTGATGACGTGCCTGACATAACTGTGTTGGCCGTGATGTCGTCTTGCCCCCGCCATTGCTGCGCCCAGGCTTCGCCCGGGTCCACATTGCGTGGGTGGCGCAAGCCCAGCGCATGGCCAATTTCATGCAGCAAGGCCTGGTAACCCTCGCTACCCACCGACAGGTTCAGCATCGACTCCACATCCATCCACACATCGCCCGCACTGGCGTTGGCGGGATTCACATCGGGCAAAAAGCTGGTGCCTTTCGTCGTTGCTTGCTGACTCACGCCGAAGCGAATTTGGCCTGCCGTGCTGCCGTTGTCGGCCACCTCGTTAAGGCTGATGCCGGTGATGGCGCTCGTGCTGGCCAAGATGTTGCGCACCACCGCCTTTTCTGCGTCGGTAAAGGCTCGAAACCCCGCAACGCCAACACCACTGCTTGGTGCGTTGCTCACAAAACTGTAGCTTACCGTCACAGCCGTGCCATGGGCGTTGCCTGCATTCCAGCGCTGGCTGTCGGCCCCGGTCAGGCCCTGCTGGGCCATGTCATTGGGTTTGATGAAGCTGGCTAGGTCCCAATACAGCCAAACCGTGCCATCCGTATTCCAGCGAACCAGCTTTTGAACATTGCGGATGTCATACTGCAATCCGGGGAATGCGCTGGATGTGATGGTGGCCGACAAGCCGTCCAGTGCCACCGTGATGTTGTAAGCGCGCAGGTCTGGTGCGTCGCCTTTCTTCCAGGGCAGCTCAACAATATCAATTCCACCACCGCCATCAATGACGTCGTGCCCGCCGCCCGATGCAAAGCGATTATTGCGGTCATCACCCACAATCAAATCGTCAAACTGGTTGCCATACACAAAATCAATGCCGCCTTTGAGTGTGTCGGTGGTCCCCCATCCATCTTGTGCCGTGCCTGCGGCAAGGTCAACTTTGATGCCTTTGGGTGAGTCCCAGTAGCCGATGGCAACTTGGTAATACGTCTTGTTGGGGTCAATGATTTTTTCGATAGTGTCATTGCCCGGACCTCCTAAAACGACGCCTGTATAAACACGCGCAATATCGTCGCCAGCACCAAAAAAGTAGTTGGCCCAATCCCAGTTGTCCCTGGCGGGCAACAGGCTTTGGTCATAGACATCGATCTTGTCCGTGAAATTGACATCTGGCATTGACAAACCCCCTGCGGAAATGAGATTCTGAAATTCAGACGTTCAAAAACGGAACCGTCTTCTGCGGGAAGTTTTTGAGGTTGGGAAACACATCAGGCAATGCGCTGTCGGGCAGGCCCAGCCAGTGCATCAAGGTCGCGGCCACTTGGTCTGATGAGGTGGTCGGCACAAATCGCCCACCGCCTCGGGGATCGGCATCGTCCGGTCCGCTCAAGGTAAGAGAAGGCAGTTGTCCAACAACCTGGCCACCTGCCACCGCACCACCCATGGCCAACCAGTGGTTGCCCCAGGCATGGTCGGAGCCGCCGCCCGATGCGGGGCGCAATGTACGGCCAAACTCGCTCATCACCAGCGTCGTCACATCCAGGCCGACGCCTGATGCCTGGTTGGATTGGTCAAAGGCCGCCAGGGCATTGGCCAGCAAGGGCAATTGGCTATCTTGCGTTTTTTCTCCACCGCCACGTTGTTTAATGTGGGTGTCGAAATCTCCCCAACTCACCAAAAAGACCTGCCGCCTGTAGCCTTGGGCCTTGAACACCGGCAATACCGAGGCCAGCGCGCGAAGGTTCGCAGCCAGGTTGCCCCCGCCAAAATTGCCCTGTGGCGCAATGGCGCGCTGAAAAACCTGGGTGAACAGCGTGGCCTCCGCCAAGCTCCCCGCCATGGTGTGGGTGTACTCGGTCAAGTACTTGTTGCTGTGCTGCCATTTGGCCATGCTGGTCAAGTTTTGAGTCCAGATCCAGCTGGGGTTGCTCAAGTCGGCTGGGCCCCAGTTTTGCGTCCCGCCCGCAGTCATGAGCGCCACTCGCGAATTGCGGCCCAGCACGAGGGTTCGTCTGTTATCAAAGGTCACAGCGGGCACGGCATTTTTAAGACTGGTCGGCATGGCCTCTAAACCGCGCCCGGCCCAACCGCTGGCGTCCACATCGCCCATCCATCCTTGTGTGTAGCTTTGTTGGTCGCTGTGCGAAAGCAAGTAGGGTGGTAATGCCACGGAACGGTCAAACACCTGCTGCGCCGTGGTGGGCTGCACCAGTGCGCCCACATTGGCAATCCATGCCAAGCGCTGCTCGGTATACATCTGTGCCAGTGGTGCCAAGCCTGGATGCAGCCCGTAGGTGTGCCCGCCACTGGATCCGCTGAGGTTCACCAAACTGTCTTTGGCTAAACACAAATCGGGGCGGGCGCGCTGGTAGTCCAGGTAGGCACCGTCTGTAGGCACCAGGCTGTTCAGTCCATCGTTGCCGCCATTCAAAAACACCACCACAAGCGCACGGTAGTCGCTGGATGCCGCCGAACCGGGCAAGCTCAGGCTGCCGAGCAAACCCGCCGCGCCCAAGGGGCCGGCAAGCGAGGGCAAGAAAAGAGATTGAAGCAGCGCGCGTCTTTTCATTGGATGACTCCAAAGTGGGCGCTGGTAAGCGCATAGCCCAGGATTTGTGTCGCCGCCCGATTCGGGTCCGGCCAGTTCTGCGAGCCCGCCAAGGCCACCAAATTGGCGCGCAATAGGGGTGGCATAGCGCCCCTGAACCAACGCAATTCAATTAAATCAATCAGCGCGTCTGGCGATTTGCGCAGGGCGTTTGCAAGCAATGGCAGTTCGCAGCCAGCCTGCGAGTTGACGGCATTATTCCTATCCAAAAGCGCCGACTGAAGATAATTCATGCTCAACAAAAACTGGGTCGTGTTTAGCAATCGCTGCTCGGGTGCCAAAAGGTTGCTTCCTGGTGCACGGTCGGTTGGTAGGTAAAAGCTAAAAACGCTGTCCGCGTTAAACGGTATCTGGGTGTACACCCACATCAGATGGCCGTCATTTCCTTCAAACGGGTTCTTGCAATTGAGACCACGCACAGCGGCCGTTGACCAAAGCATTGGTTCACGAATCTTGCCGATACCAATTCGATCAACTCCGCGCGAATCTCCACGACGAGCCTCGGGATCTAATAGGACTGAGCGAACAACAGCTTTCATGTCGCCCGAAACGCCTTTGCCGTTGTTTCGGAACACAGCTGCAACTCTCGCCAAATACTGCGGTGAAGGGTCGCTGGTCACCAAATGCTGAATGAAACGCAAACTGACAAATGGTGCGACGTTAGGGTGAGCCATGATCATGGCAATGGCAGTGTCCAGGTCTTGATAGATGGTTTGGCCTGCCGGAAAATTCACGCCCATCACCGTCTTGGCCCCTGCGTCGTGAGCGCCATCCCAGTCTTCTGGCGTCATTGGCACTGAATTGTTAGCACCGTCGTCCATGGCGAGCGGCACATTGCTCGGCGTAAACCGCCAGCCTGTTAGAGCACGAGCCAGTTCCTCAACATCTTTCTGTGTGTATGTTTCCTTGGCCTTGCCACTGGCATCTCGCACGGTCGTTCCGTCGGTGTTGAGTTGCACGACTCCTAGAGAAAAAAGCTGCATCAATTCACGGGCAAAGTTCTCGTTGGGCGTGCACCCGATGCATCTGCTTGAACGAGGGCGGTTCAAGTAGTTGCCGAGTTGGAAGCCCATGGCCGCATTCAGAGTAATCCCTTTGAGGAGATCCGCATAATTGGCAAAAGCGTTTCCCTGCAGCACATTGAAATATTGTGCGTTTCCCGGTGGATGCGATGTCGTAATGGGGATAAATTCTAGAAGTGACCAGGCGACCCGTTGTCGAAGTTGGTCTTGTCCTGCCAGCCACTTTTGGAGCAAAAGGCGGTAAAAGTAAGTCCCTTCCTTTTGCTGAGCTTCTGCGTCCATCCCGTTGATGTTCATGACATCAAAAGGCAAATCAATCCGACCGATTGGCGTTGCAAACTGATCTTCAATCCAAGCCTCCAACCCTTTTTGCTGCAAGTCCGCCACCAATGCCGGCGTGGCGCCAAAACTCACCTGATCCGCCGCGCGCGAGGCAGCGTAAAAGGTCATGCGTGTTTGGCCAGCGGCAGTCACTTGACCTGCCGAATACGTGGGCGAGGCTTCATTGTTATTAGGCCCACAGGCTGCCAACAGCAGACCACCCAATAGGGTGCCGCAAAAATTACGGAAAGACGCGACTTTGTACACAAGTTCCTTTCCCCCGCTGGTCTTAGGTCATCATGAACCCAAGGTTCTTCTGCGAGAAATTCTTCAGGTTGGGAAATACATCATTTATCGTACTTGCCGGCAACCCCATCCACTGCATCAGCGTGTTGCCCACTTGATCCGATGAGATGGTCGGCACAAAGCGCCCAGCGCCCTGCGGGTCATAGTCATCGGGGCCACCCAAAGTGAGCGAAGGCAATTGCCCCAGCACTTGCCCGCCGGCCACGGCGCCGCCCATCAGCGACCAATGGTTGCCCCAGGCGTGGTCTGTGCCCGCGCCCGAGGCTTGGCGCAAGGTGCGGCCAAATTCAGTCATGGTGAGGGTGGTCACGTCCAGGTTCAGGCCTGCGGCGACATTGGCATGATCGAATGCGGCCAGCGCCTTGCCAACGGTGGCCAGTTGGGCGTCTTGGGTGTATGCAGCGCCACCCCGCTGGTTGACGTGGGTATCAAAACCTCCCCAGGTGACCAAGAACACCTGCCGTTTGAAGCCCATGGCTTTGAAAACTGGCAAAACTGAGGCAAGTGATCGCAGGTTGCTTGCCAAATTGTTGCCCTCAAAGTTGGCTTGGGGTTCCTGCGCCTTCAGGTACACCTGGGTCAGCAATGTGGATTCGGTCACGCTGCCGCCCAAAGTACGCGCAAACTCGGCCTGGTATTCATTGCTGAATTGCCACTTGGCCATGCGGTTCAGGCTTTGTGCCCAGTAGCCTTGTGGGTTGGCCAGGTCAGCATCGCCCCAATAGCGCGGACCGCCGGGGCTGATGAACGAAACCCGCGAGTGTTGGCCCAATACCAAAGCGCGATGCCGATCAAAGGTAGCAGCCTGCACTTCGTTCCTGAGGTTTGATGGGAAGTGCTCGATGGCGCGACCCGCCCAGCCGCTGGCATCAATATCGCCCATCCAACCCTGGGTCATGTTTTGTTGGTCGCTGTGTGAGCTGAGGTAGGGTGGAACTTTCACAGTAAGGTTGATTACTTGCTGCGCCGTGGCAGGCTCCACCAAAACGCCGGTGTTGGCGAGCCACGCCAGGCGCTGTTGGTTGTACAGCGGGGCCAAGGGCGCCAACCCAGGGTGCAGGCCAAAACTGTGGCCAGCGCTGGTGCCATTGAGCAGCACCAAGCTGTCTTTGGGCAACGCCAAGTCCGGGCGAGCTCGGGCGTAGTCCAGGTAGGCACCGTCGGTGGGTACCAAGGTGTTGAGCCCATCACTGCCGCCAGCAAGAAAGACCACCACCAAGGCACGATAGTCTGACACGGCTGCTGCAATTGGGGTGCTTGATGCCCCAAGCAGGCTTACTGCACCCAGGGTCGTGGCCAAGGGTGGCAGTGAAATGGTTCGCAAGAAACGACGGCGGTTCAATTGATCACTCCAAAATAGGGTGTCAGCAGGGCAAACTCCAGCAGTTTGGCTGCGGCACGGATGGGCGTGTCGGAGATGTTGGCTGCGGCTAATTCGAGCAGGTTGTTTCGCAGCGTGGGCGGCATGGCGCCTCTGAACCATCGGTCACCCACCATGTCGATAAATGTTTCCGGTGATTTGGCATAGGCGGCACCAAAGCTAGCCAAGTCGCAACCCGAACCCGCGGCTGTATTCCTGTCGAGCAAATACCATTCGATATATCGCAATCGACTCGACAGTTCGTTGGTTGACAAGAGTTGTTGCTCAGGAGAAAGCAAGTTGCTACCGGGCGCTCGATCCGTGGGCAAATAGAAGCTAAACACGCTGTCGGGATTGAACGGGGTTTGTTCTCCATTCTGATGCTGATACCCGGCTGAATTGCGAGGAGTTGTCGTGCACCCAAGTCCGCGAAGAGTTGCGGTGTAGAACAAGACAGGCTCACGCATCAAGCCAAATCCAGACCGGTCGGCACCCGGCACGTCGCCCAACCTGGCTTCGGGATCGAGCAATATTGCCCGAATCACGGCCTTCATGTCACCCGCTATGCCCTGCCCATTGTTACGAAACACCGCCGCCACTCGGCCAAGGTACTGCGACGTGGGGTTGCTGGTGACCAAGTGTTGGATCAGTCGCAAACTGACAAAGGGCGCAATGTTGGGGTGCGCCATCAACATCGCGACGGTGGTGTCCAGGTCTTGAGGTGCAGTCTGCCCCGCTGGGAACACTGTACCCATGACGTTCTTGGAACCCGCGTCATGCGCCCCATCCCAATCTTCAGGGATCATGGGCACAAAGGCATTGAAGTAAACCGTATTGGGCAATGGCGTCGCCATAGGGGGATTGCGCCAACCGGTTAATGCACGAGCCAGTTCACTCACATCCTTTTGCGTGTAACTTTCCTTGGGGCTTCCTTGTGCATTGCGCACTACCGAACCGTCGGCGTTCAGTTGAACAACACCAATGGAGAACAACTGCAGCAGTTCTCTGGCGTAGTTTTCGTTGGGGGAGCAGCCAATGCATTTGGCTGAGCGGGGGCGATTGTTGTCATTGCCCAAATAGGTCCCCATGGAGGGGCTGGTCGATATCTCCCTCAGTAGGGTGCCGTAGTTGCCCAAGGCATTTTTTTGCAGCAGGTTGAAGTAGGCTGGGGCGGACAACTTCGGACCTACCGGACCCACCACGATAAATTGCATCAAGGCCCAGGTGACGCGCAGCCGAAGCTGATCGCGCGCCACCAGCGAAAGGTCATAAAACGCATCAGGGGCATAGCGTGCGGCACGCCCATCAGCCTCTGGATCGACGGCTGGAACCGGGTACGAGATGACCCACGAGGGAGGCTCCATCAGAGTTGGCGGCAAGGCCATTTGCTCGTCAACCCAAGCGCCCAAACCCTTTTGCGATAGCTCTGCGACAAACGCGGGGGTTGTGCCAAAGCTCACTTGGTCCGCCGCGCGGGCAGCGGCGTATGTGCTCATGGTCACCTTGATTGGCGTCTTAACTTGGCCTGTAGAATAGAATGGCGCGGTATCGCTGCTGGGGCCGCACCCAAACAACAATACGCTGACCAATGGCGTCCACCAAAATGGATGCCGGAATGCGAAGGTCATCACAATCGCCCCCCCAATTGAAGTCTATGTCAATATTTGGCGTTCAGACCAACACAAATTGTGTTGTGGTGCTCAATTGATGCTAGTGAGCTTATTAACCTTGCTAGTGTGGGGCAAAAGCCAGGCCATGTCACGCTTTTTCATTTTCGCAGCGACACGGTGAATCACGTCGCGCGTGTTGTCGCACAGCCCAAGCAGACTGGGGCTCAACGACTCTAGACTTCCTGGGTGATCACTACACCGATTGAATTCCGGATTGAACCACCGACGCTGCTAATAGGGGGCCGTGAGGTCTGCCCTATTGACGGCTAGACAAGTTCGGCAGAAACACCACCGACGTTCCGCGCGCATCCAAGCTTCTGGCGATTGAATTTCCTCAAGCTGCCGAAGTTTGATCCTCGCAAGTCGTGCCAGGCGCTGAAGCACATTCATCTCAAGCGGCGGCATGTCACAACAAAGTGCCAATCCCAAAAACTGTGTTCAGATCATCCACCAAATGTAGCGCACCATCCTGAGTGGTAGTTAATCCAGTCAAAGTGATGCTGACAGTCTGCCCGCCTGATACATATTGAACAGCAGCGACTCCGTCAGTTGCGTTGGCATTCACCAAGGTTCCTGAAACACCTGCGGGGCCGATGACCCTGTCGCCTGAGGCAAAACCGCCTATCCGGTAGTTGTAGCTTCCCATCGCCACCATGTAGGTGAAGGCGTCACCCAGTGCGCTGACTGCCCCTGATGAGAAGACAGGAACAGTTGCAACTTCTGAAGTATTTTGGGTATTGATGCTGTGAGCTATGTCAGAAGCCACCTGTTTGTTGAAGGCAGTCGCTGCGGCTCCATAGACGCCGTAGATCGTCTCGCCCTCAAAGCCAGCAATAATTTGTGCAACTTGGGCAGTCACGATACCGCGATTGGCACTACCAACCCAACCCAAGTAGACAGTCATCGCTTGTTGCAATGTATCGTAGGCTTGTGAGGCTGTACCAAAGGCCGTGGTCGCAGTAAGAGACGTAATGTTGATACTCATGTTATTGAGTACAAGCGTAGTAAATGCGGAATCTGACAATGCGGAAAAACCTGTAGCTTCAGCCTTGGCCCAGTCGAACGCGCTGCCAGATGGACCAACTTTCGCCAGGGATTCGTTAAAAGTTGCACTACTCTGTGCCTTGCCGAAAAGGGATTGGTACACCCTGCCGACCAATAGTGCATCTGATGTGGCCAGTTGCTTTACGCCGTCTGAAAACTGTAGCAACTCAACTGATGTCAATTTGTCAGTGCCGTCTCTGCTACTGACACCGTCTTTGACACTATACGTCGAAGATATTGCATCGTACGTAATCAAATATTCTGTCGACTTCCCTGAAAAAGTGGCAGTGTCAATTTCGGCGGCACCATCTATGGTGTCATTTCCAGGCGTGCCTGCAAACGTATCATTTGCGCTTGTGCCAATGAACACCTGACCCGTAGCAATAGTTGTAAATGTATAGTTGCCTATGCCCGCATACGCATTTCCTGCAGTGTCTTTAACTGCTCCAAGGGGCACCACAATTTGATAGCTGGCTCCATTTAACAATGAACTCGATGGATGAATCGTAAGAACATTCCCGGAGATTGAGACGCTTGCACTCGCCGCCGCATCAAAAGTCTGGATAACTGTTCCGGTTGAGTTTGTGATGCTAATGGTGCCTGCCCCTATTGAAATGGGCTCACCAAAGGCAAGGACAATGTTGGAGTCAGTGGGCACACCAGAAGCTGTGTTGAGCGGACTGAGTGCGACAATCGTCGGCGGCTTTGTATCAATTGCTTGAGCTGCAGCAGTGATTGGCCCCGCGTTGGAGGTTCCTAATGCATCTGTTACAGCTCCACTATTCAGGGTCAGTCCCATCGATCCCTCTATCCCAGGTTGGGGGGAAACGACCACACTATAGGTTGCACCACTGCCCGAAACAGAAGTGACACTCCCATTGGTCACTGTAAAGTCGCTGGCGGTCAAACCAGTCACGGTTTCATTGAAACTGAATGTGTAAGTGACTTCACCTGTAGCTGCGCCAAGCGTGCTATCGGTAATGGTGGCTGTTGGGACAACTATTGGTCCAAAGTAGGTTTGCAAGTCCACCTTGTCCTTGCCATTGTTAAACGTCAGGATTTCCCAGTTCTTGAACGTGGCTTTCAGCGGCGCGCTCGCTCCCGACAGCGTATCAACGTTTATCGAGCCATCGGAATTTTGAACAATGGTGAAGTTTTCGCGCAAGGCCGTTCCAAAAGCCAACGTATCAACTCCGCCCAAACCGTCGAGTATGACGGTTCCGCCGACTTCAATTCTTACTGTGTCGTTACCTGCAGTACCCGTGTAAACCGTTGCCATGTTTAGTCCTCTATCATGGTGTCGCAGGCTGTACGCCGGCATGCTGGAAAATCTCACTCCGCTGGTTTATCGCCAGAAATGCGTAACCTGATTCTGTCAGAAATGCCCCTCCATCGCTTTGCAGGAGCATGGCCGCCGTCGCACATCCGCCTGCTACGACAGCGAGCGGCGCGATGACGCTGACCGACCGCCAATAGGTCACCGGCTGGCCGGTACGTGGGTCCAGAATATGGCAGTAGCGCTGGCCATCGTGCTCGAAGTAGCGCTCATAGTCGCCGCTGGTGGCCAGTGCCCCATCGTCCAGCGGTATCGTGGCAATAATGCCGCTCCGACGGCGCGGGTCCTGGATGCCAATCAGCCAGGGCGCGCCATCTGGCTTGGGGCCCATGACGCGCATGTCACCCGCCAGATTGACGTACCCGCAATGAACGCCCGACTGCATGAGCAGCGCGGCCGCTCGGTCGGCTGCGTATTCTTTTCCAAATCCGCCGAAATCGATTTCCATTCCCTCGCGCGTCAGACGTACACGGGTTCCATCTCGCTCCAGATGCTGCCAGCCAATTAATCCGCAGAGCTCCTGCAAGGCTTCAGGTGTAGGAACAAGTCCCTGTTTGAAATCCCACGCTCTGCGCAGCAAACCGGACGTAATGTCAAACAAGCCACCGCTGTTGCGATACAGTGTGTCGGCAAAGGCTAACAGCGAGAGCGTTTCTTCGTCGCATTCGTTCCAGCCGGTGCCTGCGGCAGCGTTGATCCGAGAAACGACACTATCCGGGCGGTAGCGCGAGTACTTGGTCTCGATGCGGCGGACTTCATCAATGGCTTTCTGTGCCAGCGTGTGGGCTTGCTGCGTGCTCGTAGCACCGAGCACGACCTCACTCGCGCTGGCCATGGCCTGAAATGGAATCCTGAAAATTTCCAATGGAACCGCTGCCGCGCTAGAAACTGCGGCTCACACCAAGCTGGTAACTCGTAGCAGAAAAGGGCTCCAGATAGGGGCTCCCTCCGGAGAGGCTCCAGCCATTTTGCTGCTCATAGCGCTCAGCCTTAAAGTCCAGCGTCCACTGCCGATCCAACTGCTTAACGAGTTTGAGGCCCACCGCGTGCGCCCCGTAGGATGACAGCCGCTGGTCCTCAGAGAAATAAATAGCGCCCTCTGGCGGATTGGTTACAAAGGGAGCCGCGTCCGGGTCACGGTCTACATAAAACCGCGCTGCCGTTTGGGTGTACAAGCGCAGCGACGGGATGACCTGCCAACCCGACCCAAGGGGCTGGACATGCTCGGCAGCCACCGTGTGGGCCTTAATGCCATAGGAGTCAGTGTAGTAGCGGTAGCTCAGCCGCAGCGTGGCTTCTATCGGCTCCCAGTGGTGGTTCCAGCGCAGCAATAGCGTACTGTGGTTGCGCTCGCGGGGGCGATTGTCAAACACCTTGTAGGGATCGGAAAAATAGCCACTGCCCCGGGAGTAGGCCAGTATGGCCTGGACAATGTCTATGTGTGTGAGGACTTGGGTGATGCCCAAAGACAGTTCCACCACTTCCTTGGTTTCATCGGTCACGATGCCATTGCTGGGGTAGATCTTGTCATGTGACACATTCAATGCTGCATTCCAGGTGGTGTTCTTGTCATCGCTAGACCGTGTCCCGGCCAAGAATAGGCCGTCAGATTTGTAGTCCGATTCCACCGACTGGTTGAAACCCACAGTCAGTGTGCCATGGGGGTCATAGCGCGTTACGGATGCGTCAAAACCATGGCGCTGGTCGACCATTTTCTTTAACGCCTCGGTGTGGTACGCGGGGGACGCACCGGATATGGAGTCCACCACCTTGGTTGCACTGAATGACCAGCTTTTTCCAACGGGGGCCATGACTGACAGGACAGGAGTCGTCACCTGTATGCGGTCGCGCCCGGGCTGGCTGTCCCGGTAATTCAGGTACTTGAACGCAACAAGACCCTGCTCGGGCTGCACTTCGGCCTGAACCGTTGCAACCAAGGGCAGCAGCATGGCTGCCGCGAGCAGGCTGGAACCCATTGGAGTGCGATGGCAGGGAGTTTGAGAAGAGACCAAGTCAAGCGTGCAAACAAGGTCCGGTGTGTGTGTAATCATCAGAGTTTTATATCAGCCTAATAGCATCCACAACCGCCCGTGCCCGCACCGGTTCCGCCCGAAGCGCCTTCACGGCTAGACAGAATATGTTCAGTGAGCACCAGGTCCAGAGAATCACCATCAAAGGTCATTTCGGGCTTGGACAAAATGCCCTTCTCCCAGGGCTCGACCGGTTTGAAGCTCGAGCAGCCAACGATGCAGTTTGCTGCGACGAACAGCAGGGTCAATTTCATGATGGTATGCAAGCCCTTCATTTGTTTGCCTTCAATGCAGTCACAATACTTTCCTCCAGATCGTCGCCAGATGCATCGCTAAAGCCGGTATGGACCAGCGCCACCTTTCCATCGCGGCCGATGATAAAACTGCTGGGCATTCCCTTGACCCCATAGGCCCGTGCCGAAGTGCCGGCCGGATCAAACACTACGCCAAAACTGGCCGGAAATGTGGCCAAGAACCGGCGCCCGTCCTGCGACTTGGCGTCGAGGTCAACGGCAATGATTTGCAAGCCCTCTGCACCATACTTGGCCTGCATGGCATTCATCCAGGGGAATGACTTCTTGCAGGGCCCGCACCATGAGGCCCAGAAGTCCAGATAAATCACTTTGCCGGCAAAATCAGCCGGCACAACCGAGTGGGTGTCCACCTCAAACACCACCGTCGGCGCCACACTGCCGCGGTCCAGCCCAACCGCGGGCAATGCTGCGCAAAAGCACGCCACGACAACGACTCCGTGTTTCGCCTGTCGTGCGGATAGGAAACTCAACCACATGTAACAAAGTATGGCACGGGTTGGCACGGGTTGGCACGTTTTCTTGGCCACCAAACGCCTTTGACCTGCGCAGCTTGATCGGTCGTAGTCGCCCAGCGGTGACAGGGTTGTCCGCAAGTCGTTTTTTTGGCAGTGGCTGACGCAGTTGCTCCCCGCAGCTGTCGAAATCGTCGCTTCACTCACTCACCAGCTGACGCGCTGGGCCACTTCAAAGTCAGGTGCCGGTTGCGCCGCCAGGTCCCAGTCTGGCTCGATTTGCGCCCTGTCACCCATCTGCGCATCGTAGTGATCCCAAAACGGCGGCCCGCGCGCCGGGGAGATGTGGGGTGGCTCTGACTCCACACCGATGTGGTCCAGTATCTGGCGGATGTCTACGCTGTGCGTGATGCAGGCAATCAGGCGCATCTGGCCACCGCTGATCGGGCACAGAAGCTGGAACACCTCGTAGATACGAGCGATCAACACTGCCCACAGGTAGTGCGCAGGTGAGCGCTTGGTTGGCTCGGCTTGACTGAATTTGATTCACTCCATAGGAGTGAGTAAAACGGCCAGAGCAGTGACTCAAATTGGTCAATTGCCGGTGCCCACTTTGCCCAAACTTTCGTCACAAACCGGCCGTCAATCCTTTGCTGCCAACGGCTGCTATCGAGAGAGTAGGTCGCAAATCTCTAGGACCGGCGCGCATACCCGAATTGTAGGAGTGCCACGCGGATGACCGCAATGCGTCTGCGGTCACTTTTGTAACTACCAAGGTTGCGCTCGATTCGGCAAGAACACCGAATCGCCTATACCGAAACCCCACGGGAAAATCATATTGAACTGCCTCTGTGGACATGTGTGAATTTGGTTATACCGAAACCAGTTGGTTTCGGTACGGGAGATGCATCATTTCACAGCCAATCACTGAGAGTCGATACACACAGCGTTGAATTACCGCCTCTGACTCCGGTCAGTCGCTGAAAACTTGCTGGCGTGCGCTTCTTGTCCTCAGAGTCATTTTTTCTAGAATGACTTTGAGACCGACCGTCAGGTGTAGAGGAAAGCCTGTGCGCTAAAGGTGAGTGACATCGACAGCCACCGTGACCGCATGTGCGTGCGCGTGGACTGTGGCAAGGGTGGTAAAGACCGCTACAGCATCCTGAGCCCCACCCTGCTGGAACTACTGCGCTACTACGTGCGCTGCGAACGTCCCAGCACTTGGCTGTTTACCGACAACAGTGCTCAGCAACCCATGTATATAGACATGGCCCAACGCGCCTACCGCGGTGCCTGTGTGCGTGCGGGCATCACCAAGACCGGCGGCGTGCATACCCTGCGCCACTGCTTTGCAACCCATCTCCTGGAAGGCGGCGTAGACCTCTACACCATCCAAAAGCTCCTGGGCCACAGCCACATCTCCACGACCGGGCGCTACTTGCATCTAATTAGCCCTCAGTTTCGTCCGAGCAAACAGCTTGACCCGCTGGACCTTCTGGCCGGACTGAACGCCTGGTAGAGCGCTAGCCGCGCAACACGTTCATGTTGGCCAGTTTGGCCGGTGTGCTGCGTCAGTTTGGCCCCGCGTATCTGGCGACCCACGCCCTGAACACCCCCCAGGCCAAAGCCTGGCGGGGCATTGCTGCCTGCCGCACCGCCGCGCTGGGTGGCCAGCAATTGGCCTGTGATTCCTGCGGACACAGCCATTGGCAATACCACTCCTGTCGCAATCGGCACTGCCCGCAGTGCGGCATGCGCTCCAAGGATGCCTGGCTGCAAGGCAGACTGGCCGAGGTGTTGCCTGTGCCTTACGCCCATCTGGTGTTTACCTTGCCGCACAGCTTGAACGGTCTGTATGGTGCACACCCGCGTTGGCTGATCGACACCCTGTTTGTCTGCACCGCTCAAACCCTCTCGGAGTTTGCCGCCAACCCCAAATGGATGGGTGCCACCGACGGCACGCCAGCGTTCAGCTTGGTCTTGCACACCTGGACGCAAGACCTCCGGCGCCACATTCACCTGCATGCGGTGATGGCCTGTGGGGTGCTCGACCAAGACGGTCAGTGGTGCACACCCACGCGCAAGCCGGCCTTCCTGTTTCCGGTACAGGCCTTGTCCAAGGTGTTTCGTGGCAAGTTTCTGGCGGCGCTGGCGCGCGCCCATGACAAGGGCGACATTGAACGAGACCCGCAAGGCGATGCCAAGGCCTGGTGCGCGCGACAACGTCAACTCTACAAGCACGATTGGGTGGTGTACGCCAAGACGCCACTGGGTGGCCCTGCCCAGGTGCTGGAGTACCTGAGTCGCTACACGCACCGTACGGCCATCAGCAATGAGCGCATCCACGCCATCACCACCGAACAGGTGGCGTTCACGGTGCGCGCCAATGACAAAGGCAGCAAGCGTCTGGAGCGATTGCCAGGTGTTGAGTTTGTGCGCCGCTTTCTGCTGCATGTGTTGCCCACCGGCATCAAACGCATTCGCCACTACGGGGTGCTGGCTTCAAGTTGCAAAGGGGTCAAGCTCAAAGCCGCGCGGACCGCGCTACAGATGCCGCAGACCAATCCCCAGGCAACGGAGTCAGCACAAGGGTTCATGGCACGGGTGGCCAGGATGGATGTGAACTTGTGTCCGTGTTGCAAGTTGGGGCGTTTGCAAGTCACAGCCGTGCTGCAGGGGCAAGCCCATTTACCGGCGCCAACTTGCACCGTGGCACAACAGAGTCGAGGGCCGCCGTGAGGTGCGGGCATGTGCACGGTTTGGCATCGCAGCGCAAGAGGCTGGAGGTGGCGCTGCGCGCTGCGTTGGATAGACCCAACTGGGGAAACGTGACCCGCATTCGCAGCGCCGTGTTGCACGGGTACTGTGCCCGTTCGCCACGAGTTGACTGACTGGAATCACCGCTAGCCCGGTCATAATCTGATTCAACAAATGGGGTGAAACTTACAAACCCCTATCGCGACTGCCTCAGCAGGCGGTTCAGTCCAACATGGTTTATCAGCCGCGGGAGGCGTCTATGGTTTCTACGAGCATTGCAGCGCGGCTGATAAACGCTAATCGTTAGCCACAAACCTAAGCGCACACATGGGCTTCCTACTCGCGATCTCAGTTTTCGTCTACCCTTTGGCGCTGCCAGTGGTCACTCTTGTCGCAATGGCGATCATGGCCTCGTCTGTGCGGCGCGGGATTACCGCGCTCGTTGCTCGGGCCAGTATAGGCATACCAGTACTTCTCCTCTTGTTTAGCCCTGGGGTAGTTTCCACGGGCGCGGGGTCATTCTTGCTCCCATGGTGGCTTCATTTGATGGTCGGACACACCGGAGTGACTTACTACGCGCTTCAGTACGCATTGGGATGCGGCGCGTTGCTAGGTGCCTTTTCTGGCCTCATAGCGATCTGTCGCGCCATTGCTGCGATGCGTAAGTAGTTGAGCATTCACGAATGAGAAAAATGCATTCAATCGTGTTCAGTTCAGTGACTTTTGTCGTACCGGCTAACAGGTTCGTCGAATGGACCCACAACGGCAGGACGCGCTTCTGCCATTCTTCCCAACAGAGTGCGGCGTTGCGGCCCATTCACGGCCAACGTTAAACCGCAATGAAGACTGTCACCCTCAACGCCGCTGCAATGACAGACGAGTCGTCGTTTCACGCGGAGTTTCAAAGTGCGCTTGGCTTCCCTGCGTTCTATGGCCGCAATATGAGCGCTTGGGTGGACTGCATGGGTTACGTAGACGACCCGAGCGCGGGAATGTCTACCGTCTCTGTCCCGCCCGGTGAGGTATTAGTCCTCCACATAGAGAATGACCTTGCCCCTGAATTGAGCAGTTCTTAGCCCCCGATTTATGCAGCCTTTTTA
>ERZ724517.124-NODE-124-length-45386-cov-7.295030_pt1 | contig 45386 bp, 45 predicted proteins | sample MGYA00376050_ERZ724517 | MGnify/ENA primary metagenome ERZ724517 (study PRJEB28724, sample SAMN07190886) | activated sludge metagenome | isolation source: activated sludge of sewage treatment plant in Hong Hong | place: USA: Christiansburg, Virginia | collected... | reverse complement strand
CCTGATAAAATTAGGCCAAATGATAAAATGTCAAATACTTCATAGACTTAAAAAATTGTCGTGTACAGAGATGAGTTTTTTAGTATTTTACTTAGTGTAATACAAGCTAAGCGTTTGGTAAAAGTTTAACGTTTACCCATTGCGCGACGTGTACCATGTGGTGGCCGATTGGGTCGTTGGCTAAAATTCGCTTTATTAGGCTGAGGATAATTTACAGCTTCTTTTTTAGCGCGTAAAGATTCTGCTAGTAACTCTGATAAGGTGAGTGTTTTAGTTTCACTCGGTATAGCGACGCTATTTTCTGAGGATGTAGTCATGAGGTTCTACTTCATACAATCTAATGTGTTTTTTGATTATACCCGACAAATTTAAGCTATGTTGACGTTTTGTTTTAGTCATCACTTTCGGGTGGCTCAGTTAAAGCCGAACTTGGCTCTTGAATAAAATATCCCTGAAACCAGCGCACGCCTTTTGCCCATAGGCCAGACACGCTTCTGGCACTCTCAATACCGCTAGCGACAATTAAAGAATTTTCGGCTTGGGTCATTTCCATTAAAGTTTTGTCTTCATGAGCATAACTTTCACCTTCTAAGCGGCGCGTAAGGCTTTCTTCAAGACGTACAAATAAGGGTTTTACTTGTTTTAAGATAGTTAATGAATTAGCGGAAGCTCCATAATTTGTAATCATGATTCCACCACCTGCATTGCGTAAGCCATGATTAAGTTTGTTGACCATATCACGATGGGTAATTGCCGCCGACTCAGAAATCGCAATCACTAGACGTTGTTTAGCACTACGCATTGGGTGTTCGATAAGCGTAGATAACACTGTTTCTAAATACACCGCACTATTTAAACTCAATGTACTGGCATGAATAATTAAGCTTTGTGCTTCATTAATATCTACTTGTACCGTTAAAATATAATGGGCTTTACGAAACACCCACGCATCTAACTCTGGCAACCATCCTCTTTTTTCTAAGGCACTTAAAAACTTTCCCGCAGGTAATAAATTACCGTCATTATCGGTAATACGTGCTAAGACAGCACTCACGGGGTCACCTTCAGCGGCGATGGTTACAATCGGTTGAAAGACAATGCGTAAGCGTGACACAGGAAGATGCTCTGTGGTTGCAACTGCTTCTGGTGTGCCAACAAAACCTTCAAGTGCTGTCCCTGCATCCGTTTCAAGTGCCAAATTAAGCATTTGTTCGGCCTGAGACAAAATCACTGAGGCTGCCGTTTGTGCATTACGTAAATGTAGGGTTGCGGCACACAGGCTACTTTCGACCTCTATTTGATTAATCTGATAGGGCTTGGTAGATAGTTTTTTTAGTAAGTCGGCAACATAGCTTTTATGTCCTGATGGAATATCTCTTGGTAGTAAAATACCCACAACATTTTCACCTAACATCGACCATGTTGGAATATGAGCCATCGACAAACGGCTAATTAGCTGCTCATGTATGGCAGCTAAACCTAAGGCACCATGCTGCTCTAACACTTTTGGCACAGCAACTAAACCAATTAACACTAATGCGGACTGAACCGAACCCTCATCGGCTTCATCAATAATACGTTCAAATTCATTAAAGAAAAAATAGCGCGATAAACCTGCATTTTCTTTAGGAGCTTGTTTAGTCACCCAGTTAATCTGATTTTGTAAACGCTTACCGAGCCGTGCGCGTGCCATCACTGCATTAATCAGGGCATCATGTTCAATCGGCTTGATTAAATAATCATCTGCACCTACCGCCATTGCATCGCGCCGCGTATGTTCGGTGTTATCTGATGTTAAAAAAATAATAGGTAATTGTGCGGTATTAATATCTTGACGTAGCATAGCAGCGAGTTCTATACCATTACATTCAGGCATTTGAACGTCTAAAAGAATGACATCGGGCTGAAATTCGCGTACTTGTAACCAACTTTGACTGACTGAAGACACCGCTTGAGCCGTGATGTTTGATTGCTGTAGCCATTCTACAAGCTGCGCGGCGAGTATTTTATCGTCATCAATCACCAAACAACGCCAATTGTCGCGGCTTGAACGTGCTATTAATTGTGTTACTGTATCAATTAAATGAGCATCATTAATGGGCTTAACCAAATATGCGTCCGCACCTGCTCTGGTTGCTTTAAGCCTAGAACTAAAATCGGCATGACCACTAATAACGGCAACAGGTGTGCGCTCTCCTGTTTCACCACGTAAATCGGCAATTACTTCAAACGCAGGCCATCGCTGATTAGGAAACATCAAGTCTAACAAAACAAGTGCTGGTGGCTCTTCTTGTAATAAAGAAATTGCTTTAGATGGTTCTGTAAAAGCTTGTACTCGAAAACCCTCACTTTCGAGCACAATAGCAATCCGTTCTAGTAATAATTCGTCATCATCGATAACAACAATTAAATCTTTTTTACGCTGTGGGCGTGTGGTGAGTACAGGTAACTCGCTTGGCTCTTCCGTATTTGCTAAGGCTTTTTTTAATATACACAATAAATCACTGACGTGACGCTCTAATATAATTAGTTTTTCTGGGGCAACGGTCTCTTGACCATCAAGCACTTCACCTAAAAACACATCAAGCGTCGCTGCTGTTAGGCTAATCTCTGGAAAGCCAAATGTACCACCCGAACCTGCTAAGCGATGTACTAATGATTGCAAGTCTTGTGCTACGGTTTCACTCCAAACGGTGTGACGTAGTTTTTTCCAATAATCATCTATTTTTATGACATTATCAGGCAGTGACGCAATAAAACTGCGCTGTACTTTACGAATACGCTCTTCAAGTTTAGGGTTAACATTTTCCATAAAAAATCTCTTTAACAACAATTATTTTAACACTTAGGTTTTGTATATTTTGCTTTAGGGTAGATATTGGCTGACTTGATTTCGACCTCTTTTTTTAGAGAGGTATAATGCATTATCGGCCTCTTTAAAAATACTATCTACCGAAGCCCCTTGTGTAAAACCCGCGACACCACAACTAAAGGTACAACTAAATGCCTCTTGATTAGCAAAGTGGCGTAATTTGGTAAACTCAGCTCTTAATTCATCTAACACCTGAACAGCTATTTGGGGTGAGGTGTCGGTCATAATCACCCCAAATTCATCTCCACCCAATCGACCTACCACATCGGTACGCCGTAAGCGTTTTTTTAATAATCGTGCCAAGCTTTTGATGACTGCATCACCTACAGGATGTCCATAACCATCATTAATTTGCTTAAATTTATCAATATCTAATACCGCAATACTCAAAGAAAAATTACCACGCTGAATACGCCCAATTTCAAACTCTAATTGCAAATGAAAAGCAATTTGATTTAATAAGCCTGTCATGCGGTCTTGGCGAGTCAATTCTCGCAAGGCTCTAAAACGGGTAATACGCATCGAAATTGCTTTAATTAACACGGCATCTTCAATCGGTTTATGTAAAAAATCATCTGCTCCCGATTGCATCGCCATCAGTTGAATATGCTCTTGGCCTTCGCTAGATAAAAACACAATAGATAAATCGGTAAATTTATTATCTTGACGAATAATTTTAGCGACTTCAATGCCATTACAATGACTCAAATACAAATCGAGCAACACTAAGTCAGGCGAAAAATCATCTAAAGTTGATAACAACAAAGCAGGGTCTTCTAAGGCAACAACATTCATGCCTGCGGCTTCTAAAACAGTTTGATAATGCTGACATAAGTAGGGGTCATCTTCGACAATTAATACTTGACAAGGCTTTTCATCTTGTGTCTTGGTTAAATTATCTAGGGTTTCGTTAAGCAAACTAAAATCTAAAGGCTTGACCAAATACGCATCTGCACCTGCTTTTACGGCACTTAAGCGACTGTTCCAATCCCAACTAGAGGAAACAACAATCGTGGGAGCAATATAATCACTGTGTTCAATACGAATTTGTTGAATTAATTCTGTACCCGCCAACAAGCCATCAGGCAAGCTAATATCTACAATAACGGCGGTTGGTTTTTGGGTGCATAATTCTATTTTTGCTTCTTTTGCGGTATAAAAAACTTTACTTTGCCAACCATAAATAGCGAGTTGTGCCGCCATTTCTTGTGCTAACAACCTATCATCTTCAATAATCACCAAATATTGTTGCTCGGCAATCTGAGGCATAACAACTACTTCTTGGATTTGAGCTGGCGGGATATATTCCGTCGCAGACTGCTCCATATTCTTAATTAATTGCGCTAAGTGATTTAGCTCTTGTTGAGATAATACGCGCGGCTTCTGCACCAAAGCCACCAACTCATTTTCCAATAAATGGGCTTGAATACTTAAATTAGCATAACCAAAAGTACCTGCCGAACCTGCAATGTTATGTACCAAATAGTGCATTTTTTGCCATGTATTGTCATTGGCAAGCCCTTCACAAACGGCTAAAAAGCCAGCAGATATAACGGCCAGTTGCTCGGATAAGCTTTGGCTATAACGCAACTGTAATGCCGTTAATTTACTGGCTTTTTTATCAGTCATTACCCACTCCAATACTGCGGATTGTGTCTGCAAGGGTCATGGGGTCAAAGGGCTTAGCAATCACCATCTTTGCACCTAACTTTGTTAACTGAGCCACTTCTTGAGGCTGTACTTTGGCGGTCATAAATGCAAAAGTAGTATTGGCCAAGGCGGGCATAATTTGCATCTGTTTGAGGGTGGTAGGCCCATCCATGTTAGGCATCATCACATCAAGCAACACAATATGTGGCTGATAAGCCTCTACCATTGCTAAGGCCTCTACGCCCGATGCACATATTTTGACTTCTAAATCTGGCTCATCTTCTAAGGCAAACTCTACAATCATACGAATATCTGCATCATCATCCACATATAAAAGCCGTTGTGTGTTGCTCATGTTGACTCCTTGTTATTGTGCAATAAGCTTTTTAATTGTTTTTAATAAACGCTCATTACTGGTTTTTGATTTAGTTAAAGCCGCCGCCACTTGTGATGACAACGCATGATTACTTTCTTGTCCCGAAAACACTAATACCTGTGTATCTAATGCAACATAAGGTAGCAGCTCTAAGCCTGAGCCATCAGGCAAGCCTATATCAAGTAAAATCAAATCAAAATGCTCGTGAGCGAGTCTTTCTTTGGCCTGTGCCAATGATGTGGCATAACTGTAACTCGCAATCCCTTCTAGTAACATTTCGGTAACTTGAATAATGTCTACCTCATCTTCTACATGCAGTATAGACGGATGATGACTATGATGCCTTAAGGCATGATGTAAGGCATTACTTAGCTTGTTACGGTCTATTGGTTTTTGCAACCAATCAACCACTGCTAGTGCCTCTCCCGACCAATCTTTACAGCTAGAAGATGATGCTGAGCTAACAATAATAATAGGCAATTCGGCAAATTTCTCTTGCTGACGTAGTTCATATAATAAATCCATACCATTCATATCAGGTAAGGTTAAATCTAATAACATGCCACAATAAGCATACTGTGCGAGTTTTTGTTTGGCTTCTAAACCAGTGCCTGCAATATCGGCCTCTAAGCCTTCTTCTTGTAAAAGATTGGCCAGCATATAGGCAACACTCGGGCTATCCTCGCAAATCAATAAACGTGGACGTTTAAAGTCGGTATTTTGTAAAGCCGCTGCCTGACGATACATAGGCAAAGTAAAGAAAAACTCTGTACCGCCACCCTCTTCACTAAAAAAATTAATCTCGCCACGATGTCGCTCCACAATCGCTTTAGCAATACTTAAACCCAAGCCTGTTCCGCCTTTTTCTCGGGTATCTGAGCTATCGGCTTGGGCAAAACGCTGAAACATCTTTTGTTTAAAGTCTTCTGGAATACCTTGTCCATAATCACGAACCCCTATGCGCCAATAACCTGCTTGAGCTTGAATACTAATATCTACCGTACCTTCGGCTGGAGAGTATTTAATGGCGTTAGAAATCAGATTCGCAAAAACTTGCAACAATCTATTATCATCACCAAGCACAAAAGCTGCATCGGGAGGAGCTAATAATTGCAAGTTGACGTGGTGCAGCGTGGCATAACCTTCGTTGGCCAAAATAGCTTGATGAGTCAACTTAATCACATCAAGCAACTCAAACTCAAAATCTAATTTACCTGAAGATATTTTTTCTAAATCTAAAATATCATTAATGAGTAACGATAAGCGTTCACTATTTCGATTCGCGGTTTCTAACAGCATTTTCATTTTAGGCGGCAACGTATCGCCTAACTTACCAAGTAATAAACCTAATGCTCCTCTAATAGACGTTAAAGGAGTTCTTAATTCATGGCTAACCGTTGAACTAAACTCACTCTTGAGACGCTCCATTTCTTTACGTTCGCTAGTATCTCGAATAATTGCGGTAAACATCGAACGGTTATTTAGGCGCATTGGGCTTGTGACTAACTCTATAAAAAACAGCGTGTCATTTTGATGTTTGCCTTGCATTTCTTTGGTTACGTTAACTTCGGAGTCATAATGCTGCAAATAATGACTATATATTTGTGCGGAGTCTTTGGTCATTAATAAACTAATTGACTTACCCACCATGTCCATTTTTTTATAACCAAACAACGCTTCTGTGGCAGGATTCACATCATTAATAATGCCGCGCTCGTCTAAAATCACAATGCCGTCAACAATACTTTCAAATAAAATTTGGTGGCGTGCTTTTTCTACACTTAAATCTTTTTCTATATCATATAAAAAATTTAACTGTAGCTGTTGCTCGACCACACTCGCAAGGTCGCGTAACAAGCCTTGTTGTTCTATAGATAACTCTCTAGGTTTGGTATCAATAATACATAAGGTGCCAATACGATGTTGGCTATTAATTGTGAGTGGCACACCTGCATAAAAGCGAATATTTGGTGCATCTGTCACTAAGGGATTATCGGCAAAACGTGGGTCTTCTAAGGTATTAGGTATATAAAAAATATCTTTACTTAAAATGGCATGACCACAAAAAGAAATATCACGCCCTGTTTGAGCCGCAGAAAGCCCAATACACGACTTAAACCACTGACGATCTGTATCAACCAAGCTAACCAAAGCAATAGGAACATGAAATAACTCATGAGCCACGCGCACTAAGCGGTCAAAACGCTCTTCGGGCGGGGTATCTAGCACTTTTAAAGCATGAAGGGTATAGAGTCGCTCAATTTCGTCTGCTGGTAAATTGGGGCTTTGCATATCATCTCCATGTAACACTTATTTATTAGAATTTATTGAGCTTTTGATTACTATTACACGCAAAACGCCCCTATAGTGTTTTAACTTGAAAACCATGAGCAAGCAATAGGCAAGGCTATCTGAGTTAGTATAATTAACCATCGCACATAAGTTGCCCATTTATAAATATCATTTTTTATATCTGCAAAACTATTTATACATATCAGAAATACTGTATAAATACTACCTATCAAAGTGTCCTGTTCTATTAAACCATTACAGCTCAAAGCAACGATTTGAAGACTTCAAAAAGAAAGACTAAACATTAAGCCAAATAAAAAAAGCGTACCTAGGTACGCTTTTTTATTATAAAACCAAATTAGTTTTTGGTTTTATCAACGATTTGATTCGCTTTAATCCAAGGCATCATCGCACGTAATTTCTCACCTGTGACTTCGATTGGATGTTCGGCATTTAAACGTCTTTTTGCAGTCATTTCAGGATAGTTGGTCATACCTTCCAAAATGAAACGTTTAGCATATTCGCCCGTTTGAATGTTTTTTAAGGCTTGACGCATTGCGGCACGGCTTTCTTCGTTAATGACTTTAGGGCCAGTCACGTATTCGCCATATTCTGCATTATTCGAAATCGAATAATTCATGTTGGCAATGCCGCCTTCGTACATCAAATCAACAATCAATTTTAGTTCGTGCAAACATTCAAAATAAGCCATTTCTGCAGGATAGCCCGCTTCGGTCAAGGTTTCAAAACCCATTTTTACTAATTCAACTGCACCGCCACACAATACAGCTTGCTCACCGAACAAATCGGTTTCGCATTCATCACGGAATGTTGTTTCGATAATACCAGAGCGACCACCGCCAATTGCTGACGCATAGGACAAACAAATTTCTTTGGCTGTGCCTGAGGCATTTTGATGAACCGCGATTAAGTCTGGTACACCGCCACCACGCACAAATTCAGAACGTACTGTATGGCCTGGTGCTTTTGGCGCAATCATCACTACGTCTAAATCTTTTCTTGGCACAACTTGATTAAATAAAACCGCAAAGCCGTGAGCAAACGCTAACACTGCGCCTTTTTTAATGTTGGGTTCGATTTCGTCTTTGTATAATGCCGCTTGAAATTCATCTGGCGTTAAAATCATGACTACGTCAGCACCAGCAACGGCTTCGGCAACTTCTTTAACCACCAAACCTGAGTTTTTTGCTTTAGCTACCGATGTCGAATTAGCGCGTAAACCAACAACAACGTCAACACCAGAATCTTTTAAATTATTGGCGTGAGCATGGCCTTGTGAACCGTAACCAATGATGGCAACTTTTTTGCCACGGATGATGGATAAATCGGCATCTTTATCATAATAAACGTGCATGAGAATTCCTCTATTAAAACTAAGAAAGCCCTGTGCTTTCTAATTGGGGGGTAAACTATTCCCTCCCCCTAAATTAGGGGAGGGTCAGGGTGGGGTTATCAACAACCCTCTCCAGACCTCCCCCTTCAACAAGGGGAAGGAGTCAAATTAAATACTTAAAACCTTTTCGCCACGGGCAATACCCGATACGCCACTACGCACCACTTCTAAAATAGTGGTCTCGGACAAAGCTTCAATAAATGCATCGAGTTTATCCGATGTACCTGCCAACTGAATGACGTAGGTACTCGATGTAACATCAACAATTTGACCACGAAAAATATCGGCAGTACGTTTAATTTCGGCACGAATCGCGCCTGTTGCTTTGACTTTAATAAGCATTAACTCACGTTCAATATGCTCACCTTCACTCAAATCAACCACTTTAACCACTTCAACCAATTTATTAAGCTGTTTGGTGACTTGCTCAATTTTATGGTCATCACCCGATGTCGTTAAGGTCAAACGTGATAAGGTCGCATCATCGGTTGGGGCAACGGTTAGCGTTTCGATGTTGTAACCACGTTGGCTAAACAAACCCACTAAGCGCGACAACGAACCTGCTTCATTTTCAATCAAGACAGAAATAATATGGCGCATGATTATGTACGCTCCGTTTTCGACAACCACATGTCACGCATGGAGTTATTGGCAATTAACATCGGGTAAACGTGTTCAAACTGATCAACATACACATCAAGAAAAACCAAACGATCTTTCATGGCAAAAGCTTCACGCATTTTGCTTTCGAGTTCGTTAACATCGGTAATTTTCATGCCTACATGGCCATAAGCTTCAACCAATTTAACAAAGTCAGGCAAAGACTCCATATAAGAGCTAGCGTGACGACCTTCGTACATCATGTCTTGCCATTGTTTAACCATGCCTAAGGCACGGTTATTTAAGTTAACGATTTTGATAGGCAAATTATATTGCAAGCAAGTCGATAACTCTTGGATATTCATTTGAATAGAGGCTTCACCCGTTACACAAATGACGGTTTCATTAGGGAATGCCATCGCACAACCCATTGCCGCAGGTAAACCAAAACCCATCGTGCCTAAGCCACCCGAGTTAATCCATTGACGTGGACGGTCATACTTGTAATACAACGCAGCAAACATTTGATGCTGACCGACATCAGAGGCAACAATGGCCTTACCTTCGGTGACTTTGTACATCATTTCAACCACTTGCTGTGGCTTCATTTCGCCACCCTCTGCGGCTGGCTCATAACGCAAACCATGATGCTCACGCCACTGGTCGATTTGTTTCCACCATGAAGCAATCGCCTCAGGATTTGGCTTGCTTACACCCATTTGTTTAAGCTGGGCTAGCATTTCGACCAAAACTGGCTCAACCGCACCCACAATAGGAATGTGCGCCATAATGGTTTTAGAAATAGCCGCTGGGTCAATATCAATATGAATGACTTTAGCTTGAGGACAAAACTTTTTAGTGTTGTTGGTTACACGGTCATCAAAACGCGCGCCAATCGCTAAAATAAGGTCAGCATGGTGCATGGTCATGTTGGCCTCATACGTGCCGTGCATACCCAACATACCCACAAACTGACGGTCAGAACCTGGATACGCACCCAAGCCCATTAAGGTATTGGTGACTGGATAATTTAATAACTTGGCTAACTCAATCAGTAAAGCCGAGGCATTACCCTGAACTACACCGCCACCCGTATAAATAATCGGGCGTTTAGCTTGAATAAGCTCATCAATGGCTTTTTTAATCTGCCCTGCATGACCACGCGCAGGCGGATTATATGAGCGTAATTTGACTTTTTCGGGATATTCGTAAGGAAACTTATCAATAGGATTAGTACAATCCTTAGGAATATCAATAACGACAGGGCCGGGACGACCCGAAGCAGCCAAATAAAAAGCCTTTTTTACCATCATAGGAATTTCGGACGCATGACGCACTTGAAAGCTATGCTTTACGATAGGACGAGAAATACCCACCATGTCAGTTTCTTGAAAAGCATCTTCACCAATCAAATGTGACGGTACTTGCCCCGAAATAATAACCATCGGGATGGAATCCATATACGCTGTTGCAATAGGCGTAATGGTATTTGTTGCACCAGGCCCAGAGGTCACTAAGACCACGCCTGTTTTGCCTGTAGAACGAGAATAACCGTCAGCCATGTGGCCTGCGGCTTGCTCGTGACGTACTAAAATATGTTTAACACGGTCTTGCTGAAAAATTGCATCATAAATATGGAGTACCGCACCACCGGGGTATCCAAATAAAAACTCTACGCCTTCATCCGCGAGCGCGCGAATGAGCATTTCACCACCAGATAAAAGTTCCACGACTATCACCCTTTCAGATTATGGACGATTGCCCATAAATATTTTTCAATGAGAAATTACATAATAAATTTAAGACGTATCTTAAATGCACTCCACAAGTGCTTATGTCATTTGTACATAACAATATTTGACAATATAGAACTTACGCGGTTATCGCTTACTTGCTCACATTTACCCCCCTGCCTACGGCATCCCCCCTTATGAAGGGGGGACTGAGGGGGGTGAAAACGCACGTGTGCGGTGCAATGCGTAAGTTCTGAATAATCAAATATCCCTTACTCAGCGGCGTTGCCAGACTTATGCCTATGTATTATGGTCAATACTCAACGTCTTTAAGACAGGGTTTGTCATTAACGTGTTGATAAGTCTTAGTACTTAGTATGCGTTCGGCAAGCTAAGTACCTCTATGCCATGATTATCATCAACAAGAGGGTGACTGGCTGATTAACAATCCCGCTGCACTTTTTAGCCGTATATGATACCTTATTTTGCCCCTATTCATGAGCAATCTATATCACTTGCTTAAAAAAGCTAAACATTCTTTATTTTCATGCCTTATCTGTCAAGAAAAAATCTCTTTTTTTTGCTTGTTCGTTAACACTCTGTACTTTTAATGACATAGTTTTACTTATCAAGTGAACAAAAAGAGGCTATATTTGGCCTATTATTTTTTATCCCATGATGGGAGTAAATGGCAGATGAATAAAAAACTGATAACAATGACATTTTTGAGCGTCTTAATAAACGCTTTTAGCACCGCTCAAGCCTCAGATGAGTATTATAAATGGGTTGATGAACGTGGTGTTACCCACTACTCACAAAGCCTACCCGATGATTCAAAAATCAAAGCCGAACGGGTTAATGTTAGCACTCATATACCACGCGGTAGCGAACAGGCCATTAATAACCTACAACAACAACGTAGCGAAAAAGCCGAAGAGAATAAAGAGGGCAAAGAAGGGGTAACAAAAACAGGGGCAAAACCTAAAGTTGATGTGAGTAAAGCACCTGCTGAATACAAAGAAAAGTGCGCCACACTTAAAGACGACTTAACAAAACTTAGTGGGGCTAGCTCTACTCTTAGAGTAAAGGATGCCAATGGTGAAGTGCGTAAAATGACCGCTGATGAAATTGCAAAACGCACTGAGTCAACGAATAGCCAAATTAAAATCTATTGCAAATAATTTGCCTAGTGAGGGCGTGAGTTTCACGCCCTACTCTTTTAGGACTTACGCGGTTATCGCTTATTTGTTCACATTTACCCCCCTGCCTTTGGCATCCCCCCTTATTAAGGGGGGACTGAGGGGGGTGAAAACGCGCTAATTACGGAGCAATGCGTAAGTCCTGTCTTTTTATTCCCCAACCAACCATTTAACCGATGCTTTAGCCAAGACATGTTGGCTTAACTGCGGTAACAGCCATTGCAATACTTTGTCGGCTTCTTCGGCAAACAAATACGGCGGGTTTACAATCAACAAACCACAGCCATTTAAACCTAAGGCGTTATCGTCAGGCATCACACATAATTCACAAATCAACTGCTTACGAATACCCGTCTTAACTAATTTGCGCTCAAAACGCTCAATTGGTGCGCGGTCTTTAATAGGGTACCAAATCGCAAACGTCCCTGTTGGCCATTTGTCATAAGCTTTAGCCAATAACTGAACCACTTCGGGGTAATCTTGTCGCTCCTCTTCGTAAGGTGGATCAATTAACACCAAACCCCGTTTTTCTTTGGGGGGAATAACGGCAGTTAACCCCTCATAAGCATCACGATGATGTACAACGGCTTGCGGATTTCTATAAAAATTATATTTTAGCTTTTCGACATCAACAGGATGCCATTCCATAAGTACCATACGGTCTTGAGGACGCAAATTTTGTGCCGCAAACCACGGTGAGCCACCATAATAGGCTTTGCCAAATTGCTCTTTGAGTTTATCTAAGGCAGAAAAATAACCCTCGACCCACGCATTAGGAAAGGTTTGACGGGTATTCACTTTACGAATGCCGTCTAAATACTCACCTGTTTTTTGGGCTGGTGCAGCAGCCAAATCGTACCAACCACGTCCTGCATGAGTATCTATATAACAAAAAGCATTGTCCTTCTTATGTAATGCTTGTAATAATCCAATCTCTAAAATATGTTTCATCACATCGGCAAAGTTTCCCGCGTGATAATGGTGACGATAATTCATGCAATATTCTCAAATAGATTTGCCTAGCAACAACGCAACTGTGCTGACTCAAGCGTTAGATAGTTTGGTTGAGCGACATTATGCCGTAATTCCCAACTTTCTTTTAGTAAATATGCAACAAGCCTTATTACAAGAGTTGCTACAAAAGCAAAATGATGGTTTTTTTCATGCGGCACATATTGGCCGTGGACAACATCAAGCACGACATAGCCAAATTAGGGGTGATAGTATTTGTTGGCTTGAAGCAGACTTTGCCCTAGGCCATGTATATTTAACGATGATGGAGCAGTTACGCCAACAGTTAAACCAAGACTTTTATTTAGGTTTACGCTCTTTTGAGGGGCATTATGCCCACTATCAAATAGGCAGTGTGTATCAACGTCATGTTGATCGTCATCAAGATAATAATGCACGGGTTGTTTCTGCGGTGTGTTATTTAAACCAAGACTGGCCTATAGAAGCAGGTGGCGAGCTAAAGCTGTACGATAATAACAATCAGTTATTGCTAACTTTGCCGCCTATAGGCGGTACATTGGTATTATTTATGAGTGCCGATATGCCGCACGAGGTATTAGCGGCACATCGCTCTAGATACAGTATTGCAGGTTGGTTTAGGCAAGATTAGTTTCGACAGGCTCAACTACCTCGACAGGCTCAGCCAACGCAAAAACGTTCCCTGAGCGAAGTCGAAGGGTACTACTACTTACGTAACCTTAGTGTTAACCCTTTTAAGAAATTTCTCAAAAACTGGTCACCACATTCACGGTAGTTATGGTGGCCTTCTTTTCTAAAAATAGCCCCTAATTCGTGCTTAGAGACACTTAAACCTGCTGACTCCAAAATAGCCAACATCTCGTCTTCTTGTAATTCAAAAGCAATGCGTAGCTTTTTTAAGACCATGTTATTGCTGACAAAGATTTTTTTCTCGGGGGCTTCGTAGGCTTTACCTTGTGGCAAACCGCGACGCTGAATAATCAAGCCATCTAAAAAATGCGCCAACATTTGATGAGAACAAATTTCAAAGTTTGCGTCTTCTTCTTTAGCCAACCATGCGGCAACTTGCTCAAGTGACACGTCAACCTGAGTCACTTTAAATACTTCGACCACCGCAGCATCACTAATATTTAAGCTATAACGTAAACTGCGTAACACATCATTGGTACTAATCATTTAGGTGCAACCTCTTCTGCCACTTTAACGCGAATCACACTGCCGCCAATTTTTTTGGCATTAAGGCGTTTAATTGCCGTTTTTGCCTCAATATGTTTGGGCATTTCTACAAAACCAAAGCCTTTGGACTTACCTGTGTCTTTATCTAAAACAAGGGTACAAGACTCAACTAAGCCAAACTCCGCAAACAAGGCCGTTAATTCGGCTTGTGTGGTTTCGCGGGATAAATTACGGGCAATGATTTTCATTAATATTCCAAAACAAGATAAACAAAACAAGCCCTATGATAACATGCCTAAGATACTTTAACTTAACTTAGGACTACGCAGAATCGCTTATAGCACAACCTTTGCTACGCTCACTCTCCCTTTGGGAGAGGGTTGGGGTGAGGGTCAAAACGCATACACGCTAACCAATCCTGCAAATGGCTTTTGTCACCCACTACCACAAAGCCTTTATTTTTGAGGGTATCGCGGCAATTATACAAAAAGGGTCTTCCTTCAAAATCAACCAATGCCCCACCTGCTTCTTCTAAAATAATTTGTCCTGCGGCAGTATCCCATTCCATCGTTGTACCAAAACGCGGATAAAAATCGGCTTTGCCTTGGGCAATCTGACACATTTTTAAGGCACTACCCACTTGCAGCACATCAAACTCGCCAAACTTTTGTTGAACATACGTTAGTAACTGTTGATTGTATTTGCCTTGAGCATGAAAACGACTCACTAATAATCGCGGCAAGCTAGGCAAAGCAACCGTATTGAGCGGAGTTGTTTGTTGACCATCAAATAGCCATGCACCGCCACCCAAAGCGGCCATATAAGTTAAACCATAAAATGGTGCGTGTAAGATGCCCAACACGGCTTTATTATTGATAATTAAGGCAATATTGACGGTAAAATCATTAGTACGCGCCACAAACTCTTTAGTACCATCTAAGGGGTCAACGAGCCATAACTGCGACCATGAATGACGCTCTGGGTCTTCATCAGACTCCTCAGACAACACAGGAATATGTGGCGTGAGTTGTTGCAATTGCTCAACAATTAAATGATGCGATGCCCAATCTGCGGCGGTTAAGGGTGAATTATCGTCTTTATGTTGTACTTGCCATTGCTCAGGCTCGGCATAAATAGCCATAATGGCTTGCCCTGCTTGCTCGCTAATACGCGCTGCCGCTTGTAATAAATTTTGAAGGTTTAACATGATAGATTGGTCTGCTATTGATACTGTCTTATTAGATATGGATGGTACGTTATTAGATTTGCACTTTGATAATTATTTTTGGCAAATTCATGTGCCAAGCCAATATGCACAGCAACACGGCTTATCGTTAGCCCAAAGCCATGATTTATTAACACCACGTTTTGCAGCGCAACAAGGCTCGCTTAATTGGTATTGTTTAGATTATTGGACTCAAGATTTGGGCTTAGACATTGTACAACTCAAAAAAGATATACAGCACTTAATAGCCATTCGTGCCGATGCCTTAGCTTTTTTGGAGGCACTTGCGGCAAGTAACAAGCAAGTTTGGTTGGTCACTAATGCCCACCCCGAGGCATTAGCGTTAAAATTAAGTAGTACCTTAATAAGTCATTATTTTGACCATATTGTTAGCTCGCACCAATTTGGCAAACCTAAAGAGCATTTGACTTTTTGGCACGATTTGCAGGCTTACGCTCATTTTGACCCCAAGCGGACTTTGTTTATTGATGATAGCGAATCGGTGCTTAAAACAGCGGCTAGTTTTGGCATTCAACAGGTTTTTTCGATTCATCAACCAGATAGCCAAACGACACAACAACGACACTCGGCTTTTAAGATGATTGAGCATTTTAAAGATATTTTGCCTATTGCTAATTAAAACCTCACATTGTTAGACAATCTAAATTGACAGCTTAGCCCAAAGCTCTACACAATCAGGCACTTCATTAAATACGTTAAGAGACCTTATATGCCTGCTGCGCTAACTTTAAACGATATGCCACAAGAGTTACTAACCCGTTTGCAGGAAGCAGCCCAATTACATCAACGCACTATAGAAGAAGAAGCCCTAGACTGTTTACGCAAGTCCTTAATGCCTATTGCCACCACCGAAGAGTTAATCTCTCGCACGATACAATTACGCCAACAATTTGTATGCGAGGCCGACCGTTTGGCCGATGTGGTACGTCGTTTAGAAGAAGGCAAGCCCTGTTTGCTGTAATTCTAGTTAGAGTCTTTACTCTACTTGCTAGAGCAAAGACCCTAAAAAACCTTTTATAAATCAAAACATTACCTAAACAACCAAGTTGTCGCCTTTTAACAAAATACACTTGTATATTGTCATTATCTAGCTAAAGCGTGTCACCAACTATCAACCCTCTTTGTTTATCATAGCCTGCATCAAATGAGTAATTAAAGAGAGTTTTTTATGCGTTTTTCTAAACCTTCAACCCGTGTTTTAGCCGCTTCTGCTGTCGTTACTGTATTAACCGCTTGTACTGCCGCACAAATGACACCAACATGGGAAAAATGGTTTTCGGTAAATGACCAAGAAAATCGCTATGAAACCATTCAAAACGTTATTTATGACCCCGCAGGCGCAGTGATTAGCGTAGGTTACTCGTCTAATATGGACACTCAACAAGACAGCCTCGTGGTATTAAAACAAGCCACAAACGGTACATTGTTATGGAAAACAACGGCTGACTTGGGTGACTATGACCATTCTTGGGATTCTGTGATTAGTACAGATGGCAGTGTTTATGTGGCCACCGAAAGCACTTTAGTTAAGTTTAATAGCAATGGCACACAACAATGGCAACGTAATATCAGCGCGTTAATTGGTGCAGATGCCGCGATTCGTGATATCGAATTTAGCAACAATAAAATTTATGTTGCAGGTCGTGATTTATTTGTATTTGATGTCAGCGGCAATTTAACCAATACCGTAGCTCAAATAGCGCCTTTGTGGGATGTAGCCATTCATAGCACAGGTATTTATACCGCAGGCACAGGTTATGTACGTCGTTACACTAGCAGTTTAAGCCCTGTTTGGACGTATGCTCATCCAAACGTACAAAACCCACCTGCTGACTTAGCTATTGCTAATGATGGTACTGTTTACGCTGCCACTTACAACGACGAACCACAAGACAGTGCCTATTTAACGCGCATTAGCAGCAACGGTACACAAGTTTGGACAAAGTTTTTTAGCGACCCAGATACCAGCTCGTATCAAATGCCTGGTATGCCTAAAGTGCGTTTATTGCCTAATGGCAACTTGGTCTTGGGCTTATCGCAACAACCAACACGTATTATTAACATTATTGATGCTGCAAATGGCAACGTAAAATCTAGCACTACCCAAAAAACAGGTTTAATTACTCGTTTAGAAGTGGATAGCAAAGGCGCAATTTATGTAGTCGGTAGCAATACACCACAAAAGTTTGATAGCACTGGCACATTATTAGCCAACGGCAAAATTGGTGGTAGTACTGAAGTAACTAGCGGTGGCTTGGCAGTGACAGCCGATAGCATTTATGTGGGTGCAGGTGCATTTAATAACAGCAATATGAAAATGTACGTCTCGCGTTATGCCAATCAGTAATTAACACCAAAAAATTAAGCCACTCCTTTGAGTGGCTTTTTTATGTGCAGTATATTGCAATAAGAAAACCGATTAAACTACGCTCTCTTACCCAGCTAAATAGCCGCCACCATGCCAGAATTACCCGAAGTCGAAACCACTAAACAAGGTTTATTGCCTTTATTAAATCAAACCGTCATTGCTGTTGATATTAGACAAGCAAGCCTACGTCAACCTGTTCCTACGCAACTACACGATATTTGTGATGCAACTTGCTTAGAGTTAAGCCGACGTGGCAAGTATATTATTTTAAAAACCAGCAAAGGCTTTGCGATTATTCATTTAGGTATGTCGGGTAGCTTACGCCTAACACAACAAGCAGAACCTTATCGTAAACATGACCACGTTATTTTAACGTTTAATAATGGGCAGTCATTACGTTTTCATGACCCACGCCGTTTTGGGGTGTTTTTATGGCTGACTAGCGACCCATTCGCTCATCCTCTAATAGCCAGCTTAGGGGTAGAACCTTTAGAAGACTCGTTTACCGCTGATTATTTATTTGAAAAAAGCCGCACCAAAAAAAATGCCATTAAAAAATTTATTATGGATAGCCATATTGTAGTGGGTGTAGGGAATATTTATGCCAACGAAGCTTTATTTGCAGCCAAAATCCACCCACTCACCCCAAGTAATCAACTAAATATTGCCGACTATCAGCGTTTGCATCATCACATTTATCATATTTTACAAGCAGCTATTATTCGTGGCGGCACGACTTTACGCGACTTTGTCAATAGCCAAGGCGAAATGGGTTATTTTCAACAAGAGCTGATGGTTTATGGCAAAGAAGGTAAACCCTGCATTATTTGTCAAAGCCCTTTACAATTAGTGCGTATAAATAATCGAAGTACGATATACTGTTCACAATGTCAGCCCGCTTTTTGCAGCTAGGGCTTGCATCTGTACATAACTACGATTAGATTCAACATAATAAAAACTTACAACCATTTAGCCACAATTGCCGTACTAATTTACGCTATGTTTGCTTAGTTTTATCAATTAGAATGATTACATACAGAGTGTTGATGTTAGGCTCTAATCAACACTTTACTTCTTAACAAGGAGATTATAATGAGTTTGTTTTCTCGCCGTATATTAACGACTGGCGCATTTTTATTGGCTACCCTAAGTGCTACCCCCTCTTTTGCCGAAGAGTTTATGGATGACCAAGTCAATACTCGACCAGGTGCAGGTGCTATGGCTCTTGACGTGGTTGTTGCTCGTCCAATGCTTTTAGCATTAACCTTAGGTGGTACAGCCGCTTTTGTGATTTCCTTACCTTTTACCGCTCTAGGTGGTAATGTCGAAGAAGCTGCTAAAACTTTGGTTGTTGGCCCTGCAAAAGCCACTTTTACACGCTGCATGGGTTGCACCGCTACCCAAGACGCGCTTAAAGACCGAGACGTTGCCAATAATAACTAAGCAATATTCGCCTTAAAAAGTACACGCTGCATAGTTTTAGTAAATAAAAGTGGCTTTTTTTAATATATTTGCTAGAATGCGCGCAGGATTAAAAGATTTAATCCCTTTTCACCCCGCCAATCCTACTTGTTGGTGGGGTTTTTTTACGCCATTTTTTGGAGATTTTGCACTTTTAACAACAATTCATCTCGACTTTCGATATGGCGTGGGTCTAAAGGAATACAGCTCACAGGACAAACCGTTTGGCATTGCGGCTCGTCAAAATGTCCCACACACTCGGTACATAAGCCTGCATCTATCTCGTAAATATCTGGCCCCTGAAAAATTGCTTTATTAGGGCAAACAGGTTCGCACACATCACAGTTAATACACTCATCAGTAATCATTAAAGCCATGATTTACTACTCTAAGGATTGCTAAATTTTTGGCCAAATGCGGCCACTACTTCGGGGGCAACAAATTTTGATACATCCCCCCCTAAACGCGCAATCTCTCGCACTAAGGTAGACGATATAAAAGAAAGGTTTTCGGAAGGGGTTAAAAACACAGTTTCGAAGTCAGCAAATAATTGTCGATTCATGTTGGCTAACTGAAATTCATACTCAAAGTCAGAGACCGCACGTAAACCACGTAACACCGCTGTTGCTTGCTGTTCTTGTACAAACTTGGCTAATAACTGACTAAATCCACACACTTTGACATTGGGTAAATGTGCGGTAATTTGCTCAACTAACTGCACGCGTTCTTCTAAATCAAACAAAGGCTTTTTGTGATGTCCTGCTGCAACAGCCACAATGACCTCATCAAATAGGCGTGACGCTCTTTCGACAAGGTCTTTATGACCATTGGTAATAGGGTCAAAGGTACCAGGGTAAATTACACGAGTAAAAGTCATTACAAAAGCCTCCATAAATAAGCACTGCAATAGTACCTAAGCATGAAGGCTTTCGCAAAATAATCCTTAGGACTCACGCGGTTACCGCTTATTTACTCACTTAAAAATCGTTTTCAACGATTTTCAGTTCACAAAACGCACGTGTTCGGTGAAATGCGTAAGTCCCGATCTTAATCAGGTGTAATTGTAGCTACCGCTCTGCCTACTTTTTCTTCTGGCCAAGCCTTAACTTCACCAAGCGTACCATCAGCTTTAATCGTTGTGCCTAAGCCTGCTTTATCTAACTCAACTTGACCGTTATCGTTTTTGATATAAACACCTTTACCACTGAGCATAATCACATCTAAAGCACCATCGGGCGTAACACCATAGCCCCCCCAAAAGTCTGTACCACGCACACCGATTGTGGCAACGGCTGTTTTTACTTCAAATTTATGCGGACGTTTGGTAATAGAACCTGTAATACTTCTAAACGCACCTTGTAATAAATCAAATAAAGCAACATTGGGTTGTTTACGGTAAATTTTATATTCTCTAATTACCAGTTGGCTATCTCTACCCACAGTCAGTTTAGTGCCATCACGTAGTTTTAATTCGGCAACTGAACCTTGTGCGGTGGTAAATTTATCACCTTTACAAATTTTTGTTCCTTCTACGGGTGTGATTTTATTAGACTTACGCTCTAATTCTACTGTTCCTTTAACCGAAGTCACTTGCCCCACTAAACAATGATGACGCGGTGTGTGATCTGCAAAGGCATAATTGCCTAGCCCCAACAAAATAGGCAATAAATAGATTTTCTTCATCATAAAGACTCACTGTCATAGTTTAATTAAACACATCTCTAATATCAGAGCTTCAAACATCATTACATCGCAAATCCAATTGTCGACAGATATAAAAAACAATCCCGACTATATTAGTAGGATACTCTTTTAACAAGATATTGATGCTTTGTCAGCTGATCAAAGTAAACACTCATAACTCACTTTGTAAGTAGATATTTATGTGGTACACAGAAAAATAACGACTTGTATTAGTGTGTATGGCCTTTTTAAGGCACAATAGCACTATTGTTTAGATTTTAGATTTAATAGTTATGAGTAAAAAAAACGAATCAGGTTCAAACACAATTGCACAAAATAAACGCGCTCGTCACGATTATTTTATTGAAGACACCTTTGAGGCTGGCATTGTGCTACAGGGTTGGGAAGTCAAAGCCTTGCGTGCTGGACGTATGTCTTTAGTGGATTCTTATGTGTTACTTAAAGATAGCGAGGCTTTTTTATTAGGCTCTAATATTACGCCTTTGCTGTCCACATCGAGTCATTATGTTCCTGAAGCCACGCGCACTCGTAAGCTGTTGCTTAATCGCCGCGAAATTAATCGCTTAATTGGCGCAGTACAGCAAAAAGGTTATACCTGTTTGGCTTTGTCGTTTTACTGGAAAAATGGTTTAGCTAAATGCCAAATTGGTTTGGCTAAAGGCAAACAGCAGCACGATAAACGCCATGCCGAAAAAGACCGCGATTGGCAACGTGAAAAACAACGTATTTTTAGAATTAACTAAAAATTACAGTCGGTTGACCTTGAAAATACAAAGTTTAGCTACATATATGATATAGTTATAAAACTTTGGGGATGACATGGCTTCGACGGCGGTGATGAAACTCTGAGGTGCATGTCGAGAGTGAGGTGTCTCTCGTAAATCAAAATCTCAAAATATAGTCGCAAACGACGAAACCTACGCACTCGCAGCTTAATAGTTAGCGAATCATTGAACCCATACGCCGGTGGCTGGGGGATTTGAGCGTAACGCTACACTGGCTACGCTTTATGTCTTGTCTCGCGACATAAATCTAAAACTTAGAGGATCGTTGGCTACGCCCTGTCTGTTGGGTAGCAGTCGATTAAATCAGTAAACAAGACTAAACATGTAGAGCCAAGAGCGTAGTGCTGACGGACGCGGGTTCGATTCCCGCCATCTCCACCATTTACACTTCCTAGGAAGTCCGATAAAGGCCAGTAAACCTAATAAACAAAAGGGTTCTGGCCTTTTTCTTTACCTATACAGTCCAATACGATCTATTGCAATCCGAAGGTAACTGGAGGTAATATTTGAGGTAACAGCCTTACCTCTCAAGCAGTTACCTCAAATGCCAATCTTACCCTCAGACATTGAGTCTGCCCACGTTTTAGACAAACCGTATAAACTGCATGATACGGGCGGCCTCTTTTTATTGGTCGCAACAAGTGGTGGCAAACACTGGCGATTCAAATATCGCTTTGCTGGCAAAGAGAATCAACTCACTCTAGGCTCCTACCCAGAAGTAACCTTAATTGAGGCTAGAGTACTCAGAGATGCCGCAAAGAAATTGCTGGCTGAGGGCATAGATCCATCTGTTGCTCGTCGAGAAGCAAAAGCTCGCCAAAAATTAGACCAACAAGAATCCAACGCTGTACCAATTTTTCGGCTATCAATGACGCTTGATGGAAAAACAGAGGTTTGGAAAGGACGTTCTGTCATACGTCTGACAGCAGAAGAAACACGCGTTCTCAACACCATGCTCACCAAGTTTTTAGATTAAGGAGCTGGCTATGCTGTTAAGCGACACCCAATGTAAAACAGCCAAACCCAAAGAGAAATCCTACAAGCTAACGGATGAAAAAGGTCTTTATCTGTTGGTATTATTGATGCATTTGCTGCAAATACCACCATGAGTAAACAAGCCTTAGACTCCGAAAAAGTGCGTGTGGGCTTATTGGATATTTTGCTCAATAATGCGGGCTTGTATGAAGCATTGAGGGCGGCTAATCATTTGAGTGCTTAAGAGCAACAAAACCACTAATTTTGCACTCTACACACTTCTGCTTTTGTTGAGCTAGGTGACACTATGGTGACACGCTCAGACCTGTGACACAAAAACAAAAAAGCCGCTATTGTAAGCGGCTGATTTATAACGAATTTTTGGTAGACGTAACTGGACTCGAACCAGCGACCCCCACCATGTCAAGGTGGTGCTCTAACCAACTGAGCTATACGTCTAAAGAGGCAAGCATTTTATATATGCTTGCCCTCGTATGCAAGGCCTTTTAAATCTCTTTTGTTTTTTGTGCTTGATAATTAGGCCAATTTCGTAATAACCGCCGCATTTGTCCAATAACTTGCACAGAGTTGTCATGGCTGGGTTGTTGATAACGTACTATGCTGTATTGTGTTTGCAACTGTTTTAATACTACTTGCCAATGAGGTTGATGGTGTTCTAAACGTTGTAAATAGGCTATCACACCCTCGCCCTGCTCTCGTGCTAAACCACGTTGGCTTAGCTTTTTAGACAAACGAACAATGACTTTATCAGCAGGATGAAAAATTTTTCTACCTTTTAAAATCGTCCACAAGGCTAACAAACTCGCTATCACAATAAGCCCACCAAACATAATCGCAATGCGTTTCCACACCGAACGATCACCCAAAAATTTAAGTAATAACTGTTCTTGGTCTTCGGTGTCATAACCCACAATATCTTTTTGCCAACGATAATTAATATAGTCCGCCATATTACGTAATTGACCAAATAACTTGTAATTATTATATTTTAAGCCGCTAAACGTGGAATCACCCCATACCTCTTGATTTTGAGCCATTGCACTCATGCCCTGCTCTATACGTTGTGGTGCAACCGCACCCGTTGGGTCAAGTCTGACCCAACCTTTGTTGGGCAACCATGCCTCTACCCACGCGTGAGCATCCATTTGGCGTACTTGCCATGAGTCTTTATTAGGGCTCCATTCTCCGCCTTGATAGCCCACTACAACCCGTGCAGGAATGCCTGCGGCACGCAATAAAAAAGTAAATGAAGACGAATAATGCTCACAAAAGCCACGCTTGGTTTTAAATAAAAAATCATCAATACGATTTTTACCTAATAGTGGTGGCTCTAAGGTGTAATAAAACGGACTTTTTCTAAACCACGATAACACGGCGTGAATATAGGCCGCGTCCGAGCCATGAAATTGCCGCCATTGTTGCGCCATTTTTCGTGCCACAGGATTGCCTTGAGCAGGTAATACCAAATTATCTTGACGTAACCAATTGGGTAACTCAGCATCTAAGGCTATCGCTTTAAATTGCATCGCATCATAAGTAAAACGTTGAAAAACAGGAATTTGACTCACCAATCTAAAGTCACGGCTCAAGCCCACAGCCGTTGTACGCGAATAGGCCGCAGACAAACTGTATAACCATGTTTTATCGGTAGGCTCTAAAATAACTTTATAATGTATGGGTTTGTCTTGGGTGATTTGTATTTGAGTCTCTGCCCACGAGGGCAAGCTATAACCTGACCATGCGGCATTGTCGTCCGCAAAAATAGATAACTGACTTGGCCGCCAAGTTTTACCATCAAAACGCGAAAAAGTAAGGCCACGCCAATATAATTCTGCCTTAGTGGGAATCTTATTTTTATCTTCAAACTCCACTCTAAACGCTAATTCACTGGATTGACTTAGTTTAGCCAAATCCCCCGGTGACATATTATCCGACATACCCGTTTTGCCTGTTCCCTCACTTAATTTAAACGTCCATAAAGGCGGCAAACGTGGAAAAAATAAAAACAAAATCAACATTAAAGGCAAGGCCTGACTTAATAAAATCAGCGATTTTTTTAGTGCGTGTTTGATTGAGGTGGTTTGATTAAATATCACATAGCTAGCGGTAATACATAACACGCCAAAAACCGCATAAACCGTTGTCCATAAGGCTTGGCTAAACAAAAACTGTGTTGCTAAGACAAAATACGACAGCGTTAATAACACATAACAGTCACGCTCATTTTTAGTTTCTAACAGTTTTAGTGCCACACACACAATTAAAAACGACGTGCCTGCTTCGGGGCCAAACCATGTGTTATACGAATACTTAATGCCTGCTAAACCTGCTAAGGCCAAGGCCGCTTTTATAAATTTATTAGGTAAAGGTAAATATTGTTCAATCGCTGGAATACGCCATAGCAAACTCAACACAAAAATAATATCTAACCATAAAGGTAAACGTGTCCATTGTGGTAACACCACCACTAATAGCGTCAGTAACAAAGCATAACGTGAGTTAAGATGATTCATACTTGCTCCTCAAACAAAGCAAGTGCCTGTAAACATTGGTCTCGATGCGTATTTCCAGCCCCTATTTCTAATGTTTTATGAGGTAATTTTAGGGCAAAAGGCTGTTGTTGTTCGCTTAGTCTAACCACCCACCAAGCTAAACGTGATAATCGCCCTTCTTTATCTAAGCCATTAAAAGCCTGATAATCAAGGGTATTACTGCCCGTGACAGGTTCACTGTAGGTTTTAACTAACATACCTTGGCCTCGTGCTAAATGCTTCCACGACACATGAGCCAAGGGGTCACCTTCATTAAATTTTTTAAGGTCTTCAAAGTCTTCTATACCTGCACGACGACGTTGGCTTTGTTGCGCTTCTTCTTTATTACCATAACCCGCAGGCAAGGTATCGGAGGCAATAGGTTTGGGGTAAATAATGGCATTTAAGTCTAAATCGAGCCACGTCCACGCGCGTAATAAACCTAAAGGATAATAAGTGGTCATTTTTAAACGGGGCGGCACAAAACGTCCGCGCTGTTGGCTGCGTAAATATAAGGTAGTTTCTAAAGAGCCATCTATAACGTCTATACGCTCAGTCACATCATCCCATTCTAACACCAACGAATAATACAAGCGTTTGTTGGTAGGTGCTAAACGAATCGTAAAACCAACCACATCACCCGCAAAAGCAGCACCACCATGTACGGCAGTAATTTTTAAACCCGACAAATTAGCAAAGGTATGATGTATGCCAATAACTAACAAACTACCCAATAAAAAACAAAATCCTAACATCAAGTTGTTGGCGTAATTAATGCCTGCAATAAACAAGGCTAATAATAATGAAGACATCATGCCGCCTTGTGACGACAAAAAAATAAACACACGGCGTTGGTTAAGCACCACTTCTTTAGTGCGAGGAATGCGCCTGCTTAACCATTTTTGCCAACGCTGACGATAGTTTATTTTTAGCTTTTCGAGGAGTGACATAGTTTACTCAATCACATCAACGGCATTTAACAACTGACTGGTGAGTGAGTGCATTCGGCTTTGGTCTTCGATGCTACCACGCAAACGATGCTCCGCAACGGCTGGCAATACCGCTTGCACATCTTCAGGAATGGCATAACTGCGCCCTTCAATAAATGCCCATGCTTGAGTGGCACGTTTAAGCGATAACAAGCCGCGTGGTGATAAACCATGCGCAAAGTCTCGGCTTTGGCGTGTATGGGTAACTAAACGCTGTAGGTAGTCCAACACCGCTTCACTTAAATGAATACTATCAATTTGCTGCTGATACGCGCTTAAACGCTCGGCATCGGTTAAGGCAGGTAACACGCTTAACATTTGGCGGCGGTCTTTACCTGTTAATAATTCTCGTTCGGCACGAGGGTCTGGATAACCTAATTGTATACGCATCAAAAAACGGTCAAGTTGCGATTCGGGTAACGGAAATGTACCCATTTGATGACTAGGGTTTTGGGTTGCAATCACAAAAAATGGTTTGGGTAGAATTCGCGTTACGCCATCACTGGTAATTTGCCCTTCTTCCATAGCTTCTAATAACGCACTTTGTGTTTTGGGACTGGTACGATTAATTTCGTCGGCCAATAAGACTTGGGTAAAAACAGGCCCTTCTCTAAAACTAAACTGCTGTTCGACAGGGTTAAAAATAGAAACGCCAATAATATCGGCTGGCAACATATCACTGGTAAATTGCAACCGCTGATAATGCAAACCTAAAGTACGCGCTAAGGCTTCGGCTAAGGTGGTTTTACCCATACCCGGTAGGTCTTCAATTAATAAATGACCTTTGGCAAGTAAACAGGCCAATGCTAATTTAATTTGATTATTTTTACCTAAAATCACACTATTGAGCGAGTTTAAAACGGGCTGTAAAGCGGATGTCATGGTTTATTTCCTTAAAATTATTTTTAAAAGTCAGGACTTACGCATCTCACCGAGATTAGCGCGTTCTGTGAGCATAAAACCGTTATATGACATCTGTGAGGCATTGCTCTAACGTTGAGCTAGCAGCAAGGCGAACAGCGAAAAGTTAAAACAGGTTAAAATGCGAGCAGATAAGCGATAACCGCGTAAGTCCTAATGTTAAACATAACATTCAATAGCTAAAAGGTGAAATAAAACAAGCAGTCGTTTTTGTTGGTATATAGTGTCATGCAAACACGTTCACATAACACTACTTTAAAAACTTAGAGAGCCATATTAGCAAAACCACGCACACAGTCGGCTTTAAGGTCATTAATATCTTCTAAACCCACAGAAATACGAATTAAACCCTCGCTAATACTTGCGGAGGCTTTTGCTTCAACACTTAAACGGCCATGTGTGGTTGAGGCAGGATGGGTAATCGTGGTTTTGGTGTCACCTAAATTAGCCGTAATGGACATGATTTTGGTACCGTCAATAAAACGCCACGCCCCTTCACGTTCGCCTTTAACCACAAACGATAACACACCACCAAAAGCGCGTTGTTGACGTGCAGCTAATTGATGTTGAGGATGAGTCGGTAAGCCTGAGTAATTAACCTGCTCAACTTGAGGCTGCTGTGCTAACCATGTTGCCAAGGCTAAGGCACTGGCAGAGTGTGCCTCCATACGCAAACGTAAGGTTTCTAACCCCTTTAAAAACACCCACGCATTAAAAGGACTCATGGACGGGCCGCAAGTACGCACCACGCCATAGACTTCTTCTATCAGTTTATGGCTGCCAACCACTGCTCCACCTAAGGTGCGCCCCTGACCATCAAGGTATTTAGTCGCTGAGTGAATAATTAAATCTGCGCCTAACTCTAAAGGCTTTTGCAAAGCAGGTGTACAAAAACAATTATCTACTGCTAATAAAATACCATGTTGATGCGCCAAATCGGCTAAAGCTTTAATATCAGCCACTTCACAAATCGGGTTACTCGGTGTTTCTAAAAAGAATAATTTGGTATTAGGCAAGATGGCAGCTTGCCATTGTGTTATATCGGTTAATGAGACAAAAGTAGTGCTAACACCTAGTTTTTTAAAGTATTTTTCGAATAACACATTGGTTGTGCCAAACACTGCTTGCGAACAAACCACATGATCGCCAGCAGACAAAAAGGCCAAACAAGTGGCCAAAATAGCCGCCATGCCTGAGCTAGTGGCAACAGCACGTTCGCCACCTTCTAAAGCCGCTAAACGCTGCTCAAAGGTACGCACCGTAGGATTGGTAAAACGCGAATAAATATTGCCCGCCTCTGCCCCACCAAAACGCGCTGCGGCATGAGCAGCACTCTCAAACACAAAAGAAGACGTTAAAAACATCGCTTCGCTATGTTCTCCCTCTTGAGTACGCGCCATACCTGCACGCACGGCTAAGGTATCAAAGGCGACTTCTTCCCATAAATCAGGGTGTGTTTGAGGATTCATGACGCATTACTCTTCTTGTATATTAGCCAAGTCAATGGTGACGTTTTCGGTTTTTTTGGTTTTTGCGCCATCGTTACGCGACTGAGCTAAACGGTCTAAATAAGCATCGTCTATATCGCCCGTGACATACTCACCATTAAATACCGAACAATCAAAAGCGGTTAGCTCTGGGTTTCCTTCTAAGGCACAATCTATTAAGTCTTGTAAATCTTGAAAAATGAGACCATCAGCACCAATCAAATCACAAATTTGCTCTACGGTATTACCATGAGCAATCAGCTCATTTTTGGCAGGCATATCAATGCCATAGACATTAGGATAACGCACAGGCGGTGCTGCCGAAGCAAAATACACTTTACGCGCACCTGCATCACGTGCCATCTGAATGATTTCACGGCACGTGGTACCACGCACAATCGAATCATCCACCAATAACACGTTTTTATCTCTAAATTCTAGCTCAACAGGACTGAGCTTTTGACGTACCGATTTTTTGCGCTGACTTTGACCAGGCATAATAAAGGTACGGCCAATATAACGATTTTTCATAAAGCCTTCGCGGTACTTTACGTTTAGGTTATTAGCTAACTCTAATGCGGCAGTACGGCTGGTATCAGGAATAGGAATAACCACATCAATACCGTGATCTTCACCCCATTCACGTCTAATTTTGGCAGCTAATTTTTCGCCCATACGCAAACGTGATTTATAAACCGAGATCTTATCCATGCGTGAATCTGGACGCGCAAAATATACATACTCAAAAATACAGGGGTTGAGTTTAGGATTTTCGGCACATTGACGGCTAAATAACTGCCCGTCGCTGTTAATAAAAATGGCTTCGCCGGGTGCTAAATCGCGTACCACGGTATAACCTAAAGAGGTAATCGCCACTGATTCAGAAGCAATAATATACTCTTTACCCATAGGCGAGTCTCGCTCACCATACACAATCGGGCGAATACCATGAGGGTCTCTAAAGCCTAACAAGCCATAACCTGTAATCATCGCCACCACCGCATAAGCCCCTTTACAACGCTTATGCACTGCCGATACTGCATGAAACACATCATCTTCATTAGGCTGTAACTTACCTAAGGCTTGTAGCTCATGAGCAAACACATTTAATAACACTTCGGAGTCGGAGTCGGTATTAATATGGCGCAAATCAGCACGAAATAAATCTTTGGCTATTTCGTCAGAATTAGTTAAATTGCCATTATGAGCCAAGGTTAAGCCATAAGGCGAATTAACATAAAAAGGTTGTGCTTCGGCCGAACTTGACGAGCCTGCGGTAGGATAACGCACATGGCCAATACCAAAATTTCCCACTAAACGCAACATATGACGCGTATGAAAGACATCACGTACCATGCCATTGTCTTTGCGTAAAAATAAACGTCCATCTTGAACAGTCACAATCCCTGCCGCATCTTGGCCACGATGTTGTAACATCGTGAGTGCGTCATAAAGCTCTTGATTAACAGGCGATTTACCAGCAATGCCGACGATACCGCACATAATTCACCTCAATGTTGACTCGGTTGAGTAGTAGGGATTTTGATAGTTGCTTGGGGAAGATGATGTACCTGTTTTTTGATTTCATCAGTCACTTGATGAGCAACAGGCACATAAGGAAGCAAGGCTTTAGGAAAACTTGCCTCTTGCCACCATGCGTCTTTTTGTAAAAAAGGCGCAAGTAAACCAATGGCTAATAAAACAATGAGCAAGCCACGCGCAAGGCCAAAGCCTGCCCCTGCTAATTTATCAACAGGACGTAAAGCCAGTGCTTTTAAAATTTCACTTAACACCAAGGCAATTAATGCACTTAGTATCACCATGCTTAAACACAGCACCAAAAAGGCCGTCGCTTTTTGTAAAGAAGGTGTACTAATAAAGGGAGCCAGCACAGCCGCAAAGCTTTGGTAGCCATTAATAGCCACAATCAAGCCAATGACCCATCCTGCTAAAGCCAAACCTTCACGCACTAAACCACGCGCAAAACCGCGCCAAATCGATAAAGCAAGTATGACTAAAATGACTAAATCAGCAACTGGCATAAGCTTGTTTCTTAGATAAACACAAAATAGAGTTTTTTAGGGCGCATAGTATAACAAAGTTTATACGGGTGCTTCTAAGGCTTTAATCGAGGCGGCAGCATCTTCTATTAATTGCGCCCCTTGATAAATAAAACCTGTATAAATTTGCACCAAACTTGCCCCTGCCGTTATTTTTTCGGCAGCAGATTGCCCATCACAAATTCCACCCACACCAATAATTGGAATTCTTCCCGCTAAGGCTTGTGCCAAACGTGCCAAGGTATAAGTAGATAACGCTTTGAGTGGCTTACCACTTAAACCACCTGTTTCGGCTGAAAGCTCTAAACCTTCAATGCCTGTACGGGTAATGGTGGTATTGGTAGCAATCACACCATCAATGTTGTGTAGCACTAATTGCTCGGCAATATATTCAATGTCTTCGTCTTGTAAATCGGGCGCGATTTTAACGGCTAATGGCACATAATGGCCATATTGTTCTGCCAAACGTGTTTGAGTTTGTTTGAGTTGTTGTAATAAGTCGGCAAAAGCACTACCCGTTTGTAAGCTGCGTAAGCCTTGAGTATTAGGAGAAGAAATATTAACGGCAACATACGAGGCAAAGTCATAGACTTTTTCGAGACAATGCACATAATCATCGGCGGCGTTTTTGACAGGTGTATCAAAGTTTTTGCCAATATTAATGCCCAATACGCCTTTAAATTTGGCTTTTTGCACTTGGCTTACTAAATGGTCAACCCCTAAATTATTAAAACCCATACGGTTAATAATTGCTTGTGCTTCGGTTATTCTAAATAAACGCGGTTGCGGATTGCCCGCTTGTGGACGTGGCGTAACGGTGCCAATTTCGATAAAACCAAAGCCTAAAGCGGCTAAGGCATCAATATAATCACCATTTTTATCTAATCCTGCGGCCAAACCCACAGGATTAGGAAAGTCTATGCCCATGATACTCACAGGCTGCTGAGGCATTTTATGTAATAAACCCAAGATACCCATCGAATTTGCCATTGCTAAACTACGCAAAGCTACATGATGGGACGTTTCTGGCGAAAACTTGAATAACAAGGAACGAATCAGTGGATAATACATAAAGCACCTTCAGCAAACGCAAGGTGCGAATTATACACGTTTTATGTAGGGGGTTGTGTGGTTTTACGGAATGTGACTTATTAGCTTATCAGCAACTTTTGCGAGCTAAGATTATTATTTAAACAATTCATCAGCCCCTATCAGTGGTAATAATCTTAGCAACACCTCATTCATGACATGAGGTTGGGCAGTGGTGACTTTTTTGGCATGTCGCTCTTTCCATGATAAGGTTTGAATAATACTTGCTGCAACCACACAGGGCTCATCCATATTAGTAATCAGCACTTCGGTTATATGCCCTCTAATACTTGTACTAATTGGGCAACATATTAATAAGCCAGTTTTTTGCTGATAGTCTCGACTAGAAAGCACCAATGCAGGTCGATATTTACCTATTTCTTTTCCTTTTGTGGGTTCAAAATCCAAAAAAATAATATCATTTCGATGAGGGACATAAATTGCCATTACTCCCCCAACTCAACAGCAGACACTATGGCCAACTCATCACCATGCGCTGTATAACCATTTAAATTATTTAATAATTCTTGCTCAGAAAATGGAAATTTTTTTTGGGTGATTGGTTCAATCACTATTGTGCCATTTTGCTCTTTAATATGAAGTTTTGTGCCTTCGATCAATCCAAATTGCTGTACAAATGCCATTGGAATAATATGACCTAAACTATTACCAATTCTTCTGACCTGAGTCATCATCACTGCACCTAAAAGTTATAACAATGTTATAACTAATGATATATGAATTGAGTCATGAGTCAAGCCATTAGTCTCCCTCCTCTTAAAAACCTTTTTGTTAGCAGTAAACCTGCTTTTGTAAAAATCGTTAGAGTGGACTATCTGCGTCTTTTAAACCCTACCAACGCCAATAAAATCAACAACTCCCACCACACACTACTGCCTGATTTCGTTTCTTCAATCGTTGCATTTTCTGTTGTAGGTGTTTGCGTCTCAATCGGCTTTTCGACTTCTTTGGGGATAGACTCAGGATATACAGTGGATTTTAGCCAGTCATCAAAAGCAGCAAGCCGTGTATAAACACCTGCATAACCTTGTTGAGCGCAACCATTGCCCCAACTGGTTAACCCAAGCAATACGGGTTCAAAAAAATTATTGTAAATGATTAAACCTGAGCCGCTATCACCTTCGCAAGTGTCACTACGATTTTTCTCATTCATAGATTCGGCACACATCATGCTTGGTGTAATTTGTTGAGGATTGTGTAATGAACCTTGCGCCAAACAATGCTCAATTTTTAGTTCTGCTTGTTGTAATTTAGAAGGATACAAAGCCTCAAAGGTTTTTTCTTGCTCGCTACAAGCTGCAATATCTTGTTTACAATCACGTATTACCCCCCAACCATGCACCCATGCTTTTACACCAAACAAGGCATATAAAGACTCATCTCGTGCATTTATCCACGCAATAGGTTTGCAATATTGACCACAAGCGGAAAAATCTATTGGCTGAGCGAGTTCTAATAAGGCAATGTCATTATCAAAATTTGATGAATTATATTTAGGGTGTACGATGCGTTGTTTGATTAAGATGATTTGTGCTTGTTGATTACTTAATAAATCTGTTGTGCCAATTACGGCATAAAAAGGCTTACCCTTGCTACGCTCGGCACAGTGTGCGGCAGTTACCAACCATTTTTCGGTTAGCAGACTCGCACTACAAAAATAGGAGGTATAGGGTTGTTGATTATTTGAAATAAGCGCGACTTGCCACGGTGCTTGAAAATCTGTAGTAGGTTGGCCGTTAATGATTTTTGGCTGTGGGGCGGCATGAGAAACTGAAATTAAACTCATTGCTCCCATAAAAATACCTAGCTTTTTTAACAACTGAAAATCATTCATCAATAATTAACAATACAACGTTCAAGATTACCCATTATTACATGGGTAATCTTTGGCTAAATCAATCTAACACAGGATTTTTAGAAGGAAACCACTTAGTCAGAATGTCATTAATAGCTGTTTTATTGTATTGATAAGATTGGCTAACTTGTCCTTTAATAGGAGGCTGATAACTTCCTCTCACCACTTGACCATCATATTCATACCACGCCAGCTGTGCATCATTAACTCCAAAATAATCGCTTAGTGCTTTTTTAGCAACTGCTTCAGGTGTATCAAAGATAATACGAACAGGGTTACCCATTATTGCATTAATAAGTTGGTAATTAATAATATACATGCTATTGACATTAGTGACAGGGTCTTTAACTAGCAACTCGGCTTTATCACCAGATTTCACCTGAATACTCGCACTTTGTCCGCCATTGCGCAACCACGCTTGTTTGGTAATGGCTTCTTGTAATGTGCCAACCTTTGTACTACATGCTCCAATGTTCACACAAGCATAAATTGGCATTACATCATTACGTGTAGTAAAAACATAGTGAGTACGAGGAATGTTATAGTTTGGTGTTAAAACATCTCGAATCCATGTATAAGCTTTTGCGCCATCACTAAACATCGCAGTATTAGCAGCACTTGGCAACTGACGACCATCACCAAAACCAGAAGTGATTCCCTCTACAATCATTTTTCCAGTTAAATCACGCTCTAACATCGTGTAATATTGAATACCTTGACTATCAGTGATATTCACCGTTTTGATGCCTGATGTTCCAATTAATCCTTCTGTAGCTTGTTTTTCTCCTCCGTTTATTTCAACCCATTTATTGCCTTGAATACTAAATACGAGTTGTGTTCTTGGGTCATTTTTCCAAATATTTGAAGAACTCCCATTAGTAGAATACGTTTTAACCGCAAATTTATTGACATCTTGTACATATTCCATACTGTATGATGCAAGCTCTACAGGATTTGAATCGGACCAATAAGAGGGTTCATTATATCGGCTACCTTGATTCATAAAAGCCAAAGGATCTACAATATAACTAAAACCTTGCGTAGGCTGTTCAGGCTGAATAGGTGCATATTCAAAACTCACATCTGTACTCCACAATAACACACCAGCTTGACTTTTAAGTTGTAAAGCTCCAGTGCCTATTAATTTAGGGGTACATTCAAACTTAAGTTCTGTTGTCGTTGCTCCCAATCTAATTATGTTGTCACAATTATCAAAATTAATGACCAGTGCATTGTTTAAACCATTACCTGTTAAAGTAAACAAAGTTTTCTTATCTGCGATGGCCTTGCTTGGGGTAACTTGGCTAACTGATACTATCTGAAAATTTTGCTCTACGGTTTCTAATAAACCTTCACCTGAACGAATTTCTGCAACTACTTTATAATCACCACTATCTTCAAATACTAGAGATACTTGCTCCGATACAGCTTTTAAAAAGCTTTGAACAACTTCACCTATGCTGTCAAAGAATCGCCAAAATACAGAGGTAGCGTCTGAAAAAACTTTTTCCATGCTAAACGCAGCCGCCGCACCTGCTTTTTGTGTCGTACCATTTTGAATGGCCATCACAGACTTGCTAACGTTAATTGTTCTAGCTTCTTGAAAAGTATTTTTGAATTTGTCTTTTAAGGTAAGCACAACTAATTTTGAGCCTTCTGATGCGTAGGCGTGTTTATGTTGTGCATCTTGATTACCCATTATAAAGCTTTCTACTTTGCCATCACCCCAATCAATATCATAAGAAGTTAAACCCTCAATACACGTTGTACAAATACCAATCACACCTGTTAAACCTGATGCAGGATAATTATCAATCGCAGCAGCTGGTTTTTTGATAGGTATATTTTTCCATTCAGCCGTATGAATAGCATCTTTGCCATAATCATCATAAATCACACTGAGTGTAGCTGTGTATATTCCTTCTTTGGTATATGTATGGACTGGTTTTAGACCCTCTTTAATTTTTTCATCTTCAAATTTTTCACTTTTTTGACCATCGCCAAAATCCCACTGCACAGACTTAATGAGTGGCTCATGTTGTGTAGCACTAGCGTCAAAACTAATAGGATATTGACCCGAAATAAAATTACCGCCTTGCCAATCTGCATGACTAATAACAGGCTTGTGACAGGTATCTTCACCAATCTGTTTGATAATTTTAGTTAAGTCCCAATTTTTATTTTCTTCACCATCTTCATTTTGACTATTGTATAAATCCCAACTATCTTTGTAGCCGTACGTACCGCCACCAATTTTATCAACTCCAACTTTTTCCCAAAACTTACCGTCTAATTTTTTCTCTTCCGTTTTAACTTGAGTTTGCACATCAATACGCGCTCTAGCCCCCATCCCAAACTGTAAGCCTGTCCAACACCCCGAAAGACCATCTTGAGAACTATAATCAACCTGACCACCTAAATTTAGTGCAGTTCCTGTTTCAGCGGTAACATTAAGAGGAGTAATTTGAAATAATGACAAACCTATATCCAAGCCCACACTTGTTTGTAACTTCAAATTGCCTGTTGCATTGATTTTTGAGTTAAATGGCTCAACCTCTTTCATGTAGTTTTGGCTATCTTCAAGATTAATACCTGTGGGTATATTGACTATCGTTTCACCCGAAAATGGATTCACATCAACCGCTTTATTTTTTAAAGCGACTTGTGCACTAATATCATAGGTTGGAAAATTTACTGTTGTTGATGCTTTAGCTTGTAGTGTTCCAGATGAGGTCACAAAAACAGTAATCAATAAGGCAGGTTGAATTTCTACAGGGCGACGACCGCCCTCAATCATATTAGCGTAAGCACAAGCAGCAACTCCTGTACCAAAGGTGCTTACAGTACAAGCCGTTGTTGCACCAACAGTTTCAAGGTTAAAAACAAATGAACCTATTAAAATTTTATCATCATCATAAGGCACACCAATCAACTCTAATTTGCCATCTAATAAACTGCGCTTATCTTGTACATCTTTTCCAGTTCCACCTGTGTTAAAAAGTCGTACAGTATCCGCCCATGACAGAGAAAAATCTTTATCCCCCAATTTTTTACTTTCAACTCCTAAGCCAACAGAAGCCTTCATACGCATTTTTGCATTTAAATTATATGTAACTAACTTACCATCTTTAATGACCATATTTGTTGCATCTGGAAATTTTAACTGACTGAGTTCAATTTCTAGTGGCATACTCACTTCGGCACAAGCACTCACGTTACCTGAAGCTTTTAAGTCTTCGTCATCACAACTTTTCAATAGTGCCAATTTGCCATCTTTTTTTGCGGCAGCAAATGCGATTTTAGGCTTAAAAGCAACCTCATCCGATTTAATAGAAAGCGCACGCATTGACAATTCAGGCTCATTAAAAACGGTATCTGTTATCCAATCGGTAACAGATACACTTTTTGCACCTGATTTGACTGTAGGCACAACATCATTTTTTAAAGTAAATCCTGTAGCAGGATAAAATTTAGGTGTACCAAATTTGACAGATTTTGGGTCTATAGTTAGGTCTAAATCCTCAAAAATATCCGTGATAGACACATACTCCAAACCTACTTGGGTTTTATCACCATCAATATTTTTTTTATCAACAACTTTAGCTGCTAAGCCAAGAGGCAACTGCTCGCTTGGGTCTAAAATTAAAATTTGCCCGTTTTTTAATAAATTAACTTGTTGGTCATTGCCAAAAACCAGTTGTATATCTTGTTTGGCTTCACTTTCATTCGTGACGACTTTACTGCCTGTTTTAACCTCAACTAGCTTTTTAGCGATTAAGTCTTTAGAAACAGTGACAACATTTTCTTTTGTTTTACTATCAGGCGAAATAATCGGCGTGCCTGTTAAATTTGAAGCAGTGCTGGCATTATTAACCGCACACTCCTCCCTCCCAAACGCCTTATCCCAAAAACCATTACAGTCTTTGGCATCTTCGCCACAACCCGACAAGGCCGCAACCATCACAGAAAGTGCAGAAAGTTTTAAGGCAGAATTATAACGGCTTGGCTTGGCTTGGCTTGGCTTGGCTTGGCTTGGCTTTTTAAAAGTATGAGGGTGCATAATGCAACATCCTTATAGCAGTGGGTTAATTTTTGTAAAATTGGGTATTGATTTATAGCAAAGTGTTTTTATTTTGTACAGAAGCTAACACATTATTTTTAGCGTTTTTTAATAAGCTAACTCTAAAATTCTCCCTAACCCTCCTTGTTGATGGGGCAAGCATAGGTTTTTGTCATTCCGAGCCTTGCAAGGAGGAGAGGCTCTTTTCTCTTGTTAGCGATGGTGTCCCCTCCTTTATTAAAGGAGGGTAGGGAGGATTTTATCCTCTACGACTCATAAAAGCCAAACGCTCCAACAAATGCACATCTTGCTCATTTTTGAGTAATGCGCCGTGTAAGGGTGGAATCGCATTGCGGGTATCACGGTTGCGTAACACATCTTCGGGTAAATCGTCAGACATTAATAATTTTAGCCAATCAATTAACTCAGATGTTGACGGGCGTTTTTTGAGTCCTGCCACTTTACGCAAATCAAAGAAAATATCTAAGGCTTCTTTAACTAGAGTTTGTTTGATGGTGGGATAATGCACCGCGACAATTTGTTTCATGGTCTGTGCATCAGGAAACACGATGTAATGAAAAAAGCAGCGACGCAAAAAGGCATCGGGTAAGTCTTTTTCGTTGTTAGATGTAATAATCACGATAGGACGATGTTTAGTTTTAATGGTTTCGCCTGTCTCGTAAACAAAAAACTCCATTTTGTCGAGTTCGGTTAACAAGTCATTAGGAAACTCAATATCAGCTTTGTCGATTTCGTCAATTAATAACACCACACGTTCATCACTATCAAAGGCTTCCCATAATTTACCTTTTTTAATGTAGTTTTTAATATCAAAGACACGGTCATCACTTAATTGCGAATCACGCAAACGCGAAACCGCGTCATACTCATACAAACCTTGTTGCGCTTTAGTGGTTGATTTAATGTGCCATTGAATCAACTTTAAGCCTAAAGACTGGGCAACTTGTTCGGCCAATAAGGTTTTGCCTGTACCTGGCTCACCTTTGATTAACAAAGGTTTTTGTAATTGAATAGCCGCATTAACCGCTAATTTTAAATCTTCGGTGGCTACATAAGCCTCAGTACCTGCAAAACGCATATTTATTTCCTCGTAAATAAAAAACCCATAACGGCTTCGACTCCGCTCAGCCACCATAAGAGGTGTTCCCTGAGCAAAGTCGAAGGGAAAATCCAACATTAATACGCTGTCGTATGGCGACGTTGTTTAAACCACATCACAAAACTCGACACCATTACCACAAATAAAATAGGTAATAGGGTTTTAAGTCCATCCATTACCTCACCCGACAACACATTAAATAAGGTGGCAATAATGGCAGGCGCAGGCAACCATGTTTGGCTATCAATTGGCCACGGTGTGAGCAAAATACTCGCCGCTAACATCAACACCACAGGTCGCCACGATTCGGGTAAAAAGCGTGCAAGGGTGTAATAATACACCGCTAACAATGCAAATACCGAAGCCAAATAAATAAGCCAAGACACAACATAACCTATCATCTTAATTGTTCTCCGCTATTACTCTTGCTGATATTTGCTTTCATCGGGACGATATAAGTCCAGCATATAATCCTCTCGCACAGGCGGCATTTGCAAATAAAATCCCTTTTCAGCAATATCACCTAACACTTGTTGTGCCTCTGCTCGTGCCAATTTTTTATCGGACGTAATCAAGAGTGTGCCAAAAAGTTTTGGCGCACCAAACATAGCCAACAAGGCGGATGGCACGCGTGATAAGGCATCGCTTTTACGCACATAAATATACATTTCGTCTTTTTTAGAGCTTTTGTAAATACTACAAATTTCTGGCTTTAGGCTCATATATACATACTCTTTTAAAAACTTAGGCGATTATTGCTTATTTGCTCACATATCCACCCTCACCCCAACCCTCTCCCAGTGGGAGAGAGCTAGAGTGAGGGGAAACTTTTAAACTAAACGATGACGATATTTACGCCATTCTGCTAATTGGGATTGTTGGCTAGCAAGTGTTTGCAATAATGGCCGTGTTAATAACTCATACCGCCACCCTTGCAACGCTAAAGGCAACTGACACTCATCACCTTCGTCTATGTAGTTTAACACTAAGGCATCTAACCAGCGTTTGCGTAATAATACATCGGCAGGAATATGCTGCGCTAAGGCAATTTTGTCGGTTTGCTCACGCAACAAATTAAATAAACCTTTTGCAGCTTTGGGTAAAGGCAAAGGTAATAACGACGGGCATTTTTCGGTTTGTTTATTTTGCGCCGTTTTTACCATTTCTAATAACATTGGCCCATGTTTTTGATAGGTTTTAGGATGTAAATCTTCAATACGTGCTAATTGAGCCAAAGTTTGAGGCAGGTTTTGTACAATCGACATTAAGGTATGATTTTTAAGTACAAAAGTGCGCGGAATATTATTTAAACGGGCAGATGTTTCGCGCCACATAGTTAAGGTGTGCAATAACGATAACTGCCGCCGATTAAGCTGCCACGCATTACTAAACTGCTTATATAGTTCAGTCAAAACAGGAACTGGCGCACCTTCTTTAAGCATCAACGCGCTATCCTCTTGGCAATAAGCTAATAAACCTTTGGCATTTAAGCCCTCAACTACCACATCATACAACTGCGGCAAATACTCTACATCCGAGGCAGCATATTGCAACTGCTCATTTGATAATGGCCGTGCCAACCAATCAGAGCGTGTTTCGGCTTTGCTAATATCAATATTTAAAAAATCTTTTAAAGCTTTTTGATAACCGACTTGCAGGCCATAACCCAAAAAAGCTAAGCCTATTTGGGTATCAAAAATATTGTTAATTTTGGCTTGAGGATATTTATAATATAAAACTTCGATATCTTCCGAGCAGGCATGAACAATTTTTAAGGCATTAGGATTAGCTAATACTTCGCCTAAACCCCATGCCACCGTGTCACATGCCACAGGGTCAATGAGGTAAATGGTTTGTTGATGCTTGAGTTGAATTAATGCAATTTGCGGATTAAAGGTATTAACCCGCATAAATTCGGTATCAAGTGCCAAGGTTTTGGCACTTGCCCATAAAGGTAATAACTCAGTAAATCGTTGTTGTTCTGTTATTAATTGCCAGTTCATCACAATCCCAGTTGTTTGATAATAACCTCATTCATAATTTCATGAGTGCCACCACCAATTGATAAAATTCGATTATCGCGGTACAAACGTTCGACCAAACTTTCACGCATAAAACCCATACCACCAAAAATTTGCACCGCTTCATAAGTGAGCTTATCGCTAACTTGCGTGGCAAAGTTTTTTGCCATCGACACTTCTTTAACCGCAGGAATCCCATCGGCAATTTGCGCTGCCACACGATAGGTAAACTCTTTGCTGGCCTCTAATTCGGTGGCCATATTCGCTAATTTGTGTCGAATCACTTGCATTTTTGACAAGGGTTTGCCAAAAGCCTCGCGTTGTTGTGCATAACGCACACTTTCTTCTAAGGCTAGTTGCGAGGTCATATTGGCCATGACGGCTAAGTTTAAGCGTTCTTTCTGAAAATTGCTCATAATAACGAAGAACCCAGCGTTTTCTACCCCAATTAAATTGCTTTTTGGCACCAAAACATCATTAAAAAACAATTCGGCGGTGTCACTTGCCCACCAACCCATTTTTTTGAGAGGTTGACCTACGCTAAATCCTTCACGCTCTCGCTCAATTAATAACAAACTAATACCGCCATACCCTACATCGCCTGTACGTACCGCGACAGTATAATAGTCAGCACGATGTCCAGAAGTAATAAAGGTTTTGCTGCCATTAACTCTGTAAAAATCCCCTTCACTCACGGCTCGTGTTTTTAGGTTGGCGACATCTGAACCGCCTGAGGGTTCAGTAATAGCCAACGCCGCAATTTTTTGACCACTTAATACCGACGGCACAATACGCTCTTTTAGTTCTTGGCTACCCCAATTTTCGATGGGCGGTAACCCTATATCTAACGAGCCTAAACTTGCGACCAAACCGCCAGAACCAACACGCATTAATTCTTCACTTGCGGCAATTTTCATAAATACATCTGCACCACTACCGCCAAGTGCTTCGGGATGATCTATACCCAATAAGCCTGCTTCACCTGCAAGCGTATACAGCTCGCGCGGAAATGTGCCTGCTTCTTCCCAATCGTTGATATAAGGGCGAATGTGTTGGTCTACAAATTTGCGAGTGGTTAAACGCACTTGCTGATGAGTTTCGTTAAAGTATGCGGTATATAAAGACATGATTCACTCCAAAAAAACAAATAGGACTTACGCAATGCAATGCCTAAGTCCTGAATATTAGATTTTTGGATAGTGCCACAAGTTTAAAACTCAACCAAGCACTTGCTTGGTGTTTATTGTACGATTGTATTGTAAAAAATGCTGTACGACAGCATATTGTACTTAATAACGCTGCCGTTGACTCAACGCTCTAGCTAAAGTATGGCTATCAACCATTTCTAACTCACCACCTAACGGAACACCGTGCGCGATACGCGTGACTTTAATACCATAATGCTGCGTGGCTTGACGCAAATAATGCGCGGTGGCCTCACCCTCGACGGTAGCATTAGTCGCTAAAATAAGCTCTTGTACTTGATGCTGTTTTATATGGTGTAATAACTGCGGAATACCCAATTCTTGAGGGCCTATGCCATCTAAAGGCGACAGATGCCCTGCCAACACAAAATATAAACCCTGATAACTACCGCTTTGCTCAATAGCCAAAATATCCGCAGGTGACTCCACCACACACAATAACTGACGCTCGCGCGCTGGATTAGCGCAAATTTGACATAAATTTTCTTCGGTAAAAGTACGACAGTCTTGACAATGCTGCACTTGCTGCATAGCTCGCAACAAAACGTCCGCTAATTGCTCGCCACCATGCCGATTTCGCTCTAACAGATATAACGCCATACGTTGCGCCGATTTGGGCCCTACGCTAGGCAATACGCGTAATGCTTGAATCAATTCAGAGACGAGAGGGCTAAACATGACGACAGCTCAAGAAGATATAAATTGCTTTTAAATGCCCCTTCGACTTCGCTCAGGGTGCATTTTTTGCTGGCTGAGCGGAGTCGAAGCCATAAAACTTAAAACGGTAATTTCATGCCAGCAGGTAAATTCATGCCTGCACTTGCACCTGCCATTTTTTCGGCTGTCACAGCTTCAACTTTACGTACTGCATCATTAACAGCAGCCGCAATTAAATCTTCTAAGACTTCTTGATCTTCTTGCATTAACTCAGGACTAATACTTACGCGCTTTACGTCATGCTTACCTGTCATGGTAATTTTAACCAAACCTGCACCCGACTCGCCCACCACCTCGGTCGCGGCTAATTCGTCTTGGGCTTTTTTCATTTGCTTTTGCATTTGCTCTTGCATTTTTTGGGCTTGCTGCATTAAGGCTTGTACATTCATCTTTTTTCTCCAACAATTAATGATTGCGAAATCAGTTGTGCATTAAACGTGTTTAACAAATTTTGCACAATAGGGTCAGCCAAAAACTCTGTTTCGGCCTGTTTTTTTTGCGCCAATGTGCGCTGCTCTTCTATTTGCAAAGGCGTTTGGGCAATTGGCTCCACGAGGGTTAATTGTAACTCTATTTGTGGATACGCCTCTAGTAAACGTGTTTTAAGCGTTTGATACGATTGCTGTGCCAATACTTCGTGGCGCGGTGCTATCTCGAGTACCGCTACGCCTGCCTTTAACCCCTGCAACAAACTGTGCTTGGCAAAACTCAAGGCCATGCCCGTTAAACCACTGCTACCTACCCAATTAAACCATGCTAACGGTGTCCACAACGCCTCATCTGCCGAGTTTTTAGCCGTAAATGGCAAAATTTGCGCGGTTGTTTCTGTTTCTGTTTCTGTTTCTGTTTCTGTTTCTGTTTCTGTTTCTGTTTCTGTTTCGGGTTCGGGTTCGGGTTCGGGTTCGGGTGTAACAGCATCTGGAATAATTTCAGGCTCTGCAATAACAATATTTGCTGTTATGACAGGACTTGGCGCATCTGCTTCTATCTTAACTGTTTCTACTATCACAGGAGGTGGCGTTACTACAGATACGTTTTTTGGTGCTGTAGCCTCTGCTAATAATGCCGACAAATTAGCTTTTGCCGTTTGTGCTGTTTGCGTGGCCTGCTGACTACGTGTTGCTAAAGCTGAGTTTTGCGCCAAACCACCTTTAGGAGGCTTAGTTGCAAGCGGTTTAAAACTCAACATCCGTAATAAACACATTTCAAAACCTTGACGCGCTGTCATGGCCAACGGCAAATCACGACGACCATGCAAGGCAATTTGATAATAAAGCTGCAAATCTTCGGGGGTTAATACCTGCGCTAAGGCTAATACTTTTTCTTTGTCGCCTTCACTATTTTCGATAGCATCGGGTAATAATTGCGCCAACGCCACACGATGTAAAGTAGTAATTAGTGCCGCTAATGCGCCCTGAAAATCGACACTTTGCTCGGCTAAGGCATTAATCACTGCCAACACGTCGGCAGCATCGCCACCATCTATGGCCGCTAATACTCTAAACACTAAGTCACGGTCTATGCTACCCAACATATCGCGCACTTCGGTTTGATGTAATACACCATTACCAAAGGCAATCGCTTGGTCGGTTAACGATAACGCATCACGCATTGAGCCATTCGCAGCACGGCCTAATTCCCACAATGCGCCTTCATCAAAAGTCACTTGCTCTAAACCTAAAACCTGCGCCAAATGCTGTACCACTCTTTCGGGTGACATGGGTTTAAGTGAAAACTGTAAACAGCGCGACAATACCGTGACAGGAATTTTTTGCGGGTCAGTCGTTGCCAATAAAAACTTAACGTGACTTGGCGGTTCTTCTAAAGTTTTTAGCAAAGCATTAAAAGCTGCTTTAGAGAGCATGTGTACTTCGTCAATTAAGTACACTTTATACTTGCCGCGAGTGGGCATATATTGTGCGTTTTCAATCACTTCGCGCACATCGTCCACGCCTGTATTACTGGCGGCATCAATCTCGATTAAATCAATATAACGTCCTTGATTAATTTCTTGGCAGGTACCACACACCCCACATGGCTCGGCGGTAATGCCCGTTTCACAGTTTAAACATTTAGCCAAAATTCGCGCAATCGTGGTTTTTCCTACACCGCGTGTCCCTGTAAACAAATAAGCATGATGCAAACGATTTTGAGTTAAGGCATTAGCTAAAGCACGCGCAACGTGTTCTTGCCCCACTAATTCGGCAAAGTTTTTGGGTCGATATTTTCGCGCAAGGACTTGATAACTCATAAGACACTTAACTCTTAAACTTGCTAAAGGCGAGGCAATGGTAACTGATGACTAAAAGATTGTCTTGTTTTTGCTGCTTGTGCTGTATCTTGGCACACAGTAGGATAAGATGGCTTGTTAAATTTAACGCATAAACAGTTGATAAACCCAATCCAACTAGAAAACTATAGTTTTTTTTGATACTATAAAGAGGAATA
>ERZ724517.123-NODE-123-length-45389-cov-5.827436_pt1 | contig 45389 bp, 39 predicted proteins | sample MGYA00376050_ERZ724517 | MGnify/ENA primary metagenome ERZ724517 (study PRJEB28724, sample SAMN07190886) | activated sludge metagenome | isolation source: activated sludge of sewage treatment plant in Hong Hong | place: USA: Christiansburg, Virginia | collected... | reverse complement strand
AAGAAAGCTGGGTCCCGGCCTTCGCCGGGATGACGAAAGAAAATGAATGAATGGGTGCAGGGGTCACCCCTGCCCGCCGGAGGCCCTTTCGTTCAGCTCTTCTCGATCTCCGCGAGCAACAGTTGCAGTGCCGCGTCGCTGAACGCCACCATATTGTCCAAGCGTTCGGGCCGGCCGGTTTCGAGCGTCCGTTCGACACAGCCGGTGCGGCTGGCGACCGCAATGCAGCTATGACCGGCGGCATCGCCATAGGGGTTGCCGGTCGGGCCGGCGGCGCCGGTTTCGCTGACGCCCCAGTCGGCCTTGAACTGCGCGCGCACCGTGGCGGCGAGGCAGGCGGCATAGGGTTCGGTCGCGGACTTGAGCCCGCGGACGTCTTCGCGGCGCAGGCCGAGCAGGCGGTGCCGGGCGCGCGGCGTGTAGATGACGCCGCCGCCGAGATAGAATGCCGAGGCCCCCGGCACCATCAGCAGCGCCGCCGAAATCAGCCCGCCGCTGGCTGATTCGGCGACGGCGACGGTCGCTTTGCGCGCGCGCAGCGCGGCGGCGACGGCTTCGGCAGTTTTGCGCAATCTTTCCATGGTGCTTATCCTGTTGGTTGCGCCGACATCCGTAATGTTGCGTAATTACGTTGCAGACGAGTCCTTCTAGAATGGGGCGGCGACCTTACAAGCAGCGATTCGGTCGCAGGCGGGGACGAACATTATGAAGTCGATACTTTTGCACATCCACGACGACGTTGGCCAGGAGGCGCGGCTGCAAGTTGCGCTCGATCTGGCGCGTGCCAGCAGCGGCCACATCAGTTGCGTGCAGGTCACGCCGTTCGAATATTATTCGGGCGGCGACCCCTTCGGCGGCGTTTATGCCTTTGCCGATGCCGTCGACGCGATCCGCGCGCTGGAGCGCGAGGCACGCACGCGTATCGAGGCACGGATGGCGCGCGAAGGCGTCAGCTGGGATTGGCGCAAGTTCGACGGCAACGTCATCCAGACGCTGATCGACCAGTCGCGGCTGATGGACGTGGTGGTGCTCAGCCAGCCGCACACCGGCGGCGATGCCGATCGCCCGCCGCTCGGCATCGGCGGTGATGTCGCCATCCATGCGCGCGCGCCGGTGCTGAGTGTCGGCGCCAAGGTCACCGGCTTCGACGTCAGCGGCAATGCGATGCTGGCGTGGAACGGTTCGGGCGAAGCGGCGAATGCGCTGCGGCTCAGCCTGCCGCTGCTGCGCCACGCCGGCATGGTACATATCGTCGAAGTCAGCGATGATACGCGCGGGCTGCCGTCGACCGAGGCGTCGGCGTATCTGTCGCGCCACGGCATCGCCTCCGAACTGCACGAATGGCCGGCGAAGGGCCGCAAGGTTGATGTCGCGCTGCTGCACGCCGCGGTCGAGCTTGATGCCGCCTACATGGTGCTCGGTGCCTATGGTCATTCGCGGCTGCGCGAGACGATTCTGGGTGGTGTGACCCGGGACCTTATTCGTTCCAGCCACCTGCCGTTGTTGCTCGCGCATTGACGCTGGGGGCCGCTCCGGCCCACATAGCGTCCGTGCAAGCCAAGTTCGACCCCGGTGCCATCGCGCCCGAAGCCGCTGGATTGGCCTTTGGGGCCAGCGATGCCTATTGGCGTTCGATCTTGTCGACCGTGCCCGATGCGATGGTGGTCATCGATTCGACGGGGCATATCCTGTCGTTCAGCGCCGCCGCCGAGCGCCTGTTCGGTTACACCGAGGCCGAGCTGCGCGGGCAGAAGGTCGAGGTGTTGATGCCATCGCCCGACCGCGAAAACCATGATGGCTATATCAGTCGCTATCTTGAGTCGGGGGTGCCGCGTATCATCGGCATCGGTCGGGTGCTGATTGCACGCCGCCGCGACGGTGCGACCTTCCCGATCGAGCTGTCGATCGGCGAAGCCGTGACGCCCGAAGGCCGCGTCTTCACCGGCTTTATCCGTGACCTGACCGAGCGCCAGGCGGCGGCGCGGCGGCTGCAGGATTTGCAGGCCGAACTCAGCCGCATTTCGCGGATCAGCGCGATGGGGTCGCTGGCCGCGGCGCTGGCGCATGAACTCAACCAGCCGTTGACCGCCATTGCCAACTATCTCGAGGCCGCGCGCGACCTGATCGCCCAGCCCGGCGCCAAGACCAGCGACGAAGCTATCCAGGCGCTGGTCCATGAGGCAGTGACCGAGGCGGCGGCGCAGTCGATCCGCGCCGGGCAGATCGTCCGCCGGCTGCGCGAATTCATTTCCCGCGGCGAAAGCGAAAAGCGCATCGAGCCGCTCGGCAAGCTGGTGGCGGAGGCGCAGGCGCTGGCGCTGATCGGCAATGGCAACGGCGAAGTCGATGTCCAGATCGACCTCGGCAATGCGGCACCAGTCGTGCTGGTCGACCGCATCCAGATCCAGCAGGTGCTGTTCAACCTGCTGCGCAACGCCATCGAAGCCGGCGCCGCCGAAGCGGCCGCCACGGGGGTGCGCCAGCGCATCCGCATCACCGCACGGCCCGCCGTGGCCGACATGATCGAACTTGTCGTCGCCGACAATGGGCCGGGGCCCGGCGCCGACGCTGCACAGCATTTGTTCGAACCCTTCCAAAGCTCGAAGGCCGAGGGCATGGGACTGGGGTTGTCGATCTGCCGCACCATCATCGAAGCGCATGGTGGCCGGATCTGGTATCAGGCCGGCGACAACGGCGGCTCGGCGTTTCATTTCACACTGATGGCGGGCGCGCTGGGGGACGTCGATGACGACTGAACGGCAAGTCTATCTGGTGGACGACGAAGCGGCGCTGCGGCGCTCGATTTCGTTCATGCTGCGGACTGCAGGCTTCAACATCGAATGCTTCGAATCGGGCGAGGCGTTCCTGCGCGCCGCGCCGGCCCTGGCGATGGGCTGCGTGCTGCTCGACGTCCGCATGACCGGCATGGACGGGTTGCAGGTGCAGGCGGCGATGCGCGAGCGCGGGCTGGCGCTGCCGGTCATCATCATCACCGGCCACGGCGATGTCGGGCTGGCGGTGCGCGCGATGAAGGCCGGCGCGGTCGATTTCATCGAAAAGCCGTTCGAAAAGGCGCGGCTGCTCGAATCGCTCGACATCGCGTGCAAGCACCACGGCGAAGAAGCCGAAATCCGCCGCATAGCCGAAAATGCGCGGGTGCTGCTCAACGTGCTGACGGCGCGCGAACGCGACGTGCTCGACGGACTGGTCGACGGCCAGCCCAACAAGGCGATTGCCTATGCGCTCGGCATCAGCCCGCGCACCGTCGAAATCCACCGCGCCAATCTGATGCTCAAGCTGGAGGCGCACAGCCTGTCGGATGCGCTGCGGATTGCCTTCATGGCGCGCATGATCGGGCCCGATACCGCGTTGCCGCCGAACAGTTCTGCGAATTAGCAGCGCGCTGCCAGCGTTTGGCGTTGCCCCGAAACTCCGCTAGACTGTCGCTGACGCCGGGGGGCGAATTGGTGGGGATTTGGCACATGGGCGTGCAAATGGGGACAGCAAAGCGGCAGCGCGTGCCCGCCGGCAGGACACTGCGTGGCGACTAGCAACGCCCGTGGCTGGATGCGGCTGGTGCTGCTCGCCGTCGTCGGGCTGGTGCTGGCGCTGGCCGTTATGGTGCTGCTGCGCGGCCGCGACTGGGCGACGGCCGAACATCTGCGCAACTACCGCGAACTTGAAATCGTCGGGCGTGCGGTGGAAGGGTGGCCCAAGTCGATCGAGATGATGGCGCGGTCCAATTTCGTGCCCGGCAAGGTCAAGCCGGCGACGGCCTTGTCGGAAGATGCCGGGGCGATGGGTGTGGTCACCTATGCGCATCCCGACCTTGGTGCGTTCAAGTTGCGGTACGGCGTGCGGCCTTGTCCCGAAGCCGTCGAACCCGATGCCAAGGGCGATGATACCGAAGTGCCAAGCTGTGATCCCGATCCGTTCGCCGGGGTCCAGTCGGCCGACAACAAGCTGTCGGTATTCGGCGAACTGCCGCTGCGTGACCTTGTTGCGGCCGAAGCCGATGTCGGCAACGTGACCACCGACAAGGCGCTGCTGCGCAGCGTGTTCGGCACCGAAATGCCCGATGTCGACGTGCCTGGCGAAAGCCTGCTGCAGTATAATGCCGAACTGTCGCTCGAAGGCATTGCCAAGCTGTCCGACAGCGCGCCCGATTTCGAAACGGTGTTCGTCGTCGACAAGGACGGCGTGGTCGTCGCGTCGCTGGGCGGCAAGCAGCTGCCGGTGACGTCGGTCAAGGATATCATCGCCGATGACGCCGACCTCGGCGCGCTGCTGCTCACCAGCGCGCGTGCGGTCAGCGGCAAGGATGTCGGCAGCGGCAACGCCAAGGACGCACAAACGCCGACGCTGCGCGGCAATGCCGAGCCGGTTTCGGTGCGAATCGCCGGCGAATCCTATGTCATGTACATGCGCCCGCTCAACTTCCCGGCGCCCTGGGCCTCGAACTGCGCGGTCAAGGTCACCGAAAAAAGCGAAGCCAAGGGCTGCCTGATTGTCGGGCTGGCCCGCGACGGCGGCACCTATGCGCGCTCGCTGAGCCTGTCGCCCGATCTGCTGACCTTGGCCGCGATCTTCCTGACGCTGGCGGTGGCGCTGGTGCCGGTGATGAAGCTGCGCTTTCTCGGTCCGGCGGGCCATCTGACGCCGCTTGAAGTCATCGCCGCGATCTTCGGCATTGTCGCGGCGTTTGCACTGGCGGTGCTGGCGGTGGTGCTGGTGTGGAACTCGTTGCTGGCGCATGCGCGGTCGCAGACGCGGCTCGAAAACCTGGCGCAGCAGATGGCGGGGCAATTCGAGATCGAATTCGCCAGCGTGCTGGCGCTGTCCAACCCGACCGCGGCGATCTGGCCCGATGCCGGCGCGCCCGCCGCCAAAGTCCCCGCCGCCACGTTGATCTGTACCGAGGCGACGGCTGCCGTGGCACCGGCCGCCGGCAAATCGCCGCCCAAAGCCGCCACCGAAATCCGGCCGCACGCGCCGGCACCGCCGATGGCATCGGCCGAATGGCTGGTGTTGCCCGCCATGGGCGGCAACGGCCCGTGGGTCTGGCCACTGCGCGAAAGCCTGTCGCTTTCGGACGCCAGGGGCAACCGCTTCGCCGGCTCGTCGACGATCATGAACCGCTGCAAGGCCAGCGTCACCCGGCTCGGCATCGGCGGGCGCCAGTATCTCCGCGCGGCACTTGCCGGGGTCAGCCACGGCAGTTTTGAAAGCGCGCGCTTCAATGCGCCCGAAGGCTTCAAGTTCGCGCCCGACTACACCATCGAGGTCATCCGCTCGTCGTCCGATGGCGGCAACAAGGTCGCGGTCGCGGTGCCGTTCGACAACAGCGGCGCCGCAGCCGGCGATGACAAGTCGCGGCGCGGCATCATGCTGCAGACGATGGTGCCGCGCAGCTTCCTCGCGCCGGTGCTGCCGTCATCGGTCGAATTCATCATTGTCGATGCGTCCGACCCCAAGCTGCCCTATGTCGCGGGCTCGAACACCCACCGCATCGCCATCGACGGGCTGGGCACGGCATTCAGTTCGGGCAGCCCGACCGACGCGATCGAGCGCGCGGCGCGGGCGGCGAGCATCGACACGCGCGACGGCAGGCGGCGCACGGTGCGCGACTATTTGCGCGCCACGCTGACCGGGCAGGACAATGCCGCCGAATCGCAAAGTTTCGACGCGGTGTTCGAAGGCCGGCCGCAGCAGTTCGTCGCGCGCGGGCTCAAAGGCACGCCGTGGGTGCTGGTCGTCCACCGGCCGCTGCGCGATGTTGATGCCCAGTTGGCCGCAACCGCCAGCTTTGCCGCGATCGGCTGGTTCGGGCTGGCGCTGATCGGCGTGATCATCATGGCGCTGGCGTGGCTGGTGTGGGGCAAACGCAGCTGGCTGTGGCTGTGGCCGCGCCCCGGCGTCGGCCCGCTGGCGGCGCGCGCCGCCCTGCGCATCTACGGCGTGCTGGCGCTGGCCTTGCTGATCGTCATCGTGCCGCTGGGGTCGTTCGAGGTGTACAAGGTCTGGCTGGCGGTGCTGGCGCCGATCGTGGCGTCGGTGATTGCCTGGCGGCATATCGGCCACGCCGGCGGCAACGCCGCTGCCGGCGTGCTGATGCCCGCCGACGAGCGCGGCCACCGTCTGCTCATCGTGGCGCTGTTCCTGAGCTTCGGGGCGCTGCCGATGCTGGCCATGTGGAGCGATGCGGCGCGCGAAACCCGCGTCGGCGCGCATAATGACGAAATCGTCCACCTCGAAGCCGCCTGGGCCACCAATCGCGCCGCGACGCGTGCCGCGCTGAAGGCGATCATGCTGCCCGATCCGCCGCGCGCGGGGGTTGTCGATGCGGTCAACGCGGCGTGGCCGGCACGTGACGCCGACGTGCGTGCGGCGCTGCAACTGGCCGGGCTGCCGGGCCTGGCGGCGACGGCGCAGCCAACGCCGAACCGGCTCGGGCCGGGGCTGAGCGGCATATTGCACGACTGGGCCAATCTCGGCCGCCCCGTCGATGTCGCGGGGTGCGACGGTGAACTCGACCTGACTTCGGTCTATTGCGTCGATGACAATGCGCGCATCGGGCTGGTCGAGAGCAATCGCCGGCCGCCGCTGTCGCTCAAGGGGCTGTGGTGGCCCGGCGTCATCGGTAGCCTGCTGGCGCTGGGCGCGCTGGTGCTGGTGCTGCGCCACAGCATCCATGCGCTGGTGCGGTCGCTGTTCGGCTTCGGGACGCCGCTCGAAGCGGTAACCTATCCGCGGCTGTCGCGCCGCGACCGGCGGCTCGACCTGCCCGAGCGCACTGTGGTGCTCAACGGCCCGCTGGCGTTGCAGCTCGAATTGCTCGGCCCCAATGATGCACTCGATGTCGGTCAAAGCGAGGCGCAGCGCGTCGCCGGCGCCACCGGCTACGCCGGCCACCGCGAACGCCTGCTCGGCGGCGGCACGGTCGTCGTCATCGGGCTCGAGATCGCACTGCGCGACGCGGCGTTGGGCGAGGCGGCGCTGGCGATGCTCGAAGACATGTCGCTGCTCATCGACCGCCAGCGCCGGTCGGACAGCGGCATCGCCGAAGGGCGTATCGTCGTGCTGACCGACTTGTCGCCGCTCGACCGCGTGCTGCAGGCCTATGAACGCGAACAGAGCGAATCGGCGGCGCATCCCGACGTGCCGCTGATTTCGCGCCAGCAGCAATTGCGCTGGAGCCGGCTGTTCGAGGATTTCACCACGGTGGTGTTCCGGCCGACGGCGAAGTTCATCTGGAACGCCCGCGTCGAACGGCGCTGCCGCAAGCAGCTCGCCTACACCGCCGGCACCACGCACGCCGGCGAAAGCCTCGCGGACGGCATCATCCAGCTGGTGCGCGAGGCGCATTACCTGCCCGAAGTCGTGCTCAACTCGTTGATCGATCCGCGCCGCGTGCCGAGCGCGGCAACGTGGAAGAAGCTGTTTTCGGTGACCTATCCGATCAGTGTCGTCCAATATGGCCGGCTCTATGCGCGGCCGGTGTGGGAATGGGCGCAATCGGTGCGGCCAGCAACGCGCGAGGCGGCGATCGACTATCTGCGCGGCACGCTGATCGAACATTACCAGCATCTGTGGGTGGCGTCGTCGCGCGCCGAGCGCGTCATCCTCGACAATCTGGCGCGCGGCCGCGTCGTCAACATCAGCGCCGCGCTGGCACTACGCTCGCTGATCCGCCGCGGGCTGGTCGTGCTTGACCCCGAACCGCGGCTGATCAACGCCAGCTTCGCGGCGTTTGTGCGCCAGGCCGAACGCCCCGAAGCGATGGCGATGTGGCGCATGGAACAGGGCAAGAGCAGCTGGGACAAGGCGGCGCTGCCGCTGGCGATCGTGTTGCCCGGTGCCATCATCCTGCTTGCCGGACTGGCGCTGATGGCAGGCGAAAGCTTCACGACGGTGTTCCCGGTCATCCTCGGGGTCGGTCCGGCATTGCTCGCGACCTTCGGCGGCGGCCGCAAGCAGGGCTGAAGATTCGACCGGCTGATGCGGCGCCGAAGGCCGGCCTGTACACCGGCCAGCGGCGGCGTACACCAGCGGGCCAGCCGGCAGCACTGCCGCATGGCCTCTGCGTCGCTGCGATATTTCAGTCCGCTCAGGGAATCTACGTACTCGACTGCTTGGTCGTTGTTTATATGTTTCCAAAACATTAATTCTATGATGAAACATCTAAACAGGTGAGCGGAGGGCGTGATGCATTCGAGCCAAAGCTTCGGAGAGGGCGCTAGCCCTCGGCGAACCAAGACGGGTTCCTCGGTTGAGATTCCGGCAGGCTTCGCATCAACGCCGCACCGGGCAATGCTCGACCAGATCGTTGGTGTTTGCACGTTTCGCGCATCAGGAATCGCCGTGCGCTTACCTGTCGAAAGGCCGTAGCAATGCACGGGCAAGCAGGGCGTCCGGCGCGGCTGCCAGTTTTGGGCTGGGTACTTCCCGACCTGATTCGAAACGGTCGGTTGACTGTCATCGATGCCGACGGTGGCACCGCGCGTTTCGGCGACGCCGCAAGCGGCTTGCACGTGACATTGCGCCTGCGCGACCGCGACTTGCCGATACGCATAGCCCTCGACCCGGCCATGGTCATGGGCGAGGCCTATATGGATGGGCGCATCAAGATCGAGAGCGGCACGATTCGCGATCTTCTGCTCCTCGCCACGGCCAATCTCGAGCTGCTTTACCAAAAGCCCTTGCCGCGGCTCATGAATTACCTGCGGAAACTGCAGCGCCTGTGGTCCGGCACCAATAACCGCATCGCATCGCGCCGCAACGTCGGGCACCATTATGATCTGCCACCGGAGCTGTACGACCTGTTTCTCGATACGGATCGCATCTACTCGTGTGCCTATTTTCCCACTGGGTGCGAAACCATTGAGGTCGCGCAGCTGGCAAGGATCCGGCATCTGGCTGCGAAGCTGCTGATCAAGCCCGATGACCGCGTGCTCGATATCGGGTGCGGCTGGGGCGCACTGGCGACAACGCTGGCGGTTGACGCCGGCGCGCGTGTCGACGGTATCACCTTGTCAGCCGAGCAGCTCGGCGCTGCCAAGCGACGGGCCCGCTTGCTCGGCGTCGAAAACCGCGCGCGATTTGAACTGTGCGACTACCGCGACGTCAACGGACGCTATGATCGCATTGTGTCGGTCGGGATGCTGGAGCATGTCGGCACTCGGCACTTCGATGCCTATTTCCGCAAGATTGCCAGTCTGCTCGAAGTCGATGGTATCGCCGTCGTCCATTCGATCGGGCACGCCAATGTCACCACCGGTTCCGATCCCTGGATCAATCGCTACATCTTTCCGGGTGGGCACATTCCGACGCTGTCGCAAGTCCTGCCGGCTATCGAACGTGCGGGGTTGTGGCTGACCGACATCGAAATTCTCCATGGCCATTACAATCTGACGCTCCAGCGCTGGTGGGACAGGTTTCAGAAGAACCGCGAAGCGGCACGCGATCTGATGGGAGAGCGATTTTGTCGGATGTGGGAATATTATCTGGCGGCATCCGAGGCCGGTTTCCAGAATCGTGGGTTGATGGTGTTCCAACTGCAACTGACGCGCGAGCGCCGCGCCGTCCCGCATACCCGCGACTATATCAGCCGGTTCGAGGCGCGCTGGCAGGCGCCCGACCCAACACCTCCGCCGCCGGGACGCGACCGGCACGCTGCACGCAAACCACATGATTGGGTGCACTGATGGGCGATGTCAGCGGCATGGGATCGGGCATTGGCGCCAGGTCAGCGCTGCACCTTGTCCCGTCAGCGTCGAAGCGGGCGTCGGTAGGGCGGGTGCTGCCGGATCTGTCCGGCGCCAGCCTGGTCAAGCGGCCGGAGGTGATCGACATCAACCAGCGCGTGCGGGATTTGGCCGGCACGATCAACGTCCTGTGTGGCCGCAATGCGCGGGTCGATCTGGATCTGGCACCGTGTCGGTTGCTGTCACGGGTTGATGCTGCAGCATTCGACTCGGCCTTGCTCGACCTTGTTGCGGCAGCGCGCAGTGCGCTGCCAATTCCCGCACCGGCGTTGGGACAGCGTGACGCTGCGGGCAGGCCGCTGCTGGGTCAGATCAAGATCAGGACCAGGTCCATGGTCAATCGGGTCTGGCTGATGGTCGCCGATACCGGCGTGAAGCGGCGCTTTGCCGGCCTTGACGCGAAGCCGGAAATTGGTCCCGGCGTGGCGGCGCGCGCGGTCGATTTGCACCGCGTCCGCGCGCTTGTCGCGCGCAACTGCGGACTCTTGCGAGCCCGCAGCTGCCGCAATCGCGGCGCCGCTGTTCTCGTCATTTTGCCAACGATGCTTGGCGTGGCGGCTGACGGGCACGACCCATACCCACAGCAACCGCATCTTGAGCATGAGGAGCAATTGGAATGAAGACCGATGCACAATTGCAAAGCGACGTCATGGCCGAGCTCGCTTGGGAGCCCGGTGTTGACCATGCCGACATTGGCGTCGCGGTGAACGACGGCGTGGTAACGCTTTCGGGGTTCGTCAAGACCTACGCCGAAAAGCTGGCGGCCGAGAAAGTCGCCCGTCGCGTCTCCGGGGTCAAGGCCATCGCGCAGGAGATCAGAGTGCGCTTTGCCTCCGATCCGAAATTGGCGGATCACGAGGTCGCCAAGCGCATTGTCGATATCTTCAACTGGGATGCGACCATTCCCGCCGACAGGATTGCGGTCAAGGTCGAGCGCGGCTGGGTGACGCTGAGCGGCTCAACCGACTGGTACTACCAGCGCGAAGGCGCCCAAAAAGCTGCCGGTCGCGTGCATGGCGTCGTCGGCATCAAAAACCTCATCGAGGTGCGCAGGCATGCAGTCGCACAGGATGTCCGCACGCGTATCGCCGATGCCATAAAACACGCCGCCGATGTCGATGCGGCGTCGGTCTCGGTACTTGCCGACGGCAGCAAGGTGACGCTGACGGGCAAGGTCAAAAGCTGGCATGAGCGCCAGGTTGCCGAGCGTGCCGCATGGTCGGCGCCCGGTGTAACAGCGGTCGACGACCGCATCACCGTGGCCTGATCCCGCGCAGTTCCGCTGTGCGGCGTATCGGTCGACCCGGTCGGCGCATCCGCAGCGGCATCTGCAAACCGTGATGCACTACGACCAACGGTCGCCGCAAAAATCGCTCGCGAGGCGGGGAGGCAATGATGAAAGAGGTTCTGGTACTGGCGCATGATGATGTGGGTCAGGAAGCGCGCCTGCAGGCAGCCCTTGATTTGACGCGGGCGGTCGGCGGACATTTGGCGTGTGTTCAGGTGGTCGAACTGCCGATGATTGCCGGCGACATCTACGGACTTGGCCTCAGCGTCGACATGATCGCGGAGGCGCAACGGCTGGCGGCCAAGAACCGGGCGCGGATCGAAGCGCGGCTGAAGATCGAGGATATCTCCTGGGACTGGCAGGAAACCACGGGCTACATTGCCGAAAGCATGCTCCGCGCTGCCGATCTCGCCGATATCATCGTCGTCAATCGACTGCTCGAAGAAGCCTTTGCGCCCAACATGCGCGGCATTGCGGGCACGTTGGCGCTGCGGTCGCGCAAGCCGGTCGTCGCGGTGGCCGAAAATGTTCGCCGGCTTGATGTCGGCGGCCGCGCGCTGATTGCCTGGGACGGCTCGCTTGCAGCGATAACGGCCATGAAATGCTGCATTCCGCTGCTCAAGCTGGCGTCTGCGGTCGAAATTTTCACCGTTGGCGATGTCGGGAGCGGCCGATCCGCCGAGACCGGCGCAATTTTACTGTCGCGCCATGGTATCCATGCAGAGATAAAGTGTGTTGCGAATGACAAAAATCCGATCGAAGTGCGGATTCTATCCGAATGCAACCATTGGAACGCAGATTACTGCGTGATGGGTGCCTATAGCGGAAATGAAATCATCGAATATATTTTCGGTGGTGTGACGAAATACATGCTTACCGAAAGCAATATCCCAGTGATATTGGGACATTGATTCGGATTTAATTTATCGCTTTTGCAATCTGGGAGGCCGCCAATGGGCACGACACGGTCGCGCAACTGGATGTGGTCCGAAGCGCTGGAGATGCTGGGTCGCGTCGAGCAGCTGCATCATCAGAGTTTCGAACCCGCGCGCGCTTTGCGCGGCGTTCCGTGCTGGGAGCCGCCGGTTGATGTGCTCGAGACCGAGCGCGAGGTACTGGTGCTGATCGCGCTCCCCGGCGTTGATCTCGGCCAGGTTCATGCGGCCATTGAAGACGGCAAGCTCCAAATCGTCGGGCAACGCGTCCTGCCACCCGAACTGGGCACCGCCATCATTCATCGGCTGGAACTGCCGCAAGGCCGTTTCGAACGGCATCTGGCATTGCCACCCGGCCGCTATGACGGCGTGCGAAAGCTCGAAATCAATGGTTGCCTGCTTTTGGCGCTCCGCAAGGCATCCGGGATTGGGGTTCGCTGATGAACGACAATGACGGGAAAGCAGCTTTGCCCTTGGCCGAGGATGTGTCGGATCGGCCATCGGCTGAGCGGGTTGCGTCAGAACCGGCGACGCTGGAACTGCCGGCACTGCCGGACGACGCCATCATCGTCGTGCCGGTGCGCAATTTCGTGCTGTTCCCCGGGATCGTCATGCCGCTTTCGATTGGTCGCCCCGCGTCGATTGCGGCGGCGCAGGCTGCGGTGCGCGCCGAAAGTGCGATTGGGGTGCTGACCCAGCGCAATCCCGAACTGGCCACGCCCGGCCCGGCCGACATGAACCCCGTAGGCACGGTCGCTGCCATATTGCGCTATGTTACGTCGGCCGACGGCGAACATCATCTGATCGTGCAGGGCCAGCAGCGCTTTCGCGTTGTCGGGTTTCTCGACGGCTGGCCCTATATGGTGGCGCGCATCGAGCGCATCGACGAGTCCGAGACAGCCGGCACCGAAGTCGAGGCGCGCGTGCTGCATTTGCGTCAACAGGCGGTCGAATCGATCGAGCTGCTGCCGCAGGCACCGGCTGAACTGGCGACGATGATCCAGGGCATCACTTCGGGTGCATTGCTCGCTGACACGGTTGCCGCCTATCTCGATCTAACCCCTGCGCAAAAGCAGGAAATTCTGGAAACGACGGCACTGCAGGCGCGGCTCGACAAGGTCTCGCAGCTGCTCGCCCAGCGGCTCGAGGTGTTGCGGCTCAGCCGCGAAATCGGTCGTGATGTCGAAGAGTCGCTCGGCGGCCGGCAGCGCGAAGTGCTGCTGCGCGAGCAGCTGGCAGCGATCCAGCGCCAGCTGGGCGAGGGTGGCGACAAGTCCGCCGAACTTGCCGAACTTGCCGAAGCCATTGCCAAGGCGCAGATGCCGCCCGAAGTCGAGGCGCAGGCGCAAAAGGAGCTGCGGCGGCTCGAACGCATGCCCGAGGCTGCGACCGAGCATGCCATGGTGCGCACCTATCTCGACTGGCTGACCGAATTGCCCTGGACGCTCCCCGAAGAGATTCCGATCGACATTGCGCGGGCGCGCGCCATTCTCGACGAGGACCACTTCGACCTCGAGAAGATCAAGCGCCGCATCGTCGAATACCTTGCCGTGCGCAAGCTGGCGCCACACGGCAAGGCCCCGATCCTGTGCTTTGTCGGGCCGCCCGGCGTTGGCAAAACCTCGCTCGGCCTGTCGATTGCGCGCGCGATGGGCCGCACCTTCGTGCGGGTCAGCCTGGGCGGCGTCCATGACGAGGCCGAAATCCGCGGCCATCGCCGCACCTATGTCGGCGCGCTGCCGGGCACTATCATCCAGTCCATTCGCAAGGCCGGTGCGCGCAACTGCGTGATGATGCTCGATGAAATCGACAAACTTGGCGCCGGCATCCAAGGCGACCCGTCGGCCGCGATGCTCGAAGTGCTCGACCCCGAACAGAATAGTTCGTTCCGCGACAACTATCTCGCGGTGCCGTTCGACCTCAGTCGCGTGGTGTTCATCGCCACCGCCAACGTGCTCGACTCGGTTGCGGGGCCGCTGCGTGACCGGATGGAAGTCATTTCGCTCGCCGGCTATACTGCCGAGGAAAAGTTCAACATTGCGCGGCGGTATCTGCTGCCGCGTCAGCTCGACGCCAACGGGCTGCGCGCGGAGCAGGCCGCGATCGACGATGCAGCGCTGACCGCTATCATCGAACGCTATACGCGTGAGGCCGGGGTTCGAAATCTCGAACGCGAAATCGGGCAGATGTTGCGCCATGCTGCGGTCAGGATCGCGGACGGATCGGCGACGGTTGTCAATATTGCCGAGGGCGACCTTGCGGCGATACTGGGCGCTCCGCGCTTCGAGAACGAAGTGGCACAGCGCACCAGCGTGCCCGGTGTCGCAACCGGCCTCGCCTGGACCCCGGTCGGCGGCGATATCCTGTTCATCGAAGCCGCGCGCATGCCCGGCAGCGGCAAGCTGACGCTGACCGGCCAGTTGGGCGAGGTCATGCGCGAAAGCGCGGTCGCGGCGCTCAGCCTCGTGAAAAGCCGCGCCGATAGCCTCGGGGTCGATACGGCGGCACTCGAAACGAGCGACATCCATGTCCATGTCCCGGCCGGCGCCACGCCGAAGGACGGGCCAAGCGCGGGGGTCGCGATGTTCCTCGCGCTCGTGTCGCTGCTGACCGGTCGCACCGTCCGCAGCGACACCGCGATGACCGGCGAGATTTCGCTGCGCGGTCTGGTGCTGCCGGTAGGCGGCATCAAGGAAAAGGTCATTGCTGCGGCGGGCGCCGGAATCAAGCGGGTCATGCTGCCGGCGCGCAATCGCCGCGACTACGACGACATCCCCGAAAATGCCCGCGCGAAGCTCGAGTTCATCTGGCTCGAACGAGTCGAGGACGCAATGGCGGCGGGACTCGAACCATGACCATGCCGGCGAGGTGGCAAAGGTTCAAAGTGCAGGAAAGCTTCCGCCGTGCCAGCCAGGCACCGCTTTTGGGCTTTCAGGACAGCCGCGGATGCACCACACTCGATGCGGGAGCGCCAGATGATCGAACCCGAAGCCAGCACATCCGAGCCCGGCCGCTACACCGCAGTCGTTCACTTCCACGGAATGGGCAGCCAGCGCCGGCTCGAGGAAACCTCGCGCATGATCGACGCGCTCGACAGCTACCAGTACGCCGAGTTCAAGGCCGGTCGCCCGCTGGGCTTCTTCCGCAAGATCGAACCGCGGCTCATTCCTGCCGAAACCGCTGGCAGCGAGCCCGATGCCTATATTCGCGCGACCTTCTTCCCGCCACAGGATGCACCGGCGCGCAACCTGCGCTTCCACGAAGCCTATTGGGCGCCCGTCATGGCCGAGGAGAAGTCCGCGCTCAGCGTCGCCCTCTGGCTTGTGGCGCAGTGGCGCCGCCCGTTCCAGACGCTGGGCACACCGTGGCGCCAGCGCCAGCGCCTGCGCCGCGCCAGCCTGATCGACCAGTTCGAGAATTATCCGCAAAGCCTGCCGCCGCACGAGGAAACCGACCTCGCCAGCCTCATCACTCTCTACGATGACTTCGAAAGCCCCGAAGCCCGGCGCGGCCCGTCCAAAGGCAGTTTCAGCGATTTCCTGGCCTTCATCGAACAGCAGACCGTCACCGGCAAGGCCAAGCCCGAACCCGTCCGCGCCGCCCGCCTGCAAGCGGTCGCCAAAGCCTGGCGCCGCCACTATGTCGGCGCCGAACTGCGGATCATTTTCCTGCTCACCACTGTCATCCTGGCGATTGCGCTTGCCGCCGCTGCTGTACTGCTGGGCGCCTTCGCTGCCGCCAACGCCATTCTCGACCTCACCAGTGCGGTGCCGCCGCTTGCGCCGATGGTGCCGCTGCTCGGTGAAGCCGGCAGTATCGCGCTGCTGCTTGTTACCGGTATCCTCGGCCTTGCCGGCATCACCGGCTTCCTGACCGACGCGCTTGGCGATGTCCGTGCCTGGGCCAGTTACCGCGAAACCGACCTCGGCAACCGCAAGCGCCAGGAGATTCTGACCGCCGCGCGGCGCACGCTGACCCGCGTGCTGTCAGACAAGCAGTGCGAGCGCGTCGTCATCACCGCGCATAGCCTTGGTACCACCATTGCGCATGACACGCTGCTGTCGCTGACCCGCATCAACCGCTCGGAAAACCGCGACAATCCGATCGAAGGCCCGCTGCCGCTGATGAAGATCGAGCACTTCATCACTTGGGGCAGCCCGATCGACAAGGTCGAGTATTTCTTTGAAAGTTCGACGTCCACGTCGCACCGCTACCTGCGCGTTCAGGAAGTGCTGCGTGGCGACACGGGCGGGCCGCCGTTTGCCCATAACCGCAAGCCGCACATTCACTGGATCAACTTCTGGGACGACGGCGACATTGTCTCCGGCCCGCTCAGTTCGCCGATGCCGGCGCAGCGCTCGATCAATCCCATCGACAATTTCCACGTGAAGGGCTTCGCATTTCCGTTGCCGGGCGCCTCGCACACCCGCTATCTGTCGCACCTACCGGTCGTCGCCCGTCTGTGGGATGTTATCATCAACCGTCGCTACAGCTATCTCACACTCCAGAACCGCGGCGAGAACGGCAAGCTCGGCAAGGATTACCCGTCCGTACTCATTCGCCCCGGCAAGGGGCGCGGTGATCGGCGCTGGCTGCAGCTACTGGCAATCGCGCTACCTTGGAGCCTTGCCATTGCCCTTGGGCTCTTCCTGTTCGCCGGCATCAAGCCTGCGATCGGGTTTGCTCCATCTGCGGCGATTGCCGTTCTGCTCTTTGTACTGGCGATCCGCAGTGTTGTTGAAGGCCCACTCGAACCATTCTGAATCGGCCTGCTTTGGTCGCTTCAGCGCCTTGTCCGTTCGCTGGCTTACCGATCATCACTCGATTTTTCAGCGCGAAGCCGTCCAGGATACGCGAAGCAGGTGAGCACGATGAATTGCCGCTCAACAGGCGTGGGCCGCAACGACCACGCAAGAATGAAACGATGTTGGGCCCGGCGCAATTTCCTGCCCAACGCTGCAAACCAGGACCCAACTGGGTTGCCTGTCGGATGGCCCTTTCGCCCTGATGTATCTGGATCCCTTTGTGGAGGGGATGCTGCCCCACATGTGACAAAACTGGGCACTGTAATCATTGGAAAATTTCCGCGCCCCCCTTCACTTCGCCGGGTTTCAGTAGTCTGGGCCGGTAGCGATTCGCCAAAGCTGTCGCCCGAAACGCTGTGAGCACGCTTGCATCTGGGTCGTCGATTTCCAACCCCCTGGGCTGACCTGCAGAGCTGGCTGACGCGGGGCCAACGTCAGCGCCATCTCTGCCGCGCGTCCCATTCCAGAACGATGCCGCGGGCAACAATAGGCTGTTGGCCAATGTTAGACGGATGATACCAAATTGAAGAATTGAATGCGCTGACAGGTCACGGTGGAAATTCGCCAAATTGTGAGCGACCACCAGACGTCGAGGGGCGAGTTCATTGACGGGCGGTTGGGGGCGCCGGCGTTCGCAAAGGCCATAGAAGGACGATCAGCATGACGGACACGGTGAATTGCGATGTCGTGATCGTTGGCGCTGGCATGTCGGGCTTGACCGCAGCGCGCGTGCTTGTCGACGCAGGAAAGTCGGTCGTCGTCCTCGACGCGCGGGACCGTTTAGGCGGGCGGACGCTGTCGAAGGCGCTGTCGAACGGGCTTGTTGTCGACATGGGCGGTCAAGGCGTCAATTCGTATCCAAAGCCGACCCCGGTTTCGCGCCCAAAAATGACTCTGACTCACTTTCCGCCAGCACGTCCGGCGCAAAGTTACCTGCCCTGAAAAACGGCCGACCGGCGTTCGACAAACGATTGGATGCCCTCGGCGGCATCGGCGCTGTTCATCACCTGGTCCTTGATTCCCGGTATTGCATTAATGGCTGCCTGCTCGCCGGCCTCGATGAACTTGCGGCCGGCCGTCTTGGTGACGCGGATGCCGAGCGGGGCGTTCGCGGCGATGATGCGGGCGAGTTCCATGGCGCGGTCGATCTGTTCGCCGGGCGCCACAAGTTCCTGGACCATCCCGATGCGATAGGCTTCGGCCGCGCTGAATTCGTCGCACAGCAGCAGATGGTACATGGCATTGCCCCAGCCAGCGCGCGTCATGTAGCGGAAGTGCGCGCCGCCCAACGGCGCGATACCGCGCTTGGCTTCCATCTGGCAGAAGCGGGCGTCGGTTGCTGCGACAACGATGTCGCCCGACAGCATGAGCTCGATGCCGATGGTGTAGCAAATCCCCTGCACCGCGGTGACGATCGGCTTGGTGCACTGGTTGGCAAGCCCGAACGGGTCGATATTGCCCTCGGGATCAGGCTTCACCGTGGCCGTGGGACCGAAGAACTTTGGCATGTCGAGCCCCGCGGTAAAGGCGCTGCCGACGGCGCACACGACGCCGACCCACAGGTCATCGTCATTTTCGAGCAGCGTCAGTGCGTCGGAAAGCTGGGCCATCATCTCGGGGCTGAAGGCGTTCTTCTTCGCCACATTGTCGATGACGATCTTCAGGATATGGTCGTGCCGTTCGGTGTAGACGCGGCCTGCGGACATGTCGGACATCATTATTCTCCTTCGGTCGCCGTGCATCTGCATGACGATTGAAATTCAGAAATTCAGGCGCTGGCCGCCATCCGCTTCAACAAATCCTCGATCTGGCCGATGCGTTCCTTGCCGAAGAACATTTCGTCACCCACGAAGAACGTCGGAATGCCGAACACGCCGCGTGTGGCCGCAGCATCGGTGTTGGCCACCAGCTCGGCCTTGACGTCAGGGCTGTTGGCGAGTTCGATCAAGCGCTGCCCGTCGAGGCCACCCTTGTTCAAGCAGGCGAGAAACACCGCCGGATCATCCATTTTTTCGCCAGCTTCCCACATCCCGCCGAGCACGATGTCCAGATATTCGTTCGCGACCCCCATGTGCTGCGCCGCAACCATGCCGCGCATCAGCCCCAGCGTATTGATCGGGAAGTGCGGGTTCATCCGGAACGCTTGCAATTTGTGTAGCTCAATGAAGCGCTGCATTTCCAGGCGCTCATATTCGAGCTTGCCCTTGATGCCCGCAAATGCGTTGAACGGCGCCTGATTGCCGGTCAGCTTGAATATCCCGCCGAGCAGGCACGGGAACAGTTTGATTTCCGCGCCGTTCTGGCTGGCGATTTTCGGCAAGACTTTCAGCGCCATGTACGCGTTCGGGCTGGCAAAATCGAAGATGAATTCGACGACTGGTTTGTTCATGTCGGGGCTCCTCACCATTTTTCGCGCCACGGGCGCAGATCGAGTTCATGTGTCCATGCCGAGCGCTGCTGCCGGTGCAGCATGACATAGTTGCTGGCAATATCGTCAGGCTTCAGGATGAGGTCGTCGTCCAGCAGCGGCGTGACATCATCAATCCGCGACCTGGTGAACACGCCGTCGATCGCCCCGTCGCAGATGACATGTGCGACGTGCACGCCCTGCGGCCCCAGTTCGCGCGCCATCGACTGGGCAACGGCGCGCAGGCCGTTCTTGGCGGCCGCAAACGCAGCGAGGTTTTCGCGCCCGCGAATGCTGGCGGTCGCGCCGGTAAAGATGATGGTGCCCTTCCCGCGCGGGACCATGACTCGCGCCGCCTCGCGGCCAGCAAGAAATCCGGCGAGACAGGCCATTTCCCAGACCTTGGTGAAAACCCGCGTCGTCGTCTCGCGGATGCCGAACTGGACGTTGGCGCCGATGTTGAACACCACGACGCTGATCGGCCCGATGTCGCGTTCGATTGTCGCGAACAGCTCGATTGTTTCTTCTTCGGAGCGCGCATCGACGCCAAACGCGTGCGCCTCGCCGCCGGTGCTGCGAATAGCCTTGGCAAGTGCTTCGAGCTGGTCGAGGCTGCGGGCGCGCCGGGTCATGCAGACCGCCATGCCTTCGGCCGCGAATGCCCGGGCGATGCCGGCACCGGCGCCTTCACCGGCGCCGATAACCAGACAAACTTCCTTTGCCGACACCAGTCCCACTTGCCTTCTCCCCCACCAGCCAAGCCGCAATTGGGCATCGGATAGTTTCCATTGCGCCGTTCGCGCTTGACCATCTGTATGATGGTTGTCATTCAGATGGTCAAGACCGAACGCCCGGAAATCCGAGGAGAAACTACATCATGTCCGATCCACGTGCCATGTTTGACCTGACCGGCAAGACCGCCTTGATCACCGGCGGCTCGCGCGGGCTCGGTATCCAGCTCGCCGAAGCGCTTGGCGACTTCGGTGCCCGGTTGATCATTTCGTCGCGCAAGGAGGCCGATCTCGTCGCGGCGCGCGACCATCTCAAGGCGCGCGGCATCGATGTCGACTATGTCGTTGCCGACGTCATCAACGACGACGATACATTTCGTCTGGCCGACGAAGCCATCGAACGGCTCGGCAAGGTCGACATCCTCGTAAATAATGCCGGCGCCAGCTGGGGCGCTCCCACTGAAGACCACCCGATCGACGCCTTCGACAAGATCATGAACCTCAACATCAGGTCGCTGTTCGTGCTGTCGCAGCGGATCGCGAAAAAGTCGATGATCCCCAATCGCTACGGTCGCATCATCAGCATGTCGTCGATGGCCGGGATGCGCGGCGCGCCCGATCTGGTCGCCTACAACACCAGCAAGGGCGCGGTCATCAACTTCACCCGCAGCCTTGCCGCCGCATGGGGCAAATACGGCATCACGGCGAACGCGCTCGCGCCCGGCATGTTCCCGTCGAAGATGACCAAAGGCCTGTTCGAGCGCAATGGCGTTGAAACCTATGCCAGCGCCGCGCCGCTCGGCCGGATCGGTGACGACCAGGACCTGAAGGGCGCCCTGCTGCTTTTCGCCAGCGACGCCGGCAAGCACATTACCGGTCAGACGCTGGCCGTCGATGGCGGCGTCACGTCCGTCTGACGCCTTCAAGGCGGCGCTGGCAAGCAACGCCCCATCGGTCATCGGGAGGGAAATTGGAAAACCCCATGAAAGCCTTCATCCTCGATAGCTACGGTCGCGGCAAACCGCTTCGCCTCGGTGAAATGCCGCAACCGGTGCTCAAAGACACCGATGTGCTGGTGGAAATCCACGCGGCCAGCGTCAACCCGATCGATACCAAAATCCGCAACGGCGATTTCAAACTGATCCTGCCGTTCAAGCTGCCGGTGGCGCTGGGCAGCGACCTCGCCGGGGTGGTGACACAGGTCGGTGCCAGGGTCACAAGCTTCAAGCCCGGCGACGAGGTCTTCGCCCACCCTGATGCCAGCATCGTCGGCACCTTTGCCGAATACATCGCGGTGCCCGAAGCCGATCTGGCGCTGAAGCCCAAATCGCTGACGATGGAAGTGGCGGCCTCGGTGCCGTTGGTGGCGCTGACCGCGTGGCAGGCACTGTTCGACCGGGCGCATGTCAAAAAGGGTGACAAGGTCTTTATCCAGGCGGGCTCGGGCGGCGTCGGCGTGTTCGCGATCCAGTTGGCCAAGCATGCCGGTGCCATCGTCGCAACGACCGCTGGGGCCGGCAGTGCCGACCTGGTCAGCGGGCTCGGCGCCGACATCGTCATCGACTATCGCCGCGAAGACTTCGCTGCGATGCTGGGCGGCTATGATGTCGTGCTCAACAGCCGGGATGCGGCGACACTGGCGAAATCGATCGGGATCCTGAAACCCGGTGGTCGCGTCATCTCGATTTCGGGCCCGCCCGACCCGGCGTTTGCCAAATCGATCGGCGCCAACTGGTTCGTGCAACAGGTCATGCGCCTGCTCAGCGCGAAAGCCCGCGGGCAGGCGCGGCGGCAAGGCGTCGACTACAGCTTTCTGTTCATGCAGGCGAACGGCGCACAATTGGCCCGGATTGCCGCGCTGATCGATGCCGGCAGCGTGCGTACGGTCGTCGACCGGGTGTTTCCGTTTGCCGAAACCAACGCGGCGATGGACTATGTCGAAACCGGCCGCGCCAAGGGCAAGGTCGTCATCAAGATCAAATAATCGCGCCCGGGTTGGGCAAATAGGAGAGCGGACACCATGACATTCAAGGCACTTCTGGCGACACGGCCGGACAAGGAAATTTCAGTCAATCTGGTCGAACTCTCCGACGCTGACCTGATGCCGGGCGATGTGACGATCGACGTCGATTATTCCACCGTCAACTACAAGGATGCGCTGGCGCTGTCGGGCAAGGCCGGCATCATCCAGAAGTTTCCGCTGATCCCCGGTATCGATCTTGCCGGCACGGTCCGGCAGTCGTCGAACCCCGGCTTTGCCGTCGGGGAGCGCGTGCTGGTCAACGGCTGGGGCCTCAGCCAGACGCATCACGGCGGCTATGCCCAGCGCGCCCGTGTCGGCGGTGACTGGCTGGTCAAGGTCCCCGATACGTTTTCGACGCGCGACGCTATGGCGATCGGCACGGCCGGCTATACCGCGATGCTGTGCGTCATGGCGCTCGAACATGGCGGCATCAACCCGTCGCGCGGCGACATCCTCGTCACCGGCGCGAACGGCGGCGTTGGCTCGATCGCCATCGCCATCCTGTCGGGGCTCGGGTACCGTGTCATTGCCTCGACCGGGCGGCCGGACGAAGCCGAATATCTGCGCGCGCTGGGCGCCGCCGAAATCATTGACCGGGGCACGCTTTCCGAACCGGGCGCGCCCATTGCGCGCGAGCGCTGGGCCGGCGTCGTCGACTCGGTCGGCAGCCATACGCTGGCAAATGCCATCGCCCAGACTGGGTATCTGGGTGTGGTCGCGGCTTGCGGCCTTGCGCAGGGAACGGACCTGGTGACGACGGTCCTGCCGTTCATTCTGCGCAACGTCACGCTCGCCGGGATCGATTCGGTGAATGCGCCGCAAGCCGTCCGTGAAACCGCCTGGGGCCGGCTGGGCCGCGAACTCGATCCGGCCAAGCTGGCGCGCACGGTCACCACCATCGGGCTTGCCGACGTGCCCGGCGTCGCCGCCGGGATGTTCGAAGGCAAGGTGCAGGGCCGCACAGTGGTCGACGTCAACGCCTGAAGTTGAAAGGGACGAGGTCATGGCAACATCCGGCGCGCCCCCGAGGTCAGGTGATCTGGCGCTGATCGTTGGCGGCGGGCCGGGTATCAGCGCCAGTTGCGCGCGCCTGTTCTCAGCCAACGGCATCAAGGTGGCGATTGCCGCGCGCAATCCCGACAAGCCGGTATTGCTGGCCCTCAAGGAGTCGCTCGGCGTCGCGCTTTATGGTTGCGATGCCAGCAATCCGGCGGACGTCGACGCGTTGTTTCGCAAGGTCGAAACGGACCTCGGGGCGCCGACGCTGGTGGTGCACAACATCGACGGCCGTGTTGCTGGCGTCTTCCGCAAGACCATCACTGAACTCGAGCCGGCGATGGTGCTGGGAACCATCACCAACGCCGCCTTCAGCGCGTTTCTGGTCGGCCAGCAGGCGGCGCGGGTGATGGTGCAGAACCAGCCCGATGCCAACGGCGTGCGCGGCACGTTCATCATCACCAACGCCAGCGCCGCGCTGAAGGGCTTTCCGGCCAGCAGCGCTTTCGCGATGGCGTGTCAGGCCAAGACCGGGTTGGCGCAGAGCATGGCGCGCGAATTGATGCCGCAGGGCGTGCACGTTGTGAATGTCCCGATCGATGCCGCCATCGGCTGGACGCAGGACGACGGCAGCCGCGCGCACCGGCTCGCCGGCACCACAGTCGACGACAATATGGCCGACCCGGATCGCATCGCCGAGGTCTATCTCCAGCTCCACCGGCAGCATCGTTCAACCTGGGCCTTCGAGGTCGCGCTGCGTCCCTGGGTCGAGAAATGGTAGCCGTTGATGGCGCACTTGACCCATGCCAACAGGCACGCGGCGGTATCCTCTGGCAATTTCTACCCGCATCCACTAGCTGGCAGTATGCAATCAGCATGACATATGTCATGTTGTCCGATGATGCCGGTGCAGATGGAGGCCGCAAATGGGACATTCGAAGGCTGAAAAGGCCCAAAGCCGCGAGCGCATCCTGTCCGCGGCGGCCACGAAGATCCGTGAATCCGGCCTCGACGGCATCAGTGTCGGTGAGCTGATGAAGTCGGTCAATCTGACGCATGGCGGCTTTTACGGGCACTTTGAATCGCGCGCGCACCTGATTGCCGCGGCACTTGAACAGGCACTGGCCGATGGTGAAAAGGCGTCCGCCGCGCACGTTGCCAAGAACGGCAGTATCACGGTCAAGTCGATCGTCAACAGCTACCTCAGCCCCGCGCATCGCGATCATCCGAGCAGCGGCTGCGCCATTCCGACGCTCGCCGGCGAAGTCGGCCGCGCCGATCCCGAAGTCCGCGCCGTGATGGCGCAGCAGTTGGTCAAATCGTTCGACGCCATGGGCGAGGCGCTGGGCGAAACCGGGCAGGATACCGAACAGTTCGCCGTATCCGCCTGGTCGATGATGGTCGGCGCCATGATGATCTCGCGCATCCTGGCGGATGATCCGCTGGCCGACCGGGTGCTGGCGCTGACGCGAAAGTCCATTCTCGAGCTTGCGGCGCTCCACGACGGGCGCAAGAACTAGACCCCCAATTCCACGGGATCCCAGGGCGCGCCGGGCGCCGCCCCAAGCTGTTTATGGTTCGCATCATGCAGAAGCTGCCGAGCTGCGCCAGTTTTCTATCAGTTGCGCGTCTGTTCTGGAATCAGACTTGATTTAGCATGATACTCGTCATACAGAATTGCCAGTCTGATAGTGAGGAGGCGAGTCGTGGCAGCCGTGGAATTCCATTTCGACTATCGTAGTCCCTATTCGTATCTGGCGATGACGCAGACCGGCGACATCGACCTGACGCTGCACCCTTTCGACGTCATCGACGTGATGAAGCGGGTGGGCAACACGCCGACCACCATCACCTGCAAGGTCAAGGGCGCCTACGCCTCGGTTGACCTTGGCCGCTGGGCGCGTCGCTACGGCGTGCCGATGAGCCCCAATCCGAAAATGCGCGAGATCGACGGCCGGCGGTTGCTGCGCGCGACGCTGGCCATCCCCGACGGTCCCGAGCGCCGCAAGGCCGCGACGGCGCTGTTCAGCGCGATGTGGGGCGAACCCGCGCCGCTGGGCTCGCCGGCGGAAATCGCCGCACTGCTGACCTCTGCGGGCGTCGCCGGCGCTGCGGCGCTGACGGATCTGATGGACGGCGCGGCGCTCGAAGCACTTCTCGATGCCGCCGACGCCGCCGCTGCCGACCGCGGCGTGTTCGGCTCGCCGACATTCTTTGTGGGGACCGAGATGTTTTTTGGCAATGACCGGCTCGAGTTCATGCGCGACGCGATGGGAGCGGCAGCATGAAGCCGCTCGCTGTCGTCACCGGGGTCGGCCCCGGCACGGGTAGCTCGCTGGTCCGCCGCTTCGTTGCCGGCGGCTATCAGGTTGCGATGATCGCGCGCGATGTGGCGCGCCTTGATGGACTGGCCGCCGAACTGCCCGAAGCGTTCGCGGTGCCCTGTGATGTGACTGACACCGCGGCGCTGCATGCAGCGCTCGACGCCATCAAGCAGCGCGCCGGCGCGCCCGAAGTCGTCGTGCACAATGCCGTCGGCGGCGCTTTTGCCGACTTCATGGAGGTGGCGCCGAAAACGCTGCAGCTCAATTTCGACGTCAATGTCATGGCGCTGCTCCATCTGGCGCGCTGGGCCGCGCCGCTGATGGTCGAACGCGGCAACGGCGCGATCATCGTTACTGGCAACACCTCGGCGCAGCGCGGACGCGCCAAGTTCGCCGGTTTCGCGCCGACCAAGGCCGCGCAGCGCATCCTGGCCGAATCGATCGCGCGCGACCTTGGCCCCAAGGGGGTGCATGTCGCCTATCTGATCATCGACGCCGTCATCGATGTGCCGTGGGCGCGGGCGCTCTACAGCACCGCCGAAGACGACTTCTTCATCAAGCCGTCCGCGATCGCCGACGAAGTCTATCATCTGGCGCATCAGGACCGCTCGGCGTGGTCGTTCCTCGCCGAAGTGCGGCCGTACCGGGAAAACTGGTAGCCCGCTGTAACGCCGCCCGAGCAGGAGAATGGACGATGTCTGAAACCGTGATCCGCAAGTCGGCGTGCATCCTGTGCTATGTGAACTGCGGCATCGAAGTCGAGATCGAAGACGGCGTCATGAAGCGCGTCCGCGGCGACAAGGACAACCCCAAGTCTCTCGGCTACATCTGCCAGAAGGCCGGACGGCTGCCGTTCTATGCCAATGACCGCGCGCTGCGGCTGACCAGTCCGCTGCGCCGCACCAAGGACGGCGATTTCGAGAAGATCAGCTGGGACGTGGCAATTGCCGAGATCGCGGCCAAACTGCATGACGTGCGGGCCATCGGTGGCGCACAGGCCTTCGGCTATTACGGCGGCGGCGGCCAGGGCAGCGTCATGGGCGGCGTCTTCGGCCAGGCACTACGCGGCGTGATGGGCAGCGGCCCCTATTTCAGTGCCGTCTCGCAGGAAAAGACCGGTGATTTCTGGGTCAACGGGCACATGTTCGGGGCGCACAACATCCACACCGCCGAAGATGTCCATGGTGCCGAACTGACGATCGTGCTCGGCTGCAACCCGTGGATGGCCAATGGCTTTGTGCGGGCGCGCGACGCCATGTCGGCCATCGGCAAGGACCCGAACCGCAAGATGATCGTCATCGATCCGCGGCGCACCGAAGTCGCCGATCTTGCCGATCTGCACCTTGCCTTGCGGCCCGGCACCGATGCGTTCCTGCTCGGCGCCTTGCTCGCCATGATCGTAGCGCGCGGCGGACAGGATGATGAATTTCTCGCCACCCGCACGACCGGTTGGGACGACGTGCGCGCCGAACTTGCGAAAGTGCCCGTCGATGCCTGGCTCGCGGCCGCCGACATCAGCCGTGAACAGGCCGAGCAGGCGGTCCACATGATCATCGACGCGGCTTCGATGACGGTGCGCGCCGATGTGGGTGTGCAACAGTCGCGCAATTCGACGCTCAACGCCTATCTCGAAAAGCTGCTGTTCCTCGTCACCGGCAATTTCCTCAAGCCCGGCTGCAACGGCCTCCACACCTGGCTGGCGCCGATGTGGGGTCATTCGCGCCCCGGCTCGGCCGACCTTGCGACCGGTCAGGCGCGCATCGCCGGGCTGTCGCCGCCCAATGACCTGCCCAAGACGATCCTGACCGATCATCCCGAACGCGTCCGCGCCATGTTCGTCGATTCGGGCAACCCCGCCAACACGGTGACCGATACCACCGCCGTCGAGAAGGCGCTCTCCAGCCTCGATCTGCTCGTCGTCGTTGAAGTCGCCATGACCGAAACGGCGCGGCTGGCCGACTATGTCCTGCCGGCTTGCAACCAGTTCGAACGCTGGGAAAACACGCTGTTCAACTTCGAATACCCGCACAATGTCTTCCAGTTGCGCGAGCCGTTGTTCGACCCGCTGCCCGGCACGCTGCCCGAGCCCGAAATCTATGCCCGGCTGATCCGCGCCATGGGGTTCATGCCTGCCGACGCGCAGCTCAATCACCTGCGCGAATTGGCCGTGTCGGACCGCGCGGCGTTTTCCGCAGCCTTTGCCGATCTGTTGAAGGAAGCGCCGCATCACCGCTACATCGCGCCCGTCATCCTTTACGAAACGCTGGGCCGGGCGCTGCCGCCGGGGGCCGCAGCGACGGCGGTGTGGTGGCCGGCAGCCCACCAATGCGCCCGGGTAAACCGCGACGCGGTGATCGGCGCCGGCTTTCAAGGCGAGGGCCCGGCACTGGGCGAGGCGCTGTTCGAAGCGATGGTCAGCCGGCGTTCCGGCGTGATCTTCACCGATGAAAAACACGAAGACCTGTGGCGTCTGGTCGGCCATGCCGACGGCAAGGTGCACCTCGCCATTCCCGAAATGTTTGATTGGCTGGCACGGCTGAACGTCGCCGATGTCGAACCCGATCCGGCGTATCCGATCATGCTGATCGCCGGGCAGCGCCGCCACTACAACGCCAACCAAGCCATCCGCGACCCGCGCTGGCGCAAGAACGACCCGGCGGGCGCGCTGCACATGCACCCCGATGATTTGGCAGCCGCGAACGGCGTCGCCGGCGGCTGGATGGCCGTCGTCACGCCGGCCGGGCGGCTGGTCGTCAGGGTCGACGCCGATCCGCGCCTACGCCGCGGCCAGGCTTCACTGCCGCACGGCTACGGCCAGATCTACGATACGCCGCAAGGCAAGGTCACCATCGGCCCGCGCCTCAACATGATCACCATGACCGAAGATTGCGACCCGATCGCGCGTACACCGCATCACAAGAATGTCGCGATCCGCGTCGAGCTGCCGACCCTCGCGGAAATCAGCTTCCACGAAGAACAGGAAGTCTGGGCCAAGCAGGTCACCGGCTAATCTTGACCTGCGCCTGACTTTACAACGTTCTGGCGACGCTGGTGCGGCGGCAATGAGTGCCAACAGAGCTTTTGCAGCGTCTCCCGGATCGACGCGATAAATCGGGCTGCGGTACTTCGTTGTCGCCCTCGATAGCCGCATATGGCAAACCGCTGTGAACCGGCTTCCAGATTTGGCCCTGCCCGCAAGTGAACATCAACGCTTTGATTGGCAATTGCAATTTGAGATTCTGATAGGGTCAAGATTGGCGCCGATAGCGATCCCGCCCAGAGCGATATTTATGCAATTAAATCAATGCGATATCGTCGATTTGAACGGGGTCACGCGTTCGTGCCGATGCAGACACCAAAGTTTGAGGCATTTAACCGCGTACGGCGAAACCAGCGACATTAAATAAGTATAGCCTCGACAAGATCAGAATTCCTACCCAAAGCGACCCAAAGAGGACCTATCCTGATTGCCTGCCGAAAGGCCATTTGGCCAGATGGGTTGGAATTCCCTTGTGGAAGCAATGGTGCCCCACACGTGACAAAACTGGGCACTGTAATCATTGGGAAATTTCCGTCCCCACCCCTTCGCTTCACCGGGGTTCAGTAGTCTAGGCCGGTAGCGAATGGCCAAAGCTGCCGGGCAGCAATGCGCCCCGTTCCTGCCATTCCCGGTCCATGCAGCCAGCCCCGAAAGCTGCCGCCCGAAACAACGCGAGCGCGCTTGCATCTGGGTCGTCGATTTCCAACTTCCTGGGTTGACCTACCTAGCTGGCTCACGCGGGGCGGATGTCAGCACCATATCTGTTGCGCTTCCCATTCCAGATCGACGCGCATAGAATATTATTCAATTGACCAATATTGGACGAATGATACTAAATTATGGATCTAGGCGCGCTAACAGGTGGCGGTGGAATTTCGCCAATTGTACGCGACCAAGAGGCGTCGAGGACGTGTTCATTGACGGGCGGTTGGGCGCGCCGGTGTTCGCATTGGCCATAGAAGGAAGATCAGCATGACCGTCGAAGTGAATTGCGATGTCGTGATCGTTGGCGCCGGCATGTCGGGGTTGACTGCCGCGCGCGTGCTTGTCGACGCAGGCAAGTCGGTCATCGTCCTTGAAGCGCGGGACCGTGTCGGCGGGCGAACATTGTCGAAGGCGCTGTCGAACGGGTTTGTTGTCGACATGGGCGGTCAATGGGTAGGCCCCACCCAGCATCGTGTCGTGAAGCTGATCCGCGAGCTGGGATTGCGGACATTCAAGACCTACAATAGCGGCGCCTCGCTGGCGCTGATCGATGGCGCGGTGCAACGCTATGACGGCATTTTGCCGGGCCTTGATGAAGCGAGCGGGCTCGACCTTGCGCAGGCGGTCGAGAAGCTGGAGGCCTTGGCGGCTTCGATCCCGCTCGAGGCGCCCTGGACCCATCCTGACGCTGCTGAACTCGATCGCATGACGTATGCGGCATGGATCGATGCAACAGCTGCCACCGCTGGCGGCCGATGGGCGCTCAAGTTCATGGCGCCGAGCGTATTTTCGGTCGATGCGTCTGAACTTTCCATCCTGCATGTAGCCTTTTATTTCGGCAGTTGCGGCGGCGTGGATATCCTGACGTCAACCGAAGGCGGCGGGCAGGACAGCCGCTTTGTCGACGGCATGCAGAGCCTGGCGACGGGCCTCGCCGCCGGCCTCCGGGATTGCGTGAAACTGGAACAGGTCGTCGATCGGATCATGCAGGATGAAGCCGGGGTGACCGTCCGCGCCACCTCGGTCGAGGTTCGGGCAGCGCATGTCATCGTGGCACTGCCGCCGACGCTGGCGGGACGTCTGCGCTACGAGCCGCCGATGCCGCCGCTGCGCGATTCGCTGACGCAGCGCATGCCGATGGGGACGGCGATCAAGATGATGTTTCGCTACGATACGCCGTTCTGGCGATCGGAAGGCCTGTCCGGCATGGCCCTGACCGACAAGGACGTGCCGCAACTCGTCTATGACAATTCGCCGGACGATGGGTCGTGCGGCGTATTGCTCGGCTTCACCGAAGGCATCCCGGCGCGCGACTGGATGCAGAGGAGCCCCACCGAACGGCAGGCCGCTGGCACGGAAACACTTGTTCAGGCGTTCGGCCCGAAGGCCGGCGAAGTCCGCGAGTTTGTCGAGCATTCCTGGGTCAGCGAGGCGTTTTCGCGCGGGTGCTACGCCGGCACGATGCCCCCTGGCGCGTGGCGGTCCTTCGGCCCGGCGCTCAGGGCAAACGTCGGCCGGATCCACTGGGCGGGAACCGAAACGGCCACCGTGTGGAATGGCTATGTCGAAGGCGCGATGCAGGCCGGCGAACGCGCCGCCGAAGAGGTAATCCGCGCTGTCGGCGGCTAGCAGTTGGCGTTAAGAAGCGGTGTAGATGCCGCCGCGCCGCGACCGGGCTGGAAAGGGGACGGATTCACAGCCGCGCCCGTTTCGAGCAGGCTCAGGCGCTCACGTTGCTGCCGGCGGGGCGAGGTAAACAGGCGTGACTGGAGCATTGCATGACGGATGCGAATCATACCGAGCCGCTGGTGACGGTGACCCGCACGGGCGGCAGGGTCGACCTCTGCCTCAACCGGCCAGCGCAATTCAACGCGCTTTCGGATGAGCTGCTGGATGCGCTGGAACAGGCGCTGGTCGCAATCGGGCATGACGCCACGGTGCGCTGCGTCGTCCTGTCGGGTGCGGGCAAGGCCTTTTGCGCCGGGCACGACTTGCGCCAGATGCACGCCACGCCGACGCTCGACTATTATCGCCGGCTGTTTGCGAAGTGCACGGTGGTGATGGAGGCGATCACGCGCCTGCCGGTACCCGTCATCGCGCGCGTGCACGGCATCGCGACGGCCGCCGGCTGCCAGCTGGTGGCGAGCTGTGACCTTGCCATTGCGTCGCATTCGGCGCGCTTTGCCGTGTCGGGCATCAACGTCGGGCTGTTCTGTTCGACGCCGGCCGTCGCTCTGTCACGCAATGTCGCCACGAAACGCGCGTTCGAGATGCTGGCGACAGGGCGCTTCATTGATGCAGCGACGGCGGCCGATTGGGGGCTGGTGAATGACGCGGTGCCCGACGACCAGCTCGATGATCGGGTCGGGGCATTGGTGCGCGAGATCGAAGCAAAAAGTCCCGCCGCGCTACGCTACGGCAAGGCGCTATTCTACGCGCAACAGGAACGCGCACGCAGCGATGCCTACGGGCTCGCGGCCGAAGTCATGGCGCAAAACATGATGGAGGACGACGCGATGGAGGGGATTGGCGCCTTCCTCGACAAGCGCCCGCCGAAGTTCAAATCATGACGTCGGGATAGAACGTCTGCCGGCGCGCTGTCGGCCGGGGCCGCGATAAACGAATGGCGCTCCCGTCAGGTCAATCGCCGGAAAACTTTCCTTCTCCGTCCAATAGTCTTCGAACTGCCAATCCGGTCCGGGGCCGCTCTGCGGCATCTGCTGCAACGCGCGCATCATGTAGGTTGCCGTGAAGGGTTTGAGATCGCTGCCCTTGTTTTGGGCAGGCACGCTTATGGTTGCGGGCATTTCAACTTCCACCGACGCGGCGCCCGACGCGTCCATCTGCGCCAGCAGACGCAAGACGAAATCGGCGGTGAGTTCCGCCCGCAGCGTCCAGCTCGACAAGCGCAGATAGCCGACCGAGCGCACCAGATTGGGAAGGCCGGTGAACATGCAGCCGCGATAGGTGGACGTTTGGTCAATCTCGACGGGCCGGCCATCGACGGAGAACACCGCGTCGCCCAGCGTGGTGATTTCAAATCCGGTTGCCGTAATCACGACATCAGCTGCCAGACTTTGTCCGGACCTCAACGCGATGCCGGTCGGCGTGAACCGCTCGATCTGATCGGTGACAATCGAAGCCGCGCCGCTTTTGATGGCTTGGAACAGGTCGGCCGATGGTGTGACGGCCACCCGTTGCTGCCAAGGCGAATAGACGGGCGAGAAGTGCCTTTCGATCTCTGCCTTGGGCAGCCAGTTTTCCAGCGCGCGCAACAACTCCTGCCGCGCCTGCTCGGGATGCTTTGCAACATGCCGGAAATAGGCATTCTGGTCGTAGGTAATCTTCTTGCGCAGGATGTCGTGGATGACCGCGGGATCCAGCTCCAGATCGCGTAGCGTGTCGGCCAGTTCATGGCGGTTTTCCTGCAGGTTGAAATAGGTCGGGGATCGCTGCAGCATCGTCACGTGCGCGCCCTGCCCGGCAAGCGCCGGCACCAGCGTTGCCGCCGTCGCGCCCGAGCCTATGACAACGACGCGTTTCCCCGTCAGCCGAAGTCCGTCGGGCCATGTTTGCGGATGGATGATTTCGCCCTGAAACTTGGCCATATCCGGCCATTCCGGCGTGAAGCCCTTGGCATGACGATAATAGCCCTGGCACATCCACAAAAAGCCGCAAGTCATCTCGAACGGTATGGCGTCCGGACCGCGCGTGCCCTTGAGCCGCCAAACACTTGTCCGGCTGTCCCAGTCCGCACGCGCGATCTGCCAGCCGTAGCGGAAGTGGGGTGCCAGGCCGTTCTCGGCGATGGCCTCTCCCAGATATTCGAGAATCTCGGCACCGCTAGCGATGGGCGCGCCGCGCCATGGCTTGAAGGCAAAGCCATAGGTGAACATGTCACTGTCCGACCGCACACCCGGATAGCGGTGCAACCGCCAGGTCCCGCCATGGCCGTCGATGGCCTCGAGAACCGCGAAGCGCCGCTTTGGTCCCCGGCTCAGCGCGTAGGCAGCCGCAATGCCCGAAATTCCTGCACCGACGACCAGCACGTCGAGATGTTCGACGCCGGCTTCCATCGCTGTCACATCGCCGCTCATCTCGTCGCGCTCCCCAGACTCATCGATTGCACAAATTAGTCTATGTGACCAATATTATGCAATTGACTAATCTTCATAACGAGAAGATTGTGCTGGCTGACGACGTGAGGAAACGACCGGCGCAGACGCGCGCCGTCGCTCGCGCGGCAGCGCAGGCAGTAAGGATCAAGCGATGAAGGTTACCCAAATCCGCAATGCAACGCTGGTGATCGAATATGGCGGGGTCAAATTTCTGATCGACCCGATGCTGGCGCCCAAGGAATCGATGCCGAGTTTTGCCGGCACCGCCAACGATCATCTGCGCAATCCCACTGTCGCGCTTTCAACAGCAATGGAGCAGATTCTCGACGTGGATGCAGTGGTTGTCACGCATGTGCACACCGATCACTGGGACCAGACGGCAGCCGAGGTGATACCCGCAAGCCTGCCGATGTTCGTCCAGCATTTCGGCGACAAGGCGTTGATCAGCCAGGCCGGCTATGTCTCGCTGGATGACGGTGCCGTGCATCACGTCGACGGCAAGGCTTTCAGCGATGTTCGCGTACTCACCGGCAATCCGGAATTCAACGGCGTGAAGATGCGCAAGGTCCCTGGCCAGCATGGATCTGATCTGGCGCTGCAGGCGGTCTATGACGGGCTTCTGGAGGTTTGCGGCATCGTCTTCAGCCACCCCGACGAGAAGACGCTCTACCTTGCCGGCGACACGGTGTGGAACGACTATGTGGCGGCCAACATTGCGACGTACCGGCCCGAGGTCATTATCCTGAACGCCGGCGACGCACAGATCCCGGGGCTGGGCAGCATCATCATGGATGCCGACGGGGTGGGTGCCGTGTGCGAGGCGGCGCCTTCAGCAACGATCATCGCCAGCCATTTCGAAGCGGTCAATCACGCGGTTGCGAAGCGCGACGATCTTCGGCGGTACGTCGAGGAACATCATCTAGCTGACCGCGTCCTGATCCCCGCAGACGGCGAAACCTGCACGCTCTGAAGGCGAAGCGGGCCTAGTCTGCCGGACTTTCCGTGGTGCTACGGGCGCCGGCGATGAGCGCAGCATATTCGGCAGGTGGCAGCAAGGTTGGCGGTGCCCAGCCCGGTTTAAGAGCCTCGCGCTGCCAGCCATAGGCTTTGAGCTGGTCGGCGGTGATGGTCCGGACCAGTTCGATCAGTGCCCGGCAGGTGATGGCACTGTAGAGCGGCAATTGCGGCGCCCAGGGTTTCTCATAGCCGACAAACATGATCGAGCCGGCTACCGCCGATGCAATAAATACCGCCAGCGTTTCGCGTTCGACCTCGTTGAGCCCCGGATTGATCTCGGCGATCAGTTTCGTGAACATCGACCGCTCGAGGATGTAGATGCTGTCCACCGCCTTGGCGACGAACTCATCGTGGTTGGCCAGCACCCACAGGTGCGGAAACAACCGTGTCGTCCGGCGGGTCTGCAGGTCTTCGAGCAGGAACCGGATCAGCCGTTCGAGCTTTTGTTCGGGCGTGGCGTCGGGTGCATGTTCGATGGCCCGGAAGTTCTCGGAATAGGGCACCATCACCGAGTTGATGACGTCTTGCAGCAGGACGGTACGGCTTTTGTAATAGTGGCTGATGGCGCCGATCTGCACCTTGCAGCGCCGTGCCACTTCCCGCAGCGTCAGCGCCTGATAGCCGCTTTCGAGGATGATCTCGAGCGCGGTTTCGACAATTTGCGCCACGCGGTCGCGGCCTGTCTGGTACCGCGCCGAACCTTCCCGGTTGCTCAGGCGCCAGGCGCCGATCAGCGGATTTGCAGGTTCAGGCGCTTTGCTCATGCCGCTGCGTAGCACAACTTTCGCGCCCGTCCGACATTTTGCGACGTGCGCCGCTTCGGCACGATCCATGCCCCGCTCCTCACCGGTTAACATGGCATATGGTGCACCAGAATGTGAAATTGGTCAATTGACGAATATTAGTCAGTGTGTATAAACTTCACGAAACTAGGGAGGATAGCATGGTTCGCGAACTTCGTTTGAATGCCTTTGCCATGAACTGCGTGGGCCACCAATCGCAAGGGCTGTGGCGGCATCCCCGCGACCAGTCGCCGAATTACAAGCACACCAGCCATTGGGTCGAACTGGCGAAACTGCTCGAGCGCGGCAGGTTCGATGCGCTGTTTCTGGCGGACGTCGTGGGCGTATACGATGTGTATGGCGGCAGCCCCGACACGGCGCTGCGCGAGGCCGTGCAGGTGCCGACCAACGATCCGCTGCTGATCATCCCGCCGATGGCGCAGGCGACACAGCATCTGGCGTATGCCGCCACCGTCAACCTGTCACACGAGCCGCCGCTGCCGTTCGCGCGCCGCATGTCGACGCTCGACCACATGACCGATGGCCGCATTGGCTGGAACATCGTGACCGGCTACCTCGACAGCGGCGCCAAGGGCGCGGGCGCCGGCAAGCAGGTCACGCACGACATCCGCTACGACATCGCCGAGGAGTTCATGGCGATCCAGTACGGCTTCTGGGAAGGCAGCTGGGAGGACGACGCGCGACGCTGCGACCGCGAAGCCGGGGTCTTTGCCGATCCCGCCAAGGTGCACCGGATTGTCCATGACGGCGAATACTTCCACGTCGACGGCGTGCACCTGTGCGAACCGTCGCCGCAGCGCACGCCTGTCCTGTATCAAGCCGGCTCTTCATCAAAAGGCACGGCCTTCGCCGCGCGCCATGCCGAATGCGTGTTTGTCGGCGGCAATTCGCAAAGCAAGATGGCCGCCGACGTAGCCAAGCTGCGTGCCCTGGCAGCCGAGGCAGGCCGGGATCGTTCGCAACTCCTGGTGTTCGCGCTGGTGACGGTCATCACCGCCGCGACCGATGCCGAAGCCGAAGCGAGATTCGCAGACTATAAGCAATATGCGAGCTCATCGGGGGCCTTGGCGCTGATGGGTGGCTGGACCGGTATCGACTTTTCCAAGCCCGAGCTCATCAACGCCACCGCCGCCACCAGCAACGCCATCGAGGGCGCCGCAGCCGCCTTCACCGCCGGCGGCAGCAGCGCGCATCAAGACGTCGAAAGCATCGGGCGCGCGGTGGCGCTAGGCGGCGGCGGGCCGGTACTGGTGGGCGGGCCGCAGCGCATTGCCGACCAGCTCGAAGCCTGGGCGGAGATGGCCGATCTCGACGGCTTCAATCTCGCCTATGCCGTCATGCCCGAGACCTTTGTCGACGTTGTCGAACACCTGGTGCCCGAACTGCAACGCCGCGGGCTGTTGAAGAAGGACTATGCGCCGGGCACCTACCGTGAAAAGCTGTTCGGGCGTGGTCCGCGTCTGGCGGACCATCATCCGGCGGCCGCAAGCCGGCGGATGTGGGGTCAGCAGCCGGACTGATGGCCAGCGAGATTGAGGGGGGACCGCCATTGAGCCGCGGCAATGCTGACATGCCGCCGGCAGCGCGGGCGTGGCGTGGCGGACTGGCGGCCAAATGGCCGTCGATCGCCGTCATCCTGTTCGCGCAGGTCACGGCCATGGCGGTGTGGTTCGCCTCTGCCGCCGTCGCCTCGGCGCTGGCCCGCAGCGCACCGCTGTCGGGCTTTGCGACGGCGATGCTGACCAGTGCAGTACAGGCGGGTTTTGTCTGCGGAACGCTGGCCAGTGCGCTACTTGGCATCCCCGATCGCTTCGATCCGCGCCGCATCTTCATGATCGCGGCCTTCGGCGCCGCCGCTGCGTCGGCAGCACTGGCCATGCTGCCACCGACGGGGGCGGGCATCCTGGCGCTGCGGTTTCTGACCGGTGTTGCCTTGGCAGGCGTCTACCCGATCGGCATGCGCCTTGCCGCCACTTGGGCGAAGGGCGACCTTGGCCTGCTCGTCGGCCTGCTGGTCGGGGCGCTGACGCTCGGCTCGGCGAGCCCGCATGCGCTGGCGGCGTTCGGCCAGCTCGACTGGCGGATCATCTATCTGGTGGCCGCCGGCCTGGCGGCGTGCGGCGGACTGGCCATTCTGACGGCCGGCGTCGGCCCGAACGTGCCGCGACAGGTGCGCCTTGATGCGGGCCGCGTGTCGCAGGCCTGGCGCAATCCGGCACTGCGGCTCGCCAACCTCGGCTATCTGGGTCACATGTGGGAACTCTACGCCATGTGGACCTGGCTGGCGGTGTTTCTGGCGGCAAGTTTCCGGCTGTCGGGCGTTGAGGATGCCCATGGCCTTGCCGAATTTGCCACGTTCGCGGCGATCGCAGCCGGTGCAGTCGGGGCCTGGCTTGGCGGCGTCTGTGCCGATCGCTGGGGGCGCACGACAGTCACCATCGCGTCGATGGCCGCGAGCGGCACCTGCGCGGCCGCTATGGGCTGGCTGCTCGGTGCGCCGCCGGCGCTGGTCATCGCGGTCGCGGTCGTGTGGGGCATCACCATCATCGCCGACTCTGCACAGTTTTCGGCCAGCATCGCCGAGCTCAGCGATCCCGAATCGGTGGGCACCATGCTGACTTTGCAGACCTGTGCGGGCTTCCTGTTGACGCTGGTGAGCATCCAGCTCGTGGCGCCCGTGTCGGACGCGCTGGGCTGGACGGGCGCCTTCACGATGCTCGCCATCGGCCCGGTGCTGGGCTGCGTCGCCATGGCAAGGCTGCGGTCAAGTCCCGATGCCGCGCGGCTGGCTGGTGGCCGCCGCTAGGCGCCTGCGGCGGTCAGCGCCTGGTCGAGGTCAGCGATGATGTCGTCGATGTGCTCCAGACCTATCGACAGCCGCACATAACCGGGGGAAACCCCGGTCGCCAGTTGCGCTTGCGCATCAAGCTGCGAGTGCGTCGTGGAGGCCGGATGGATCGCCAGGCTGCGCGCGTCGCCGATATTGGCAACATGGTAGAGCAGTTGCAGCCCGTCGATGAACTTGCGCCCGGCCTCGACACCGCCGGCAAGCTCGAACCCGACCAGTCCGCCCAGCCCGCCGGCAAGATAGCGGTCAGCGCGCGCACGCACTTCGCCGGTCTGCTGGCTGGGATGGATGACCCGCGTCACCTGCGCGCGCTGCGCCAGCCAGTCGGCCACCTTGACAGCGTTCTCGCAATGACGCGGCATGCGCAGCGGCAGCGTTTCGACGCCCTGCAGCAACTGAAACGCGTTGAACGGCGACATGGCCGCGCCGAGGTCGCGCAGCAGCACGGTGCGGGCACGCATGATGTAGGCGACGGGCCCAAGCGCCTGCACCGCCTGCGTCCAGACTGCGCCGTGGTACGACGGGTCCGGGCTGTTGAGTGCGGGTTGGCGGTCGCCGGCAGCCGCCCAGTCGAAGTTGCCGCCGTCGACGATAAGCCCGCCGATCGATGTGCCATGACCACCGAGATATTTGGTCGCCGAATAGACCAGCGCCGCGGCACCATGCGCGAGCGGCCGGCACAGCAACGGCGCGGCGGTGTTGTCCATGATCAGCGGGATGCCGAGCGCCCGCCCGATCGCTGCCACTTCCGCGATCGGGAAGACTTCCAGTTTGGGATTGGGCAACGTCTCGGCATAATAGGCGCGCGTCCGGTCATCCGTGGCACGCCCGAAGTTGGCGGGATCGGCAGGATCGACAAACCGCACGTCGATGCCCTGATCGCGCAAGGTGTTGGCGAACAGGTTCCAGGTGCCGCCATAGAGCGCGGTGGAACTGACCACATTGTCGCCGGCCTTCGCGAGCGTCTGCAGCGCCATTGCGGACGCGGCTTGGCCTGACGCAACGCCGAGCGCCGCGACACCGCCGTCAAGCGCGGCCACGCGCTTTTCCAGCACATCGGTCGTCGGGTTCATCATTCGCGTATAGATGTTGCCCAACTCCTGCAGCGCGAACAGCGCGGAGGCGTGCCCGGTATCGCGGAACTGGTACGACGTGGTCTGGTGGATCGGCACAGCCACCGAACCCGTCGCGGGATCGGCGCGCCACCCGGCATGCAGCGCCAGGGTTTCGGGGTGCAGCGGGCGATCGGTCATGGCTTCACCTGGTCATGGTTGGGATTAGCCGCAGAGGGTGCGGGTTGGTTGGGCAGTCAAGCCAGACGGGTAAACCGCCGGGCCGTGGCTGGTCAATCGCTCACCGACGACAAATCAAAAAGGCTTGCCGGCACAAGATGAGGCGTTGTGGCGCCCCACTGCGCTCAGTTCTTAAGGCTGTACGCCCATTTGCTGTCCGATCTCCAGCGGGTCGAAGTGCGCGCGTTTTTCGATGATCTTGCCATTTTCAAATGTCAGCAGGAACAGCAAGGAAAAGCGGAGATGCTTGCCGGTTGGCGCATAGGTGCCTTCGAACACAAGGTAGGCGGCGACCTTGTCGCCTTCGGCCACCAGGTGATGGATCGGCATCTTCCAATCGACGCATTCATCGAAAAACGACTTCTCCGATGCAATGAAGCCTTCGATACCTGGCTTTGGCGTATCGACCTGACTGTAGAAGATGAAATCCTTGTGGCAATACTGGCCAAGCGCGGCGAAATCACCGCGCTCCAGCGCCGCATAAAATGCGCGGACAACGGCTTTGTTGGCGTCTGTGGACATGGGGTTATCCCTTTGGGTGACGGGTCTGACGAATTGGCGACGGCTTCGACGCTGCGAGCCATTTGGACGTTAAAAACATACGTTCGACTAATGTTAGTCAGTTGACTAGTATTTGGCAAGGCCGTTATGATCGCGCTATTGCCTTAATGCCGTAGTTTGAATCTGAAGGTCGTTTGATGACCAAAAGTGCGCTGAGCCCCTTCACCACCCTCGGCCACGCCTGTCAGGCCGCCACGCGCTGGCGTTGTTGCGTGCCGAATGACTTTACGGATGACGTTCTTGGGACCGGTGTCAGCGAGGCAATCCAGTTCGTAACTATCGACGACGCACCCTAAGGAGCAGTTTCCATGCGCGGCATCCACGATCTGGGCGGCATGTATGGGTTCGGGCCAGTTGTGCGCGAATCCGACGAGCCTGTGTTCCATGAAGAGTGGCAGGAAACCGCATTCGCCTTGCTGATGGCCGCGGGCACGGTGCAACCGGGCTTCAATGCCGACCAGTACCGGCATTCAGTCGAGCGGATGGCCCCGGGCCATTATCTTTCGGTCCACTATTACGAGCGCATGCTGACCGGGATCACGACCCTGCTGGTCGAACAGGGCGTCCTCGATCTGGCTGATCTGGAAGCACGCGCCGGTGGCGTGTTTCCGCTGGCCTTGCCAGTGGCTGCCGCGCCGATGGCGGCGCTCACGCCGCAACCCGAAGCGCGCTTCCGCGTCGGCCAGCAGGTGCGGGTGCGCCAGTACAGTTGCATGGGGCACACGCGCGCGCCGGAATTCTGTCGCGGCAAGTCGGGCACGGTGTTGCGCGTCGCGCCGAAGTTTTCCTTCCCCGACACCTCCGCGCATGGCGGCGAGCTTCGGGAGGAACACACATACCACGTCGAGTTTACCGCGCGCGAGCTATGGGGCGCCGAAGGTAACGACAGCGACTCGGTGGTGGTCGATCTTTGGGACAGTTATCTGGAAGGAGATGCGCCATGAGCCGGCAAGCACCAGCACCGATCGCGGCGCGTGCAGCAGCGGTCAAATCAGCCCTGATCGACAAGGGCCTGCTCACCGCTGAAACGTTTGGCCACATGGTCCATCTCGGTGCGGACGAATGGAAGCCTGAAAACGGTGCGCGTGTCGTTGCACGGGCATGGACCGACCCGGCGTTCCGGGAGCGGCTGTTACACGATGCGACTGCCGCCTGTGCCGAGCTCGGCTATGAAGGTCCGCAGGGCGAATACATCGTAGCGCTTGAGGATACCGCTGATCGGCACAACGTGATCGTCTGCACGCAATGCTCGTGCACCGCCTGGCCTGTGCTCGGCCTGCCGACGGACTGGTACAAGAGCCCCGAGTACCGCGCCCGCGTGGTCCGCGAACCGCGCCCGGTGCTCCGCGAACTGGGGCTCGAGTTGCCGCAGGAGGTTGCAATCCGGGTGTGGGAAACCAGCGCCGAGACCCGCTATATGGTCATCCCGATGCGGCCGGCAGGATCCGAGGGCTGGAGCGAAGAGCAATTGGCCGGGCTCGTCACGCGTGAAGCCTTGATCGGCACGGCCATGGCGCTTCCAGCGTAATAGTTGAATTGCGCTCAGCCCGGATGCGGGTGCGTAGGAGCGCCGCGGCTGCAAGGCATCAGTTGCGATCATCCTTGCGCCGATCGACAGCGCTTCGCGTTCGGCGTCGATGGGCGACATGGAATATTCAGGCCAGCCCTGCAGAAGGAATAGAAAATGGACAGCGCAGCAATGATCGAGCTTTCGGCGAGCGCGGCGGTGACAGCGATGCAGACCGGCGAAATATCGGCGCTGGACTACGCCGAGGCGCTGCTGGCGCGCTGCGCTGCCGGGGCTGCGCTCAACGCCTTCATAACGCTCGATCCGGCGGCTGTTCGTGCGGCAGCAAGGGCGGCGGATGCGCACCGCGCGGCGGGCGGCGTGCTGGGGCCGCTGCATGGCCTGCCGATTCCGGTGAAGGATAGCGTCAACACTGCCGGCATTGAAACGACGGTCGGAACCCGGGCGCTGCGGGGCTGGGTCCCGGCACGCGACGCGACCACGATCGCTCGGCTCAAGGCGGCAGGCGCCATTGTGCTCGGCAAGACAAATATCCATGAACTGTCGTTTGGCTGGACCAGCAACAATCTGGAATTTGGCGCGGTGCGCAACCCTTATGATCCCTCTCGTATCCCCGGCGGCTCATCGGGTGGCACTGCGGCGGCGGTCGCGGCACGGATGGCGCCGCTTGGTGTGGCGGAGGACACGCAAGGCTCCATCCGTGTGCCCGCGGCGCTGTGCGGCATCACCGGTTTCCGTCCTACGACAGGCCGCTACCCGACCGACGGCACCGCGCCGATCACCGCGCTGTTCGACCAGATCGGGCCACACGCACGCTGCGTTGCCGACCTTGCGCTGTTCGATACCGTGGTGAGCGGAGAGGTTGCGCCGATCGAACCGGCGACGCTCTCCGGCCTGCGCATCGGCATCGACCGCAACTTCTTCTTCGCTGGCATCGATGCCGAAGTAGCGGCGCTGGTCGAAGCGGCGCTGGCACGACTCGCCGCTGCGGGGGCGGTGATCGTCGAGGCGCCTGTGCCGGGGCTGGGTAGAGTCGTGTCGGTAGCGATGGCGATTCAGGTACACGATGTGGTGCCGGCGCTGGAGCGCTACCTTGCCGATTCGGGCGCACCCGTCGATTTCGAAGCGATGTTCGCCGGCGTCAGCGCCGATGTGGCGGATGTGTTCGCCCAGGTGGCGCTTCGCGGCGCGCCGGCGGCAATCGCCGAGGATGTGTATGCTGCCGCCCGCGGCACGGCACGGCCTGCGCTGCAGCAAGCGATGGCGGACTGGTTCGCCGACCATCGTATCGACGCGATGCTGCTGCCGGCGACGATGGTGGCGGCAACGCCGATAGGCGACGAAGGCAATGTCGATATCGGCGGCACGGCGGTACCTTTTGCCACCGCCATCGCTCGCAATATCACGCCGGGCAGCACCTTGGGCCTACCGGGGCTGGTGCTCCCGTGCGGGTTGACGGCGGGCGGCCTACCGGTAGCAATCGAGCTCGACGGTCCATCAGGCGGCGACCGCCGGCTGCTGGCGATTGGCTTGGCGGTGGAGAAGGTCATCGGGCCGCTGCCGCCGCCGGCACATCGCGGTTAGTCGCTTAGCCTGCGCGCTCGGTGAGTTTCTGTGACTCGTTCCTGACCGACAGTGTTCGGTCGCGTGAAGCCCGTATGCGCTGGGCTTAACGACACCCGTGTCAGCCATCTGCCGGTCCTCTCCCGGAACCCGCCATGCAGGAGCCGACCCCTTTGCGGTCATTCACATGCGCAGCGGAAGCGGCCATAAACTGTCGAAGCTTCGTCCTGGGGTGTCAGATGCCAACTTCATTGATCGACCGGCTGGGTTTGTCTGTCCCTCTCGTTCAGGCTCCAATGGCCGGCGTTTCCACACCGGAACTTGCGGCCGCAGTAGCGGAGCAGGGCGCGTTGGGCTCAATCGCCGTTGGCGCGACCGATGCTGTCGGCGCACGCGCCATGATCGAGGAGACGCGCGCGCGGACGAACCGCGCGTTCAACGTCAACTTGTTCGTTCACGGCAGTGCAGTAGCGGACCCTGCCAGAGAAGCTGCCTGGCTCGACCGGCTCGCACCTGTTTTCACCGCATTCGACGCCAAGCCACCGTCGGCGCTACGAACCATCTACAAGAGCTTCGCCGACGATCCCGACATGCTGGCCATGCTGCTGGCGTTGGCGCCGCCCGTGGTCAGTTTTCACTTCGGCGTACCCTCAACCGACATCATCTCTGCCCTGCGCAGTCGGGGCATCGTGTTGATGGCCACGGCGACCAACCTCGAAGAGGCGCGCGCGGTCGAGGCGGCAGGCATTGACGTGGTCGTGGCACAAGGGATTGAAGCTGGTGGACACCGCGGCATGTTCGACCCTGTCGCACCCGACAACGCGCTCAGCACGGCTGTACTGACGCGCCTTCTGGTGCTCCAGACCAAGCTTCCAGTGATCGCGGCGGGAGGCATTATGGACGGCGCGGGCATCGCCTCTGCGCTCGAACTGGGTGCAGTTGCAGCGCAGCTTGGCACCGCCTTCATCGCCTGCCCAGAGAGTGCTGCCGACGAAGCCTATCGGGCTGCCTTGATGGGGCCGGGCGCTTATCACACGGCGCTGACATCGCTCATTTCGGGCCGACCAGCGCGGGCGCTCGCCAATCGGTTCACCGGACTCGCGGCTGCGATTGGCAATCTCCGTCCACCAGATTACCCCGTTGCGTATGACGCAGGCAAAGCGCTGCACGCTGCCGCCAAAGCGAAGGGGGAGCATGGGTTCGGTGCTCAATGGGCTGGGCAAGGTGCACCGCTCGCGCGCTCGATGCCCGCGGCGAAGCTGGTTCAGGTGCTCCAGACAGAGTTGCAGAGCTTTCGAGAACAAGACTGAGAGAGGTCGGTTCGCACAGGACCCGAACCGAAAGCTGCCCAACGGCTACTGACCAATAACCGGGTGCGAGGCCGTAGGATGGCCATGTCGCATAGGCGCCCCCAGCGGGGTCGTTAGCGGCGATGAAACTCTTAGCGACGCCAATGGCGGCTATTCCGAGACTACGGGCCGAAACCGGACAGGCAGCAATTCCGGTTGAGGGTGAACGGGGTTGCGATGCAAGCATTGCGTATAAGCCGACACGGATTCTGCAGCGCGCAGGCTGGCTTCGAAATGCATTGCTGCATTGACGCGCAACCGGCTATCGCTGCTGCAGTGCAGCAGAAGTACCGGGATGACGACGCAAAAGCCGCTTTGCATTGCTATCATCGATGAAAGTCCGGCGCGTGCGGCGGTGCTTGAGGCAGGGTTGCGTGAGGCAGGCGTCAACGAAATCCACCTGATTACCGAACGCTTCCAGCTGTTGCGGCAGATTGCCCAAATCGCACCTGATGTCGTGCTTATCGATCTGGAATCGCCGCGCCGCGACGTGCTTGACGAGATGTTCGCGGTGTCGCGTGCCGTCGCCCGCCCGATTGCGATGTTTGTCGACCAGTCCGATACCTCGATGATGGAGGCGGCGATCGACGCGGGCGTGTCGGCCTATGTCGTCGACGGCTTGCGCAAGGAGCGCATCAAGGCGGTGCTCGACTTGTCGATTGCGCGTTTCAATGCGTTCCGGCGGCTGCAGGACGAACTCCACGAGGCGCGTTCCGAACTCGCCGACCGCAAGACCATCGACCGCGCCAAGGCGCTGATCATGCGCCAGCGCGGGCTGGATGAAGAAGCCGCCTATACGCTGCTGCGTTCGACCGCAATGCGTCAGTCGCGGCGCATTGTCGATATCGCCAGCGCGCTCGTCACCGCCGACGAACTGCTCGGCCCGGGAGTGGTGCCATGACGCTGACACGGGTGCGCATCGGTTTCCTGCCGCTGGTCGACAGCGCCATCCTGATTGCGGCGCAGGCGTTGGGCTTTGCCGAGGCCGAGGGGTTGCAGCTCGACCTGTCGCGTGAGGCGAGCTGGGCGAATATTCGCGATAAATTGGTCTACCGCCACCTCGACGCCGCGCACATGCTCGCCGGGTTGCCGATTGCCGCGACGCTGGGACTGTCACGCGCGCCGACGCCGGTGATCGCGCCGTTCTGCCTCGGGCTCAACGGCAATGCGGTGACGCTGGCGACACCGCTGGCGGCTGAAATCGAGGCGGCGACCGGCGCGGCGATCGACTGCAACGACCCGCGCGGCGCGGCTCACGGACTTGCGGCGCTGGTCGCGGCGCGCGCGGCACG
>ERZ724517.120-NODE-120-length-45732-cov-8.989557_pt1 | contig 45732 bp, 13 predicted proteins | sample MGYA00376050_ERZ724517 | MGnify/ENA primary metagenome ERZ724517 (study PRJEB28724, sample SAMN07190886) | activated sludge metagenome | isolation source: activated sludge of sewage treatment plant in Hong Hong | place: USA: Christiansburg, Virginia | collected... | reverse complement strand
AGAGAGAATAAGCTTTTGTTTGGGACATTAGCCTATTCAACAGGATGTATAATGCTTTTGATATTCTTGCTTGCATATATTAAAAGTCTTACAAAGTCAGAAGAGCTAATAGACTTTAAAAAAAATATGATGTTATGGACTAGCCTAGGAGTGCTGCTGTTTTACATTGGTACTTTACCTTTTTTTGGAATGAGAACACCATTATTTGAGGTATTTCCTGAACTGTTTTATACTTTTAATAGTATTCAGTATTTTTTATGCTGTTCAATGTACTTTTTATTTACAATTGCTTTCATATGGGGACAGCCGAAATAAAAGTATTTTTCATCACGATATGTATTGTAATAGCTGCTTTAATTATTGGCATCATTACCTATGTAATTCAATATCGGCAGCGCCGCTTACTAGATATTGCAGAAAAAGAAACAATTCTACAGCAACATCAATTGGACCTTTTGACAGCACAAATCATTAGCCAAAGAGAAACAGCTGAGCATATCGGTAGAGAAATTCACGACAGCGTCACACAAAAATTAACTCTTGCTTCTATTTATTTGCAAAAATTAAAATTCGATAAAAAAGAAATTGATCCGGGTTCGGAAATCACAGATATTAATAATATTTTGTCTAATGCATTAATGGAGTTGAGAGCTCTTTCGAAAGATCTGACCGAAGATCTAATGAATAATAATAGCCTGGAATCTTTGATCATTGATGAATGTGAAAATGTAAATAAATCCGGTATGTGTACCGCTCAATTTAAAAGTGATCCTGTTCCGGAATTACTAATTAAGGCCAAAACTTCCTTTCTAAGAATCATCCAGGAATTCCTTCAGAATAGTCTAAAACATGCCAATTGCAAAAACATAAATATAGCGATCAAGATAGCCGAAGAAATCATGACTGTAACTATAAAGGATGATGGTGTTGGATTCGAATTATTAAATAAAGAATATACCGGAATCGGATTGGAAAGTATCCGCAGAAGGGTTGAAATGATTGGTGCTACATCAACATTGAAGAGCGCTGCAGGTCTTGGAACTGAATTAACTATCAAAGCTCCATTAAAGAATATAACAGCGTGAAAAATGAATAAAGTTGTCATAGTAGATGATCATTTATTGATCGCAAAAGCTATTACCAGCATCATAAATGATTTTGATGGTTTTGAGGTATTGTATGAAGTGGAAAACGGTAAAAAACTAACCGAAAGATTCAAGTCAGAACAGCTTATTCCGGACATCGTACTTTTAGATATTTCAATGCCGGTAATGGATGGTTATGAAACAGCAGAATGGCTTCACAAAAATCACCCTTCTGTAAAAGTTATGGCACTCACGATGAATAATGATGAAACATCTCTGGTGAAAATGATCAGAAATGGTGCCAAAGGGTATCTGCACAAGAATATTCATCCGATGGAATTGCACAATGGCCTTACGAAACTCATAGAAACCGGTTTTTATTTTCCGGATTGGGCGACAACATCATTGGTGCGAAATATCACTTCAGGCAATGATACGGCATCAGATGAAATCAGTATTTCGGCAAGGGAAAAAGAATTTTTAAAATTTTCCTGTACTGAGCTAACATACAAAGAGATCGGAGAGAAAATGTTTTGTAGTCCCAGAACAGTAGAGAGCTATAGAGATTCGCTTTTCGAAAAACTTCATGTAAAGACCAGAGTGGCGCTGGCGCTTTATTCTGTGAAGATTGGGTTGCATTCTGTTGACTGATAAAAAGTTGGTTTAATTGTAAGGAAAGGTCGCGACCTTTCCCTGCAGTTAAACCAACTTTTTATTTAGCCTTCAACTCTGCTACCCTTCTTCTAACTTCCGGTGCAATCACTTTCCCTAATAGCTCAATTGAATGCAATATTTGTTCTTGCGAAATGGAATCTCCGGCCACCATTTGTAGCAGAAAACGGGTATTTCCAAATATTTCATACATCCCTACCATCTTATCAATGATTTGCTCCGGACTGCCGACTAATAATGGTCCGAATGCTCGGGATTGTTCGAATTGCGAACGATCCAGCGGCGACCAACCTCTTTCTTTTCCTACTCGATTCATAAGTTGGGCATAAGGTCCAAAGAACTCATCGCCGGCTTGTTTTGAATTATCAGCAGCGTAGAAATGAACATTGATACCAAGTTGCAAAGCATCCACATCATGACCGGCATCTTTGGCTGATTTTCTATAAAGATTAGCTAACGGTGCGAATCGATCAGGTGGTCCACCGAGAATGGCCATTGTCAATGGTAAATTTAATCGTCCTGCTCGAGCGACAGATTCGGGCGTGCCGCCCACTGCGATCCAGATGGGCAATTTTTCTTGAATGGGTCTTGGATAGACACCTTGATCTTTTAGACTAGTTCGGAATTTTCCTTGCCAATTTATAATTTCATCATCATTGATGGCCATGAGAAGACCTAATTTCTCTGTAAATAATTCATTATAATCATTCAGATCCTGCCCAAATAATGGAAATGATTCGATGAAAGATCCGCGACCTGCCATGATCTCCGCCCGCCCGCCGGATATTAAATCTAAGGTGGCAAAGTTCTGAAAAGTCCGCACAGGATCAGTTGAACTAAGCACGGTCACAGCACTTGACAATCTGATATTTTTTGTAATGGCAGCTCCAGCAGCCAAAATCATTTCCGGTGCAGAGATGACAAAGTCCTTTCTGTGATGCTCCCCTGCTGCGAATACATCGAGACCGACTTCATCGGCAAGTTTTATTTGTTCGAGGATGTCTTGTACGGCTTTATGAGCGTTGAGCGCTTTGCCTGAGAGGTTGTCGGGAGTGACTTCTCCGAATGTGCTGATGCCTATTTGCATGATTTGTTATTTAAACAGTTTTTACAACGCTGCAAATAGAGATAAGTTTAGAAATCAGATTTTTACAAATTTATAGGAATTATTGCCATTATTAGAATTTACCTGAAGATAATAGATGCCCACATTGAGTTCTTTTAGATTAATTTTATTATTGACTAAAATTCCCTTTTTTATCAATTGCCCATTGGCATTTAATATTAAAAAACTGTTATTTTCGTAACCTTTCGAAATGAATAAATCATCTATAACCGGATTAGGAAAAAGTGATATTGGTTCCTCCTCGAGATTTGAAACTGACAATATTTTAGAGTAAGAAAAACTATTGTCCTCATCAACCATTTTTAACCTGTAATAATTAAGTGCTTCATTAACTTGAGTATCACTAAATAAATAATTCTGTTCATTATCCTTAGCATGTTTACTAAGCACAAACCCAATTTTTACAAAATTATGTCCATCTCTACTTTTTTGTACTTCATATCCTTTGAAATAAACTTCAAAAGAGGATGTCCAATTAATTTGATTAAAGTTTAATTCTTTCTGACCTGTGAAGGAAATTAAAGTGAGGGGTAACCCAACAGAAGATAGGTTTATTTTGGCCAGCCTGTTTTTCCCAATCCCATTAAAAGAAGAAAAATTGCCTCCTATTATAACGGAGTTATCATCCATGACTTGCATTGAACTTACACCAGTATTTCCATAATCGAAAGGATCAACTCCAACACCTGCACCGGTATCAAATGATAAATCAATTTGCCCATCGCTTTCAAGCCTGACCAATCCTTTGCAAAATTGAATTCCCTTTTTATTAAACAAGCCGCCTACTAGTATTTTATTGTCGGCCAATAATGAAATATCTTTAATTGATCCATCAAATTTTGCACTGAGATCGAAGGAAGCATCAACTGATCCATCAGCATTTAAGCGAATTAAACCATCTAAATTCTGATTGTTCCAAGTATCCCCTTGAATAGCCACTAAAAACTTTGAAGTTGGTAATTCTATAATATCATAAATACTATAAGCTCCTGATAATCCCTGACCTGAATTGAACCCCGGAGCTATTAGGCCAGATTGAGTCAGTATGACTAGATTATTGCAAGTAGTGCCATTATAGGAGGAAAAGCTACCACCTATCATAATATTACCATTTGTTAATTCTTTAATTATTTGGACAGGATAATTAAAGCCAGATCCGATAAGAAACGAATTATCAATGTCTCCATTTGATAACAACCTAACCATATTTTTACAACTGATACCTCGATATTTAGTGAAGCTACCACCTAAAAGAATTCTGCCATCCGCTTGAATATGAACGGTAGTTACAGGTCCATCAAATCCATTGTTTGACGAATTTGTTCCAGTAGCTGTAATGAAACTTGGGTCGATACTTCCATCCGGATTTAATCTAACGATATTTTTTTTTAATATATAATTAAAATGCGAGAAAGATCCTACTGCTATTATTTTATCATCTGATTGCACATCAACCGAAATAATTAAATCTTCCTCTCCAAGGTCCACGCCAACTCCGATATCAAATGCAGAATCAGCTTGCCCATTTTCATCGACTCTCAACAAGCCCCTACATGACTTGTCATTATATTGAAGTATATTACCAGCGATAAGGTATTTTCCATTATTGTCTTTAGTTACAGCGCGAATACTTGACACTGGCCCATTTATCCCCTTATTTGCATTAAAATTGATGTATTTCTGTCCACTTTGGCTAATTTTTATGATGCCGTTTCCGATCCACTTTCTATATTTCTCAAAACTACCTCCTATAATAAGATCCTCATCGGCCGTTTTTTTAACTGAAAAAACACCCCCTTTTATTGATATTTGAAAAAATTCATCAAAATTCAAATCGAAAATGCCATTCTCAAATGTTTTATACAAAAATGAGGAAGCCGGACTACTGTAAAACCCTCCGAATATGTAACTCCCATCATCTAATTGAACTATTGAATATAAATATCTTTCTAAACCAGATGAAAAAGGGCTATTGAATCCCACGTTTTTTGTTCCATTTGGGTTAAGAGCTATAATATTATTGGCTGACGAACTATTATAAGCATTAAAAGAGCCAAGAACCATGATGGCATTTTGCTTATTGATAATCAAATCATATACATTGCCATTCGTAATTCCAGATCCTATGGCAAATGTGTTGTCAATACTTCCATCACTTAATAGTTTGACTATTTTACTCTTTGCAACCCCATTAAATGTCGTAAACTGACCTCCCACATAATAATTTCCCGATTCATCAATAGCAATACTTGTCACAGTGTTATTCGTATTGGTGCCTGAATTAAAAGTTGTATCTATAGTTCCATCACCGTTTAATCGTAATACTTTACTGGAGCTTCCAGTAGAAAAACTTCCTCCTATTATAATTTTTCCGTCATCTTGAAGTACCAATTCTTCAATACTTGAATTGACCCCAATTGAATTGAATGACAAATCAATAGTTCCATTGGAACTCAGTCTCGCGATACGACCACAATTTTGCACTCCAAATGTTGTAAACTGACCTGCAATAATAATTTTATCATCTGGCAAAATAACTACTTCGTTAATTTTATTATTTGGAATCCCAGAATTGGAAAATGTATTATCTATTGAGCCATCCTGATTGAGGCGTATAATATTGCTATTTATCAAGGTTTCATTGTAAGTATTGCCCTGAAGTTGGCCAACTACAATTATTTTTCCGTCACTTTGTAAGGCGGTAGATTGAACATTGGCATTGCTAAATCCCCTTCCTAGAGAATATCCTGTATCCTCTGAGTTAAAACTTAAATCTATTTCTCCTGGTTGGCCCAAACATATATTTGTAATGATTAATAAGATAATTATCAAATTATTTTTTATTTGATATTTTGATATTTTCATATAGAATATTTTTTGGCACTTAGTTTGACTATTCATTTTTTTACTTTTTACCTTACTAGAGTGACTGAATTCTTAATTGTTAGCAATCTCCCTTCCATGTTTTTGTAACTGATTAAACATACATAAACACCCACATCAGCATCTACTGAATTTATTTCGCCATTCCAGCTAAACAAAACATTTGAATTGTACACGACTCCTCCCCAACGATTAAAAACAGTCATATTAACAAGTTCAGCATTTTTATAACTAGGCTCTAAAAGATCATTAATACCATCTCCATTCGGGCTAAAAATATTTGGATTAAAAACTGAACTTACTTCTTCGTTAGTAACTTTGATTTCTATTGAACCATCTGTGAAGCATCCATTGTAGTCCAAAATTTGATAAGTATAAATTTGATCTTCTTTAGCTATTAGAAATGGCGAAATACAATCTGTACAACTTAGGTGATCGGGTGGAGACCAGGTAATTTGTTGAATAGGTATCAAAGAAGTTATTTCTATTTGATGAGATTGGTTCAACTCGATTTCTATGAGATCATCTGTGCTTATAACATTGATTGGGAACTCTATAATATCAAAGGTATCAACTTCACTTCTGCAGCCACGAACATCTGTTAAACTAATTGTGTAAGACCCTCCCTCTAAACCAGAGATTTCATAAATACTATCAGAAAAAGTGGCAATATTTACTTCATCCAGGAACAGATTATACGGTCCAATTCCTGAGGCATCAATCTTAATCTCAATTCGGCCATTGATTGCTCCTGGGCAAATTGAGTCTTGATCCAAGAAAGATATTTTATTATATTGAAAATGAGCATTAATTAATACAAGTGAGTCACAGCCCGATTGAGATAACATTTCCAGATTGATTAACTTTTGCGGCTCTGTTTCCGATATTTTTTCTCCAAATATCGACATTTCTTCACCGGCACATAATGTAGTGTCTAATTTCAAAATCCCATTTTCTAGGAATTGAAGATTAACAAATATTATCGAATCACATTGGTTTGGATTTAATGATTCAATTGTTACTATTCCAGCAGGATGATTGTAGTCGAAGAACGTGTCCCCAATTTTAATAGTTTCTGATGGACAAATTAAAGGAGAATAGTGCACTTCAATTTGAGGTATGAATTTTAACTGTATGGTGATAATTGAATCACACCCTACTGAGTTTTTATAGTTTGAAATAAAAACTCCTTCAGGATTAAAACTATCAAACTGATGACCTTCTATTACAAATATATTTCCTTCACAGATAGTTTGTTCAATTAACTTATAGGTAGATTCATTCAATGTGACATAAATGGAATCATATAATACATACTCCCAAATTGGATTTGTTATTGATAGTGTATACCACCCATCTTTTGTAACTTTTGTATTTTTGTTTTCATCAGAAAACGAATCTGGGCCTGTCCATTTATACGAACAATTGTTAGGGTTCGGTATGATATTTGAGGTCAGGTCAGACAAGTCGCAACTACTTTGATCCAAAATAATTGTCAACTCCGGAATGTCAATAGGGATAAAACAATCAGAGAATTCAGATGAACCTTGGCTACTATTAGTGACCGTAAGCGTAATACTGTTGGTCATGGAGTTATTAAAATCATACTCCCAATAGCCTAAATTATCTGTACTTACTGAACCTCTATAAGTCTTTCCCTGACAAGGGTTAGTTATACAATCCGGTCCATGAATGTATATTTGTATTAAAGAATTTGGTATTGATCTACCATATACAATATTTGATTTTCTCTTATAAATTGAAGGGAGAGTGATGGCACCATTAGAATCATCGTTCAATTCAAAACCTTTAAGCGTATTGCAATAAAAAGAATTTTGATAATTAAAGATTAAGTTGCTATTCGAATGAGAAACTGATACACCCTTATTAAGTCGAGAAAAAATATTGGATTTCAGTCCATCAGAATCTCCTATATTTATATTGTTGGATTCAAATATTGAGATGCCTGTGTTTCCTATTGGTAATTGCTGATATGCGGTAAAATCGTTTTTGTAGATATTAAGTAAGTTGCTTTTTGTTATTTTTATACAATTCTCAGTAGTTCCTATAAATTTATTGCCGGATAGTTCTAACTTTTCAGATTCATCAACGAGGATACCGTCTTTTATTGTGGGAACAGAAGCTTGACCATTCCAAAGACCAATTTGATTATAAATGATAGAAATATTTTTACTTTTTATAGCGCTAATGGATGCTTCGATGTGACCATGAAACTGATTGGCGCCATCACTTTCTGTTTTGCCTATCGTGATTCCATCGCAATTATCCAGAACAATGCCATAACTCATTGGATATTCAAAGTAATAATTAATAGACCCAAAATAATTACTCTCAATATGTACATTCTTCGAATTTTTCAGAGTAATCTGTTCTGTATTGGCTCCAAGATAATTTTCCTTGATTAATACTTGCTCACAATCAATTAATTGAATGTTTTTTATGCTTTCAGGTCTTAGTGGGCTTGACGATCTATCTGTATCAAAAAAATTGCCTGTTATTTCAACATTTCTCAGCCCATTTAATTTTAACCCTGCATCTTTGTGTCCTGAGAACCAATTACATTGCAAGTTTGAAATATCATTATTTCCAATGATTAATTTTCCTGAATTGCTATTGCTTGTATTAGATTTTATTCCGATTTCTCCAAAGCCAACACCCTCTGTCAGTAATCTATCGCTTCCAAAACAATTGCCTAAAAACAAACATAAACTATATGAACCATCAAGTAAAACATCGGTCTGATTTAGCAAAAAATCATTGCCGGTTTCAGCCAACCCTGGCATTATACCACCTCCAATGATTAATGTATCTACTCTTTTCAAGATAAGGCCTGTGCTAAAATTCTTAAAAACTAATTTTTTGATGTCCACCTTTCCTTTCGTATCTACTTGGAGACCAAAGTCGCTACCTGTCACCTTACCAGGCAGCAACTCGCCACTTATAGCAATAGAACTGCCATATGTATCAATAATACTAAATTGAAAATTGCTATTTTCATTTTTAATATCTGGCAAATTGGTTTTCGGTAGGATCGTCCATGGCATTGGCGTCGCAGGTTTGATCTCGAAACTTATATTAGGCTGGGTGTAGGTGTTTGCCAGCATGATCGCCTCTCTCAAACTGCAATGTACAGTGTTGCATACACCATCATTAACATCATCAATAGAGTTAACGATAATAGTTTGCGATAAAATACCATTTGTAAATATTAGCAAGTTGCAAATAGTCCAAATATAGCGTACTTTCTTCATGTATTTATGAGTTGATTGGCATACACTTGTTGCTTCTGTTCAAAGAGGTCTAAATTTATTTATATGCCTGTAACGATTGGATTGAAATCATGGTATTAACACCTGGTCCATTGTTAGACATGGTTCATACTTTTCTTTCAATTTTGCTAATTCAATATTTTTAATTCTCAGTAGTTCACGCAGCTCTTTAATTTGTTGGATTATATCCTCTTTGGGTGGAGGAGGGGCATCATGCAATTGAGCTTGCAATTCCAAAATTTCTATACGGATGCCCATTATTTCATTTTTTAAATCTAAAATGAGTAAGTTGAGTTTGTCACAATAATTAAATGGTCGGATAGGTGTAAGTGCAGGGTTTAAATTTAAATTATACATTTTTGATTAATTTAATTGTAAATAGATTGAGGTTAATTTTATTATTTAATTGAAACCGATTTTGCTTTTTCTGACTTGAGAGATTCAATTTCAGCTTTCATTTCTTGCTGAATCTTGAGAATGTCGTTTAAAGAAGTAAACTGATCAGCCAAAGTTGTTTTCAATTCTGTAATTAAGTCCTGCTGCTCCTGCATAGCTTTGACCAAAATCGGAATTATCTCAGTATAAGAAACTCCTAAATATTCAGATTCAATTATTTTGGGATTGCGATTTTCGTCAAAAGTTACCTCTTCACTCTTTACAACTTCTTTAAGAATGGTCTGCAAATCCTGAGCAATAAATCCAATCTTTGTTGATTGATCAATATTTTTGTCCTTCCATTTGTAGGTCACAGGTTTCATTTGCATCACTTCTTTCAAGCCATAAATTAAAGGCTTTATAGACTCCTTTAGACGTCCGTCAGATGTATTTATAAGACCATTAGTAGCGTAAACTGTTGCCCATCTCTTAGATGAAGATCCTAAATTCGCTCCTGCATTACTATTTGGAAGCCAACTGCATCCTACTTCCATGTTATTTGTAGAAGTTCTTTCAATAGTGCCTGGAAGTCCCGCAGTAACATGTGTGCCTTCCATATAAATGACCCCATCTCTTAATGATAATGTACCAATATTTGGAAGAAGGACATTACCAATTTGAACTTCCCCTACAACATCTAAAGAAGCTGAAGGACTGGAAGTGCCAATCCCAACCCTGCCATTAAGTGTTGAAAAAGCAACGCCATTCGCGGGAACATCTACATTAATTCCGGTTCCGTTTGATGCTATAATTGAGAGTTTTGAAGTTGGATTATTTGTGCCAATTCCTACCATTCCATTTAAAGTTCTAAAGGCAGTGCCTCCATCTGCAACATTTACATCTATTCCAACACCATTATAAGCCTGAACAAATAAACCTGTTCCGCTATTGGCTTCTGCCATAACTCCAATCCCACCGGTGTTTACTTTACCTTTTACTCCGATACCGTCTCCACCATTATAGCCTGTAACTCCAGTTGCGCCAGCACCCCAAACTCCAGAATGATCGCTAGAATAGGTATGGCCATATATACCATGGTTGTCATACCCTCCGCCAACACTTAATTTTGCATCCGCATAATTAAGGTTTATTGTAATTTTTTTAGAACCAGAAACGACAGTTTCTGCTATTGAACTATTGGTCAAAGTGTTGCCGGTTGTCCATAACGCTATCTTGTTTTCTGCGCCACTCCCTTGTAAACCTGTATTTGCGGGCAATGTCACCGAATTACCTCCTGATATACTTAGGTCTTGTCCATTAAGTGTTAAAGTTTGAGCATCTGTGTCAGTATTAAGATCATTCTGTGGTGTCCATGTTGTACCATTATATTTTAAGACCTGACCACTGGTCGCTCCTTGGGAGGCTATACTTATCGGGTTGCCTGATGTACCATTTCCTGATAATGTGGCATTGGCGACGACGGTTTGTGTTCCCCAATTGTCTCCACCCCCTGAAGATGGAAGTGTGACTGTACCACCTCCCTGACTAAGTGACAAAACTGTTCCTGAAAGTGATAATTGTTGGATTTCATTTGTAGTGCTATTGTCTAATGCACTTATCGTATTATTTGCTATGTTGATACCGGAACCGGCTACATAATTTCCTGCATTACCCGGAGGACCTTGTTCGCCTTGTACCCCCTGAGCGCCCGTATTGCCCTGTTGTCCTTGGATTCCTTGGTCTCCTTTATCTCCCTTAAGACCTTGAATTCCGGCTATCCCTTGTTCCCCTTTATCTCCCTTGGGTCCTTTAATCTCGCCAATATCAATGAAAGAGGATCCATTCCACATCCAACCATGACCACTGTTCTGAGCTATGTAAACATCTCCAATGTCTCCTGAATAATTGCCTGGTAGCTGAATTTCTGAAGATATTGAGCCAACGATTTTGACACCTGTGCCCGGATCACCTTTGTCGCCTTTTGTTCCCTGGTCTCCCGCATCTCCTTTATCTCCCTTTACGCCAGAAGCCGAATAAAGCGCAAATGGCACACTATTGATCGGGCTTATAGAGGATAAAGAATATGAAGTTCCTCCTTTTGGATCAATTTCTGTTTGTATATAAAAAGATCCTGTCGACCAGTCTATAGATGAGAATTCCCCTGCTAGTTTAAGGCCGCTGCCTATTTCAAAAGTCAGTAGACCATTAATGTTTGTTTTAGGATTGGGATTATAAATTTCCTGATAAACAACTTCTCCATCGGGATTATCTTTTCTTAAAGTGGTCTTGATCCCAATCTCAGTTTCTTTCAATAACTTGCCATCTCCGTCACGAACTACAGATTGATAAGATATTTTTTGTGGTACCTGAGCATATACTTGGGTGAGACCTATGGCAAGGAAACTTAATACAATAATTAACTGCTTCATTGTTTTATAATTTTAAATGTTTTTTGTGATGATTTATTATCAAATACTCGCAAGATATAAGTGGAGGGAATCACCTCTTTCAAGCTTATTGAGTTACTACCATATAGCACTCCCTTGTATATTAATCTTCCTTCGATATCAGTGAGCTCATATTTTATTGTATTTTTCGGTAAATCAATAATCTCAATGATTACAATGTCAGAGGTTGGATTCGGATACAGTTTAATTTCTAATTGTAGCATTTTCTTTGTGGATAAAATTTCAGTGATTTCGTATGGTTGCTGCATTCCCTCAGAAACATGGTTGTTGTCAGTAAAAGAGGATTGATAATCAACCTGACCTATTGATGAACTTATACTGCCACTCGATGTAGAAACATTTGCACCGCTTACGACAATGCCTTTTTGTGCATAAAAATCGGTACAATTAGTTATTAAAATCAATAAAAAAGATGCATAATTTAAGCTTAACTTTTTCATAAATAACCTATTAAATATTTAAGAATAAAAGATTGATATTTCTGTTTTAATCAGTATTGATGTCCTCAAATTAGTTATACTCAGCATTAATTAGAATTCAGATTGATTGGTAAAATTGTCACCATAAAATTACCCTGTTTAAGTAAAATTAAGATCAGGTAATTAACTATTTAGGCTCCGTTAATTAACGGAATTGGGTAGTTAAATAGAAAATTATTGATCAATTAATTGAACTTAATAGCACTTATTTTTAAAGCAGAATTGAAGCTATTTACACCTTTAGAGGAGCATCTAAATAGCGACTACAGCTTAATAACTTTTCCAACACTATAACTTTCATTTTCTTTAAAGGCTTTTACAAAGTACACCCCCGAAGGCAGCCCTGAAAAATCAATTGAATTAGCCAAAATCCTTACTGGTATTTGGTTGCCGGAAAAATTATAGACCTTCACCCTTGATTGATTCAATTGTTGATTTCCAATCAAATGAACTATTCCTGAAGTAGGATTTGGATACAATGTAAGTTTCGGGTTTTGAATAATTTCATCATTTTTAAGGGTTTCATCCGATATTTTCAACAAGAGAATGTCGCCCAAGCCGCCACCAAATTGTGTCTGATGTGCATTTGGTGTTGATATATTGGTCAAACTTGAAGTTCCGCCACCGACATAAATATCTCCCGATAAATCAATATTTAAATTCCAGGACCTATCGTTTCCGTTTGCTCCATAGTAGCTACCCCAGAGCTGTTTGCCATTCTTGTCTAGTTTTTCAATAACGCAGTCAAATGTTCCACCGCCATAAGAAGTTTGGAGGGCATTGCCTTTTACTACTCTTGCATAAGCCAATGTGGTCATACCCGATAATACAATGTTGTTCTCTTTATCAGCTTTTAATCCAAAAAAATAATCATTACCTGCACCACCAATGTAAGTCCCCCAAAGCCTTGCTCCATCAGAATTGAACTTTTGTAAATATCCATCGTTGTTTCCCCCAATTGCAGTTTGAAAAGAACTTGGGGTAGAAATTTTAGAACTACTGGTAGTTGTACCGATTAAATATATATTATTCTCTAAATCAACCTTAATATTATTTCCAGCCTCATAAGCTGTGCCACCAAAATACGTTCCCCAAAGTCGGTTTCCATCCGGATCAAGTTTATTTATAAATGCGTCATAATCACCAGTAAAAGTGGTCTGATGAGTTCCGGCTGTTGCAATTCCTTCCACACTTTTGGTTTCTCCGCAAACAAGTATGTTATTATTTAAATCCAGATCAATTGCATAAAGGTCATCGTCATCTACTCCACCTATATATGTTCCCCATAGTTTCGAACCATTATTATTGAATTTAGCTACAAATCCATCGCATTTACCTCCTTGATAAAGAGGCGAATGTGTACCCTCTGTAGCTATCCCAAATTGACTGGCGGTAGTACCGCACATAAAGATATTTCCATCCTGGTCCAGTGTAATTCCTAAATAAATCTCTGTAGGATATCCCGGATAAGTACCATCAAGATCTGCACCACCAAAATAGGATGACCAAAGCCTTAACCCTTGTTGGTCAAATTTTGCTAAGAAGCAATCTGAAACCCCACCTCCATGGACAGTCTGATTGGCACCGGGTGTTGCAATATTTGTTTTACTAGAGGTAATTCCCGCCAAAATAAATTCCTGTTGATGATACTGAACAGCTGCAAAGATATCGGAACCACTTCCTCCGTAATAAGTAGCCCATTTTCTAACTCCTTTTTCATCAAAACACACTATAAGTCCATCATATAATCCACCACTATAATTCACTTGATGAGCGCCTATTGTAGCAATATTATTCTGGCTGGAAGTTTGTCCGACCATTAGTAAACTATTGTTTTCATCGAATGCAATTTGACTTATCCAATCTTCAAATAATCCACCATAATAAGTACACCATTCTATCTCAGGGTCTATAACCATTGTCCCGGAACAAGTCCCGGTCTTGAATGAAATATGATTTCCGTTTATTTGGTACTCGGAATTAATTTCTCTTTTAGAATCGTCTTCATAACTATAAGGCCGATTTTCTTTAAAACTTCCAAAAGGCGTTGAAACCTCAATATTTCCATCAGCGTCTTTTAATAAACCCACAGCGCCTATATACTTCAGTTTAATTAATGAAGCATCTGCACCCTTCCTTACAATAAAATCATATTTAAACTTGCTCCCATCTATATATAACTTCCAATCGATGCCTGGGTAAACATTTTCTATCAGCAATGATTTGTATGCAGCCACTTGAGTTATACCCTCAACACCACAGCCCTCCAAATAGTAATTTTCGTAATAATCTAATTTTACGGAAGGAATTACTTCTACAGCTGAACGCGATCCTTCTAGCATCACATCTACTCTGTAGGATTCAGAGGAACTAAGCTCTGGTAAATTTGATTTACCTTGCTTCCTGGATGTAAAGTCATCTTGCACATCATCAAAAGTTCGATGAAATAAAGTATAGTGAATGGAATTCGATTTAATGTCAATTCTCATATTCTCAGTGACTAAACTATATTTAATATCATCTGACTTCGAACCATTCTGATACATGACTTGTCCCTTATTTTCCGTAAAATATAAGGAGTTCGAGGGTGCGATTTTAGATGCATTCAAATTTAAAAAACTCACGAGTAGAAAAATAGAAGATAAAAATTTCATCGGTCAAAGTTTAAACTTTCAAATGTATTGTCCATATAAATTATATCTAAAATGCGAGGAGCAATTAGACATTGTATATGGTTAATAACTTTGATTTATCAAATCTTAACACGATTTGACAATTAATTATTAATATGATGAAATAGATCAGAGTTCATCGAAGGTGAACTAAAGAATAGAAGCAACTAGAAACCTAAGATTTTACTGGAGGTTATACTTACTCAATCAGCACAAACCCTGCCCAATAATAAGGCTCGTATTTCTTTTGTCTCATGGTCTTCTGAGTTGCAGAAAGGGCCAATCTGGGAGAAAGTTTTTTAGTGCACAAATTCTCATAAAATATTTTCATGAATTCCATGGTTTGATAGTCAGCTACTGACCAAAGTGACATAAGGATTTTGTCGACTCCTGCTATTTTGAATGCTCTTCGCAAACCGTAAACTCCCTCAGAATTGGATATCTCTCCGAGTCCGGTATCGCAAGCTGACAGCACGACTAGTTTTGTATTCTGAAGATTCAACTGACTTATCTCGAAGGCTGTGAGTATACCATCATCATAATAGGACGAATCTGTAACATTCCAATTTTTGTTGGCTCCGCTTAATACTATACCGGATTGGATGAGGGAGAAATCTCCCATCCTACGGTAAGTAGTATATATGCCATCAGTATTACTTTTAGATTTCTTTTGTGGAAGAAAATAGGCATGAGTTGAAAAATGGAATAGTTCAGGCGAATAGTTTTTATTTAGAGGACCATAATGGCTCTTTATATAATTTTCGTTTGCATTAATTCGATCTAAAAGTTTTACTTCGCAACCATAATGTTTTAATCTAAGTGAGATATTATCAATTTCGGCTTTTGAATATTTCAGTTTTTGCCATTTTGATCTACGAGCGCCAGGGTCAGTCATGAAAAAATCGAAATAATTAAGCCCTCTAAGCGTACCGGTTACATAAGTCCCTTCGCTTGCACTTGCGGAAAGAGAATAATCTATGTCACCATAAAGGGTTGCTGTAGCAAATGAAGTTTTAGTATTTTGACTTCGGTCCATAGATAGTAAATCTTTGGATGAGTTGAGATAGGTAATCTCAAAAAGATCACTAACTGTTTGATTGACATTTAACCTGAGAGCTGAAATATTTACTTTATTTAACATGCCGGATGTTGTAATATAAATTCTTTTTTTGTCTTTTAAATATGGAAGTATTTTATTCCAAACAAGATTGACAAGTTCCGGATTGTCATAAAGTGCATTGACTGAAAGGAAATCCAAAGCTTGTCCGGCAATTGAATCAAGCAAAGAGGCAGAACATAAGGAAATGAAATTCACTTTTTTTGTGCCAGGCTCCAGAACAAAAACACCATATCTGTTCTGATCTATCAAAGGCGTTTCCTTAAATTTGTAGGTGACAAATTCTAACAATATTTCTGAATTCCTCAATGATTTCAGTATGTCAGAATGGTTTATTTGTTTTAGTTCTTTTTCAACATTTTTGGAAAGTGCCGCTAATTCTTTTTCTCGAAGGTTTTTGATATTCATAACTGAGTCAAGTTTTCTCTGAAATTTCGTTGGTTTTGAAAGCTCCATAGTCAATTCAGATTGAGCTTGCACCAGCTCCTCGTATTTAGATTGGATCACTGGATCAGTATCTTTTATTGACTTGATTTTCCGAATCGTATTTATGACAAACCCTTGCTTGAAAAGCCAGGCATCATAAGCTCCTGAGACAATTGAGTCTTCGTGAACAATTTCGGCAAGTGAAACAAGATAATCATTAACTGATTCAAACTTTTCAATATAACCTTGAAGTTCTACTTCGGAGAGGAAAAATGAAGCATCATTTATTTTCTTTTTATAATATTCAAAATATTGATAAAAGTTGTCGCACGCCACCCCGTAATCTTGCATAAAATATTGAACTTTGGCTCCTCCAAAAATATTTTCAAAATAATATTTTTTTCTACCATAGGCTGAATCACACGTAATTTGATTGCTATAAAATTCCTTAATTGCCAAAGAATACTTTGTATCATTTAAAAAAGTATTTGCATTTAACAAGTTAGCCGTTACACGGTCAATACTCATTTGTAGACTTTGACTATCGAATATTTTTAAAACCCTATTCAAAGCTTCATGTACTTTTGAATAGTCTCCCATTTTGTAATATAATTCTGCAAAGCTTGTTAGTACTAAGATATCGTACATATATATAACTTCATGTATATTGGCACTCCTTATTTCTATAGCTTTGTTATAGTAAAACAAAGTTGAATCAAACATATTAAATTTAAGGTACCCGTAGCCTATAGCCATTTGCAATTCAAAAATAGCATAGTAGTTGATTAAGGAATTATTTAACTTAGTTTGCAAAATATTCAAATTGCAATTTTTATACTTAGTTAACAAATTTATATCTGCATATATATTAGCCAAATTTATTAAAACGGTTGGATAATATGCGGATGAAATATTATTTGGTTGGCCCTCATATAATTCTTTTGACTTCCTAAAAGAAGCTTCGGAGTTATTTATCTGATCTAAATGTTTCAAACAAACTGCTTTGAGCATATTATAGTAAGCATGAAGTTCACTTGATTTAGGAAAATATCGGTCGCAATAATTTATATGTTCATCTATTATAATTTTCGCACTTTCAAAGTCACCCAAACCCCAGTAAAAGAATATAAAGTTAATAATATAAGCATTAACTAAATCACACTTATTATACAATATGCTATCAGACTTTATAGCATTATAAACACTTTTTGTTTCATCAACTATATAAGCTTGTAACAATAATTGGTTAAAATAATACTGACAATCGATAAAATATTTCAAATATATGCTATCATGTGTTTCAGTTAATTTTACAGACGCTTCTTTAGCGGTCAATAATATATACTCAGCTGCCTTCTCTATATTATTCAATGAATAATAAGATTTCCCTATCTTTAATGAACATTGGATTCTTTCGACTTCGAAAGATTTTTGCATTGAAATAATTGAGTCTGCCTTAAGAAGAATATTTAATGAGCTATTGTAATCTTGCGTTTTCTGGTATTCGTAAGATTGATTAAAATAGGAATCTAATTGTTTTTTTATAATAGTATCTTGCCCTTCTTGGGAAAATAGTTTTGAGAATATGCAAATAGAGATCATTAGGAAAAGCAAAGTTTTTTTCATATTTATGTGGCTTAATTAGTATTTCAATTTGTTTATTCAATAAGCACAAATCCTGCCCAATAATAAGGCTCGTATTTCTTTTGTCTCATGGTCTTCTGAGTTGCACAAAGGGCCAATCTGGGAGAAAGTTTTTTAGTGCACAAATTTTCATAAAATAGATTCATAAATTCCATCGTTTGATAATCCGCAACTGACCAAAGTGACATAAGGATTTTGTCGACTCCTGCTATTTTAAAGGCTCTTCGCAAACCGTAAACTCCCTCAGAATTGGATATTTCGCCGACACCGGTGTCGCACGCAGATAAAACTACCAATTTTGTTTTCTGAAGATTTAATTGACTGATCTCAAAGGCAGTCAGTATTCCATCATCATAATAAGAAGAATCAGTCACACTCCAATTTTTATTGGCGCCGCTTAAAACTATGCCGGATTGGATGAGGGAGAAATCTCCCATCCTACGGTAAGTAGTATATATGCCATCAGTATTACTTTTAGATTTCTTTTGTGGAAGAAAATAGGCATGAGTTGAAAAATGGAATAGTTCAGGCGAATAGTTTTTATTTAAAGGACCATAATGGCTTTTTATATAATTTTCGTTTGCATTATTTCGATCCAAAAGTTTTACATCGCAATCTTTATTTTTTAATTTTTGTGAGATATAATCAATCTCGGCTTTTGAATATTTTAGTTTTTGCCATTTTGTTTTACGAGCGCCAGGGTCGGTCATGTAAAAATCGTAATAATTAAGACCTCTGAGCGTACCGGTTGCATAAATTCCTTCAGATGCACTTGTAGAATTTGTGTAATCTATGTCTCCGTAAAGGACTGCCGAGGTAAATGAGGTGTAAGTATTTTGGTTTCGATCTAAAAATAGTAAATCTTTGGATGAGTTGAGATAGGTAATCTCAAAAAGATCACTAACTGTTTGATTGACATTTAACCTGAGAGCTGAAATATTTACTTTATTTAACATGCCGGATGTTGTAATATAAATTCTTTTTTTGTCTTTTAAATATGGAAGTATTTTATTCCAAACAAGATTGACAAGTTCCGGATTGTCATAAAGTGCATTGACTGAAAGGAAATCCAAAGCTTGTCCGGCAATTGAATCAAGCAAAGAGGCAGAACATAAGGAAATGAAATTCACTTTTTTTGTGCCAGGCTCCAGAACAAAAACACCATATCTGTTCTGATCTATCAAAGGCGTTTCCTTAAATTTGTAGGTGACAAATTCTAACAATATTTCAGAATGATTGAGTGTCTTTAGGATGTCAGAATGGCTAATTTGTTTTAGCTCTTTGGCCACATTATTAGAAAGTGCAGCTAATTCCTTTTCCTTTAAATTTTTTACATTCATCACAGAATCAAGTTTGATTTGAAATTTGACTGGTTTGGAAAGCTCCTTACTCAATTCAGATTGTGCTTGTACCAGCTCCTCGTATTTAGATTGGATCACTGGATCGGTATCCTTTATGGACTTGATGTTCCGGATAGTATTTAAGACAAATCCTTGCTTGAAAAGCCAAGCATCATAGGCTCCTGACACAATTGAATCTTTTTTTACATTTTCCCCAAGAGAAAAAAGATAGTCATTAACTGATTCAAATTTTTCAATGTAACCTTGAAGTTCAACTTCGGAGAGAAAAAAGGAAGCTTCAGTAATTTTTCTTTTATAGTAGTCAAAAAATAAAAGAAAATTATCATTTGAATTTATAAAATCTTCTTTGAAAAATTGGCTCTTTGCTAAACCAAAGACACTTTCATAATAATATATTCCCTTACCTAGAGCATCTTCACTTTTGTTTTGGCTATCTAAAAATAATATTTGAGCGGAGTCAAGTTTTCCTTGATTCAAATGAGTGTTGGCAATTAATAAATTTAGCATAACTTGATCATAATTAAATGGCAGTTTTTGGACTGAAAAAATATTATTCAATTCATTTGCAAGTATCGACACCTTCGCATATTTGCCTAATTTAAAATTTACTTCTGCCAATCCGTATAACGTTGATAATCCAATATTAAACATAGCTTCATTAAGTTCTTTCCTTTTTATACTATCCGCAATTGTATAAAATAACAATGCAGAGTCTAGCATATTTAATTTAAGGTAATAGCCTCCGATGATTTCATTCAATTCAATAATGTTATAATAGTTACGGTTTTTTTGATCGTTCTCCGATTGCAAGTTTTTTAGTGAATAATCTTTGCTGAGTGCCAAAAGGTCTAAATCAGAATACAAAAGAGCAAGATTTCTCAAAGTTGTTTGGTAATAAGCCGAATGGTCACCTATTTTTTCATACAATTCTTTTGATTTCCGGTAAGCTTTTTCAGCATTACTTGTCTGATCCAAATGTTTATAACTCCCTGCCTTTAATAATTCATAATACGCATGTTTTTTGTCTGTGGGAGGGAAGAAGCGCCAACAATAGGAAATGTGCTCATCTGTGATATTCAATGCTGATTCATAGTCACCCTTATCTTGATAACACATAATAAATGAGTAAAAGAAGTCATTAATCAATTCATAATTATGGTACAAAGAACTGTCTGATTTGATTGTTTTATAGACAATTATCATATCTTCTTCAACTTTATCATTAAGAATCATTTGTTCTATAAAATATTGAGAATAAAGAAAATATTTTAAATAAAGTATATTTTTAGTACTATCAAGTAATTGCGCTGATTCTTTGGTCGTCCTCAAAAAATATTCTTTTGCCTTGTCACCGATATTTAAAAAGTAGTATGTTCGACCTAATGAGTAATGACATTTTAATTTAAAGGAATCGTTTAACTGATTTTTAGAAATAACCGAATCCATACTCAGTAGTACTTTGAGTGAGCTTGAATAAGTTCTAGTTTTTTGAAAACTTAAATATTGAGACCTAAGGGTATCCAAAGCATCCAAAACCACTCTATCATTTGTGTCTTGCGAAAATATTGATGATATAACGAACAACTGGATAAAAAGAATAAGAGTGACTTTTTGGATATTCATTATCTGTCAAATTAGGTGCTATAATTTTTTTAGGATTGACTTCGCCATAATGCGATAAGGATTCAGATTATTGTTTGAGATTTCATCAAGTATCATTTTGGGCATTTTTACTTTTTGGTTTTTGATGAGCACCAGTGCAAGATAATATTGCGCCTCCTCATAATATCGGGTGTTTTCGTTTTTAACTATATGATGTAATTCACTTTCAGCCAACTTGTAGCTCTTTATTTCTAAAAGACACATTGCATACTGAAACTTCAAGTTGTCATTGTTTTTTGCCGCTTCTTGCAGCCTCTCATAAGCTATAGTGGCTTCAAAATATTTTTCGTTCCAATAAAGCTGTTTAAATTTCATGATTGGATCTGTATCAATATCTCCTCTTGCACTGGGTTCAAGAGATTCGTCACGAAATGGTGTATAGAATTCATTATATAATTTATCATATTTTTCATTATTGCTTGTAGGTGATTGGACCTCTTTAGACTGTTGATAAGCAATCCTTTCTTTGGATTCTTTTAGTTGATCAACCTGCAAACTATCAGTTACGTTTAAGCTGTCGATCAAAGCTATTTCTAATTGTTTCTCTGGTTTGGGTTCGAGAGTGCCGGGACTTTCTTCTTTTATATTTTTTGAATAATCAATATATAGGTAAATTGAAAAACCAAAACCCAAGATTACAATTGCTGAAATAAAGGCTTTCTTAATTTGTTTTCTTTTATCGATCTGCTTCCCAATGCTATCCAATCGATCTTTTAAGGTTGCTTTGCCAGCTTCTTGTATTGATTGAATGGCAGTTTGATATTCCAGATACAATTTACTTAGTGCAGCATTACTTTGTATCTCCCTTAACAATTGCTCTAGCTCATAAGGATTTAATTCGCCATTAAAATATTTTTCTATCTTTTCCCTATTCGACATCGTCATTTCCCTTTTTGCTTATTGATATTATTTTTCTTAGTTGACTAAGGCATCTACTCAATGATGCGCTAGCTACATTTTTATTGCTAAACTTAAAAGCCAAAGTTATCTCTTCAACTGACTGTTCTAAATAGAATCTTTTTATTAATAGTTCTTTGCATTGGTTCCCGAGTTGCTCAAAACTTGGCTTTAATGTCTTATCACTTTCGTCGAGTTGAAAATCAAAATCTTGAAGTTCATTGGAACCAAAATTTTCCTCCTCAAAGGAACCTGGGAATTCCATTTTCTGATTTTTCTTCAATTTATTTAGTAAAATATACTTACCTATAGCAAAAAGATAAGTACCCAATTTGCTATTTAATACAAGAAGTTTACCATTCTTAACATTTTCAAAGAAAACAATGATTGTATCCTGCCAAACATCTTCTGCGTCTTGGCTACTAACCTTAAATTTTGATAGTGCCCATGAAGTAAATTTTGCCCGGTGCAGTTTATATACAATTTCTACTGCGCTTTCATTACCAGCCTTTATTTGAGCAAAAAGTTCTGAATCTGAAATATTCATTAGGGTTGTGCTTTGTAACTAACAATTGTATACTAAGGTAAGGAAAAATTAAATAGTATGTCAGGATACAGTATTAGAGCATTAGAGAATGACAATATTCCAATACTTTTTCAACAATGTAAAATGAGCAAATTAAAAAATAGTCACTGTAGGGACAGGTCGCGACCTGTCCCTACAGTGACTATTTTTTAATTTGCTCATTTTACATTGTTGAAAAAGTATTGGAATATTGTCATTCTCTAATGCTCTAATACTGTATCCTGACATACTATTTAATTTTTCCTTACCTTAGTATACAATTGTTAGTTACAAAGCACAACCCTAATGAATATTTCAGATTCAGAACTTTTTGCTCAAATAAAGGCTGGTAATGAAAGCGCAGTAGAAATTGTATATAAACTGCACCGGGCAAAATTTACTTCATGGGCACTATCAAAATTTAAGGTTAGTAGCCAAGACGCAGAAGATGTTTGGCAGGATACAATCATTGTTTTCTTTGAAAATGTTAAGAATGGTAAACTTCTTGTATTAAATAGCAAATTGGGTACTTATCTTTTTGCTATAGGTAAGTATATTTTACTAAATAAATTGAAGAAAAATCAGAAAATGGAATTCCCAGGTTCCTTTGAGGAGGAAAATTTTGGTTCCAATGAACTTCAAGATTTTGATTTTCAACTCGACGAAAGTGATAAGACATTAAAGCCAAGTTTTGAGCAACTCGGGAACCAATGCAAAGAACTATTAATAAAAAGATTCTATTTAGAACAGTCAGTTGAAGAGATAACTTTGGCTTTTAAGTTTAGCAATAAAAATGTAGCTAGCGCATCATTGAGTAGATGCCTTAGTCAACTAAGAAAAATAATATCAATAAGCAAAAAGGGAAATGACGATGTCGAATAGGGAAAAGATAGAAAAATATTTTAATGGCGAATTAAATCCTTATGAGCTAGAGCAATTGTTAAGGGAGATACAAAGTAATGCTGCACTAAGTAAATTGTATCTGGAATATCAAACTGCCATTCAATCAATACAAGAAGCTGGCAAAGCAACCTTAAAAGATCGATTGGATAGCATTGGGAAGCAGATCGATAAAAGAAAACAAATTAAGAAAGCCTTTATTTCAGCAATTGTAATCTTGGGTTTTGGTTTTTCAATTTACCTATATATTGATTATTCAAAAAATATAAAAGAAGAAAGTCCCGGCACTCTCGAACCCAAACCAGAGAAACAATTAGAAATAGCTTTGATCGACAGCTTAAACGTAACTGATAGTTTGCAGGTTGATCAACTAAAAGAATCCAAAGAAAGGATTGCTTATCAACAGTCTAAAGAGGTCCAATCACCTACAAGCAATAATGAAAAATATGATAAATTATATAATGAATTCTATACACCATTTCGTGACGAATCTCTTGAACCCAGTGCAAGAGGAGATATTGATACAGATCCAATCATGAAATTTAAACAGCTTTATTGGAACGAAAAATATTTTGAAGCCACTATAGCTTATGAGAGGCTGCAAGAAGCGGCAAAAAACAATGACAACTTGAAGTTTCAGTATGCAATGTGTCTTTTAGAAATAAAGAGCTACAAGTTGGCTGAAAGTGAATTACATCATATAGTTAAAAACGAAAACACCCGATATTATGAGGAGGCGCAATATTATCTTGCACTGGTGCTCATCAAAAACCAAAAAGTAAAAATGCCCAAAATGATACTTGATGAAATCTCAAACAATAATCTGAATCCTTATCGCATTATGGCGAAGTCAATCCTAAAAAAATTATAGCACCTAATTTGACAGATAATGAATATCCAAAAAGTCACTCTTATTCTTTTTATCCAGTTGTTCGTTATATCATCAATATTTTCGCAAGACACAAATGATAGAGTGGTTTTGGATGCTTTGGATACCCTTAGGTCTCAATATTTAAGTTTTCAAAAAACTAGAACTTATTCAAGCTCACTCAAAGTACTACTGAGTATGGATTCGGTTATTTCTAAAAATCAGTTAAACGATTCCTTTAAATTAAAATGTCATTACTCATTAGGTCGAACATACTACTTTTTAAATATCGGTGACAAGGCAAAAGAATATTTTTTGAGGACGACCAAAGAATCAGCGCAATTACTTGATAGTACTAAAAATATACTTTATTTAAAATATTTTCTTTATTCTCAATATTTTATAGAACAAATGATTCTTAATGATAAAGTTGAAGAAGATATGATAATTGTCTATAAAACAATCAAATCAGACAGTTCTTTGTACCATAATTATGAATTGATTAATGACTTCTTTTACTCATTTATTATGTGTTATCAAGATAAGGGTGACTATGAATCAGCATTGAATATCACAGATGAGCACATTTCCTATTGTTGGCGCTTCTTCCCTCCCACAGACAAAAAACATGCGTATTATGAATTATTAAAGGCAGGGAGTTATAAACATTTGGATCAGACAAGTAATGCTGAAAAAGCTTACCGGAAATCAAAAGAATTGTATGAAAAAATAGGTGACCATTCGGCTTATTACCAAACAACTTTGAGAAATCTTGCTCTTTTGTATTCTGATTTAGACCTTTTGGCACTCAGCAAAGATTATTCACTAAAAAACTTGCAATCGGAGAACGATCAAAAAAACCGTAACTATTATAACATTATTGAATTGAATGAAATCATCGGAGGCTATTACCTTAAATTAAATATGCTAGACTCTGCATTGTTATTTTATACAATTGCGGATAGTATAAAAAGGAAAGAACTTAATGAAGCTATGTTTAATATTGGATTATCAACGTTATACGGATTGGCAGAAGTAAATTTTAAATTAGGCAAATATGCGAAGGTGTCGATACTTGCAAATGAATTGAATAATATTTTTTCAGTCCAAAAACTGCCATTTAATTATGATCAAGTTATGCTAAATTTATTAATTGCCAACACTCATTTGAATCAAGGAAAACTTGACTCCGCTCAAATATTATTTTTAGATAGCCAAAACAAAAGTGAAGATGCTCTAGGTAAGGGAATATATTATTATGAAAGTGTCTTTGGTTTAGCAAAGAGCCAATTTTTCAAAGAAGATTTTATAAATTCAAATGATAATTTTCTTTTATTTTTTGACTACTATAAAAGAAAAATTACTGAAGCTTCCTTTTTTCTCTCCGAAGTTGAACTTCAAGGTTACATTGAAAAATTTGAATCAGTTAATGACTATCTTTTTTCTCTTGGGGAAAATGTAAAAAAAGATTCAATTGTGTCAGGAGCCTATGATGCTTGGCTTTTCAAGCAAGGATTTGTCTTAAATACTATCCGGAACATCAAGTCCATAAAGGATACCGATCCAGTGATCCAATCTAAATACGAGGAGCTGGTACAAGCACAATCTGAATTGAGTAAGGAGCTTTCCAAACCAGTCAAATTTCAAATCAAACTTGATTCTGTGATGAATGTAAAAAATTTAAAGGAAAAGGAATTAGCTGCACTTTCTAATAATGTGGCCAAAGAGCTAAAACAAATTAGCCATTCTGACATCCTAAAGACACTCAATCATTCTGAAATATTGTTAGAATTTGTCACCTACAAATTTAAGGAAACGCCTTTGATAGATCAGAACAGATATGGTGTTTTTGTTCTGGAGCCTGGCACAAAAAAAGTGAATTTCATTTCCTTATGTTCTGCCTCTTTGCTTGATTCAATTGCCGGACAAGCTTTGGATTTCCTTTCAGTCAATGCACTTTATGACAATCCGGAACTTGTCAATCTTGTTTGGAATAAAATACTTCCATATTTAAAAGACAAAAAAAGAATTTATATTACAACATCCGGCATGTTAAATAAAGTAAATATTTCAGCTCTCAGGTTAAATGTCAATCAAACAGTTAGTGATCTTTTTGAGATTACCTATCTCAACTCATCCAAAGATTTACTATTTTTAGATCGAAACCAAAATACTTACACCTCATTTACCTCGGCAGTCCTTTACGGAGACATAGATTACACAAATTCTACAAGTGCATCTGAAGGAATTTATGCAACCGGTACGCTCAGAGGTCTTAATTATTACGATTTTTACATGACCGACCCTGGCGCTCGTAAAACAAAATGGCAAAAACTAAAATATTCAAAAGCCGAGATTGATTATATCTCACAAAAATTAAAAAATAAAGATTGCGATGTAAAACTTTTGGATCGAAATAATGCAAACGAAAATTATATAAAAAGCCATTATGGTCCTTTAAATAAAAACTATTCGCCTGAACTATTCCATTTTTCAACTCATGCCTATTTTCTTCCACAAAAGAAATCTAAAAGTAATACTGATGGCATATATACTACTTACCGTAGGATGGGAGATTTCTCCCTCATCCAATCCGGCATAGTTTTAAGCGGCGCCAATAAAAATTGGAGTGTGACTGATTCTTCTTATTATGATGATGGAATACTGACTGCCTTTGAGATCAGTCAATTAAATCTTCAGAAAACAAAATTGGTAGTTTTATCTGCGTGCGACACCGGTGTCGGCGAAATATCCAATTCTGAGGGAGTTTACGGTTTGCGAAGAGCCTTTAAAATAGCAGGAGTCGACAAAATCCTTATGTCACTTTGGTCAGTTGCGGATTATCAAACGATGGAATTTATGAATCTATTTTATGAAAATTTGTGCACTAAAAAACTTTCTCCCAGATTGGCCCTTTGTGCAACTCAGAAGACCATGAGACAAAAGAAATACGAGCCTTATTATTGGGCAGGATTTGTGCTTATTGAATAAACAAATTGAAATACTAATTAAGCCACATAAATATGAAAAAAACTTTGCTTTTCCTAATGATCTCTATTTGCATATTCTCAAAACTATTTTCCCAAGAAGGGCAAGATACTATTATAAAAAAACAATTAGATTCCTATTTTAATCAATCTTACGAATACCAGAAAACGCAAGATTACAATAGCTCATTAAATATTCTTCTTAAGGCAGACTCAATTATTTCAATGCAAAAATCTTTCGAAGTCGAAAGAATCCAATGTTCATTAAAGATAGGGAAATCTTATTATTCATTGAATAATATAGAGAAGGCAGCTGAGTATATATTATTGACCGCTAAAGAAGCGTCTGTAAAATTAACTGAAACACATGATAGCATATATTTGAAATATTTTATCGATTGTCAGTATTATTTTAACCAATTATTGTTACAAGCTTATATAGTTGATGAAACAAAAAGTGTTTATAATGCTATAAAGTCTGATAGCATATTGTATAATAAGTGTGATTTAGTTAATGCTTATATTATTAACTTTATATTCTTTTACTGGGGTTTGGGTGACTTTGAAAGTGCGAAAATTATAATAGATGAACATATAAATTATTGCGACCGATATTTTCCTAAATCAAGTGAACTTCATGCTTACTATAATATGCTCAAAGCAGTTTGTTTGAAACATTTAGATCAGATAAATAACTCCGAAGCTTCTTTTAGGAAGTCAAAAGAATTATATGAGGGCCAACCAAATAATATTTCATCCGCATATTATCCAACCGTTTTAATAAATTTGGCTAATATATATGCAGATATAAATTTGTTAACTAAGTATAAAAATTGCAATTTGAATATTTTGCAAACTAAGTTAAATAATTCCTTAATCAACTACTATGCTATTTTTGAATTGCAAATGGCTATAGGCTACGGGTACCTTAAATTTAATATGTTTGATTCAACTTTGTTTTACTATAACAAAGCTATAGAAATAAGGAGTGCCAATATACATGAAGTTATATATATGTACGATATCTTAGTACTAACAAGCTTTGCAGAATTATATTACAAAATGGGAGACTATTCAAAAGTACATGAAGCTTTGAATAGGGTTTTAAAAATATTCGATAGTCAAAGTCTACAAATGAGTATTGACCGTGTAACGGCTAACTTGTTAAATGCAAATACTTTTTTAAATGATACAAAGTATTCTTTGGCAATTAAGGAATTTTATAGCAATCAAATTACGTGTGATTCAGCCTATGGTAGAAAAAAATATTATTTTGAAAATATTTTTGGAGGAGCCAAAGTTCAATATTTTATGCAAGATTACGGGGTGGCGTGCGACAACTTTTATCAATATTTTGAATATTATAAAAAGAAAATAAATGATGCTTCATTTTTCCTCTCCGAAGTAGAACTTCAAGGTTATATTGAAAAGTTTGAATCAGTTAATGATTATCTTGTTTCACTTGCCGAAATTGTTCACGAAGACTCAATTGTCTCAGGAGCTTATGATGCCTGGCTTTTCAAGCAAGGGTTTGTCATAAATACGATTCGGAAAATCAAGTCAATAAAAGATACTGATCCAGTGATCCAATCTAAATACGAGGAGCTGGTGCAAGCTCAATCTGAATTGACTATGGAGCTTTCAAAACCAACGAAATTTCAGAGAAAACTTGACTCAGTTATGAATATCAAAAACCTTCGAGAAAAAGAATTAGCGGCACTTTCCAAAAATGTTGAAAAAGAACTAAAACAAATAAACCATTCTGACATACTGAAATCATTGAGGAATTCAGAAATATTGTTAGAATTTGTCACCTACAAATTTAAGGAAACGCCTTTGATAGATCAGAACAGATATGGTGTTTTTGTTCTGGAGCCTGGCACAAAAAAAGTGAATTTCATTTCCTTATGTTCTGCCTCTTTGCTTGATTCAATTGCCGGACAAGCTTTGGATTTCCTTTCAGTCAATGCACTTTATGACAATCCGGAACTTGTCAATCTTGTTTGGAATAAAATACTTCCATATTTAAAAGACAAAAAAAGAATTTATATTACAACATCCGGCATGTTAAATAAAGTAAATATTTCAGCTCTCAGGTTAAATGTCAATCAAACAGTTAGTGATCTTTTTGAGATTACCTATCTCAACTCATCCAAAGATTTACTATCTATGGACCGAAGTCAAAATACTAAAACTTCATTTGCTACAGCAACCCTTTATGGTGACATAGATTATTCTCTTTCCGCAAGTGCAAGCGAAGGGACTTATGTAACCGGTACGCTTAGAGGGCTTAATTATTTCGATTTTTTCATGACTGACCCTGGCGCTCGTAGATCAAAATGGCAAAAACTGAAATATTCAAAAGCCGAAATTGATAATATCTCACTTAGATTAAAACATTATGGTTGCGAAGTAAAACTTTTAGATCGAATTAATGCAAACGAAAATTATATAAAGAGCCATTATGGTCCTCTAAATAAAAACTATTCGCCTGAACTATTCCATTTTTCAACTCATGCCTATTTTCTTCCACAAAAGAAATCTAAAAGTAATACTGATGGCATATATACTACTTACCGTAGGATGGGAGATTTCTCCCTCATCCAATCCGGTATAGTATTAAGCGGAGCCAACAAAAATTGGAATGTTACAGATTCGTCCTATTATGATGATGGTATACTCACAGCCTTCGAGATAAGTCAGTTGAATCTTCAGAATACAAAACTAGTCGTGCTGTCAGCTTGCGATACCGGACTCGGAGAGATATCCAATTCTGAGGGAGTTTACGGTTTGCGAAGAGCATTCAAAATAGCAGGAGTCGACAAAATCCTTATGTCACTTTGGTCAGTAGCTGACTATCAAACCATGGAATTCATGAAAATATTTTATGAGAATTTGTGCACTAAAAAACTTTCTCCCAGATTGGCCCTTTCTGCAACTCAGAAGACCATGAGACAAAAGAAATACGAGCCTTATTATTGGGCAGGGTTTGTGCTGATTGAGTAAGTATAACCTCCAGTAAAATCTTAGGTTTCTAGTTGCTTCTATTCTTTAGTTCACCTTCGATGAACTCTGATCTATTTCATCATATTAATAATTAATTGTCAAATCGTGTTAAGATTTGATAAATCAAAGTTATTAACCATATACAATGTCTAATTGCTCCTCGCATTTTAGATATAATTTATATGGACAATACATTTGAAAGTTTAAACTTTGACCGATGAAATTTTTATCTTCTATTTTTCTACTCGTGAGTTTTTTAAATTTGAATGCATCTAAAATCGCACCCTCGAACTCCTTATATTTTACGGAAAATAAGGGACAAGTCATGTATCAGAATGGTTCGAAGTCAGATGATATTAAATATAGTTTAGTCACTGAGAATATGAGAATTGACATTAAATCGAATTCCATTCACTATACTTTATTTCATCGAACTTTTGATGATGTGCAAGATGACTTTACATCCAGGAAGCAAGGTAAATCAAATTTACCAGAGCTTAGTTCCTCTGAATCCTACAGAGTAGATGTGATGCTAGAAGGATCGCGTTCAGCTGTAGAAGTAATTCCTTCCGTAAAATTAGATTATTACGAAAATTACTATTTGGAGGGCTGTGGTGTTGAGGGTATAACTCAAGTGGCTGCATACAAATCATTGCTGATAGAAAATGTTTACCCAGGCATCGATTGGAAGTTATATATAGATGGGAGCAAGTTTAAATATGATTTTATTGTAAGGAAGGGTGCAGATGCTTCATTAATTAAACTGAAGTATATAGGCGCTGTGGGTTTATTAAAAGACGCTGATGGAAATATTGAGGTTTCAACGCCTTTTGGAAGTTTTAAAGAAAATCGGCCTTATAGTTATGAAGACGATTCTAAAAGAGAAATTAATTCCGAGTACCAAATAAACGGAAATCATATTTCATTCAAGACCGGGACTTGTTCCGGGACAATGGTTATAGACCCTGAGATAGAATGGTGTACTTATTATGGTGGATTATTTGAAGATTGGATAAGTCAAATTGCATTCGATGAAAACAATAGTTTACTAATGGTCGGACAAACTTCCAGCCAGAATAATATTGCTACAATAGGCGCTCATCAAGTGAATTATAGTGGTGGATTATATGATGGACTTATAGTGTGTTTTGATGAAAAAGGAGTTAGAAAATGGGCTACTTATTACGGAGGAAGTGGTTCCGATATCTTTGCAGCTGTTCAGTATCATCAACAGGAATTTATTTTGGCGGGAATTACCTCTAGTAAAACAAATATTGCAACACCCGGTGCCAATCAGACTGTCCATGGAGGTGGGGTTTCAGATTGCTTCTTAGCAAAATTTGACCAACAAGGGTTAAGGCTTTGGTCATCCTATTTTGGTGGTGCAGATCTTGATGGTACTTATCCGGGATATCCTACAGAGATTTATTTAGGAATTACACTGGACCAGGATGGAAATATCTTTATGTGCGGTACTACCGCCAGTCAATTTGGGATAGCTACAGAGGGTACACATTCGCCTCTTTATCAAGGAGGTAAATGCGATGGATTTGTAGCTAAATTCAATAATAATGGTTCGAAACTATGGGGAACATATATAGGTGGAGTAGATGACGATGACCTTTATGCAATTGATCTGGATTTAAATAATAACATACTTGTTTGCGGAGAAACCAAAAGTGTGGAAGGAATTGCAACAGCCGGAACTCATCAGACCACTTTTACTGGTGATTATGACGCATTTATAAATAAACTTGATCCGGATGGAAACCGACTTTGGGGAACGTATTTTGGTGGCACAGCTTATGAGGCTGGAAATAATATTAAGGTTGATTTAGAGAATAATATATATTTAATCGGTACAACTACCAGTAGTTCTAAAATTTCTACCCCAAGTTCTTTTCAAACTGCAATTGGGGGAAACAACGATGGATATTTACAAAAGTTCAATTCTGATGGAGCAAGGCTTTGGGGGACTTACATTGGTGGTGCAGGTAATGATTATTTTTTTGGATTAAAAGCTGATAAAGAGAACAACATTGTATTATCGGGTATGACCACATTGGCTTATGCAAGAGTAGTAAAAGGCAATGCCCTCCAAACTTCTTATGGCGGTGGAACATTTGACTGCGTTATTGAAAAACTAGACAAGAATGGCAAACAGCTCTGGGGTAGCTACTATGGAGCAAACGGAAACGATAGGTCCTGGAATTTAAATATTGATTTATCGGGAGATATTTATGTCGGTGGCGGAACTTCAAGTTTGACCAATATATCAACACCAAATGCACATCAGACACAATTTGGTGGCGGCTTGGGCGACATTCTCTTGTTGAAAATATCGGATGAAACCCTTAAAAATGATGAAATTATTCAAAACCCGAAACTTACATTGTATCCAAATCCTACTTCAGGAATAGTTCATTTGATTGGAAATCAACAATTGAATCAATCAAGGGTGAAGGTCTATAATTTTTCCGGCAACCAAATACCAGTAAGGATTTTGGCTAATTCAATTGATTTTTCAGGGCTGCCTTCGGGGGTGTACTTTGTAAAAGCCTTTAAAGAAAATGAAAGTTATAGTGTTGGAAAAGTTATTAAGCTGTAGTCGCTATTTAGATGCTCCTCTAAAGGTGTAAATAGCTTCAATTCTGCTTTAAAAATAAGTGCTATTAAGTTCAATTAATTGATCAATAATTTTCTATTTAACTACCCAATTCCGTTAATTAACGGAGCCTAAATAGTTAATTACCTGATCTTAATTTTACTTAAACAGGGTAATTTTATGGTGACAATTTTACCAATCAATCTGAATTCTAATTAATGCTGAGTATAACTAATTTGAGGACATCAATACTGATTAAAACAGAAATATCAATCTTTTATTCTTAAATATTTAATAGGTTATTTATGAAAAAGTTAAGCTTAAATTATGCATCTTTTTTATTGATTTTAATAACTAATTGTACCGATTTTTATGCACAAAAAGGCATTGTCGTAAGCGGTGCAAATGTTTCTACATCGAGTGGCAGTATAAGTTCATCAATAGGTCAGGTTGATTATCAATCCTCTTTTACTGACAACAACCATGTTTCTGAGGGAATGCAGCAACCATACGAAATCACTGAAATTTTATCCACAAAGAAAATGCTACAATTAGAAATTAAACTGTATCCGAATCCAACCTCTGACATTGTAATCATTGAGATTATTGATTTACCGAAAAATACAATAAAATATGAGCTCACTGATATCGAAGGAAGATTAATATACAAGGGAGTGCTATATGGTAGTAACTCAATAAGCTTGAAAGAGGTGATTCCCTCCACTTATATCTTGCGAGTATTTGATAATAAATCATCACAAAAAACATTTAAAATTATAAAACAATGAAGCAGTTAATTATTGTATTAAGTTTCCTTGCCATAGGTCTCACCCAAGTATATGCTCAGGTACCACAAAAAATATCTTATCAATCTGTAGTTCGTGACGGAGATGGCAAGTTATTGAAAGAAACTGAGATTGGGATCAAGACCACTTTAAGAAAAGATAATCCCGATGGAGAAGTTGTTTATCAGGAAATTTATAATCCCAATCCTAAAACAAACATTAATGGTCTACTGACTTTTGAAATAGGCAGCGGCCTTAAACTAGCAGGGGAATTCTCATCTATAGACTGGTCGACAGGATCTTTTTATATACAAACAGAAATTGATCCAAAAGGAGGAACTTCATATTCTTTATCCTCTATAAGCCCGATCAATAGTGTGCCATTTGCGCTTTATTCGGCTTCTGGCGTAAAGGGAGATAAAGGAGATGCGGGAGACCAGGGAACAAAAGGCGACAAAGGTGATCCGGGCACAGGTGTCAAAATCGTTGGCTCAATATCTTCAGAAATTCAGCTACCAGGCAATTATTCAGGAGACATTGGAGATGTTTACATAGCTCAGAACAGTGGTCATGGTTGGATGTGGAATGGATCCTCTTTCATTGATATTGGCGAGATTAAAGGACCCAAGGGAGATAAAGGGGAACAAGGGATAGCCGGAATTCAAGGTCTTAAGGGAGATAAAGGAGACCAAGGAATCCAAGGACAACAGGGCAATACGGGCGCTCAGGGGGTACAAGGCGAACAAGGTCCTCCGGGTAATGCAGGAAATTATGTAGCCGGTTCCGGTATCAACATAGCAAATAATACGATAAGTGCATTAGACAATAGCACTACAAATGAAATCCAACAATTATCACTTTCAGGAACAGTTTTGTCACTTAGTCAGGGAGGTGGTACAGTCACACTTCCATCTTCAGGGGGTGGAGACAATTGGGGAACACAAACCGTCGTCGCCAATGCCACATTATCAGGAAATGGTACATCAGGCAACCCGATAAGTATAGCCTCCCAAGGAGCGACCAGTGGTCAGGTCTTAAAATATAATGGTACAACATGGACACCACAGAATGATCTTAATACTGACACAGATGCTCAAACTTTAACACTTAATGGACAAGACCTAAGTATATCAGGAGGTAATTCGGTGACATTGCCCGCAAATACAGGTTTACAAGGGAGTGGCGCAGAAAACAAGATAGCGTTATGGACAACCGGCAACACTTTGACCAATAGTTCAATAGCAGAAACTGTCGTTTCTGGTTCTAAAAAAATTACAATAAACCTTAATTATGCGGATGCAAAATTAAGTGTTGGCGGAGGGTATGACAACCATGGTATATATGGCCATACCTATTCTAGCGATCATTCTGGAGTTTGGGGTGCTGGCGCAACTGGAGTTACAGGCTATAATGGTGGAGACGGTATCGGAGTAAAAGGTAAAGTAAACACCGGTGGGATTGGAGTTATGGCAGAAGCCAATAGCGGAACAGGTTTATTTGTTCAGGCTTATAATGGTGTTGGAATAGATGTAAATGTTGCAGATGGAGGCACTGCCTTTAGAACTTTAAATGGAATGGTAGGAATTGGCACAAATAATCCAACTTCAAAACTCTCAATTATAGCATCAAACGGAACCGGAATTAATGTAGATGTTCCCGCGAATGGCGTTGCTTTTTCAACACTTAATGGCAGGGTTGGGATTGGCACTTCCAGTCCTTCAGCTTCTTTAGATGTTGTAGGGGAAGTTCAAATTGGTAATGTCCTTCTTCCAAATATTGGTACATTATCATTAAGAGATGGGGTCATTTATATGGAAGGCACACATGTTACTGCGGGACTTCCAGGCACTATTGAAAGAACTTCTACAAATAACATGGAAGTAGGATGCAGTTGGCTTCCAAATAGTAATGCAGGAGCGAATTTAGGATCTTCATCTAAGAGATGGGCAACAGTTTACGCTACTAATGGTCTTATAAATACATCTGACGGACGTCTAAAGGAGTCTATAAAGCCTTTAATTTATGGCTTGAAAGAAGTGATGCAAATGAAACCTGTGACCTACAAATGGAAGGACAAAAATATTGATCAATCAACAAAGATTGGATTTATTGCTCAGGATTTGCAGACCATTCTTAAAGAAGTTGTAAAGAGTGAAGAGGTAACTTTTGACGAAAATCGCAATCCCAAAATAATTGAATCTGAATATTTAGGAGTTTCTTATACTGAGATAATTCCGATTTTGGTCAAAGCTATGCAGGAGCAGCAGGACTTAATTACAGAATTGAAAACAACTTTGGCTGATCAGTTTACTTCTTTAAACGACATTCTCAAGATTCAGCAAGAAATGAAAGCTGAAATTGAATCTCTCAAGTCAGAAAAAGCAAAATCGGTTTCAATTAAATAATAAAATTAACCTCAATCTATTTACAATTAAATTAATCAAAAATGTATAATTTAAATTTAAACCCTGCACTTACACCTATCCGACCATTTAATTATTGTGACAAACTCAACTTACTCATTTTAGATTTAAAAAATGAAATAATGGGCATCCGTATAGAAATTTTGGAATTGCAAGCTCAATTGCATGATGCCCCTCCTCCACCCAAAGAGGATATAATCCAACAAATTAAAGAGCTGCGTGAACTACTGAGAATTAAAAATATTGAATTAGCAAAATTGAAAGAAAAGTATGAACCATGTCTAACAATGGACCAGGTGTTAATACCATGATTTCAATCCAATCGTTACAGGCATATAAATAAATTTAGACCTCTTTGAACAGAAGCAACAAGTGTATGCCAATCAACTCATAAATACATGAAGAAAGTACGCTATATTTGGACTATTTGCAACTTGCTAATATTTACAAATGGTATTTTATCGCAAACTATTATCGTTAACTCTATTGATGATGTTAATGATGGTGTATGCAACACTGTACATTGCAGTTTGAGAGAGGCGATCATGCTGGCAAACACCTACACCCAGCCTAATATAAGTTTCGAGATCAAACCTGCGACGCCAATGCCATGGACGATCCTACCGAAAACCAATTTGCCAGATATTAAAAATGAAAATAGCAATTTTCAATTTAGTATTATTGATACATATGGCAGTTCTATTGCTATAAGTGGCGAGTTGCTGCCTGGTAAGGTGACAGGTAGCGACTTTGGTCTCCAAGTAGATACGAAAGGAAAGGTGGACATCAAAAAATTAGTTTTTAAGAATTTTAGCACAGGCCTTATCTTGAAAAGAGTAGATACATTAATCATTGGAGGTGGTATAATGCCAGGGTTGGCTGAAACCGGCAATGATTTTTTGCTAAATCAGACCGATGTTTTACTTGATGGTTCATATAGTTTATGTTTGTTTTTAGGCAATTGTTTTGGAAGCGATAGATTACTGACAGAGGGTGTTGGCTTTGGAGAAATCGGAATAAAATCTAATACAAGCAATAGCAATTCAGGAAAATTAATCATTGGAAATAATGATATTTCAAACTTGCAATGTAATTGGTTCTCAGGACACAAAGATGCAGGGTTAAAATTAAATGGGCTGAGAAATGTTGAAATAACAGGCAATTTTTTTGATACAGATAGATCGTCAAGCCCACTAAGACCTGAAAGCATAAAAAACATTCAATTAATTGATTGTGAGCAAGTATTAATCAAGGAAAATTATCTTGGAGCCAATACAGAACAGATTACTCTGAAAAATTCGAAGAATGTACATATTGAGAGTAATTATTTTGGGTCTATTAATTATTACTTTGAATATCCAATGAGTTATGGCATTGTTCTGGATAATTGCGATGGAATCACGATAGGCAAAACAGAAAGTGATGGCGCCAATCAGTTTCATGGTCACATCGAAGCATCCATTAGCGCTATAAAAAGTAAAAATATTTCTATCATTTATAATCAAATTGGTCTTTGGAATGGTCAAGCTTCTGTTCCCACAATAAAAGACGGTATCCTCGTTGATGAATCTGAAAAGTTAGAACTATCCGGCAATAAATTTATAGGAACTACTGAGAATTGTATAAAAATAACAAAAAGCAACTTACTTAATATCTACAAAAACGATTTTACCGCATATCAGCAATTACCAATAGGAAACACAGGCATCTCAATATTTGAATCCAACAATATAAATATAGGAGATTCTGATGGACTGAAATCCAATATTTTTTCTCGACTTAATAAGGGTGTATCAGTTTCTCATTCGAATAGCAACTTAATCTTTAATTATCAAAATTCTTTTTATTGCAATACGCTTAAAGGTTTTGAATTGAACGATGATTCTAATGGTGCCATCACTCTCCCTTCAATTTATAAGAGAAAATCAAATATTGTATATGGTAGATCAATACCAAATTCTTTAATACAAATATACATTCATGGACCGGATTGTATAACTAACCCTTGTCAGGGAAAGACTTATAGAGGTTCAGTAAGTACAGATAATTTAGGCTATTGGGAGTATGATTTTAATAACTCCATGACCAACAGTATTACGCTTACGGTCACTAATAGTAGCCAAGGTTCATCTGAATTCTCTGATTGTTTTATCCCTATTGACATTCCGGAGTTGACAATTATTTTGGATCAAAGTAGTTGCGACTTGTCTGACCTGACCTCAAATATCATACCGAACCCTAACAATTGTTCGTATAAATGGACAGGCCCAGATTCGTTTTCTGATGAAAACAAAAATACAAAAGTTACAAAAGATGGGTGGTATACACTATCAATAACAAATCCAATTTGGGAGTATGTATTATATGATTCCATTTATGTCACATTGAATGAATCTACCTATAAGTTAATTGAACAAACTATCTGTGAAGGAAATATATTTGTAATAGAAGGTCATCAGTTTGATAGTTTTAATCCTGAAGGAGTTTTTATTTCAAACTATAAAAACTCAGTAGGGTGTGATTCAATTATCACCATACAGTTAAAATTCATACCTCAAATTGAAGTGCACTATTCTCCTTTAATTTGTCCATCAGAAACTATTAAAATTGGGGACACGTTCTTCGACTACAATCATCCTGCTGGAATAGTAACAATTGAATCATTAAATCCAAACCAATGTGATTCGATAATATTTGTTAATCTTCAATTCCTAGAAAATGGGATTTTGAAATTAGACACTACATTATGTGCCGGTGAAGAAATGTCGATATTTGGAGAAAAAATATCGGAAACAGAGCCGCAAAAGTTAATCAATCTGGAAATGTTATCTCAATCGGGCTGTGACTCACTTGTATTAATTAATGCTCATTTTCAATATAATAAAATATCTTTCTTGGATCAAGACTCAATTTGCCCAGGAGCAATCAATGGCCGAATTGAGATTAAGATTGATGCCTCAGGAATTGGACCGTATAATCTGTTCCTGGATGAAGTAAATATTGCCACTTTTTCTGATAGTATTTATGAAATCTCTGGTTTAGAGGGAGGGTCTTACACAATTAGTTTAACAGATGTTCGTGGCTGCAGAAGTGAAGTTGATACCTTTGATATTATAGAGTTCCCAATCAATGTTATAAGCACAGATGATCTCATAGAAATCGAGTTGAACCAATCTCATCAAATAGAAATAACTTCTTTGATACCTATTCAACAAATTACCTGGTCTCCACCCGATCACCTAAGTTGTACAGATTGTATTTCGCCATTTCTAATAGCTAAAGAAGATCAAATTTATACTTATCAAATTTTGGACTACAATGGATGCTTCACAGATGGTTCAATAGAAATCAAAGTTACTAACGAAGAAGTAAGTTCAGTTTTTAATCCAAATATTTTTAGCCCGAATGGAGATGGTATTAATGATCTTTTAGAGCCTAGTTATAAAAATGCTGAACTTGTTAATATGACTGTTTTTAATCGTTGGGGAGGAGTCGTGTACAATTCAAATGTTTTGTTTAGCTGGAATGGCGAAATAAATTCAGTAGATGCTGATGTGGGTGTTTATGTATGTTTAATCAGTTACAAAAACATGGAAGGGAGATTGCTAACAATTAAGAATTCAGTCACTCTAGTAAGGTAAAAAGTAAAAAAATGAATAGTCAAACTAAGTGCCAAAAAATATTCTATATGAAAATATCAAAATATCAAATAAAAAATAATTTGATAATTATCTTATTAATCATTACAAATATATGTTTGGGCCAACCAGGAGAAATAGATTTAAGTTTTAACTCAGAGGATACAGGATATTCTCTAGGAAGGGGATTTAGCAATGCCAATGTTCAATCTACCGCCTTACAAAGTGACGGAAAAATAATTGTAGTTGGCCAACTTCAGGGCAATACTTACAATGAAACCTTGATAAATAGCAATATTATACGCCTCAATCAGGATGGCTCAATAGATAATACATTTTCCAATTCTGGGATTCCAAATAATAAAATTAACGAAGTAGTTATTTTGCCAGATGATAAAATTATTATTGCAGGTCAGTTTACAACATTTGGAGTGCAAAATTGTGGTCGTATCGCGAGACTGAGTTCCAATGGAACTATTGATTTGTCATTCAATTCAATTGGGGTCAATTCAAGTATTGAAGAATTGGTACTTCAAGATGACGGAAAAATTATAATAGGAGGAAGTTTTTCTACTGGAAGCTCCAGTAAAGTATTACGATTAAACGGTGATGGAACTATAGATACAACTTTTAATTCAGGCACCAATACGAATAACACTGTGACAAGTATTGCTATTGATGAATCGGGAAATTATTATGTGGGAGGTCAGTTTACGACATTTAATGGGGTTGCAAAGAGTAAAATAGTCAAACTATTAAGTGATGGAAGTATTGACAACACATTTGCCATAGGATCTGGAATTACGAATGGCAATGTATATGATTTGATTATCAATAAGCAAAATGCCATCATGGTTCTTGGCTCTTTTAATGCTTATAATAGTTCGTCAGCCAATAATATTATAGCTCTTAACCCAAATGGAACAAAAAACGTGGGATTCAATAGCCCTTTTTCATCTGGTTTAGAAAGATATTTATATTCAATAGTTCAATTAGATGATGGGAGTTACATATTCGGAGGGTTTTACAGTAGTCCGGCTTCCTCATTTTTGTATAAAACATTTGAGAATGGCATTTTCGATTTGAATTTTGATGAATTTTTTCAAATATCAATAAAAGGGGGTGTTTTTTCAGTTAAAAAAACGGCCGATGAGGATCTTATTATAGGAGGTAGTTTTGAGAAATATAGAAAGTGGATCGGAAACGGCATCATAAAAATTAGCCAAAGTGGACAGAAATACATCAATTTTAATGCAAATAAGGGGATAAATGGGCCAGTGTCAAGTATTCGCGCTGTAACTAAAGACAATAATGGAAAATACCTTATCGCTGGTAATATACTTCAATATAATGACAAGTCATGTAGGGGCTTGTTGAGAGTCGATGAAAATGGGCAAGCTGATTCTGCATTTGATATCGGAGTTGGCGTGGACCTTGGAGAGGAAGATTTAATTATTTCGGTTGATGTGCAATCAGATGATAAAATAATAGCAGTAGGATCTTTCTCGCATTTTAATTATATATTAAAAAAAAATATCGTTAGATTAAATCCGGATGGAAGTATCGACCCAAGTTTCATTACAGCTACTGGAACAAATTCGTCAAACAATGGATTTGATGGACCTGTAACTACCGTTCATATTCAAGCGGATGGCAGAATTCTTTTAGGTGGTAGCTTCACTAAATATCGAGGTATCAGTTGTAAAAATATGGTTAGGTTGTTATCAAATGGAGACATTGATAATTCGTTTCTTATCGGATCTGGCTTTAATTATCCTGTCCAAATAATTAAAGAATTAACAAATGGTAATATTATGATAGGTGGTAGCTTTTCCTCCTATAATGGCACTACTTGCAATAATCTAGTCATACTGACTCAATCTGGCCTAATAGCTCCGGGGTTCAATTCAGGTCAGGGATTATCAGGAGCTTATAGTATTTATGATATTATAGAATTACCAACTTCAAAGTTTTTAGTGGCTATTCAAGGGGATACTTGGAACAATCAGAATTTAGATGGTTTAATTCGCTTAAATGCTGATGGATCAGTTGATGCTTCCTTCGATCTCAGTGCAAAATTTGATGGATCAATTAAAGATATTTCATTATTGGCCGACAATAAAATACTAGTAGGCGGCTTGTTTAATAAAAAGGGAATTCAATTTTGCAAAGGATTGGTCAGGCTTGAAAGCGATGGGCAAATTGATTTATCATTTGATACCGGTGCAGGTGTTGGAGTTGATCCTTTCGATTATGGAAATACTGGTGTAAGTTCAATGCAAGTCATGGATGATAACTCCGTTATAATAGGAGGCAATTTTTCTTCTTTTAATGGGATTGGGAAAAACAGGCTGGCCAAAATAAACCTATCTTCTGTTGGGTTACCCCTCACTTTAATTTCCTTCACAGGTCAGAAAGAATTAAACTTTAATCAAATTAATTGGACATCCTCTTTTGAAGTTTATTTCAAAGGATATGAAGTACAAAAAAGTAGAGATGGACATAATTTTGTAAAAATTGGGTTTGTGCTTAGTAAACATGCTAAGGATAATGAACAGAATTATTTATTTAGTGATACTCAAGTTAATGAAGCACTTAATTATTACAGGTTAAAAATGGTTGATGAGGACAATAGTTTTTCTTACTCTAAAATATTGTCAGTTTCAAATCTCGAGGAGGAACCAATATCACTTTTTCCTAATCCGGTTATAGATGATTTATTCATTTCGAAAGGTTACGAAAATAACAGTTTTTTAATATTAAATGCCAATGGGCAATTGATAAAAAAGGGAATTTTAGTCAATAATAAAATTAATCTAAAAGAACTCAATGTGGGCATCTATTATCTTCAGGTAAATTCTAATAATGGCAATAATTCCTATAAATTTGTAAAAATCTGATTTCTAAACTTATCTCTATTTGCAGCGTTGTAAAAACTGTTTAAATAACAAATCATGCAAATAGGCATCAGCACATTCGGAGAAGTCACTCCCGACAACCTCTCAGGCAAAGCGCTCAACGCTCATAAAGCCGTACAAGACATCCTCGAACAAATAAAACTTGCCGATGAAGTCGGTCTCGATGTATTCGCAGCAGGGGAGCATCACAGAAAGGACTTTGTCATCTCTGCACCGGAAATGATTTTGGCTGCTGGAGCTGCCATTACAAAAAATATCAGATTGTCAAGTGCTGTGACCGTGCTTAGTTCAACTGATCCTGTGCGGACTTTTCAGAACTTTGCCACCTTAGATTTAATATCCGGCGGGCGGGCGGAGATCATGGCAGGTCGCGGATCTTTCATCGAATCATTTCCATTATTTGGGCAGGATCTGAATGATTATAATGAATTATTTACAGAGAAATTAGGTCTTCTCATGGCCATCAATGATGATGAAATTATAAATTGGCAAGGAAAATTCCGAACTAGTCTAAAAGATCAAGGTGTCTATCCAAGACCCATTCAAGAAAAATTGCCCATCTGGATCGCAGTGGGCGGCACGCCCGAATCTGTCGCTCGAGCAGGACGATTAAATTTACCATTGACAATGGCCATTCTCGGTGGACCACCTGATCGATTCGCACCGTTAGCTAATCTTTATAGAAAATCAGCCAAAGATGCCGGTCATGATGTGGATGCTTTGCAACTTGGTATCAATGTTCATTTCTACGCTGCTGATAATTCAAAACAAGCCGGCGATGAGTTCTTTGGACCTTATGCCCAACTTATGAATCGAGTAGGAAAAGAAAGAGGTTGGTCGCCGCTGGATCGTTCGCAATTCGAACAATCCCGAGCATTCGGACCATTATTAGTCGGCAGTCCGGAGCAAATCATTGATAAGATGGTAGGGATGTATGAAATATTTGGAAATACCCGTTTTCTGCTACAAATGGTGGCCGGAGATTCCATTTCGCAAGAACAAATATTGCATTCAATTGAGCTATTAGGGAAAGTGATTGCACCGGAAGTTAGAAGAAGGGTAGCAGAGTTGAAGGCTAAATAAAAAGTTGGTTTAACTGCAGGGAAAGGTCGCGACCTTTCCTTACAATTAAACCAACTTTTTATCAGTCAACAGAATGCAACCCAATCTTCACAGAATAAAGCGCCAGCGCCACTCTGGTCTTTACATGAAGTTTTTCGAAAAGCGAATCTCTATAGCTCTCTACTGTTCTGGGACTACAAAACATTTTCTCTCCGATCTCTTTGTATGTTAGCTCAGTACAGGAAAATTTTAAAAATTCTTTTTCCCTTGCCGAAATACTGATTTCATCTGATGCCGTATCATTGCCTGAAGTGATATTTCGCACCAATGATGTTGTCGCCCAATCCGGAAAATAAAAACCGGTTTCTATGAGTTTCGTAAGGCCATTGTGCAATTCCATCGGATGAATATTCTTGTGCAGATACCCTTTGGCACCATTTCTGATCATTTTCACCAGAGATGTTTCATCATTATTCATCGTGAGTGCCATAACTTTTACAGAAGGGTGATTTTTGTGAAGCCATTCTGCTGTTTCATAACCATCCATTACCGGCATTGAAATATCTAAAAGTACGATGTCCGGAATAAGCTGTTCTGACTTGAATCTTTCGGTTAGTTTTTTACCGTTTTCCACTTCATACAATACCTCAAAACCATCAAAATCATTTATGATGCTGGTAATAGCTTTTGCGATCAATAAATGATCATCTACTATGACAACTTTATTCATTTTTCACGCTGTTATATTCTTTAATGGAGCTTTGATAGTTAATTCAGTTCCAAGACCTGCAGCGCTCTTCAATGTTGATGTAGCACCAATCATTTCAACCCTTCTGCGGATACTTTCCAATCCGATTCCGGTATATTCTTTATTTAATAATTCGAATCCAACACCATCATCCTTTATAGTTACAGTCATGATTTCTTCGGCTATCTTGATCGCTATATTTATGTTTTTGCAATTGGCATGTTTTAGACTATTCTGAAGGAATTCCTGGATGATTCTTAGAAAGGAAGTTTTGGCCTTAATTAGTAATTCCGGAACAGGATCACTTTTAAATTGAGCGGTACACATACCGGATTTATTTACATTTTCACATTCATCAATGATCAAAGATTCCAGGCTATTATTATTCATTAGATCTTCGGTCAGATCTTTCGAAAGAGCTCTCAACTCCATTAATGCATTAGACAAAATATTATTAATATCTGTGATTTCCGAACCCGGATCAATTTCTTTTTTATCGAATTTTAATTTTTGCAAATAAATAGAAGCAAGAGTTAATTTTTGTGTGACGCTGTCGTGAATTTCTCTACCGATATGCTCAGCTGTTTCTCTTTGGCTAATGATTTGTGCTGTCAAAAGGTCCAATTGATGTTGCTGTAGAATTGTTTCTTTTTCTGCAATATCTAGTAAGCGGCGCTGCCGATATTGAATTACATAGGTAATGATGCCAATAATTAAAGCAGCTATTACAATACATATCGTGATGAAAAATACTTTTATTTCGGCTGTCCCCATATGAAAGCAATTGTAAATAAAAAGTACATTGAACAGCATAAAAAATACTGAATACTATTAAAAGTATAAAACAGTTCAGGAAATACCTCAAATAATGGTGTTCTCATTCCAAAAAAAGGTAAAGTACCAATGTAAAACAGCAGCACTCCTAGGCTAGTCCATAACATCATATTTTTTTTAAAGTCTATTAGCTCTTCTGACTTTGTAAGACTTTTAATATATGCAAGCAAGAATATCAAAAGCATTATACATCCTGTTGAATAGGCTAATGTCCCAAACAAAAGCTTATTCTCTCT